>Ga0308160_10000059_pt1 | contig 341273 bp, 329 predicted proteins | sample PhyFR1_FD_201036 | JGI IMG/M metagenome (GOLD analysis project Ga0308160, IMG submission 201036) | Phyllosphere microbial communities from UC Gill Tract Community Farm, Albany, California, United States - DLSLF.R1 | ecosystem: Host-associated > Plants > Phyllosphere > Unclassified | place... | reverse complement strand
CAGATGCATCAGGAAAAATTATAATCCTGGAAACGAATTGCGGGATGGTTCATCAGTGTACCCATCATGGTGGGGGTGGAGCCTGTGATAATTGCAGCAGCTGCTATTTTTATTCCTGTGATTACATTATGATCTACATCCCCGACGAACCGTTTCCAAGTGGAGGAACTGGTGGATGTACGGATTGCGGTGGCGGCGGAACTCCCCCCAACCTCCTATTGATCCCTGTGCTATGAATACCGTATTTTACAGGATAAAGCCCGGATGCCTGCGAAGTGGAGGTAATATAGATATTGATGACCCATGTAAGAAAATAAAAAATAGATTTAGTGAAACAAAATTTAAAGAAAAGGTTGCTGCTATCGATAAAGCGGAAGTTTTTAATTATGACCATGAAATGGGATTTGCTGCGGGATACCCCCCGGCAAACACGGGAGTGGCAGGAACGCAATATCCTCCTATGGAAAATGTTTTAGGTTCACACTCGGTAAGACTTCCTGATGGCAACCAATATTTTGGATTTATGCATTCTCATAACAATAAAGAAGGCGCTGTAAAAATATTCTCACCTTATGATTTGGCTACGTTTTTAACAAGCTGCGTCACCAATGCAAATTCAGGCGGAAGCATTGGTGATGCTTATGCTATGGTTATTACATCTGAAGGAAATTATATTTTACAATATACAGGATTTTTATCTGTAGTTCCAGTAGGCCCCAATGTAATAAGTTCTTGGAATGAGTGGTACCTTAAACAATTAGCTAAAATACAAAATGATGATAATAGTTTTGATCAGGATAAACTGGAAAAAGTATTTTTAAGATTTTTAAAAGAAAAAGTACAGATTGACGGAGTGCAATTATATAAAGTCGAAAAGCTGACAGGAAAAGCAAAAGAATTAACTTTGGATAGTAATAACAATGTAGTACCAGTAGAATGCAAATAAAAAAGTATATTATGAAAAAGATTTTTACATTAATAGCGCTTCAATCAGTATTTTTCAGTTGCGCCCAAACATATCCCCTGAACACCTATTCTGATGTTCCTAATGATGCTTACATTAAAGACATAAACAATGAATTGGTTCCGTATGTAGGAACGTGGAATGGCACATGGAATAATAAAACATTGTCAGTACAATTTAAAAGAATAAAAAAATATCAAAATTATGACAATAACAATCCATATTATCAAGACGTACTAATAGGAAAATTCAAAGTTTCGGACAGTTCAGAAAATATATTATTTGACAATACCAATCTTCCTGACAATGATACCAAAATTGATGGGCTTAGATTCATTACCCAACCCAATATAAGATATAAATTATATTATTTCGATAATGATATCTGTGGGATGTCAGGTGATATTTATATAAACTTAATAAATGGAAGTTCTTCTCAACTTAATTGGAAATTTGTAGATACCACCGATATCATTACTTCGGATTGTCCATATAATAATACTAATCCTTTTCCGCAACCACTACCTGCAAATATTATGTTAATAAAACAGTAAAAAGAAGACTATTGATTGTTTTTAAGATAAAATGAAAAATAATATCAAAATCAATAAACCCTGTACTGAATGCTGGGAAAATATGGAGGATTTTACAGAAGGGAAATTTTGTGAAAAATGCTCTAAATGTGTTGTGGATTTTACGGATAAAACAGGAGAACAGATTCATAATATCTTTGAAAATGCTGAGGAAAAGGAAATCTGTGGAAGAATCTTATCAAAGTCCTTTTCCGGAATTACAGCAGGTATAATTTTAATGACTAATCTTACTTTTATTCAGGCTCAAACCAGAGATAATTTTGATATTATAAATGAACAGAAAATGTCAGACGTTACAAAAATATCAGGAAGGCTTATTCTGAAAAACACAAAAAAGAAAATTTCCAATGCTGAAGTTTTCTTCATTCATAAATCAAAATATATTAAGACTACAACTGATGAAAAAGGAAATTTCGTCTTAGATGTACCTAATGAATTAATAAAAAAGGAAAATGTTTTGTATTTTAATTTTGATGAAGTAAATGAGGTAGAAAGAAAAAATAATAATAGAAGAGATAGCATCAATTCAGGTGATTTTGAAAACAAAGCCGTAATTATTTTAAAAAAAGAGAAATTGGAAAATAAGGAATTTATTATTGATTCCAGGCAATATTATCTTGGAGGTGCTATAATTATGAGAGAAAGACCACCGGATTATTACTATTTCAATGGTAGAGGCGTAAATGAAAAAAAATTCGAAAAGCTAAGGAAAGAAAATCCACAATATCAATTTTTCTTTTTTGATAATAAAGAGGCTAAGGTTATAGCCGGAAAAAGTTATTTGGAAACAGTAAGCTTATTATTCTCAAATTAATAAAAACACATCAAAATGATGTGTTTTTTTATCTAAGACTACAACTACTTTTTTAAATTTTTAATCAATTCTTCGATTTGATCGCTAAGTTTTTCAGCAAATTTTCTCTCTGAAAGATTGAAGACAATTACGCCTGCCGAATCACTAAATGTACTATGGGAAATATTAAATGTTCTTTCTTCTTCAAACAGATCTTTAATTTCCACCTAAAAAATATTAGCCAGCTTATGAATATACTGCGACTTTACATCAAACATTTCTTTCCCAGTTCACATAGGTCACCCGGTCGATATTCAGCTGGTCTGCGATGTCCTGTTGGGGATGTTTTGTTTTGCTTCGCAGTCTTTTAAGGTTTGCTCGGACGCCCATCATTTTGTTTTTAACAAATGTGTAATGGGTTTTTTTATTCCACCGTGTGCTTCTCCGTGTTGGTCACATTCTCCGGGGTCCAGGTTACTCTTTTGACGAAATCCTTTTCACGGACCGGGCATTCTGCGATCTGGCAGACCGGACAGGAAATGGGCTTGCAGTCGTCCATGTGAAAATTGAACTCTATATTTCTGTTGATGTTTTTAGCCAGGAGGATGATCATCTTTTCCATTTCATTGTGGGCATCGCGGAGGCTGTAATACCAGGGCAGGGTGATGTGGGCATCAATATGCAGGTTGGCCCCGAACTGCTGGATTTTCATATTGTGGACATCGATCCATTCCGTACGGCGGTTTTCTTCCAGGACTTTGATAATCTGATTAAGCAGTTCCGGATCCTGTTCGTCCATAATGCCGCTTAAAGACTTCCGGACAATCTTATAGCCGACAACGATGATATAAAGCCCGAAAATCAGAGCTACCAGCGAATCCAGCCAATAAATTTTAGTGAAATAGACGACAATTAAACTGATCACGACACCCAGGGTCGTTACGGTATCGGACTGCAGGTGTTTCCCTGAAGAAATCAATACCAGGGAGTTTTCTGCTTTTCCCTTTTTAATGGAAATATAGCCCAGCAGGTAATTGACAATAGCCGTGGCCGCAATGATCCAGATTCCAAGATCGAGCTTGCTCAGTACTTTGCCCACAATAAGGCTGTTGACGCCCTCATAAATGATCATGATCCCTGCAATGGCAATCAGGGCCCCTTCAATTCCGGAAGTTACAAATTCTACTTTTCCATGGCCATACGGATGGTCTTCGTCTTTGGGTTTTGCGGCCAAGTACAGGGAATAAAGCCCCATAAAGGCACTGATTACATTTACGATACTTTCCATCGCATCCGAGAAAACGGCATCGGAATTCGTCAGTTTCCATGCGATGATTTTTCCGATAAAAAGGACGACCCCAAAAACGGCGATCAGTTTCTGAAAGGCCAGTTTATCTTTATTTTTATTCTGCTGAACGTTCATAGGTTTGATAAAAAAAAGAATCTCAATGTTGAGACTCTTTTTGTATTTGTTAGTTTAAACTAAGTTTTTTTCTACCAGGTATTCTGCAATCTGTACCGCGTTGGTAGCGGCGCCTTTTCGCAGATTGTCCGCCACAATCCAGAGATTCAGGGTCTTGGGCTGCGACAGGTCCCGCCGGATCCTTCCGACGAAAACTTCATCTTTCCCTTCGGAGTACAGCGGCATCGGGTATTCGTTGTTTTTCACGTTGTCCATTACGACAACGCCCGGGGTTTCGGATAGGATTTTCCGTACTTCATCAAGTTCGAATTCGTTTTCAAACTCGATGTTTACGCTTTCCGAGTGGCCTCCCTGTACCGGGACCCTTACGGCAGTAGCCGTTAGATTAAATGTGTCGTCCCCCAGAATTTTCTTAGGTTCCTTCATCAGCTTAATCTCTTCTTTCGTGTAATCGTCATCTGAAAAAACATCGCAGTGCGGCAATGCGTTTTTGAAGATCTGGTAAGGATATACCTTTGCGGTAGATTCGTCTCCGCCGATTTCCCCGTTTAACTGGTCAACGGCTGCCTTACCGGTTCCTGTAACAGACTGGTAGGTAGAGACGATGACTCTTTTAAGATCGTATTTTTTATTCAATGGTCCCAATACCATCACCAGCTGAATCGTAGAACAGTTCGGATTGGCGATAATCTTGTCTTCCTTCGTCAATACTTCCGCATTGATTTCCGGAACCACCAGTTTCTTGTCGGGATCCATCCTCCAGGCAGAAGAATTGTCGATCACCGTGGTTCCCGCTTCTGCAAAAAGAGGGGCGAATTCCAGGGACGTATCGCCGCCGGCGGAGAAGATCGCGATATCGGGTTTGGCAGCTATAGCGTCCTTCATGCTTACAATCGTAAATTCTTCCTGTTTATACTTCACCTTATGGCCTACGGATTTTTCGGATGCTACCGGAATCAGTTCGGTGATCGGGAAGTTTCTCTCCTCGAGAACTTTAAGCATAACCTGGCCAACCATTCCTGTTGAACCTACTACAGCTACTTTCATTGATTTAATTAAAAATTGTTTTGTTAAATATATTTATGCCCCGAAGACTCTGGCCCACGGGAACGCGAATGCAAATAAACCTACGGCAATTAATCCCATAATCACTACGGCTAAAGTAATCGTAGGATTCGTTTTTACCTTTTTGTTAACGATTGTCATCAGAACAGCCGCGATCAGCATCGAAAACGGATGTTCTACATACTGGAATCTTGAATAAGAATCGCTCATCAATGTTCCTGCGGATAATGCCGCTTTAACACCCGGTGAAACCAGAAGTAGAACAATTCCTGCAATAAACTGCACATGGAAAAAGATCATCGTAAAAAGGGTAATCTTTTTCAGAAACTTATTCACTTTCCCGCTGTAGCCGAGCATGGTCGTTAAAAGGGCGATCACAAACAAGGTCACCAAAAGGATTTCCAGATATCCGATTCCCTTATGCGCATTAAGCAAAATGTTGTAAAATTCCATAATCTATTTTTTGTTTTTAAAGTACACAAAGATAACAAAAAATCCCGGCGAAATGCCGGGATTTGTGGGTATAAAATCTAATGTTTTTATATTGATTAGAAGTTGAATGATAACGTTCCAGTCCATGTTCTTCCGAATCCGAAATACACTTGGTTTTGCTGGCTTACACCGTTCCAGTTTCCTGCAGCCTGATAAGCTGAATAAGCAGCAGCGGTTGAAGCTAAAGTTCCTCCATTGATGTCAGCATATTGCTGTGCTGAAAGATTAGCATGCGTATTGGTATTAGATTCAGCAATATAAACTTTATTCAGCAAGTTATATACGTTACCTCTTACAGTAAAGAATTGCTTAGTATTTTTAAGTTTAATTTTGAAAGTAATTCCGGCATCAACTAAACCAAAGCTAGGTAATTCCAATGCTCCTTTCTGTCCTGCTGCTTCTGTTGAGAAGTTAAGCGGGTTTACATTTGCATACAAATGTTTAACACCTCTATACGTACCGTCTAAGCTAAACCAATCTGTTGGTCTGAATGTAAATCCTGCACCAGCTGTGAATTGTGCTGCATTTCCTACTTTTACTTTATCCAAATAGACTGTACTATGTGATGGAGTACCATTTGTGAAGCTGATAGGATCATTTGTTTCTGAGAATAGATCACTTTCTGCATTTCCTTTATAATAGTAATCACCCATGGATAACATTCCGTTAAAAGACAGCATTTTATGTACGTTTGCCGTTGCATCAATTTCAATTCCCTGGTGTACTTCAGAGATACCTGAGATATTGGCATAAGCAGAGGTTGTAACAATAGGAGTTCCAGATATTGGATCCAGATAAGTCCCGGAAAGATTTGTTCTTCTAAGGAATCTATCACTCCATGAAGTTCGGTAGAGATTCACATTGGCGTTGAAAATCCCTGAACGGAACCCGTATCCTAATTCAATTCCGAAGATTTTCTCGTTTGTTAAATTGGGATTAAGAAAGTTCTTATTATTTGGATATACTGAGTTTAAGAAAGGTTGTTTTTCGTAATATCCAATATTACCAAAAACGTTGTGGTTTTCATTAATATTATAGTTGGCACCACCTTTTACGTTAAATCCAATTAGATTTTTAAAACCTGTTTTAGTGTTAAGAGCAGGATTAAGAGCAGTCGGTTGGTTTACTGCTGAAGTTGCTGAATTTGTAGTCGCGTATCCAGCCACATTTCCGTTAAGAAGAGATTTTCCATCAACAAGGAAATTGTCGATTCTTTGGAAAGCCTGATTAGAAAGTGCTCCTGAAACGAAAGCAGATATCTTATCATTGGAATATTCTAACTGTCCGAATCCACCATACCAAAGTACTTCTCCATCGTTGTTATAACCAATTCGATTTTCAATCGGATCAATTTTTCCTCCAAACGGATTCCAGTTTGCTTCCGCTTTTGATGTGTTAGACACATAATTATAACCTGGCTGTAAGAAGTTATTATTATTTGGAACCCAAAGATTTTTATTAGCAGAATCTCTGTAAGCAGAACCTCCTAAAAGATCGCTTACAACCTGATAATGGTATCCATAATAATATCTTGTATCAATACCTACTGTAAAGTTCAGATGGTCGGTAACTTTATGATTGAAACTTGAGATAGCTCCGAACCAGTTATGAGAATTGATTGACGCATTCCTAATAAGAATTCCTCTATCAGCATTTGATGCAGCATTCGCAGCGTAGATGCCATCTACATCCAAAATTCCATCAGCAGTTCTGAAAGACTCTAGATTTCTGGTAGTAGTATTTGTTAAATTGCCTACATTGCCAATATTTCCGGTTCCTGCCCCTCTACCAAATGAAGCATAAGCAACCGTATTTAGTTTAGATTTGCTCGAAATATTCCAATCCCAGTTAAGAGACATTATTGGTTTGTGGTAATAGTTTCTTCTAAAACTGTATTCTTCTCCATTTAAATAACCATAATCAGCATTATATCTTGTATCAGGAGTTCCATCTTTGTCAGAATTATATTTGATATAATTCGAAATTGGTGAATAAGTACTTCTTTGATTATGTGCTTGTGGAGCCCCGGTAATTGTAAATTGGAAATCATGCCTGCTTCCCGGCTTGTTGTAACCCAAAGCAAAATAATAGTTGTAGCCTTCAAATTCAGTTCCTCTTGCAAATGTAGAACCTGCAGTTCTGCTCATTAAGAATGAGGTAGACCAACCTTTTGCGGATTTACCTGTATTATAAGCAAACAAAGTTTTAAGATAATCGTTATTACCAACAGATAAAGAAACAATACCTCCTTGTTTTTTATCAGCCGCTCTTGTTAAGATATTAACGGTTCCTCCAACTGAAGCAATTGCTAATTTTGAAGAACCTAAACCTCTTTGTACCTGCATAGACGAAGTAACATCAGAAAGTCCTGCCCAGTTTGACCAAAATACACGTCCGTTCTCCATATCATTTACAGGCATCCCATTGACCATAACAGCAATATTTTCCTGTGAGAATCCTCTGATAATTAATTTTGAGTCTCCAAAACCACCGCCGCCTTTAGTTGCATATACGGATGGAGTTGTATTCAGGATCTCAGGAAATTCCTGGTTTCCTAATCTTTCAACGATTTGTGCTTCTTTAATTGTAGAAACAGCTACCGGGGTTTTTCTATCTTTTGCGATATCCGCCACCCCGATTAACACTACCTCATCAATGTCTTTGGATCTTGCGTCTTTCACGGTATCCTGAACCTGTTGAGCATAATAAACGCTTGCCGTAGATAAGGTAATTATCGCAGTAAGCATTGATTTGTTGATTAATTTCATAATCGTTAGTAATAGTTAGATTAAATTTTCTGCAAAATTGAGGAAATATATTTTAACTAATATTAACTGTATGTTAATTTTTAACGATTCTCAATAAGGTTTAAATTTCTGATTTACAATGTATTGAATAATAATCGAGATTCCGTATGAAAAAAATCACATTATTGAATTTTTAACAGAATATGGTTATTTTTATTGAAAATTCAATCCCTATTTAATGGCTTTCAGACTTAAATCCATATTGCCGGCTGAGTGGGTCAGGGCTCCGGCAGAAATATAGGTGACACCGGTGGAGGCAATTTCTTTCAACTGTTCACGGGTAATTCCGCCTGATGCTTCAGTTTCGCAGGTGCCGTTAACAAGCTTTACGGCTTTTTTCATGGTCTTGATATCCATATTGTCGAGCATGATCCGGTCTGCTTTTGCACTGATGGCTTCCTGAACTTCCTCAAGGTTTCTTGTTTCGACCTCTATTTTCAGTTTCTTCTTATTTTTCTTAATATAATCCTTGGCCATCTTTACCGCATTGGTAATGCTTCCGTTGTAATCGATGTGGTTGTCTTTCAACATAATCATGTCATAAAGGCCATAGCGATGATTGGTTCCGCCGCCGATGGCCACTGCCCATTTTTCACAGACCCTGAAGTTCGGCGTGGTTTTCCGGGTATCCAGAAGCCTGGTTTTGGTTCCGATCAACCTGGAATCCCAGTCGTGGGTAAGGGTGGCAATTCCACTCATCCGCTGCATACAGTTCAGGACCAGTCTTTCTGTGGAAAGAATCGATCGTGCACTGCCCGTTACGATAAAAGCAATGTCCCCCACTTTTACGGCATCTCCGTCTTCTACGAAGGTTTCGATCTTCAGATTCTTGTCGAAAGTCTTAAAAATAATTTCAGCCAGTTCCACGCCGGCAAGAATGCAGTCCTGTTTTACCAGCAGCTTAGCACTTTGTTCAAGGTCCTTTGGAATCGTGGAAAGGGTAGAGTGATCACCATCCTGGATGTCTTCCTCCAGGGCATTTTTAATAAATTGTTTTAAAACTTTATCGGTTACGTATGCGGGTCTTTTCATAAATATGTCTTTAAACTAAATCTTTATTATAAAACGCCCCCTTATTCTCCGTCATTTCCATCGACTGGGTAATGATGAGGTGCGCCACGGTGGTTAAATTTCTCAGTTCCGATAATTGCGGTGAGAGAATGGAGTAGTGGTAAATTTCATCCACTGCCGCCGCAATTTCCTGATGTTTTTGTAAAGCCATGTTCAGGCGGCGGTTGCTCCTTACGATACCTACCAGGTCGCTCATCATTTCCTGGAGCTGTTTTCTGAGGTAGGAAACGATTACCATTTCATCCATGATCTTCATGCCTTCTTCATCCCATTCCGGAACCGCTTTCAGATCATCGAAGTTGAAATGGTTTTCATTCAGAAGTTCCACGGTTTTCATCGCCGCATTATGTCCGAAAACAAGACCTTCGAGTAAGGAGTTGGAAGCCAGTCTGTTTGCCCCGTGAAGGCCGGAGTTTGTACATTCTCCCACACCGAAAAGGTTTCTGATAGAAGACTGCCCGTCCCGGTCGACTTCTATTCCTCCCATCAGGTAATGACAGGCAGGCACCACAGGAATCAGCTGGGTAAAAGGATCGATGCCTTCGTCTTTGCATTTTTTATAAATATTGGGAAAATGTTCCAGGAATTTTTCACGGTTCATTTCCCGGCAATCCAGTCCTACATATTCGTCACCGGTAATTTTCATTTCGGCATCAATGGCCCTGGCAACGATGTCCCTGGAAGCAAGCTCTTCCCGCTCATCGTATTTGTGCATGAATTTTTCGCCTCTTTTGGTCCGGAGCCGGGCGCCGTCACCACGTACGGCTTCCGATATGAGGAACAGCATCCCGTCGATCTTGCTGTATAACGCCGTCGGATGGAACTGGTAATATTGCATATTGGAAACTTTCCCTTTCGCTCTGGCCACAAAGGCGATTCCGTCTCCGGTGGCAATGGTCGGGTTGGTGGTGTTTTTATACACATGGCCGGCACCGCCGGTAGCGACCAGGGTAATCTTCGAGGTGATTTTTTTTATTTTTTTAGACTTTTCATCCAGGATATAGGCGCCGTAGCAATGGATGTCTCCTTCATTAAGCTCTTTTCCGGGAACATGGTGCTGGGTGATGATATCGATCACATAATGATGATCCAGGATCTCGATATTTTCGCTCTTGTTGGCGGTTTCCAGTAGGGCCCTTTCAATTTCAAATCCGGTGATGTCTTTGTGGTGTACTATTCTGTTCTCGGTGTGCCCGCCTTCTCTTCCCAGGGCAAATTCACCGTTTTTCATGTCGAAATTGGCACCCCATTCCACGATTTCGTTAAACCGCACAGGGGCTTCCGTAACCACCATTTCCACAACATCGCGTTTGTTTTCGCCGTCTCCGGCACGCATGGTATCTTCGATGTGTTTCTGGAAATTGTCATTTTTAGAATCCGTCACTACCGCGAGGCCGCCCTGGGCATATTTGGTATTGCTCTCGTCTTCATCCGACTTTGTTACGATGATTATTTTGGCATCAGGAAGCTGCTCCGAAACTTTTATGGCATAAGAAAGTCCCGAGATTCCGGAACCGATTACTAATACATCCGCTTTTATCATATCCTTGGTTTAAGACAAAACTGTCTAAATAATTAAATAAATTTAAACAATTTTTCGTTTGGTTTTCTTACTTTTTTCATGTGCTGGAAATGATCTTCCTCCGAACGGTAGCCCAATGCAAGGGTAACGCTTACTTTTTCGGTTTCAGGATCGATGTTCAGAATTTCTTCAATCAGTTCCTGGCGGAAGCCTTCCATCGGGCAGGTGTCTACATTTTCAATCGCTGCGGCATACATGAGGTTTGCCAGGACGATGTAGGCCTGTTTTTCTGCCCAGCTGAAAATTTCATCCTGAGTCTTTTGGGTAATATGTTGATGGATGCTGTTTTTAAAAAGGTCCAGTTTTTCCATCGGCGTTTCCCTTACTTTGGAAATGTGCCTGAAATACCCGTTGATGTAATGATCGTCCACTATTTTTTTAGCCACCATAACGATCAGGTGGGAACAGGTGGAAATCTGTGACGGATTATAAAAAGCCGGAATTAATTTCTTCTTCATTTCCTCACTTTCCACAATCAGGATTTCGTAAGGCTGAAGACCAAGGGAGCTGGCCGATAATTTTCCCGATTCAAGAATATTATGCAATGTTTCCTGGGGAATAATACCGTTGTTAAATTTTTTTACAGAATATCTTCTGCTTAAAGCCTCCAAGTAATTCATAAGACAAATTTAATCATTGGATGCGAATTAAGTAAGGATAAACCAAAATATCTTATTCTAAATTAAAGTGAATATACATACGAAGAGAAACCGGATTAACAGTCTGGATGAGGGAAGCGGGATAAGGGAGGTTTCTTTTGTCAAAAATATGGTTCGATCTTTCGTTGTTTGAAAGTCCCCCTATCAGAGACGTTATAATCAGATGAGGTAATAAGCGGATGCCGGATGTTTATTTATAAAAATACGCTCAGAAGTCATTCATTGAAATCCTGGCTGGATAACCCTAATTTTATTTTAAACAAAATAAAATATTGAATATAAGTTAAATAAGGTCTAACCTCGTTGTTCATCAGTCAAAGCCTCTGTTTTTAATTGAATGAATTGAATGGTACCGGATTACATAAAAAAGATCACCCCGGAATAAATCCAAGGTGATCCTTTCACATATGGGAGATGGCTATTCACTAATCTCTGTTTTTTACCAGGATCCATCCGGAATATTTCACCGGCGTACTTTTCTTATCGTTTTCATTCCACGAAACGGAATACCAATAACTTCCGGTAGATACTTTTCTTCCGCCTACGGTTCCGTCCCATTTGTAACGGTTGGATTTGTCGGCCTCATGAATTTTTGCACCGTACCGGTCGTAAATATTGAATATCAGGTTTTTCTTTCCGGCAAGGGCAGAGTAATCGATAACATCGTTTACACCGTCACCGTTCGGGGTAATTACATTGATCAGGTTCGGTACTACGATGGTTACAGTGATCGGGTCACAGTCGTAGGCGTCTTTTATATACACCTGGCTGTCTCCTCTCGGCACATTTTTGAATTCGTTGGAATCCTGCCAGTGGATCCCGTCCATGGAATATTTGTAAGGAGCAGTTCCTCCGTTGGCATAAACCGTAACCGTCGTGTTGGAAATGTCGATACTGGTAATGACAGGCTGTTCGGCAGCATATACTTTTACGGTCTGTCTCGCGGTGCAGTTTCCGGTCTTCAGGTCTACCCAATACGTTCCTACGGTTACGTTACTGATACTTTGGCTGGTGGCTCCGGTGCTCCATTTGTAAGAGGTGAATCCAGGCCCTGCATCCAGGGTGGTGGAATCCTCCATACAGATGATCTTATCCTCCAGGATGGTGGAGAAAACCTGCGGAATAACGATCAGGGTAACTTTGGCGATGGCATAGCAGCCGTTGGCATTGGTTACTTTTATATAGACTGTTCCGTTGGGAGAGGTGTAGGTACCCGGATTCGGGATCGGGTTGGTTCCGTTCTGCGCATCGGTTAAAGAAGGAAAATAGGTTTTTGTTCCCGGCTGGGAAGAGACCAGAGCGGTGGTCAGGTCAAATACGCCGGTAGAAGGGTTGGCCGCACTGGCGCAGGTTCTTAAAGTAGCGTTCTGTACAATCACAACCGGCGCGATGGTAAGGGTAATATCGGCGACATCCGTACAGCCCTGAGGCGTAGTTACCAGGGCATAGATGGTAGCAGCCGGTGAGAAAAATGCCGAAGGATTGGCAATCGGATTAATATGATTGTTCAGGTCATACATTGAATTGTAAAAGACCGACGTGCTTCCGGGTACCGAAGACAGCGCAGCATTGGTAAGATTGAAAACAGCACCTCCCGAATTGTCATTATTACAGCCGGTCAGTGTTGCATCAGTAGCTGCAAACGGGCTGGGATTCAGAACAATTTTTCCGTCTCCGTTATCGCAGAGTGTGGAGGAAGGATCTTTTACAACAACGGTAATAGTGGTTGAACCTGCAGGATAAACGTAATTTGAAGGATTGGCAATCGGTGTTCCTCCCGGGCCTAAATAAGTAAATACATAGTTCGCCGGGTTGGTCACAAACTGGTTCTGGAAAGACGTTAAATTTACCGTTCCGCTGCCTGTTGCAGGATTTGAACAGACAAAAGGGGTAATGGTATTTGTCAGAATCGGAACCTTATCGATGTAGATTTTAGCATTTTTAATCGAATGTCTTGCGCTGGCTCCTCCCGTAGCGGCAGAAAATCCGAAATAGCCGGTGGTCATCCCGACTGCACCTCCGGAAGCGGTAAAGGGCTGGTCTACCAGAACCACCCCATCCAGCTGGATTTTAATATTCCATATATTCGGATTTAAAGGATCAATTGTTCCGTTGACGATCACATGTTTGTAAGTGGATCCTACAAAAGGTTGCGTAGGATTCAGATCGGCGGTATGGAAAGTGCTTCCCGGGGTATTGTTGTACTCGATATTGTTGTTTCCTGCGGGTAAATTGTTGGTGCCGTAGAGAACGTGGATTTTGCTCATCTGGCCTTCGGTGGAATTGTTGAAGATATCAAAACCTACCATCAGCCCGTTGGCATTGGAAGGAATACCGAGACCGCCGCCGCCGGTAAAGCCGGTTGGAGGGTTGCTGAGATACCAGAAAGTAAATCCGTCACCACGGCCGTAAGCGGTGGTTCCGTTTCCGTCGATCCTAAAATCGAATTCCACTTTCCATTTGTCGCAGTATTTCAGATTGATGGGCGTCGATAATTTTACTACCCCGAACTGGCTGGTAATGTCCTGGGTGAGCTGTATAAAATCGGTATTTACCACAGCATTGGAGACGAGATCCCAACCCGTGGTATTTACCGGATTTCCGGCAAGCTGATAGGTCTGGGCCGAGAATTTTCCGCTAAAGCAGAGAAAAATAATAAAAAAATTGAGGAGTAGATGTTTTTTCATTGGAGCAGATGGGCTAATGATTAAAATGATAAAACGATTGATGGCATCATTCTCTTTTAGAAATGCATGTATTTTTAAAATTTGGAGTAAAAATGGCGATCAATACTTTTCTATAATTGGTAGCATGAAGAATTGGAAATAAAAAAGACCACTCCGGTAGGAGTGATCTTTTCATGTATATTATTCCCGGTTTTTCACCAGTACCCAGCCGTTATAAGACGTCTGTGTATTGTTTTTGTCGTTTTCATTCCAGATGATGGTGTACCAGTAGGTGCCGGTCAGTATTTTTTTGTTGCCGGAAGTTCCGTCCCATTTGAAGTCTCTGATTTTATTGGCTTCATAAAGCTTGTTCCCGTATCGGTCATAAACTGTAAATACCAGGTTTTTCTTGTATGCCAAAGCTGAATAATCGATAACGTCGTTTACATTGTCGCCATTCGGCGTAATGGCATTGATCAGGTTCGGAACCGTGATCTGAACGTGGATCGGTGTACAGTTGTAGGAATCTTTTACGTATACGGTAACTTCGCCTCTCGGAAGCCCGGTAAATACATTGGAATCCTGCCATTTTATTCCGTCAAGAGAATATTGGAAAGGTCCTTTTCCTCCTTTTACCTTAACGGTAATGGTATTGTTGCTGATATCGATGCCTGAAATTACCGGCTGGGCAGCAGCATTCACTTTAACGGTCTGCAAAGTTGTACATCTTCCCGTTTTCAGCTGTACCCAATATTGTCCGGGGGCAATATTCTGGATCGCCTGGGTAGTCGCTCCCGTGCTCCACAGATAGGTGTCGAAGCCCGGTCCTGCATCCAGGCTGGTTTTGGCATCGATACAGATGGTCTTGTCTTTCAGGACGGAAGAATAAACCGGAGGCAAAACCTTCAGGGTTATTTTTACGATCACGAAGCAATTCGTTACCGTGGTAATTTTTACATAGACCGTGGATGAGGTGGCGATATAGGCTGTCGGATTTAAGATTTCATTAGTCCCGGCCAAAGCATCGGCCTGGGTTTTGAAATACCTCTTCACGACTCCCGTAGCTGAAGTTACATTGGCCTGTGTAAGATTGAATAAAGCCGTAGTCGGTGCCACATCAATATAGCAGGACTCGATGATGGCGTCCTGTGATGCGATCTGCGGGTAGAAAGCCAGGGTGATAGGAGCGGAACCCTGACAACCCTGAGGAGTCGTCACTTTTACAAATACCGTTCCTGCTGCCGAAACATAGGCGGTCGGGTTGGTAATTTCATTCGTGCCTGCATTAAGGTTGGCCATCGTCGTGTAAAACTTCTTGGTAGAGCCGGCAGGTTCGTTTACATTGGCCAGTGTCAGGTTGAAAGTGGCGGTTCCGGCGTTATTGTTGTTACATTCGGTAAGGGTGGCAGCAGATGCCGTGAACGGAGACAGGGTCAGCAGGATCTTACCGTCCGGATTATCACACAAAAGCCCCGCATTGTCTTTAATACGTACCGAAACTGTTGTATTTCCGCTGAACTGGAAATTGGCCGGATTGGCAATCGGTGTTCCGCCAACGCTGTAGGTAAAGGTATAGTTGGCCGGATTGGTTACAAACTGGCTCTGGAACTGTGTTAAATTAATGGTTCCCTGGCCGTTTGACGGGTTCGGGCATACGCTCGCTGAAACGGTAGGCTGGGCAATGGAAACCTTGTCCGTAAAAATTTTAGCATTTTTGATCGAATGTCTGGCGCTTGCCGCTCCGGTAGAAGCGGAAAATCCGAAATATCCCTGCGTCATTCCAACGGCAGCTCCCGATGGGGCGAACGATTGGTTGACTACGGTATTTCCATCGATTTTGATGCTGATAATCCAGTTGGCCGGCGTCGCAGGATCTACCTGCCCCAATACCTCCACATGCTTATAGGTTGCCCCTACGAAAGGCTGGGTAGGGTTAAGGTCTGCCGTATGAAACGTACTGCCGGGGGTATTGTTGTATTCAATATTTGATCCGGCCGTATTGTTGGTTCCGTAAAGAACGTGTACTTTGCTCATCTGCCCTTCCGTCGTATTGTTGAAGATGTCGAATCCCACCATCAGACCGGTGGAGTTGGCAGGAATCCCTAAACCGCCTCCTGCGGTATAAGCGGCGGGAGGATTGGCCAGGTACCAGAAAGCAAAACCGTCACCGCGCCCGTAGCTGGTGGTTCCGTTTCCATCGATCCTGAAATCGAATTCCACCCTCCATTTATCACAGAATTTAAGATTGATGGGAGCGTTTAATTTAATACCGCCTACCTGGGAAATCTGATCGGCAGTAAGTTGAATGAAATCACCGTTTACCGTTGCAGAAGGAACTATATCCCATCCTGTGGTCACAACAGGATTTCCGCTTAGCTGATACGTCTGGGAAGAGAATTTTCCTACAAAACAGGAGAGAAGCAGGATAAAACAAGCCAATAGTTTTTTATTCATATAATATGATACTTAAAATTAGACTTGCCAAAGATATTAAATCCCAACCAATAAATACGTATTCGGTGTTAATTTTGCTTGAAATGATAACTATTCATTAAAAAATGATAAGTTTAAGGAGTAAATAATGAAAACTTCCGATCGAAGTGGTAGGAGGTTGGCAAAGAGCCGGAGAAAATTTTACATGAAATAGGGCAGATAAATTTATCTCTGGTAAAATAAGGCTTTCTTCCTCCAGCCTATTGATCCGTTTTCTGCTTCGGATTTACGTTAAAATAAAGTATTGCTTTCCTGATTTTCAAAATAAGAGTCTGTTTCCAGGTCGGGTGAAGCCGCTGCTGCTACGGCCAGCTTATCGCACAGTTCATTTTCAAAATGTCCGGCATGTCCTTTGATCCAATGCATCTCAGGCTTATGGAGGTTGTACAGGACAGCAAATTTCTGCCACAGATCCGGATTTTTTACATTTTTCCAGCCCCGTCTGATCCAGCCGGCAAGCCAGTTCTGGTTAATGGCATCCGCTACGTATTTGCTGTCGGTATACACATGGATCTCGTTGTCGGGGGATTTCAGTTTTTCCAGTGCCGTAATTACCGCCAGCAGTTCCATCCGGTTGTTGGTGGTTTTCCGAAAGCCTTTGGAGAATGTTTTCTGGTAATTTTTTTCAGGGACGCGCATGAGAATGCCATATCCGCCCTTCCCGGGATTTCCGCTGCATGCGCCGTCGGTATATATTTCTATTCTCATGTCAGGTTAAGCTAAGGCTGATTCAGTTTAATTATTTAACCTTATTTAAAAAGGAAAATCATCATCGTCATCAAAATCATTCATGGAAGAACCTGAAAGTTTTGAGCTGTCCGGCAGGTCGAATGCGGCACCCGGCTGGATGGTTGTTTTAATCTTGTCGAAACCGCTCGGCTCGCCCCGTAATCCTCCGGCAGCGCCGTAGCCCATAGATCCGCCGCCATCGAATGCCATTTCGATATCGGCAAATTTTGCAAAATGTTTCAGGAACGACAGCCTTACATCGGCAGTCGCCCCGTTCCTGTGCTTGGCGATGATGAGCTCGGCCTGGTTTTCCGTTGAAGTTTCCTGTCCTTCTTCATCGTTATCCCATACGGTGATTTTATAATATTCCGGTCTGAAGATGAAGGATACGATATCCGCATCCTGCTCGATAGCTCCGGATTCCCTGAGGTCGGAAAGCTGGGGCCGTTTTCCGGGACGGGTTTCCACACTACGGGAAAGCTGGGAGAGGGCGATTACAGGAACATTCAGTTCTTTGGCGATGGCCTTTAAGGAACGGGAGATCATGGAGATTTCCTGCTCCCGGTTTCCGGCCCCTTTTCCGCCGCCCCCGGCAGTCATCAGCTGCAGGTAATCGACCATGATGATTTTTACGCCGTGCTGCATCACCAGCCTCCGGCATTTCGCCCGGAAGTCGAAGATGGAAAGGGAAGGGGTTTCATCGATATATAAAGGGGCATTTTCCAGTTCGGAGACGTTGGAGAACAGTCTTTGCCATTCTTCATCGTCCAGTGTTCCTTTTCTGAGCTTTTCCGATGAAATCCTTGTTTCGGAAGCGATCATCCTGGTAATCAGCTGTACCGAAGCCATCTCGAGTGAAAAAAGTGCCATCGGGATTTTGTGGCCGACCGCGATATTCCGGGCCATGGAAAGAAGGAATGCCGTTTTCCCCATTGCCGGACGTGCCGCGATAATAATAAGGTCGGAATTCTGCCAGCCCCCGGTTTCTTTATCCACATCACGGAATCCCGAAGGTACTCCGGAAAGTCCTTCTTTATCCTTCAGGGATTTGATGGTATCGATGGCCTGCTTTACCAGTGAGTTCGCCGTGTCGAATCCTTTTTTAATGGTTCCGTTGGTAATTTCAAAAAAGGACTGTTCGGCTTTGTCCAGAAGTTCAAAAACATCGGTAGACTCTTTGTAGGAGGCATCAATTACATTGGCTGATACGTTAATCAGGCTTCTTAAAATATATTTTTCCAGGATGACCCGGACGTGGTATTCGATGTGGGCCGATGAGCTTACCCCCATGGTCAGATCGATAATGTAGGCGTCTCCGCCGGCGAGGTTCAGCCGTCCTTCTTTTTTCAATGCCTGGATAATGGTCATCAGATCCACCGGTTGGTTGCCTTCGTATAATTTCAGAATGGCAGAAAAAAGTACCTGGTGTCGCGGATCATAAAAAACCTCCGGGGTCAGCAAATCGATGGAGTGGTCGAGCCCTTTTTTATCAATTAAAAAAGTTCCGATCACCAGCCTTTCGAAATCCAGTGCGTTGGGCGGCATTTTCCCGTCGGCAATAGAGAGTTCTTTTGCAAAGTTTCCGTTCGTCAATGTAGATAATGTTTCTTTCTGCGCCATAGTTCTGCAAAGATAGTTTTTTTGAAAATTCAATTAAAAATAGTATTCAACAATTTATAGACACAATTTTGCGCTGATTTGTTGCAGGAAAGAGGTTGCGTCAATGTGTATAAAAAAATCACCTCAAAAAATGAGGTGATTATAATCTGAAAATGATGAATTTCTTTTAATTGATATTTTTTACCAATACCCATCCGCTGTATTTCGTTTCGGTATTGTTTTTATCATTTTCGGTCCAGGTAATGGTATACCAGTAGGTTCCGGTTACGATTTTCTTACCGTTGGAAGTTCCGTCCCAGGTATAATTCCTGATCTTGTCTGCTTTGTAGATCATGTTTCCGTAGCGGTCATAAACCGTGAAAACAAGATTTTTCTTATAAGCCAAGGCAGAATAATCGATATAATCGTTTTTGTTGTCCCCGTTCGGTGTAATGGCATTCAGAAGATTCGGCACCGTTACCTGCACGCTGATCGGGTTACAGTTGTAAGAATCCCTTACATATACCTTGTTTTCTCCTCTCGGAAGATTGGTGAAAACATTGGAATCCTGCCAGTTGGTACCGTCCAGTGAATACTGGTAAGGGCCTTTTCCGCCATTAGCCGTTACGGTAAATGAATCATTATTGATTTCAATATTGGTAATCACCGGCTGGGCCGAAGCATTTACTTTCACTTCCTGCAACGTCCAGCATTTTCCTGTTTTCAGTTTTACCCAGTAAGCGCCTGCTCCTACATTGGTGATGGATGAAGTGGTGGCACCGGTACTCCACTGGTAAGCATCAAATCCGGGACCTGCATCCAGGGTCGTTTTATTTTCAATACAGATGATCTTGTCTTTAAGGACATTGGATTTTACCGGAGGCAGAACCTTCAGGTTGATTTTAGCGATGGCATAACAGCCCTGGATGCTGGTTACTTTTACATAGGCCACCCCTGTGGCTGAAATATAAGTATCCGCATTAAGGATTTCATTGGTTCCCGCAACCGCATCGGCCAGGGTCTTGTAATACGTTTTTATAACGCTGGTTTGCGAAGTTACATTTACCTGTGTCAGGTTGAATGCAGCATTGGTAACGTTGGATTCAATATAGCATTCTTCCACGCTGGCGTCATTCACCACAACTACAGGGAAATATTCCAGTTTGATCTGGTTGTACCCGGTACAGCCCTGTGGCGTTCTTACTTTTACATAAACCGTTTTCGGTGCGGCAGCGGTATAGGCGGCAGGATTGGTGATCTCATTGGTTCCTGCATTCATATCTACAATGGTAGGATAGTATTTTTTCGTAACGTTGGTGGATGTCGGATAAACGTCCGGTGTCGTCAGATTGAATACTCCGGTTCCTGCTTTGTTATTGTTACAGGCATTTACCGTAGCCGCAACCACTGTTAACGGCGGCAGGAATTGTAAAGTGATTTCACCGGTTCCCACACAGCCTTCGCTGGTAACGATTTTTACATATACTTTTTTCGGCCCTGATGCATAGGATGAAGGCGTGGTAATCTGGTTGGTTCCTGCATTAAGATCCGCCATCGTAGGATAATAGGTTCTTGTAACGTTGGTAGGACCATAAACGTTTGCAGAGTTCAGATCGAAATAACCGATCCCGGTATCATCATAATTACAGGCGGTGATGGTGGCATTGTTGACCACAATATTCCCGGACCTGAATTTGAATTTCCCGATCTGGAAACAGCCATTGATCGGATTGGTAGGGTCTGCAGGATCGGTGTATTTAAGCCTGTAATAATAAATGGTGGTGGCATTCACCATGATCGGAGTGGTAATCGGCGCATTTCCTGTGATCGCATCATTGCTGTTCAGGTGATACGTTACGGTGAAGTTGGGGTTATTGTTGATAATTCCTGCAGATAAAGTACTGAAATCAAACATCGTCGGTAGCGCACATTTCAGGATCTCATTCGGATCTGCCGGGTTTGCCGCCGGGGTACCCGGTGTAATAAACGGGTTCGGTGTCAGGGCAGGGTTGGTGAAGGCCGAAGTTAAAGTAGCGGTACCTCCCCAGGTCATGGAAAATGCCATGGCGGCGTTGGCACCGGACCAGTTATCTACAATCAGATAATAGGTTTCGCCGGCTACCACGTTCATGGCAGGGCTCCAGGCACCGGAATTGGCGGTAAGGCCAAGCTGCAATCCGGTCTGGTTCGGAGCAGCCTGTGCACCCGCATAGTTACATCGTATCGGGGCTCCTTTGGTCGCGCAGGTGACGTTTGGTCCATAGACCGCAAAGTCATAATCAGCCGTATAAGGTGCCGAAGGAGAAATGGTAAATGTTAAGGTTCCCGAAGTAGCGATGGTAAACTGGTACCATACGGAATAATGCTCGTTGGCACTTAAACAGCTACCGTTGGCATTTACCTGGTCATCCACGGTTCCCGAGCCCGTAGGGAAGTAGGAAATATCAGAGTTTCCGCAGATCGGTATTGCTGAGGCGCAATCCGATTGGGAAAACATGATTTGTGACAGAAATAAGACAGTCAGAAGTAATAGTTTCTTCATTATAACTGATTTTTATTGGATTAAATTTCTTTTTTATTAAATGTGAAAAAAACCGCTTTTACCAAGCGGTTTTTTTCTACTGTCCATAGTTTTACTCTCTATTCTTCACCATTACCCATCCGGAGAATTTAAATGGTGTATTCTTCTTATCGTTTTCATTCCACTCTACCGAGTACCAATAGGTTCCCGTAGGCACTTTTTTACCCAGTGTGGTTCCGTCCCATTTGTAGCCGTTGGATTTATCAGCCTGGCCAACTTTTACACCGTACCGGTCATAAATAGTTAAGACAAGACCTTTTTTACCGGCTAAGGCAGAATAATCAATCACATCGTTCACACCGTCTCCGTTTGGCGTAATTACATTCACTAAATTAGGGATTACTACCGTTACCGTAATCGGATCACAGTCATAATCATCTTTTACATAAATGGTATTATCCCCTCTCGGAACATCATTAAAGATGTTGGAATCCTGCCATTTGATACCATCCAATGAGTATTTGTAGGGAGCTGTTCCTCCGACAACATTTACGGTTACCGTATTGTTGGTAATATCGATGTTTGAAATCACAGGCTGCTCGGAAGGATAAACCTTTACGGTCTGTCTTGTTACGCATTGTCCTGTTTTAAGTTCTACCCAGTAGGTTCCTACCGATACATTCGTGATGGACTGTGAAGTGGCACCGGTGCTCCATTTGTATGAAGTAAATCCGGGACCTGCATCCAGTGTCGTGGTGTCTTCCATACAGATGATTTTATCTTCCAGCAGGCTGGAATAAACCGGAGGAAGAACAACCAGGGTAACTTTCGCTACCGCATAACATCCGTTGGAATTCGTTACTTTCACATAAACCACTCCGTTCGGGGAAATGTAATTCTGGGAATTTAAGATCTGATTGGTTCCTGCAATGGCATCGGCCATGGAAGGATAATAGGTTTTGGTACCGGTCTGCGAGGTTACCGGTGCTGAGGTAAGATCAAATAAAGCGGTTGCCGGATTGGTTTCAATATAGCATGATCTCAGCGTGATATCCTGAACTGTTACCACAGGGAAGAAGTTCAAGGTAATCTTCGCAATATCAGAACATCCCAAATTGGTGGTTACTTTGGCATATACATCTCCTGTAGAAGAAGTGTAAGCCCACGGAGCCGTAATTTCGTTGGTTCCGCTATTCGCATCCGCAATCGTCGGGTAATACTTGACGGTGTACGTGTATCCCGGAGACGGGGTATACAGCGTGGTCGACATAAGGTTATAGACCGCAACCCCGTTATTGTTGTTGTTACATGCCGTGAGGGTGGCATTCGTCGCTTTAAAGGTAATGTCCTTAAATTTGAATGCGTTGATATTGAAGCATTTATTCGTCGGGTTATTAGGATTGGAAGGGTCCTGATAACGGATGGCGTAATAATAAGTATCTGTAGTATTTACGACAATCGGAGCGGTAATGGCATTCGTGTCGGACAGGGCATCGTTGGATGTTCTGTAATATTTAACAAAGAAATTCGGGTTTCCGTTAATAATATTGGTGCTGTTCACCTCAAAATTATAAGGAGGCACAATATTACAAAGTTCAATGAGTCTTGGATCTGACGGGGCAGCGCCGGGAATTCCGATCGGGTTAAAAGGATTGGGCTGAATGGCAGGATCATTAAATGGTGAGGTTAACGTAGCAGTTCCTCCCCAGGTCATGGAAAAGGCCAATGCTGCATTGGCGCCGGACCAGTTATCGACAATAAGATAATACGATTCGCCCGCAACCACGTTCATTGCCGGACTCCATGCGCCGGAGTTGGCGGTAAGACCCAGTTGTAATCCGGTCTGGTTCGGAGCGGCCTGTACGCCTGCGTAGTTACACCGGATAGGAGCTCCCTTGGTACCGCAGGTCTTATTCGGTCCGTATACGGCAAAATCGTAATCGGCATTATAAGGAGCCTGTGGGGAAATGGTGAACGTTAAAGTCCCGGAAGTTGCGATGGTAAACTGGTACCATACCGAGAAGTGCTCATTCGCACTCAGGCAGCTTCCGTTGGCATTCACCTGATCATCGATCACTCCCGGACCCGTAGGGAAATAAGAGACATCCGAGTTGCCGCATACCGGAATCGCAGAAGCGCAATCCGACTGTGCAAAGAAGATCTGTGAAAAGGTTAACAGTAATATAAGGTAGAGTTTCTTCATAATGATAAGTTATCTTAATTATGAGCAATTATTTAAGAGTTGAAAGATAATAGTTGGCATCTTCTCTTCCCCAGCTCGGATCCAGATTGGATTTTTTAGTGTAGGTTTTGAATTTAGCCAAAGCGGCGTTGAAATGGGTTTTTGCCACTTCTTTATCCCCTGCGTTTTTCGACGGAGAATTCAATGCGATTTCTCCTTGGATCAGGTCAATCCTCGGGTTGTTTTTGTCTTCTGCTTTTGCCTTGGCCAGATAGTCATTGGCTTTAGCAAGATTTGCAGCGCTCCCGGAAGTGTTGTTTAATGATTTTAACAGATAAATCTGTGACAAAAGGATGTTGGCTTCCGCATTATTCGGGTTTTTTACAAAGATTCCGCCGATGTATTTTTCTGCAAGAGCCGAGGTTTCCTCAATATTCTGCATATTACCGGCCTTCATGGAATTGATTTCGCCTCTTACCATCGAAAGAGCGGCATAATAGTATGCTCTCCAATCTTCCTTTTTGGTTTCAGTACCTCTGGAAAGGGTATTTACATATTTCATAAAATAATCCCTGGACTGCTGAAGATCCTCAGGTTTTTCTGCAGATTCCAACTTGGTGATTTGGCCCGCCAAGGCTTTTTCAGTAGACGTCTGGGCATAACCGTATGCACCCGTCGCTAATGACAAGAAAATAAATAGTTGTTTTATCATAATAGAAAATATTTTATCAAGCAAATATAAAAAATTATTAACCTTAATTTAAAGTTTTTAAGATTAATTTAATAATATGGCATATATTTTTTTAATATTGCATTTTTCTCAGCTTTGGATTTGTACTTCCTACAACCAAAGCAATCAGTACCGTCATCGTTCCTCCGAAGACAACCGAGCGTACCACCCCGAGCAATTTTGCGGAAAGACCGCTTTCAAACTGCCCCATTTCATTACTGGACATGATGAAGATGGAATTCACGCTCATTACCCGTCCCCGGATGTGGTCCGGGGTTTTCAGCTGAACGATCGTTCCCCGGATGACCACTGAAATACCGTCCAGCATGCCGCTCATCACAAGAAACATAAAAGACAGCCAGTACCAGGTCGATAATCCGAAACCGATAATGCAGAGTCCGAATCCTGTAACCACCGCAAGTAAGATCTTCCCCTGGTTTTTCCTTAAAGGAATTACCGATAAAAGAGCGATGATACACATCGATCCGATATCGGATGCCGCATTCAGCAGTCCGAAGCCTTCCGCTCCCACCTTTAAGATGTCGGTTGCATAGACGGGAATCATGGCAACGGCACCTCCGAAAAGAACGGCAAACATATCCAGACAAAGCGCTCCCAGAATTTCTTTGGTCTTAAAAATATAGGAAATTCCTTCCCGCATACTATCCATAACGTTAATATTCTCTTTTTTGTATCCGGAATACTGTTTATTTAACTGAAAAAAGAACAGAGAGGCCAGAAATATCAGGAAAATAATTACCAGCAGCGTCCATTTGATCCCGAAATAGCCGATCAGAAATCCCCCTGCGGCGTGTCCGCACACCGAAGAGATCAGAAAAGTTGCCTGATTCAGGGTAACGGCATTCGGAAGGTTTTCCTTTTTTACAATTTTGGGGATCATGACCGGAATAATCGGTCCGATGAAGGCCCTGGCAATTCCTGTAAAGAAAATGACCCCGTAAATATAATACGTAATCTCGTGTCCCGTAAAGTGCATCCTGACATCCAGAAATGCGGGAATCAGCAAAAGCCCGATCAGGAAAATATACGCATAGTTGCAGATCAGCAGCAGTTTTTTCTTTTCATTCATATCGATTACATGGCCTGCATACAAGGCACAGCTTACCGCCGGAATCACTTCCGATAATCCGATCAGTCCAATGGAAAAAGGGTCTTTTGTAAGTTGGTACACCCACCAGCCAAGTAGCGTAGCGAGCATTCTGAAAGCCAGGACAATAAAAAATCTTCCCGTAAGAAGGTTCCTGAATTCAACGTTTTTCAACGTCTGTAACGGGGTAAACGACATCATCCGACAAAAATAGCCTCAAATATTGATTTGAGGCTACGTTTATGTATAATTTTTTAAATGAAAAATTAAATGAGCGCTGAAAGATAAAATCTATTTTAGTCTGCTCTTGAAGCACTGAACACCAAAGCGGCTACACCGGCTGCACCGATGACCACGGCTCCGGTAGCAATACCGGCCTTTCTGCTGTCTCTTACTGCTGCCACATTGGCTTTAGGAATGGTTACCACTGCACTGTCTTTTTTGCCGGCCGTTCCGATCAAGTTGTCTCCTTCTACATTACGGAACAACATTTTTTGGTTTTTCGAACCATCCCTCATCATCACCGTATACATTTTTCCTGCTTCAAGATTGGAGTAATCGTTTTTAGCGGTATCCATACTGTATTTTGTAGTGGCACAGGATGAAATAACAAATAGTGAGGTGAGTAAAGATGATTTTAAAAGTACAGATGCTTTCATTATTATTTTTTAATTTTCCAAATTTATAATTTTTTTCCAATATACGTTTCCGGAATTGAAAAAATGTCAGTAAAGTTTATATATTTCCAGGAAATCCGCGATTTTTCTGTCATTGGCGAGCCGTGGGATTTTATTCTGTCCGCCCAGTTTGCCCTGGGATCTGGCGTATTCCTGAAATGCATATTTCTTCAGCCGGGTAATCTGCAACTTCTGCAGGATGTTTCCGGAAATCAGGTCATTATAATAAGTGTTGCGTTTTCTCAGTTCATCGTCCAGTTCCTGCCTGAAAAGTTCAGGATCCTCCGGCTCTTTTTCGAATTCGATGAACCATTCATGATAAGGCAGTCCTTCGGCGGGATTTACCTGTGGCGCAAGATGGAATTCCGTAATCTGTGCCGGATGTTTCTCCAGAGTCGCCTTCAGCGCTTCTTCCACTTCAAATGCAATGACGTGCTCGCCGAATGCCGAGGTGAAATGCTTCGTCCTTCCGCTCACCAGGATCCGGTAAGGTTTTTTATCGATGAACCTCACGACATCGCCGATCGAGTAGGCCCAGAGTCCGGAATTGGTGGTTAAAATTAAAGCATAATCTCTATGGAGTTCTACCTCTTTCAGGGTCAGTCGTGTCGCATCCGGTTTTCCGTATTCTTCCAGCGGAATAAATTCATAAAAAATCCCATGGTCGGTGAGGAGCAGCAATCCTTCTTTCGTATAATCATCCTGAAAGGCAAAAAAACCTTCTGAAGCCGGGAAGGTCTGAACGATATCCACGGTTCCGCCCAGCAGTTCTTCCATTTTATCGCGGTAGGGTTCATAATTCACGCCGCCGGTAACGATAAGCTGAAGATTGGGAAAGATCTGTTTGATCTTTTTCCCGTGTTTCCCGGTAAGCTTTTCAAAATACATGATCAGCCACGGCGGAATTCCCGAGATCAGGGTCATGTTTTCCTTTTCGGTTTCCTTTACGATCTGATCCACCTTCGCTTCCCAGTCTTCCATCATATTGGTTTCCCAGCTCGGCAGCCTGTTTTTCTGCAGATATTGCGGAATGTGGTGGGCAACAATTCCGGAAAGCCTTCCGGTTTGGATCCCGAAGACTTCTTCCAGTTCAGGGCTTCCCTGCAGAAAGATCATTTTTCCGTTCACGAAACCGGCGTTGTTTTTTTTGGCGATATAATGAAAAAGTGCGCTTTGGGCCCCTTTTACCTGGAAGGGCATTCCTTCTCTGGAAATCGGGATGTATTTGGAGCCGGAAGTCGTACCGGATGTTTTGGCGAAATACTCGGGAACACCGGTCCAGAGAATATTGGCCTGGCCTCTTTTTACCCTTTCGATATAAGGTTTCAGTGCTTCATAATCCCCGACTTTTACGCGTTCCTGAAAATCTTTTACCGACCGGATGTTTTCAAAATCATGTTCTCTCCCAAACAGGGTTTTCCGGGCGGCAGCGGTTAAGGACAACAGCAGTTCCTCCTGTTTCCTCTCTGAATTTTTCTTGAATTCTTCTGCCTGCCGGACGTGTTTTCTCGCCCAGATTAAAGCGGCTGTTTTCTTTAGGAAGTTTAACATGGCTCAAATTTATAAATAACTGAAGAATTGCAGTACATTTTCTGAAAATAAGGCACAAAAAAACCGATGAATGAGTATACATCGGTCTTCGAAATTTGATTATGAAAATAACAACTATAATGTTGATTACTTATTGGCTTTGTACCTTTTATCAGGCGTTCCGTCCTTTTTAAGGTTTTTGTTCTCCTTGTATCTTTTGTCCGGAGTTCCGTCTTTCTTCATTCTGGCTTCAACAGGAGGTGCTGCCGGTTTCATGGTTGCCGCCGGTTTTGCCGTTGCTGCGGGCATGGTTTGTTTAACCGGTTTTACTGTTTTTACCGTTTGAGTTTTTACGGCTGTGGTCGTATGTTGAGCCGTTGCAAGTCCCAGTCCTAAAACAACAGACATTGCGGTTAAAAATTTTTTCATAATGGATACGTTTGTTTTTTTTGTTGAGTCAAAGTTATACAAAAAACGGACTGAAAAGCATGGTTTCTCAAACTTAACTAAAGTTTATTACAGCTTAAAAAAAGATTAAACTGTGGTATCGTTTTCCATAAGCAACCGGATTTTTAATAAAAAATACATTCATTAAACCTGAAGGTTGATAAACTCATTGCGTCGCTGTAGGTGAAAAAAAACCTGCTTTCCCTCGAAAGGAAAAGCAGGCCCTGACATAAAATATGAAAAGCTAATTAACGCGTGGCATTAGCCGTCCATGTCTTTCCATCCTTCGTATAGAAGATTTTTAATTCGTTGTTGTCGATTCTGATGTAAGAAGTTGTGGTAGATCCTACCATAACCAGCGTATTGTCACCCTGCTGGTTGAATTCAACGCCGTTAAGATCCGGAATACTGTTGGAAAAAGCAAAATTATACTTTGTTCCACTGGCGATCTTTGTTACGAAAACACTTCCGTCGTTGGTACTGATGTTGTTGCCGTCGCCGTTATACGATACACTTCCTTTGTACGTCCCTGCAAAGAAGTCGTTGTTGGCAGGGTCGTCGTCATCACTACATGAAGTTACGGCCGTGACTACAAAAAACGTTAGCAGGAATAATCCTAAAATTCTGATTGCTTTTTTCATAATAATATTTCTTAAGTGGTTCTTGGATCTCACCATTCAAACAAAATGCCACTCGTACTAAAGAGCCTTATTTTAACTTTTAAAATTTAAATTTTAGCAAAAATTTAAGATTTTTTTTCTTTTAGAGAAGCGGCATCCGGTATTTTCCCTTTTTATAAAAAATATTTATCCTTATCTTTGGGAAGATCAAACGATTCCGGAAACTTTCGGAATCGCTTTTGCCGTTTATACCAAAATATTTTATGCAATTAAAAACCATCAGCGAAAAATTCCTTCCGGACCTGCTTCAGAAAGAATTCGGAAAGGAGATTTTCATTCACCTGGAAAACCATCAGCATATTTCTGTACAGGGAAGCGCAGGATCTTCCGTTTCCCTGTTTGCAGCCGAACTTTTTCTCACACAGAAAAAACATATCCTGTATATCGTAGATGATAAAGAAGATGCACTGTATGCCAATACGGAAATGGAAGACCTGCTGGGAAAAGAAAAAATCCTTTATTTTCCGGCAACCCATCTGGAACCGTATCAGGTAGAAAAAACACAAAATGCCAATCTTGTCCTCAGGACGGAGGCCATCAATAAAATCACTTCTGAAAAATCACCGAAAGTCATTGTGGCCTATGCCGGGGCATTGTCTGAAAAAGTACTGAAAAAAGAAGATTTCAAGGCGATTTCCCATCATATCAAAGTGGGTGACCAGCTGGATTTCGATTTTGTGGACGAATTGCTGAACCATTACCATTTCCAGCAGGCGGATTTCGTTTCCGAACCGGGGGAGTTTTCCGTACGGGGAGGAATCGTAGATGTATTTTCCTATTCCAATGAAAAACCATACCGGATTACCTTCTTCGGAAACGAAGTGGAAAGCATTAAGACTTTTGATATCGAAACCCAGCTTTCGGTAGATAAAGTCATAAGTTTCCAGTTGGTTTCCAATATGAATTTTACGGTGACCGGCACCAGGGTATCCCTGCTTCAGTTGTTGCCCAAAGGAAGCTTTGTCGTTTCCAGAAACGGAAAGGTCGGGATGCAGAAACTGAGGGCATTTTATGAAAAATCTCTGGAAAAGTATGATGGCTTAAGTAAAGATATTGCCCACCGGGCTCCGCAGGAACTGTTTATTTCCGATCAGGAGTTCCTGTTTGATTATAAAAAGTTCAAAACCGTTGATTTCGGGGCGGTTCCTATCGAAGGGCTGATCGAGCTGACGGAGCTGAAAATGAATCAGACGGCACAGCCTTCTTTCCATAAAAATTTTGAACTGCTGCTTGAAGATCTCGAAGGAAAACAAAAAGAAGGTTTCGATACCTGGATTTCCTTTTCGTCCGAGAAGCAGAAAGAAAGGCTGGAGTCTATTTTTGAAGAACTGGACCATGAGCTGCCTTTTAAAAGCTTTACTTCTGAAATTCATGAAGGGTTTGTAGACAGCGACCATAAATTTCTGGTGTATACCGATCACCAGATCTTCGACCGTTACCAACGGTACAAAGCCAAAAATACATTCGCCAAATCCGAACAGCTTACCTTAAAAGACCTGATGTCTCTGAAGATCGGCGATTATATCGCCCATATCGATCATGGAATCGGAAAATTCATGGGATTGGTGAAGGTAAACAACGACGGAAAAATCCAGGAATGCTTTAAGCTGACTTATAAGAACGGTGACCTGCTGTATGTAAGCATCCACTCCCTCCATAAAATTTCCAAATACAATGGTCCTGAAGGCCGTGAAATTGTCCTGAGCAAGCTGGGATCACCTACCTGGAAATCTTTAAAACAAAAAACCAAGGCCAGGGTAAAACAGATCGCTTTTGACCTTATTAAATTATATGCACAGCGGAAATCGGCAAAAGGCTTTGCTTACACCCCGGATTCTTACCTGCAGAATGAGCTGGAAGCCAGTTTCCTTTACGAAGACACGCCGGACCAGGAAAAAGCCACCATCGATGTAAAGCGGGACATGGAAAACGATACGGTGATGGACCGGCTTGTGTGTGGCGATGTAGGGTTCGGTAAAACGGAAGTTGCCATCCGGGCGGCATTCAAGGCGGCAACGGACGGGAAGCAGGTGGCGGTCCTGGTGCCGACGACGATCCTCGCGTTCCAGCATTACCGGAGCTTTAAAGACCGGCTGAAGGATTTTCCGGTAACCGTCGCTTATGTCAACCGTTTCAGGACGGCCAAACAGAAATCGGAAACGTTGCAGGATCTTAAAAACGGGAAGGTGGATATCATTATCGGAACCCACCAGCTGGCGGGCAGTTCGGTGAAGTTTAAAGATCTCGGGTTGCTGATTATCGACGAGGAACATAAATTCGGTGTTTCGGTAAAGGATAAGCTGAAAACCCTGAAAGCCGATGTGGATACTTTAACCCTAACGGCAACGCCAATCCCGAGAACCCTGCAGTTTTCCCTGATGGCTGCCCGGGATCTGTCGGTGATCAAAACACCGCCGCCCAACAGGCAGCCGGTGGATACCCAGCTCATCGGCTTCAGTGAAGAGATCATCCGTGATGCGGTGTCCTACGAGCTGCAGCGGGACGGACAGGTGTATTTCATCAACAACAGGGTAGAAAACCTCAAAGATATCGCAGGGCTTATCCAGAGACTGGTTCCCGATGCGAAAGTAATTACCGGCCACGGGCAGATGGAAGGCAAACAGCTGGAAAAGAATGTCCTGGATTTTATGGAGGGGAAATATGACGTGCTGGTATCCACAACCATTGTGGAGAGCGGCGTGGATGTCCCCAACGCCAATACCATCTTCATTAATGATGCCCAGCGTTTCGGGATGGCCGATCTCCACCAGATGCGGGGGCGTGTCGGACGGAGCAACCGCAAGGCCTTCTGTTACCTTATTACACCGCCCTACGACATGATCACGTCCGATGCCAGGAAACGCCTGGAGGCCATTGAGCAGTTTTCCGATCTGGGAAGCGGATTCCAGATTGCCATGAAAGACCTGGAAATCCGGGGAGCCGGGGATCTGCTGGGTGCCGAACAAAGCGGGTTCATCAATGAAATGGGATTCGAAACCTACCAGAAACTGATGCAGGAGGCCCTGGAAGAACTGAAAGACGATCAGGAATTCGAAAACCTTTTTGAAAATGAAGAAGAGAGAAACAAACTCTTCAAAACGACCAGAGATGTGAATATCGATACGGATCTGGAACTGATGCTGCCGGACTGGTACATCTCCAATACCGAAGAAAGGCTGCTGCTCTACCAGAAGCTGGCCGAAATCGATAACGAGGAAGGCCTCGTAAAATTTGAGTTGGAGCTTGTGGACCGTTTCGGTGAACTGCCTCAGGAAGCCGTCAACCTCCTGAAGAGCGTAAGCTTAAAATGGCTGGCCTCGGATATCGGTTTTGAGAAGATTGTGATGAAGAACGGCGTTTTTCTGGGATACTTCCCGGGTAATCCGCAGGATAAATTCTATCAGACCAGTAAATTCAGAAAAATAATTAATTACCTCACCAAAAATCCGGCGCAGGCCCAACTGAAAGAGAAGACCGGAAAAGAAGGTAATCAGCTGATGATGAGAAAAGACCGGATTGCCAATGTGGATGAGGTAAACGCACTGCTGAAGTCGATCCTGAAGAGTGAAGAATAATTAAATGACACTGTCCGGAACTTAAATATCATGTTCTGAGTTCCGGAAGGTCATAATGAATACATGTGGATACCGGCGTTTTAAAGGATCATTTCATCATTAAAAACCATCCCCGGCAGGGGCTGCTTTCATTTTTTTATCTAAAAGTAATTTATTTGGGACTTTTAACTTTTTGTTAAATGAAAATCAATTATATTTGACGGAATTAAAATTAATAATTTATGACAAAAAAATACTTTCTTTCTTCCCTGGCTGCCCTGGCACTGGGTTTTGTAGTTTCCTGTGACAACACTACGGAGGATCCGCCGAACCAGAACCAGAATACGGGATCCACCGCTACGATTACGGGGCCAAGGATCCTGAGTAAAGTGAGCAACGGAACCAAGGATCTGGAAGAATATGTAACCAATGCAGGAATGCTTTCCCAGGTTTACGTCAGGGATGCGGGATCTTCCAATGCGACCCTTTCTACGGTAACCTATACGGGTTCCGCGATCAGCCAGATTAAAATTCAGGATAATGTGAGCCCTCATGTTACCGATAACACCTACGCCCTTACCTATACAAGCGGAAAATTATCTGCCTTTACGATGGATCAGACGATCATGGGATCTGCCAACCACAGCGATTTTACCGTATATTACGATGCAGGCGGAAGCTTATACCGGATCGTAGAAAAGAAAAAGGTAGGCGGAAGCGCTTCCTATTCTTTTTATAATGAGATGAAATTTACCTATTCTGCCGGCAATATCGTCAAGCTGGATTACATCCGGATGATGATGAGCGGCGGCAACCCCGATACCTCTACCGCTTCCACCTCGGTATATTACTTCGATAATTATGACAGCAAAGTTAATCCGTACACCACTTTACCAAAAGAGTATTTTATGGTGGCTTCCACAATGACACAGATTAACGGCGCTATGCTGTCGGCGAATAATGTAGGGAAGGTAACGATACAGAGTCCTGCCGCTCCACAGATCTCTTATCCGAAAGGGTATCTCTATGATTCCCAAAATTATCCGGTTTCAGATCTTGGCCAGACCATTAAGTATATCTATAAGGCTTTATAAACGAGACTGATCTTTTAATGGATTTATTACGATATACGTTAAAATATACTTTTTATTCAAAAAAAAATTATATTTTTGACAAAATAAATAATCCCCCTTTGGAATGAAACGACTTTTTTATTTTATTTTACTACTGGTAGGTGTTTCTTCAGTGCATTCTTGTAAAGAAGTGATGGATGAGAACGGAGATCCGCTGGTGGACATCAACGGCAATTCAGGGCTTAACGGCCCAAGGGCTTTATACAGGGAAATCACCGATTCCGATACCTTAGCAACTTACTATTACAATGGGCTTCAGCTATCCAAGGTAGTTACCGACAGTATGAATTCCACGGCAGATATCGCATGGAGCGGAGACAAGATCAGCAGGGTGGATTTCAGAGGATTCCTGGATCTTGACGGAAACGGGTGGCTGGACAAAGACAGTATCACGTATACCCAGCAGTTTACCTACGGGAGCACGGGAAGGCTGGAAACCATTTCCGAAAGCCGGTCATTTTTCAAGAGAAGCGTAACGGCTCCTTATACGGTAGCAGCACCGGGACCGCAGACCCTTTACCAGAAAACCAAAACCATTTATGGTATAAAATTTTCAGCAGCAACGGCGAAGCTTGATTCCATTAATATGAGAACCGGCCCTGAAGTGTCTGGAGCTCCTTCTTACAACAAATATTCAAAAACGAAATATGAATATGTAGGAGACAATGTTTCTAAAGTAACAAAATTTACAGGGAATATTACAGGAGGAGTAATGGGAGCGGCTAACGAGAAGCTTAGTTTTGAATACAGCAATTACGATGATAAAATAAATCCGTTTACCCTACTGCCGCAGGTTTATAAAATCTCAAGACTTTTAACAACAAACGGTAATGTGGTAAAAAGCTGGATCCTATCGCCGAACAGCCCGACAAGATATTCGATTACGAATCTGACACCGGCTATTCCGACTTCGGTTTTCTTTTCAACGAATTATAACTACGATCCTCAGACCTACATGAGAAAAGGATACGGGGTAAACTATATTTACAAACCGTTGTAAGACATAATTTAAACAATATTGAAGCCCAATCTTTCCGGATTGGGCTTTTTTATTCAGAATGCCTTAATTTTGCAAAAAAAATTCCGTAATGAAATATTTAATCGTCGGTCTTGGAAACAAAGGCGCCGAATATGAAAACACCCGTCATAACATCGGCTTTAAAGTAGCGGATAAAATTGCCGAAATCCTGGAGGTTTCATTTAATACAACCAATTTCGGATGGATGGCAGACGGGAAATATAAAGGCAGGAGGGTGCTGGTGCTGAAGCCGGATACCTATATGAACCTTTCCGGAAATGCCGTGCGCTACTGGATGCAGAAAGAAAACATTCCCCTGGAAAATGTGCTGATCGTTACGGATGATCTTGTGCTTCCGTTTGGGACCCTGCGGATGAAGGGCAAAGGCTCCGATGCCGGACACAACGGGCTGAAGAACATCAATGAAGTTTTGCAGACCCAGAATTATGCACGCCTCCGGTTCGGAATTTCCGCGGATTTCTCAGAAGGCAGGCAGGTGGATTATGTATTGGGTACCTGGAATGAAGAAGAAAACGAAAAGCTGGCAGAGCGGATCGAAAAATTTGCCAAAGCCTCCCTTTCTTTTGTTTTTGCTGGCATCAGCAATACCATGTCTGCGTTTAACGGTAAATAATGTGAATTCGAATAAGAACCGGGTTAAAAGGCTGGAAGAAGGAAGCTGGATGCCGGAAATTCCTTTCGTTAACTTATCGACAACAGTTTCAAATATCAAATGATCTTATTTGCATTCCTTGAAGAACAAATTTCAGATCGTTTTTATGCTATTTTTTTATGTTATTGTAAATGAATTAAATATCACCGGATTCACATTAAATAAGGCAAGCGGAAAAGAATCCAGATGATTGGGAGGAACAAAGCCGGATGCCGGAAAGTTTTCCTTATCAGACTGATGTTTCTTTTTACCGGTTGACTAAATAATTTAAAATCGATAAGTAAGCCTCCCATAGCGGAGGTTTACTGTTGGTAGACCACAATATCCCGGATGATTTTATTTTCGAAGAAGTTTTTCTCATTGACGGTAAATCCGTAATTGTGTTCCTGCTCGAAAAATTCGAGCGGCGTGGTCGGGGTATCATCGGGTTTCCACCGGATGACGACCGTTACCTGGCCGGGAGCATCAATGTCTTTACCGGAAAACCTGAACAGGGTGCTTGGCAGGGGATCATTCCCGTCTTCCCTGATATCGGATTTCGCTTTTTTAAACGAAAGCTGGGTCATGTCTTTCAGCAAGAGGGAAAATTTCTTCCCGATATATTTTTCCTTATTGACTTCAAATTTTTTAGCATAAGCCAGGGTATCGCTGACGGCTTTCTGCGCTTTGACCAGCCCGCCGGATAAAGTCAGAAGGGCAATATAGAAAATAATGACGGTTTGTTTCATGTAAGGAGTAATTCAGGTAAGCCAAATGTAATGATTTTTAGGAGCGGTCTGTGTTTTAAGGCTGATATCTTTTCAACAATTGTAAAATTCTATAGTTCAGAAACGCAAAGGCTGCCGGATCCGGCAGCCTTTGCGTTGTATCCCGGAGGAAATTAAAACTCCGTCCTGTTTCTTCCATATACTGAATGATCTTACATGGCTCTTTTGTGGGTTACGATGATATGGGAATTCTCGTCTCTTTCATAATCCCGGTACGAGGTTTTAAAGCCTAAAAGCTCTACGGTAATATCTTCTTCTTTCGCCCGTATATTGGCAAAATCCTGAATCATCTCAAGAACATCGGTGGCAATATAGGAAGTCCCTCTTGCATCGATCGTTACGGTAGAATTCGGCTTAATGTTTTTCAGCGTTTTTTTAATGGCGGCCTTGTTTAAAAATGAAACTTCCTCGGCCAGCTTTATCCTGATTCCGTCTGCATCATCCAGTTGTTCCCGGCTTAAATAATAGGCTCTTTTCATATTTCCCTGAAGGATATAAAAAACGGAAATCGCAAGACCGATACCTACCCCTTTCAGCAGGTCTGTGGCTACCACGGCTACCACCGTTGCCACAAAGGGGATAAACTGGAATTTACCGAGATGCCAGAAATGTCTGAACGTTGCAGGCTTGGCCAGTTTATACCCCACCATGATCAGCACGGCGGCCAGTGTCGCTAAGGGGATTAAATTCAATACGACGGGAATCGATAAGACACAAATCAGCAGCAAAACGCCATGGATGATTGCCGACATCTTCGAGGTGGCTCCTGCATTGGCATTGGCCGAACTTCTCACCACCACTGAGGTCATCGGGAGCCCACCGATAAATGAACTGATAAGGTTGCCGATACCCTGTGCCTTCAGCTCAAGATTCGTATCCGTTATTCGCCGCTGAATATCCAGCCGGTCCGAAGCCTCGATACAAAGCAGGGTCTCAATAGAAGCGACAATCGCAATGGTGGCTCCGGCGATCCATACTTTCGGACTGGTAAATCCTGTGAAATCGGGCATGGTGACCAGATTCCTGAAATCATCAAAAGAGCGGGGCACCGGTAATGACACCAGATGTTGGGACCGGATGGCCAGGTCGCTTCCTGTTATTTTAAAAACCTCATTCAGAATGATTCCCATTACAACGGCAACCAAAGCACCGGGAAGCATTTTAATGCGTCTTAACGCATATACCCGGTCCCAGGTAATCAGGATGGCAACGGATACCAGGGTAATAATGATGGCACCCGGCTGAATAGCCCCGAATAATTCGGTGAAATATCCGAAGTTCAGTCCGTTATCGAAAACCGATTCGTGGCCTTCATAATCTTTATCGAACCCCAGGGCATGGGGAACCTGTTTCAAAATGATAATGATTCCGATGGCCGCCAGCATACCCTCAATCACGTTATTCGGAAAATAGTTGGAAATGCTTCCGGCTCTTAAAAAACCCAGAACCAGCTGGATCATTCCGGCAATGATTCCGGCACAAAGGAAAAGCTCGAAAGCACCCAGATCTTTGATGGCTGTGAGTACGATGGCCGTAAGTCCTGCGGCAGGCCCCGAAACCGAAATATTCGAGTTGCTGATGGAACCTACGACCAGGCCTCCTACAATCCCCGCGATAATTCCTGATAGCGGCGGAGCTCCCGAGGCCAGTGCGATGCCCAGGCATAAAGGCAGTGCGACCAGAAACACGACGAGTCCTGAAGGGAAATTTTCCTTCATTCCTCCGATGAATGATATTTTTTTCATGATGTAAAGCTGTGAAAGATAACCGGCTTATTTTAAGGAATAAATCGGCTACGCAAATGAAGTTTAATTTTTAAAAGGCATAAGTATTTGTATCAGTATCCTGATATAAACAAAAAGAAACGAATGGTAAAATTAAGCTTCCGGAGGTGGGGAAAATAAGGTAAGCAGGGGTGAAAGATGAAAGGAATCATCGATCAGTACAAAAGATTTTTCTTCATCTGAATGTTCAAAAAATTTCAGATAATCAAAGACATTCAGGGTTTTGGGAAGTGCCTTTTCATAAACAATAAAAGAGGCAGGGTGAGAATGGGGCTCCTCTTCGCTGATAACAACATTGGTACTGCTGAGATCCCAACCGAAAATAGCAGCCATACCGGGTAGGGCCGTAAAGTTGAGAAAAAATACCAGTGTAATTATACTCCAGAGTTTCATGCTGCCTGATTTTTTAGAAGGATTATTTCCTTCTGCTCATTACCCAGGAATCTTCGCTAAGGTTATAGATCTTCTGGATGTCCTTTAAAACTTTTTCAAAGTCAATTTCAAGATCAATAATTTTACCGGTTCTGAGGTCGAAAACCCAGCCATGGACAATAGGATATTCCTCAAGGATATATCTTTCCTGTACGCAGGCCATTTTAATGACGTTGATGCACTGTTCCAGAACGTTAAGTTCTACAAGTCGGTCATAACGTTTACCTTCATCTTCGATGGAATCCAATTCGGTCTGGTGAATTCTGTACACATCACGGATGTTTCTGAGCCACGGATTTAAAATCCCAAGGTCCTGAGGCGTCATGGCCGCTTTTACACCACCACAGTTATAATGTCCGCATACCACAATGTGTTTTACCTTAAGGTGCTGAACCGCGTATTCTATAACTGCCGTGGCACTCATATCCAGGGAATTTACAACATTGGCAATGTTTCTGTGGACAAACACCTCTCCCGGTTTGGCTCCCATCAGCTCTTCTGCCGTAGCCCTGCTGTCTGAACATCCGATATAAAGATATTCAGGAGTCTGTGTTTTGGCAAGTTCTTCAAAAAAGCTCGGGTTATCTCCGATCTTAGACTCTACCCATTTTCTGTTGTTTTCGAAAATAACTTCGTACGATTGTGACATAAATTTAAATTTAAAGTTTATAATTATTTATTTCGTTTAAATTATTTTTAAATTCAATAGACTGAATCAATAATATTGCAAAAGTATAATATTTGATGAAAAAGCAAATATATTTAACAAAGTTTAATATTAAATCTATTTTAAATAATATTCTAAGTTACACTTTATTTTTATAACAGGGAATATTTAACCGATTCTGGCTGTATCTTGCGGAATATTTGAATATGTTCACAAAATCATACGCTATGGCCCTAATCAACATTGCAGTCTGATGGCAGATCCCGGTTTATACTCAATACCTTCTGTCTTCTATGTAGCAGGAGTCATCATTGCCTTTTTTTCTTCGCTTCTTATCCTGGGGAAAAGCAGAAAAACCGGTGCAGATTATGTGCTGGCAGTATGGTTTGTGATTATAGGCATCCATCTTATTTTTTTCGTTCTGTTTTTTACAGAACGCTATCTGCAGTTTCCTCATGTTCTTGGTCTGGAAGTTCCTTTCCCGCTGATCCATGGACCCATGCTTTATTTATACATCCTGTATCTTACCGGTCACCGGCCCGGAAAAAATACCTGGCTTCTCCATCTTGCTCCGGTTTTGGTTATTTATCTTATTTTCTGGAGATTTTTCATCCTGTCCCCTGAAGAAAAGCTTCGTGTATATCTGCAGGGCGGAGGAATCTGCCGGTCGATGGGAATCTATCTGAAGATCCTCATTATTCTGTCAGGTGTCCTGTATGTTATTCTGAGCATTGCCGCCGTCAGAAAATATAAAGCTGTGATTTCCGGTCTTTACCCACAAAGAGAGCAGATAACAATCGATTGGGTATACTATCTCATCACGGGAATAGCAGTGATCTGGGTCGCAGTTGCTGTAAAAAACGATTTTCTTATTTTTTCGCTGGTGGTCGTTTTCATCCTTTCGGCTGCTTATTTCGGAATCAGCCGCGCCGGAATTCTGGATGGCCCTGCTGCCGTTGTAACATCAGATGTAAAAGAAATTACTGTAAACGAACCACTTCCGGAAGTTTCGAGATATGAGAAAACCTTTGCCGGTGAAGAAACCCTACAGGAGATCTATCATAAACTAAGTCTGATGATGAATGGAGAAAAACTGTATAAAGATCCTGAGCTGAACCTGAATTCCGTAGCAAAACGGATCGGTGTTCATCCCAACACGCTTTCCCAAACCATCAATTTTATTGAAAACAAGAACTTCTACGATTACATTAACCGCCAGCGGATCGAAGAATTCAAAAGGATGGTCCTGCTGCAGGAAAACGAAAAGTTCACGATTCTGTCGCTGGCCTTTGAAAGCGGATTTAATTCAAAAACTTCTTTCAACCGTAATTTCAAAAAATACATGAACTGTTCGCCCAGAGAATTCCTGAAAAGCCGGGAGATTAAAATTGACGAATAACCGATGTGTAATTGAGCTAACAGTCTGATTTATAATTGTTATTAAATTTGTGCCACCTTTCATTTTGGAACAGCAGGACCCTTTTTTATCCTCAGATTTGCAAAAAATAATGATCAGCTATGATAAAGAAAACAGGATTTGTACTTATGGGGATACTGGCTCTGCTTGTCGGCATATACCCTTTGCTGTATGCTTTTGTAGAAGAGAAATATACGCTCCTCGGTTCCAAAGCTCCTGAAATCCTCCATAACACCATCTGGAAAACCGCATTCGTTGCCCATATTGTTTTGGGGGGAACCGCACTCTTTATCGGCTGGCGTCAGTTCGGCAGTTCGTTCCGGAATAAATACATGAATGTGCACCGGGTGATTGGAAAGATATATGTAATAGCTGTAGTGATCAGTTCTGTTTGCTCCATATATATGGGTTTTTATGCCAATGGCGGGATCATTGCCGCAACAGGGTTTATCATTCTGGGAATCATCTGGCTGATAACAACTGTCATCGCACTGATCAGCATTAAAAATGGAAACATTTCCAGTCATCAGCAATGGATGACCTACAGTTATGCCTGTACCTTTGCCGCCGTTACGCTGAGGATCTGGCTTCTGTTGCTAAGAAATATAACGGGGGATGCCGAAGGATCTTATATTGTTGTAGCCTGGCTGTGCTGGGTTCCCAATTTGCTGGCTGCATATCTGATTAACAGGAAGCCGGTAGAAGGATAGTATTACGGTATTTAATTAAAATTGAACTCTTAAAGAACCTCCGGCCTTTTAAAATTACTTTTATTTAAGGTACTTTGCGGTTGATATAGCCCTCCGTAGCATTGGCTTTAGGAAGAATCTTTGCCGGATTTCCAATAACCACCGAGTCGGAAGGTACATCGGAATTTACATAGGCATTGGGGCCTATCAATACATTATTTCCGATGGTTATGCCGCCTACGATAACTGCGTTGGCTCCGATCCATACTTCATCGCCGATGATGGGAATGCCTGCTTTGATACCGCGGTTCTGCTGCCCAATGGTAACACCCTGGGCTATATTGCAGTTTTTCCCGATCTTTGTTCCCGGGTTAATGACCAGGCTGCCCCAGTGCCCCAAATAAAACCCTTCGCCGATCTCGGTTTCCGGGTAAATCTGGAATCCGTATTTGATCTGGTAATGCCGCAGGGCAAGTCTCCAGAAAATATTCAGCAGAGGGGTTTTCAGGTGCTGTTGGGACTTTCTGAAAATATAGATGAAATGGAGATTGGGGTTAAAGCATTTTTTCCAGATCTCCACTGTAGAAAGCCACTTTCCGCTTTCCCTGAAAAAGTCTTTCTGAAGGGTAGAATATTTTTCGGCCATAGAGCAAAAATAGAAATTTACGGGTTAGGTTGGAATAAAACCAGACTAAAGACCGTCGAGAACGGTGATTATTTTTTCAACAGAATTTTTAAGCGTAAAGGGCATTTCATAGGACTCCAGTTTTTCAGTATACTTTTCAAAGCTTTCAGGGTAGCGGAGTGCCTGCTTCATCCCGGAATAGATCCCTTCTTCGGAATTTTCGACCAGCAGTCCCAATTCGCCGCTGTTCAGCATTTCAGCGGAGCCGGAAACTTCCGTGGAAATAATTTTCTTTTTTAAAGTAATGGCTTCAAAAAGAACCGTCGGGAAGCCTTCGTACCGGGAACTTAAAACGTAAAAATCCGCTTTTTTAAAATAAGGATAAGGATTGTCTGTAAATCCCAGCATCACCGCTGTCTGATCAAGGCCCAGGTCCGATTTCAGTTTTTTGATATTCTCGAAATCATAACCGTCTCCCACAATGAGGATGTTGTGCCTGAAACCTTCATCGAGAAGTTTTTTATGAACCTGCAGCAACCGGTCGAAACCCTTTTGGGGGAAAACGGTTCCTACGGAGATGAAAGTAGGGACGGATTGGTCGAAATGGTAATTGATTACAGGCATTTCCGCCCTGGAAACAAACTCTTCCGTATCCAGGGGATTGTAAATTTTTACAATTTTATTTTTCTCGGTTTCATTTTTGGCGAGGTGGTGAAAAAGCTTTTCGATTTTCTCTGAGATCACCATGATTTTATCAAAGCCGAAAAACTTCCGGATTTCCCCGTCGGTGTAGCCTTTCACCTCCGAAAGATCATTGTGGATCCAGACGATTTTCTTTGATGCCAGGGGAGAACCCAGAATTTCATCCCGCATGCCGTGAATGGCCGCAAACTCGATATCGTACTGTTTGTTCCTTAGTTTTTTTTTATAAAGAAGATTCGGAAATTTGTTCACGACTTTTTCGTGCAGTACCCGGGCTGCCTTTCGGGGGATTTCATGCGGCCTGTTGGTGGTAATCATCTCCCCTTTGTGAAGGTAGAGGATATTGATCCACTCCGGGACTTCCGGCAGGTATTTTCCCGAGTACAGGTTCAGCAGAAGATCGATCTCATATTTGTCTTCAGGAAGATTTTTCAACAAGGTGACCAGCACCTTCTCCGCTCCGCCATGGCGAAGGGATCCGATGCGGATGAGGATTTTCTTTTTTTCAGACATATTCATTTAAAAATATCATGGTTGCAAAATAAAAAAACAAAAATAAGCCAAAAGTTGTTTTCTATCACCTTAAAGAACGATTACTGATCATCAGGATATTTTTAAGCAAAGAAATTAAAATAATCTTTCAGTTAAAGGATATTTTTCCATTGCTGTATAATCTTTTCCTTTTTCCAGTGAGCCGTTTCATCAAATGAAGATTTCATCAGCTTATTCAGGGGTTCTTCATTTCCCGTAAGATATTCAAGCTTTTCAATAAATGCTTGCCGGTCATGAAGAGGAATCAGAAAGCCGTTGTTTTTACTGATGATATCCGAAGGACCGTATGGACAGTCGTAGGCTATCAGTACATTGGAAAAGAACATCGCCTGGATCAAAATGGTAGGGAGCGCTTCTTCCGTTGAGGTAAGGCAATTGATTTTGGATAGGCTTAACAGCCGGTACACTTCATCCATATTCTGACTGCCCAAAAGCTGGATTCTATCCTCTAAATTCCTGTCGGCAACCTGCTTCCTGATCTTCTGCTCATCCCTGCCGCTGCCTATCATGACGACTTTCCAGTCAGGAGGAAGACGGGTGTCGGCTATAATATCTATAAATCCGCTGATGTTTTTTTCAGGATCAAATCTGGCGACAACGGAAATGATGTTTTTTTTATCTCCGGGCCGGGTGAAAAGATTTTTCTCCAACGTATCATCCATGAGGTTGTAGATGGTATGGGAATTCTTATTGAACTCCATATAGTATTTTTCTCCTGGAATATTGGTGCTAACGATATGCTTCAGGTTTTTGTAATAAGGCCTCATGGTTTTATTCCAGAAAAATCCTCCCGAAGTGTAGCCCATATGCTCCCAGGCGATGGTTTTGCGGCGGACTTCCTTATCGGTAGACAGCATGGAAGAGAGTTTGTACCAGCAGGACACAATGGTATCATACTGATGATGGTTCTCCCTGATCCATTTCTTTAATATCTTATACGATCCGAGATCATATAAATAAGAATACAGGTTGTATATTTTGGGAACGGATCCGAATTTTTTGTACAGGCCGGTAGCCATCCTGGAGTACGGATGCCCGAAAGAATCGATATAATGTTTTTTTATACCGGGATGAACAGGATAAAAGTCTTCGTGAGGGGCCATCAGAAAAAGGATTTCAATTTCATATTCCAGTTCTGAAAGTTCAGAAGCCAGGTTGCTGAGTACTTTGGATACCCCGTTTGGCTTAATATTCTGATAATAAATAAACAGAATTTTTTTTTTCATTTGTCTTTTTTTGCCGTCGGCTTTGTTGCCATGCAAAATTAGAAAAAAATATATATTATTAAGGTTTATCATCAGTTGATTATAGATCGGAAAGAAATAATTTTATTAGATTTGCAGAAAATAAAATCAAATGAACGAGAAAGAAATAAAAACCCTTGTTTTGGAAGCCCTGCAGGATTTTGTAGAGACGAACGGAATTGAAGTTGACGAAGTTACGCCTGATCAGAGACTGATCGGAAAAAGCGGAATATTTGATTCCATAGGTCTTTTGAATTTTCTGGTGGATCTGGAGGAAATGCTGGAAGAAAAGTATGACAAGAGTTTTAATCTCTCTTCTGAAAAAGCCATGTCCCGGACCACAAGCCCTTTTCTGAATCCTACCGAGCTAACAAAGTTTATTCTGGAGCTGGATGAAGAATAAAACCATATTTATAACGGGTAACCGGAAAGGAATCGGTCTTCATCTTACCCGATATTACCTGGAACAGGGCTATAATGTACTGGGATGCAGCAGGACGGAAAGCCGTTTTTCTCATGAAAATTACCGCCACTTTATTTGTGATGTCGCCGATGAAAAAAGCGTAAAGGAAGTCATCCGTCAGGCTAAAAAGTCATTCGGCGGAATCGATATCCTGATCAACAATGCGGGGGTTGCTTCTCTGAACCATTCCTTGCTGACGCCGGGATCTACGGTAAAAAAAGTTTTTGAAACCAATTTTTACGGGAGCTTCTTCTTCAGCCGGGAATGTGCGAAAGTGATGAGGAATACAGGCGGCAGAATCGTTAATTTTTCCACGGTGGCGGTTCCGCTCGACCTCGAAGGGGAAATGATCTATGCCTCCTCCAAAGCTGCTGTAGAAAAAATGACGACTATCCTTGCCAAGGAGCTTTCAGCCTTTAACATCACCGTGAATGCCATAGGTCCTTCTCCGATCTACACCGATCTGATAAAAACGGTTCCTCAGGATAAAATTGATGAGCTCCTGAAGCAGCAGACGATTCACCGACTCGGAGAACTGGAAGATGTGGAAAATGTTATCGACTTTTTTATTTCTCCTAAAAGCAACTTTATTACCGGTCAAATTATTTATCTGGGAGGCTTATGAAAATAGATCAGTTTGGTAATTATTCAGGATTAAGCATTGTTGAAAACAGCAGGTCTTATACCTATCCTGAGCTTTTTGAAAAGATCGCGGCCTTTAAAAAATGGCTTGGAGAAAATATTGCTTCTGGCGATATCATCGCCGTTCAGTCGGATTACAGTTTTGCAAGCATCGCTTTGCTGCTGGCATTATCGGAATTTCCCTGTATTATTGTGCCTGTTGTGCCAACCACGGAGTCTGAAGTGCAGAATAAGCTGAAAGCCGCGAAAGCCAACAAAATAATCACTTTTAAAGATGAGGAGCCTGCTCTGGTTTTACGGCAGGATGGCGCTTTGGAAAAAGTTGAACAATACCACCGGATCACGGAAGAAAACCATGCCGGTCTTGTGCTCTTTTCTAGCGGAACCACCGGGGTTCCCAAAGTAATGGTGCATGATCTCAGCGCGCTTATTGCCGAATTCAAAGAGCCGAGGAAACAGAAAAACCTTAATTTTATCCTTTTTCTGCTTTTCGACCATATCGGGGGTATCAATACCCTGCTGGGTTGCCTGAATAACGGCTCGCAGATTACCATTCCCGAAAACAGAAACCCCGAATACATTTTACAGCTCATTCAGGATCAAAAGATCCAGGTGCTTCCCACAAGCCCTACTTTTCTGAACCTGATGCTCATGACTGAGGATTTCGATACCTACAATCTGTCAAGTCTTAAAATGATCACCTACGGTACCGAAAGAATGCCGCAGCATCTGCTCGATAAGCTTAAACTAAAAATTCCGTCTGTGAAATTCATGCAGACTTTCGGTACCAGCGAGACCGGAATATTAAAAACGGAAAGCAAATCGTCCACCAGTCTTTTTTTCAGGATCATCGATCCGAACTATCAGTATAAAATCGAAGACTCTCAGCTGTATTTAAAATCGAAGATCCAGGTTTCGGGTTATGTAAACCAGGAAAGCAGCCAGTTTACGGAAGAAGGGTGGTTTGCCACCGGTGATCTGGTGGAGGTGGATGAAGACGGCTATCTGAAAATAGTAGGAAGAATAAATAAAGTAATCAATGTAGGCGGTCTGAAAGTTCTTCCGAAAGAAGTGGAAGACATTATCAATCAGTTTCCGGAGGTTATCGATTCCACCGTTTTCGCAAAAGATAATGCCATCACCGGCCAGATGGTCTGTGCGAAGGTTGTTATCAGGGAAGGGCTGGATGAAAAGGAAATGAAAAAGGAAATCCTGAAAAAGTGCAGGGAGGAGCTGGACCGGTATAAGGTTCCCAGCAAACTGATCATTACACACTCTATTGATTTTACAACAAGATTTAAAAAAGAAATATAACTAATACATTTGCAGATTATGTATCTATTCTGGCGGGTCCTTCTTTTTTCCTTTACTTTTTGGGAAAAACTGTATATGAAGGTTTATATAAAAGTATGCCGGATGCAGGGGCTGAGGTTGGGGGAAGGCGTAAAAATTTTCGAGCGGGTTTATTTCGGCTCCGAACCGTTCCTTATTGAGATCGGGGATAAGACCCAGATTGCCGGCGGCACAAGATTCGTCAACCACGGCGGCACGACAAAAACCCTGAGAAGACTGGAAGGATTTGAAGACATCAGGATTTTCGGGAGAATAAAAATCGGAAAAAACTGTACCATCGGTTCCAATTGTGTGATCCAGCAGGATGTAGAGATGGGGGACAACTGCATTTTAGGCGCCGGTTCCATCCTTACCCATTCGATTCCTGATAATGTTGTATTTTCCGGCAATCCGGCAAGATTTATCTGTTCTACGGAACAGTATGCCGAATCGCTCCTGGATCAGAATACGATCTACCCCCGAGAACTTGAAAATGACAGGGCAAAGCTGAACCAATGGCTGAAAGAAAACCTGCCTTACGACTATAAAAAAGCAAAAGTTTATAAAAAGACGATAAAAACCGAATAATGATTATTCGGTTTTTTTGGTCAGAGCATCGTTGGTAAAGTGAAGCTTATTGATCATTTCTTCTACGGCAGCAAATATCTTCTGATTGTCGAACTGCTCTTCAATATTTTCCAGATTCCTTTTAATTTCAGCAACCAGCTCAGGTTCTGTAAGAAACTTCTTCATGGAGGCATACATCTCATCGGTTTCATAGCTGATGAGATATCCGGTTTTTCCATGGTCGATCATCGCAGGAATATCTCCGGTGCGGGTTGCGATCGCCGGCTTCCGAAGGATAAGCGCTTCCGCAATAACGAGAGGCCACGCTTCGGATTCCGAGGGAAGAATAAAGTAATCTGCATTTTTAACGTATGGATACGGATTCATCCTGCTTCCTGCAAGAATAAAGGATTCCGTCACCTGGTTACCGGCAATCTGCTGCTGAAGATTCTTAAACTCTTCTCCGTCTCCCACCACGACCACCGTGTGGTGAAAGCCTTCCCGGATAAGCCTGGTATGGGCGTCGATCAGCTTATGATATCCTTTTCTGGAATGCAGCCGTCCGATGGATACAAATATCGGCCCTGCAGCCGGAAGTTGAAGAGGTTCTTCCGCCTTTTTGCGGATTTCTTCAATCGGAATGGCGTTAATGATGACTTCTTCCGGAGGATACGGAAGGTCAGGGTAATACTGGTGCATCATGTCTTTGATCTTCTGCGAGCAATAGATCATCCGGTCAAATTTCGGAAAATTCTTCAGAATTCCGGGTACGAGCGGCTGTAGCTTGGGCAGATTGATTTCAGAATGGAACCAGCCGATTTTTTTTGAGTTTTTATTGGTGGAATTAAGTACGGATGCAAAATCACCATACGTCATAGCTATTTCAATGTCATAAAGTTCGCCGAGTATCTTATCGGCAAGGGCTGGCTGCTGCTGTATTTTTTTTAACTGTATCCTTCTTCTGATGAGCTGGATGTTACGGATTACCGCATTTCCGGACAGATCTTCTTTACCGGGCGTGAGATACACTTTTCTTACATGCTCCGGAAACTCGTTCCGCAACTCTCCCTGGTTGATGTTCAGACAGACGGTCATTTCAAACTGTTCCCGGTCGAGATTATCAAGCAGGCTCAGCATCACCTTTTCAACGCCGCCCATTTCCATCGAACGGTGCCTGAAAAGCACTTTTATTTTATTGTTTTTTACCATGAGCCAAAGATTTGTTGTGCAAAAATGCTGATCTTTTTTTTGATCCTGAACGGAATGGAATGCTGATATTCCAGAAGGTTATAAATATCTTTGGAGCGGGTGTATTCATCGGGAATATCCCTGCCGTTTATTTTTGTTAAATTCCGGCGTTTCATTGCCAGGAAAATTACTTTCGCAAAGTATTCGTAAGACTGCTGCTTGTTGTCATTCTGGGAAATTCCTCCCGAATGCAGCCGGTATAAATAATTAACTTCATTGATGAATTTTACCTTTCCTTTTTCATACATCTTCAGGTACAGGTCCTGGTCTTCTGCAATTTTCATCGCCGTATTCATTTTTTCGGTCTGCAGATAAACTTTCCTGTCGAAACACACGAAATGGGCAATCTGGATCGGGTAATTGAAGAAACAGCGGTCGTTGTTTTTCACCTGCCGGGTTCTGAAAGGAGACAGCGGCTGAAGATTTTCGTCACAGCTCATGAATACCGAATAGGTAAGGACCACCTCTTTTTCCTGAAAGTTTTTGATACTGGAAGAAATAGCGGTGGGGGTAATGGCATCGTCAGGGTCTACGAAGCCGCAGACATCGCCCTCCGCAAGATCGATAAGCCTGCTTTTGGTAATGCCTACGCCACTGTTTACGGAATTTTCAAAAAACCTGAACCGGCGGTCGTCTTTGATGATGTTTTTGATCACCCGGACGGAATCATCCGTGGAGGCATCGTCCAGGATCACCGCTTCCCAGTTTGGATATTCCTGTGCCATTACTGAATCGTAACATTCCCTGAAATACTTTCCGTTGTTATAATTGGCGATTAAGATGGAAAACTTCATACAACGGGCTTAAAGATTAATTGCTGCTGATTGAAAACCTTGGTATTGTCCGGAATATCTTTAAAGACGGTACATCCGGCCCCGATAATACAGTTGTTGCCGATAGATACCCCTTTCAGTACCGTCACGTTGCTTCCCAGCCAGCAGTTTTTTCCGATCCTGATCGGAGCCGTGGAAAATTCCGAATGGGAAACCTTAAATTCCGGGACAGCCGTGTAAGCATGATTGTGGTCGTACAGTTTTACATTTTCCCCGAAAAGGGTATTTTCCCCGATGAAAATGGAATCCAGGCAGTTTACCGAGCAGAAATTATTCATGAAAACACCGTCTTCAATAATAAGCTCGGCTTTTTTATCTACTAAGATATGGATGTAATTCCTGAAATTTACCGAGGTTCCGATCGCTACTTTTTCTACCGCTTCAGATAAGATAAAATGATTGTTGATGCCTATTTTTATGCTTCCTACAAGGGTATTGGGATGTTTTTTCAGTTTGGAAAGCTGATGCTTCCGTTGGAGCTTTTCAAGAATAAGGTGCAGCATGGAGGGGTTATATTTAATTCATAATTTGTACCGCAAAGATAATTAATTGTATTATACCATAAAATATATTATTTTTGTGTCCTAAAATCAACACAGTGAGTGAAGTATCATCGGTTCTCAAAACACTTCTGGCTTATCTTAAAAGGCCGGACCTATATCCCGAATTAAGAAGGAAAATCATAAAAAATACCTTACAGCGAAGAAATGCTTTTAAAGGGAAAGAAAAAACAAATTCCTGGGCGGCTTCCCGGGCCGTTTCCCAACAGGAAGCCATTGCAAAGCTTTTCGGCATGGAGATGGATCCTTTCCGGATGCTGTATGGCGACATATTGAAAAAATCGGAACAGAAACAAAAGGAGTGTCCTATTAAAATGGGCGGTGCCGGGGCTCTGGAACTGATTTATTACGCCTGTGAATTCGCGGAAGCCAAGCATGTGGTGGAAACGGGAGTTGCCTACGGCTGGTCTTCTTTGGCTGCACTTTTATCCCTTGAAAAAAGAAACGGAACCCTTTACAGTTCCGATATGCCTTACCTGGCACAGGACGGAGACCGGTATGTGGGATGTGTGGTTCCGGAAACCCTGAAACCGCATTGGAAACTTTTCCGGTTTGCCGATAAGGAATCCCTGCCTAAAATTTTTGCTGAAACCCCTGTTTTCGATGTTGTGCATTATGATTCGGATAAAAGCTATAATGGCAGGTTCTGGGCATATAACGAACTTTACAAGCGCCTGAAGACCGGAGGTGTTTTTATCAGTGATGATATCGGCGACAACTCCGCATACCAGGATTTCTGTGAAAAGAATAATTTTGAAACCACGGTGGTGGAGTATGAAGGGAAATACATCGGGGTTTTTGTAAAGTAAAAATTATAACTCCAGCTATTCAATGAGAGTCCTGAAGTTAAGGGGCAGATTATAAGTTAAAAATAAAAAAACCAAAGCAGGAATTTCTGCTTTGGTTTTTTGTTTTGTAGGTTTTGTTCTTATACCTGACGGATGGCGCATTTTTCAGGTAAGATCATAATATTAAATGTTAAAAATAATATCAGATACAAATAAGCACTGCTTTTTATACGGGCCGAATCATCTATTTTGGTTGTATAAAGCTATATATAATCCCTGCAAATATTATTAAGAATGAGGAAAGCAGATAGATATCAAAATAAGTAAGAGGTTTTTTAGTAATGATTACCATAGCAATAACGAGAACAAAAAGGCTGACCCAAATATTCAGAAAAGAAATTCTGGTCAATATTCCTTTATGGATAACGATATTAAGAAAACTGAAATCTCTTAAGCTTGATGATAATATTCCGGAAGTAAAATCAATAAAATTATTTTGTTTAATTTGAAGATGCTTTTTTATTATGAAGAACACTCATTAAAATAAATTTTTCTTAAAGTTAATATTATAAAGTCCTGAACGGATACCCGGATAATCCATGATCAGGTATTTTGCAATCATTCCCCATTTTTTCACCGCCGGGGCAAGGGAAATTTCATAGCTGCGGTACATTCTTTTAATATGCCGTTTCACTTCTTCGGGAAGCGTCTCTTCATTCTGCGCCCAATCGTTGATTTCCTTCCAGAGCAATACCCTTGTTATCGCGGGGTTTACTTTTTTTGAATCTACGGTAGTGATCCTGTTGTTTTCATGAACGCCTCTCATTGCGACGGCTTTATCCAGAATCCCGGGATAAAGATCCAGGTAATAAGACAGCCGGAACAAAAACTCCGTATCCTGGTGAAGCCTGAGATGGGTCTTGAAAAGGGGTTTCAGTTTTCTGAACATCGGCTCCCTTCTTATCGTCAGACAGTCGATGCTGAACAAGCCGAAGCTTCCCCGCATATTCAGCTGGCCCGGGAAAACTTCTTTCGGATCATGTTTTTTGTAAACCGTAGTCAGTTTATCTTCAAACAGCGGATAATACTGTTCCTTTGCTTTCTTGGAGTAATAATGCACGCCGAGTGCTCCGTAGACCCCTTCTACTTTTGGATCTTTGAAGAGTTCTCTTTCCGCATCGAAACGGTTGGGAAGATAATAGTCGTCGGCATCCAGGAAGGCGATGAAATCTCCGCTAGCCTTTTCCAGCCCGAGATTCCTCGTCGGTCCTGCTCCGTGGTTTCCTTTGTCGGGATGTTGAAAAAGCGTTACCCGGCCGTGTTTTTCTGCCAGCTGCTGACAGACCTCCAGGGCATTATCCGGCGACTGGTCTTCAACCAGGATGATTTCATGCACTTCCTCAAACTGAAGGGCGGATTCTACGGCCTGGGTCACATATTTTTCGGCATTGTAGACGGGAATAATAACGGAGATTTTCATAATTGATGTGTTTTATTAAAATAAGTTGGCTTTTAAATAATAGCCTTGATCATTTATTTTAAATAGTTGAAACGGTATTTGGTTTTTAAAATATCAGGATTTTTTATGCTTTCCCATAAGATACAGCCATATTTTACCGCACTTTTTTTCTGTGAAAGATCGAAAGATTTAAAAATAAGATAAATTCTTTTTTTAGCTGCAGGAAGCAAATTGTTTTCACTGCCGGCCCAGTTATACAGAGATTTCCAGTATACATACTGCCTCTGGTTATATTGGGGCGAATATTGGATGATTTTTGTAATCCGGTTGTCATCATGGATGCCCCTTATTGCGATGGCCTGATCGATAACGCCTGATTTTAAATAGCAGTAATAGGCCAGCCTGATGATAAACTCCGAATCCTGATGTACCCGGAGTTCTGTATTAAACCTAAGATTGTGCTTTTCAAGGGCTGATTTTTTTACCGTTAATGTATTCAGATGAAAGAATGTCCCGAATACGCGTTCCGTGAGTCCCAGAAGTCCCCTAAAGACTTCCTCTCCTTCAGCCGGATAGTTTACGGTAGTGAGCGGATTGTCCTTAAATTTGGATTGATATTCCAGTTTACCTTTTTCGGTGATATATTCTACTCCTAAAGCTCCGAAGGTCCCCTGGATTTTCTCATTGCGGAAAAGCTCTCTTTCTGCAGCAAAGCGGTTGGGAAGATAATAATCATCGGCATCTAAAAAGCTGATCAAAGTTCCGGTGGCTTTCTCAATGCCCAGGTTCCGGGTAGCACCGGCACCGTGGTTCCCTTTGTCACGATGCTGGAACAGCTTTATTTTAGGATGGGCTAAGACTAATTTCCGGCAGATCTCCAGGGAATTGTCGGTTGACCGGTCTTCGATCAGGATGACTTCTTTGACTTCATCAAAATCAACAGCCGACCGCACGGCTTTTTCCAGGAAGAGGGCCGCGTTATATACCGGAATGATAACGGAGATTTCCTTATTCATACTTTTAATTTTTGTTTTAGAAACCCCGTGATTTTTCTTTCTGCAAAGCGATAGAGGAAAGCCGCCAAAATAATGGCAAGAATAATCTTTACGATAAAATAGGGAATATTCAGATAACCGTCCACTTTAAATCTACGTAAAACAATTTCTACAAAAGGATGCGAAAGATACAGCGAGTAAGAAATGTCCCCTAAAAAAACCAAGCTTTTTTTACCTTTGAAATGAAAGGTATAATCAAAAAGCAAAAATGAAAAGACAAAAAGTGCAATGATTAAAAATACCGGAAGTTCATGATCCGTTGAAATGAAACCAAGCAGGTACATGACAAAGAAAGAAATGCCTGCGATAGCCACAGGAACCGCCCATTTTTTCGGAACTGAAAACTTATCCAGCAGAAGTGCAAACGTGATTCCTGCTATAAAATAAAGATTGAGCGGGCTGGTTATCATATCTGCATAACCATTTTCAAATTTAAAAATCTTTCCCAATATCATCGTGAGTATGAAAAAGATAATAATGAAAAAATACCTGTATTTTTTGAATATTAATGATAAACCGAAAACGAAATAGAAAAAGATCTCATAATTGAGAGACCACCCCAGATACAAGATGGGAAACGTGTTTTTCTGCGGGATAAAAAGTAATGAGTGAATAAGCCGGGAGCATAAATCTTCATCTGTAAAATAGAGCAGGAAACTTCCGCCCATGGCCATCCATAAAAACGTAAGAATATAATAGAGGGGTACAATTCTTATTATCCTTCTTTTATAGAAAACAAGAATCTGCTTCAGCATATCACCATTAAATTCCATCTTTTTTGTAGTAAAGACCATGATAAAACCGCTGATGATAAAAAAAATCGGAACCCCGATGCTTCCTTTTTTAAACAGGAAATCCCCTAATTTCAGATCCTGGAAATTGAGATAATCCCGGAAATGAAAGCAGCAGACGAGTAATGCCGATATTGCTCTTAAAATTTGCAGATTATTCAGTTTCATAGAGGCTGTGCATAGGATAAACAAAACAGATCATAAAATATCAGGTTTTACAGAATATTTTGATTATTACGGGCCCAAAGAGCAAGCTGTAGCAGGTTCCAGTGCTTATGGTCTTTGTTTAAAAATTTTTGGGCAGCCTTAAAATCGATAAAGCTGAATATTTTCTGATCCCGGTCTTTCAGCAGCTGTTCAGACAGCCTGATGAGGTTTTCTTCTTCAAACCAGGTTTTGATGCTCATCCCGAAACCCTGCTTCCTGCGTTTTCTGATGGTTTCCGTCCAGTAAGATCCCATCGCTTCCCGGAGAATAATTTTGTCATTCTCTTTATCAAGCTTAAGCTGTTCAGGAAGCTGAATACAGAATTCGGCGAAATCCATGTCCAGAAAAGGGGTCCTTACTTCCAGCGAATTGGCCATGGCCATCCGGTCGGATTTCACCATCATATTCCCCGGGACATACGTCTCAAGATCATGTCTCATAAGGTCATTTAAAGAATCCGGATCAGGAACAAAGCTGTAAGGCTGTTCGTAATGCGAAGAGATTCCCAGAGCCTGTCTTTCCTCGGTATTAAAAGCATTTCTGATAAAATTCCGGTGAAAATCCAGGATGTTTTTATATTCTATATTCTTTTGGGAAACAAAAGAGACCGGTTTTACTTTCTGATATAAATTCAATCCGAACCGGGCCATCATATTTCTATAGCTAAAATGGTCCCTCAGCTGATTTTCTACCCTGTAAAAATTGTAACCTCCGAACAATTCGTCGCCTGCATCACCCGATAAAACGACCGTAAGGTTTTTCCTGGCGTTCCTGCAGATTTCAAAATGAGGGATAAATGAAATGTCGGAAAACGGTTCGTCGAAAAACGGAGAGATTTTCAGCAGGGAAGTGGCCAGGTCCTCTTTTTTTTCATGAACCTCAATATGGTTGGTTCTGTATTTATCGGCAATTTCTTTAGCAAATTTAAGCTCGCTGTCCTCATGGTCATAGCCGAAACTGATGGTGGTCTGCTTAGGTAAAAATCCGGCAACCAGGCCGACAATTGAGGAAGAATCGAGTCCTCCGCTTAAAAAGCTTCCTACTTCAACATCTGCGACAAGCTGTTTTTTAACGGCATTTTTCAAAAGATAAGTAAATTCTTCCCGGGCCTCGGAAAGGCTGATCATCCTGTCTTTTCTGGGAATGCTGTAATATCTGGAAATACTTAATCTTCCTTTCTTCCAGATCAGCTGGTGGGCCGGCGGCAGCGTATGAATATTTTTATAAATACTCTGGTAGGTGCTTACATAGCCATACTGAAGATAGTGCGACATCGCTTCGCTACTCACTTCCGGACGGATCAGCCCGGAGGCAAGGATGGCCTTTATCTCGGAAGCAAAAATAAATTCATTGTTTTTTCCGAAAGCATAATAAAAAGGTTTTTCTCCGAAACGGTCTCTGGCGCAGAACAATTCCTGCTTTTCATCATTCCAGAGGGCGAAGGCAAACATGCCGGGAAGATCGTGGATGAGGTTTTCCTGTTTCCGCTGGTACATGGCAAGGATCACTTCAGTGTCGGAGCTTCCGCGGTAAGGATATTCGGGATATTGAGCCTTGATATCCTGAAACCCGTAAATTTCCCCGTTCAGGACAATACATTCTTTTTTTGTATTGGAAAACATCGGCTGTTTTCCGCCTTCGGAAAGATCGATGATCGAAAGCCTGCGATGACCCAAAGCTGCATGTTCATAAAATTCATGATGTGCCGAATCCGGACCCCGGTGTGCGATGGCATCCGTCATTTTATTCAGTTTTTCCTGATAATTTCCGGCATTGGCAGCGATTATTCCGGCTATTCCGCACATAAAATTTTATTTTTCATCATTTATATTAAACTTTCACGGGATAAATTTACAATATATTATAAAAATATTTTCCGGTACAGCCTGCTTTTATGCAAAATTAATAATTTGCCGGTCTTTTTAATAAGTTATTAACCGTTTAAATTTCAGCTGCCTATTCTGTTCTGTAGAATTGCCGGTCTTTTTACTTTTATCTTTTAAAGGTATATTTTACTGTTTTAAGCAACTGCATTAGCAGGACCTTCACATTTCCTGAAAGGGAGAATCTCTCAAATACAGACTTATAAAGATTGCGGTTAACCAAAGGGATTTTGAATTCTTTTCTGTAGTAATATTGCATGATCAGCTGGTCCAGGTCTTTAATGATCTGGCTGTCTGCCCTTTGGTCATGATTGACCTGCCGGATGTTTTTAAAGATATGGATTGACGTGCGGTATTTATTTTCTATTTTAAGCGAGCTGTATACCCCGCCGTCATGCAGCCGGTAAACCCCAATAATTTTGTTGAAAGACCGGCCTTTGCCAAATTCCAGGAGATGATAAAAATAATAAAGGTCCCGGTAATCCGGGTAAACATCAATCCATTTGAGATCCAGAAACTTTCTTCTGATCATATAGGTAAAGGTTTGCATCGGGCGGTTGATAAAGAAGCTTTCCTGGGTATAATCCACAAAATCCTTACTGCCGAATAGGTGGTCTTTGCCGTCTCCGGTCATCCGTTCTTCATTCTGATAGTACAACAGGTTCCTTGCCGTTGTCATAACATATTCCGGGTTCTTATCGAGAAAGTCTGCCTGGAACTGCAGCTTGTCGGGGTCTGTCCAATAATCGTCTCCTTCACAGTAGGCTATATATTCCCCTCTGGCAAGACGGAAGGCAAATCTCTGGTTCTCTACAAATCCGGTATTTTTCTCGTGCTTAAAATATTTTATGATATCCGGATGTTTTTCCGCAAATTCTTTCACTACCTCATCCGTGTCATCCGGAGAACAATCATTGCAGATAATCAGCTCAAAAGGGAAACCGGTTTGCTGTGAGAGCACGCCTTCAATCGCCTGCTTCAGATAAGGAGCATGATGATAAGTGAGCATAATCACGGATACTTTAGGATTCATCAGGAGAATGCTTTTTTAATTATTGACCTTGTTGTTTACTGGTAATGCTCAGGAAAGAGGGGCCGATATTTTTTAAGACCGACCTCGAATGAATAATTTCATTGAATTTTGAGCATTGATATCTGTATTCCCGCCATGTACCAAGGGCCGCAGAATATTTCAGCATCAGCATCTGTCTGATCATTTTCGGAATAAATTCGCGATTCACCATTTTTTTACTGAAATCAAAAGCGGGATTCAGATAGCGTTGTTCTCTTTGCACACGCAGGGCATCAATATGAGCGGTTTTGTTAAAGTCCTGCCTGCCGTCATGCACTACCTGGCTCCGGGGGCAGACCAGGATTTTTTTTCCGAAAAAAGAAATGCGCTGTACATATTCGTAATCTTCGGAATAATGAAAGAAATACGGATTAAAGCCACCGGTTTCTTCTATTGTTTTTTTTGGTAAAAACCAATGGGCGGCGTTGACGAAGTCTATTTCATAGGTTTCCCTCAAATTGTTTGCAAATGCGTCGGAAAATATCCTGTTTACAGAAGTATTACGAGCCAGATACCTTTCGAAAAAGATATCCAGTTTCTTTTCCGTGCCATCCAGGTGCATCGGGCTGAGAATACCGATTTCATTTTTATCTGGATACGCACTGTAAACGTCCAGCAGCTTTTCAAGGCTGTCTTCATAGATCCAGGCATCCTGGTTCATCAGGTAAAAAAAATCGGCCCCCTGGCGGTATGCTTTTTCAATGCCCATGTTGTTGGCTTTCCCGAATCCCAGATTTTCTCCGGACCGGATGAATTCCACTTCCGGAAAGGAAGTGGTGATATATTCCTGCGTGCCGTCTGTAGAACCGTTATCGACAACGATGCAATGCACCGGAACGGAAGAATGCCTCAGGCTGGTGAAGCATCGTTCTGCCCATTTCATGGCATTGTAAGTAACGATAATAAAATAAATTTTTGGCATTTGTGTTTGATCTTTAAATGTATTTTTCAGCCAGAATCCTTAAATATTTTTAATATCAAGAAAAGACGGTGCGGGCCTTTTCACCCTATCTCTGAATTCCATCAATCTCTTTTCCTCCTTAACGATTTTTTTATATTTGCCTGCAAGCATTTTGTAATGATTTATGTTTCCGGTAAATATATTTTTAAGCATGCTCTGTTTAAGGGATCTTTTTTCGGCCTTCAAAGAATCAGAAATAGAAGGATTCATGATATTGGTTTCTATCCTCAGATCTTCATATTTGGTATAATCCACTTTGGAAAGAGACTGCTTGCCGTCATGTACCACTTTACTGCCCGGAACCAGAAAGGTTTTCTTTTTATGAAATAAGACACGGTTTATATATTCAAGATCCTCAGCGTAATGGAAAAAATAAGGGTTGAATCCTCCTACCGTTTCTATCGTATCTTTCGGGAGAAGCCAATGGGCCGCATTAATGAATTTCACTTCATAAAACGGTTTCAGGCTCTGGCAGTAAAGATCGGAAATCAACCGGGTTTCAAAATTATGGGCAATGTATTTGTCCAGGAAAATGTCGAGTTTCTTTTCCGTGCCATCCAGGTGCATCGGGCTGAGAATACCGATTTCATTTTTATCTGGATACGCACTGTAAACGTCCAGCAGCTTTTCAAGGCTGTCTTCATAAATCCAGGCATCCTGGTTCATCAGGTAGAAAAAATCGGCCCCCCGGCGGTATGCTTTTTCAATGCCCATGTTGTTGGCTTTCCCGAATCCCAGATTTTCTCCGGACCGGATGAATTCCACTTCCGGAAAGGAAGTGGTGATATATTCCTGCGTGCCGTCTGTAGAACCGTTATCGACAACGATACAATGAACCGGAACGGAAGAATGCCTCAGGCTGGTGAAGCATCGTTCTGCCCATTTCATGGCATTGTAAGTAACGATAATAAAATAAATTTTTGGCATTTGTGCTTAAATTTTAAATGTATTTTTCAGCCAGAATCCTTAAATATTGATCTGCATTGATCCCGGTGAAAAAATCATTTATAGTTTCATCAAAATCTACTTTGTAAAAATCGCCTTCATCAGTTTCCGTATACCGGGCTTTTTCCTGCATTTGGGTTTCCAGGACCTGTACAATTTCTTTTAAATCAAAATAATAAGGATAAGCAAAGTTAACGGTTTGATTGTTTATACGCTCACTATTCATCTGTAAAAATTTTGGAACATCATCAATATCCAGGAGCAGTCTCCGGGCCCTCTGATGGACGTTGAAGGTATTTCCCTGAAAAATCTGAGCTTTCAGAAAATTGAATAGCGTGTTCGGGTTGCCGCCTTTTCCCACAATATTTCCTATTCTTAAGATTAGATGGCCGGAAGTATTGTTTCTGATATAGTCTTCAAGTTTCAGCTTATGAAGTACATAGCAGCTGTTTTGCTTGGACTGGTCGTTTACGCTTAGGGTAGAAAAATAGACCAGCCTGCCTTCCGGATGTTTGTTAATACTGTTTTTCAGGAGTGAAAATTCTCTTTCGAACTCCGAGCTTCTGGTTTCAAGGGAATTGGAAACTCCTGACGCGAAAAAAAGGCAGTCTTCCACATCAATGGGATACAAAGATTTGGCAATAAGTCCGTTTCCTATAATCATTTTTTGTGTTTTTTAGATGAAATTTTTATTTTTAACCTTGATCTGATATTTTTGATTAACCGTATGTTTGCTCCATTTAATAGTGCTGTATAACTTTAAAGGGCTGAATGAAAATCCTGATAAAACGTTATTGAAAAAATATCCTGCCGCAGCTTTGTAAAAAGCAACCTTCGTCATCGTGTTGGAATATGACATTAAAGTGTAGTAAAAATAAGCTTTTAGCCTGATACTGCTGTAATCCGGTCCATACTTTTTAATGAAAGGGATAATGGCGAAATCTTTTCTCATCACATCGGCCGTCACATTTTTGGAAATGCTTGCAGAAAACTGCCGGTAGGTGCTCATCTGCTCCGGCAAGATCTTTATTTTGCCGGAACATCCGGCCAGCAGATAAAGGCATCGGTCTGCTGAAATTATTTCGATGGGAAAATCTTCTTTCAGAATGCTTTTCCTGAAGAAGAACGTGGAGGTCTGGCAAATCTTCAGATCCGTTAACTGCTCTTTATCCAGCTCATCTCCTGCATGATTTGAGAATGAATGGCTTTCCAGATCCAGATCTTCGTAAATAACGAGAGAATCTGTTCCCACGCCGGCAAAATCAGGGTGCGCTTCCAAAAAATCAAACTGTTGCTGCAGCTTGGAAGGATGTATCCAGTAATCATCGCCATCCAGGATGGCAATGTATTTACCCGCAGCTTTTGAAAAAGAAAACAAGGTGTTTTTGACGTATCCCAGGTTCGGCGTATTTTTAAAATATTTAATAGTACCCCCTTTCGGATGTAAGTTTGTCATGTCTTTTATGATAGCCTCCGTCTGGTCGGGGGAATTATCATTACAGACAATAATTTCATAGGTTCCGCTGAATTCCTGGGCAAAAATACTCTCGAGGCATTGGGTGATGTATTTTTCGTGCTTATAAGTGGTTATGCAAATGCTTACATCCATAGTCTGTTATATTCTGAATAAATCTGTTAGGGTAAGATCGAGATATTGATGCCGTATACATTTCAGAATGTAAAGCTTTCTTTCCGCCACACCCAGCCGTTTCAGATAAGTGTTCCGGTTTCTGATAAATGTAGTGTAAATATCTGTTTTTTTTTCATCTTCGTCAGGGTTCATTTCCCGGTATCGTTTCAGGATTTCCAGGTAGAGCCATACCTTTTCCCTGAAATATTTTTCGGTATCCGTTATTTTTTCTTCCTGTTTTTCAGATGTATACCTTAATCCATATACCTGTCCGGCATGAAGCCTGTAGGAAGATAATGAAGCCGGAATAAAGCCCAGTTTATTTTTGGAACTGAGCTTCTGGACCATGTAGTAGTCATGCGCCATCGGAAAATCCTGCATGCTGTATTTCTGTAATGCCTCTTTTCTTATGGCCAGTGCACAGCCCAGGATAAAGCTGCCCCTGTTTACCAGGGCTTCAAAAAGCCTGTTTTCTTCAATTCCGGCAATAACCTCCTGATGGCTTATGTTTTTCCAATTCAGGTAAGAAGGATGTACGGCAGGTCCGTCGATAAGCTTAAGATCGTGGAAGACCCCGTCAAAATAAGGATTGTTTTCCAGAAAATGTACGGTCTCTGCAACTTTATTTTTTTCCCAGACATCATCCTGATCGCTGATAATGATAACGGGAGCTTTACAAAGCCGGATAGCCTTCTCAAAATTTTTAATGAACCCGAGATTGGCTTCATTCTCAAAAATCCTGAAAACAGCAGGGTGTTTTTCCTGATAAGCCGCAAGAATTTCTACCGTCCTATCGCCGGAACCGTCGTCACATACCACTATTTCATCTACCGGCACCGTCTGGTCCAGGATAGAATCCAGCTGTTCGGACAGATACGCTCCGCCATTGTAGGTGCATAAGGCTACAGATACTTTCATACAAACCTTTTAATATACCGTTTAATTCTCTGATACCATTGTTCAGCCTTATAAAGGCTTTTGTAACGTCGGGTAAAAAAATATTTCAGGGTGGATTTCGAGAGATAGGAATAAAAATTCTTTACAATATACCATTTAAACTCTTCATCCTCCAATAACATTTCTGTTCTCTTTTTATTTTTCGAAGATTCCTGCTCTTCATGCAGCCTGAACCTGAACAGCTTTTCCTCCAGGATGCCGACAGGATATTTCTTTAAAATCCGGTAGCCCATTTCCGCATCCAGAATCTGCCTGTATTTTGTGCTGAACAGCCCCACTTCGTGAAAGATCCGTTTTTCAAAAAGGAAAGCAATAGGCTCGCCGAATATATTGGATGTCAGGTGATAAGGATACAGATTGATCAGGTCTTTCTTTTCGAGAAGATAGAAATCCTGAAAATCCAGCCTGAGAAAGCTTTTTTGAAGATCATAGCATCCGCTGTACCAGTCTCCGGATGTTACAGGCAATCCGTTTTCATCAATAATGGATCTTTTGGAGCATACGGCTGCCAGATTTTTTTCCAGTGCCGTTCTCAGCTGCTTCTCAATACACGTATCTTCCAGAATATCATCCTGAAACAAGAATTTAATATACTCGCCATGTGAATTTTCGATGCAGTGGTTCCAGTTGGCTCCGATTCCGTTTGGGGTATGGGAATGGATATACATGGGAATATCCGTTGTTTCCTCAAACCGCCGGCAAATTTCCAGGGTGCCGTCTGTAGACTGATCATCGGAAACAATAATTTCAATATTCTTATATGTTTGGGATTTTACCGAATTGAGGGCTTCCTCAAGATATCTCTCCCCATTGTAAGTAGGAATACAAATGGATACCAGTTTATCTTCCTTCATATCTTGATTCTTTTTCTTATTTTTTTTACCAATAAAGAGGTCAGTTCGCTGAACGAAAGATCATTTCTGTTTTTTTCATACATGCGGGGAGCGCTATTGAGATCATTGATCCGCAGCTCTTTCATCAGGGCATCATACTGAATAGAAAGACGATCTTTAATTTCCTGCTGGTCCGAAAAATGCGTAATCAGCAGTTTTAAAGTAAATAAAGTATTGATAAACTGATAGATCCGGCTTTGTGAACTCCATATTCCTGCTCCGACCCTGTACGCGGCCATTTCCTCGGGGAGATATTTTATCAGGCCGTACTGTGCATTCAGCATATGCAGGGGATAGTCGCCAATGGGGGAGATGCCGATCCAGTCTGGAAATGTATTGAAATTCTTTTTAAACATGACGGACGGGGTATGGATGAAGTTGCCGGCAGCCAGGGAACCGATGTCATACGTCTCTTCAGCATCCGGGCTGTTAATAACAGTAGCCGTGGAGACCCCATACAGGTCAACTTCTTTTACTTTATGAAAAATGATGCTGTAATCAGGATTTTTTTCGAGAAAATCCACCTGTTTCTGAAGCTTTAAAGGATCCGTCCAGTAATCGTCCCCTTCGCATGCAGCTATATACTTTCCGTTTGCCTGACAGAACGTCCATGCAAAATTAGGGATGGCTCCTTTATTTTTATCATGCCTTACATATTTTATCCATGAACCGTTAGGATGGGTTTCTGTAATATTCTGTACAATTTCCGCCGTGCGGTCCGGAGAACAGTCGTCGGCAACAATCAGTTCCACATCGAAATCACATTGTTGGGAGAGAACGCCCAAAACAGCTTCAGCAATGAATTTTTCCTGTCCGTAAGTAGGCATTGCCACGCTAACCAAGATTTTTTTCTCCATTGTATTTAGTCTTCGGATGGTTGGATCTGTAATGAAATGAAAATTTTCTTTCCGCTCTCCGGCTCTATGAAGTAGGCATTTTTAAAATCCTTATGGCTCAGGGCCCTTAATTTATCAATAAATTTACCGGCTGTTGTTTCTTCCTCAGGATCAATTTTGCAAAGGGTATTAAAATCTTTTTTCAGGAACACATTGCCGTCATTTTCGGGCAAAATGGTTGTATAAGCATTATTAAGGATATCATCGGCATTCCTGCCGAATAATTCAATCTCTTTATCGAGTATTTTATCGTACAGTGTTCCTGAGGTATCATAGGCTTTTTTCTCCACAAATTCCCGGGCGATAATCGGCCCATGATCCAGTTCGGTATCTATTTCATGAATGGTGGCTCCCACGGGGATATCATGGTAAATGGAAAATACCTGCGGATACCATCCCCTGTTGATCGGATTGTATCCCGGATGGATGTTGATGCACTTTACATTGTTCACCAGCTTTTCCGGGAAAAACTGTTTGCAGTGGATGGATAATACCAGGTCGTAATTTTCAATGATATAATCGATATTTTCTTCTTTCTTTAGATCCAGAACCAATATTTCAGAGGAAATAAACTTCCTGAAAGCTTCCATATCAGAAGAAGGACTTATTGAAAATGCAATTTTTTGTTCTGCATTTATTTTTTCCATTAAGATGCTTTCCAGTTTGCTGCATAAAAAAGCATTATCTGAAATTACTAAAATAGTATAAAACATAATTAATTGTTTTGGATTCTTAACATAAGCCTTGTAATAAATTCCACTTCTTCAAAAGTAAGATCATAATACAGAGGCAGGCAGAGCATCCTTTTGGATATGTCTTCCGTTACCGGTAATTCCAGTTTCGGCAGATAGGGGAGGGCTGAGGCCAGGCTCGGATAAAAATACCTCCGCGTGAATACTTCAAATTTATCCATCTCGGTTTTTAAGCGCAGGAGGAGCTCCTCGCTTTCCAGCACAATGGCATAATAGGCATAGTTTTCTTCAGCATCCGGATGCCACAGCGGCTTTACAGCTTTCAGGTTTTTCAGCTTCTCATCATAAAGTTCAGCCAGTGCTTTCCTCTTTTCATGAATCCCGTGGATATACTTCAGGTTAACCAATCCCATGGCGGCGTGAAATTCGGAATTTTTTCCGTTAAGCCCCAATTCCTCGAAGGAATCAAACCCGGATATCCCGAAATTCCTGATATAGGCCAGCTTCTTCAGCAGGGCGGCATCTTTTGTAATCATTAAACCTCCTTCCACCGAATGGTAAAGTTTGGTTGCGTGCAGGGAACAGGTGGAAATATCGCCGTATTCAAAGATGGATTTTCCGTTGATCTCCACTCCGAAAGCATGGGCTGCATCGTAGATGACCTTAAGGTTATATTTTTTAGCAATGATGTCTATGGCTTCAACGTCACAGGGATTTCCATAGACATGAGTTGCCAGGATGGCAGTGGTATTTTCGGTGATGGCCGCTTCAATTTTCCGGACATCGATGCAAAGGCTTTGGGGATCTATATCTACAAAAACCGGGGTACAGCCTTCCCAGACGATTGTGCTGGTGGTGGCGATAAAGGAGAAAGGCGTCGTAATAACTTCTCCTTTGATATCCAGGGCTTTTATGGCCATTTGCAGTGCCACGGTGCCGTTGGTGACAAACAGTAAATGGTTGACTTTCAGATGGTCTTTCAGTTCCATCTCCAGCTGGCTGGCCAAAGGTCCCATATTGGTAAGCCACTGGCGCTTCCAGATATTATCCAGGTATTCCTGATATTCTGCTTGAGGGGGTAAAAATGGTCTAGTTACGGGTATCATACAGGTGTTTTTTTATAAAATCAATTCTTTTCTTCAACTGATAATCATCACTGTAAATTTCGCGGAATTTTTTCTGTGATTTTTCAGAAATGAAATTTAACACTTCCGGATCATGTATCAGGTTTTCAATTTTTGACGCTATTTCTTCTGCGTCGGGTCTTACAATAATAACTTCTTCATCGCTGAATACAATATTTTGTTTGAGTTCATCCGTCACTACAGGTACAGCCCCGTTTAACACGGCCTCTACAACCGTTCCCAGCGGAAAGCCGTCAAAACTTCCGATATTCAGGATAAAAGGCCTGTTCGGAGACAATATGACGTCCTGCTCTAAAAATATCGGCTGTAATTCTTCAAATCTTTTTAAGCCGTAAAAGGTAAAGAATTTTTCAAAACCTTCAATACTGATAATTTTATCGTCATAGTCTCCTATTATATGGAAATGGATATCGTAACCCTTAGAAACCAGCATTTTGGCAGTTTCTATAAAGATATCATATCCTTTATCCGCTCCTATTTCGGTATATCGCGCAGCGCAAAAGCATACATTCAGTGTCATCGTATGTTTGAACCGCCGGGATCTGCCGGTGCCGATCGAATTCTGGGGAACGAGACATCCGAAAATATTCAGGATTTTATCTTCAGGACAATGATATTCTTTTACGATAAAATCCTGTGTAAACTGTTGTGTGACAATGACTCCCCTAAAATATTCTGACGACAGTACCGCTTTTAATTTTCTCAATGCCGTTTCATCCTTTACATCGAAACCTCCGCCCGGATATAATGTAAAAATAAAACTTATCTTATTCTTTTCCACATACGGAAGACTGTCATACATATTATTCAAAAATATGCAGTAAAAAAGCTTGGTGTTTTTAATATCCTTTACTGTTCCGGCAAATGTCTTACGGTAAGATACCGGATTTGTTTTTTTAAGGTGAAGGATATCCGTTTTATGGGTTTTGGTTTTTTGATCAGATTGCGGATAATCCGTAGGGTTTACAATAATCTTTATATTCCTGAATTCTTTCAGCAGGGCGTTGAATTCAGCGAACCGGAAGCCTGAAATTGAGTTCGGAAAGGAAGTGTCATAGATTAAGAGATCAAAATTCTTTATTTCCCTGTAATAAACTTCTCCCGGTTTCCATCTGCTGTAATCAGCTTTTTTAGCTTTCTCAGCATACTTACTCAAAGTATACCGGAAATAATAAATGGATTTCAGTTTCGAAAATACCCGGGATGGAAGAATGGAAATAAATATCTTTTTAATCATTTCATGCAAGTTGAGAATTTAAAATAAACGGCTCATCAGTCAGTCGTTCTATTACCTCCGGTAAGCTTTAAATCCCACTGTGCTTCCAGATAGAATGCTTCCCATGTCTGTATTCCATCCCTTACGGAAAATGTAAAAAGATTGGAAGCCCTGTACAGCGGCCCTTTAAACAAAGTTTTATAGATGCCTAAATCCACACTGTACGTTCCGTTGGATAATTCAATTTTCGGTATTATTGCCGTATACTCTAATGTATGCTCATTATAATCTACCTCTGCTGATTCGTGACAGATGAAACTTGCTACGCCCCTCTGTTCCTTATCTTTTATCACGAAGTAGATGGAAGGGGTTTTCTCCAGGTTTTTGATCTTTAGCTTAAGGTTTACTTTCAGTTCCTGACCCCAGGAGCAAACCTTATCCGTACTTATTTCTATATCTGTAATGTCGCTGTTCTCAAATATCGTTGCAGTAGACATATCATCAAAATGTTCGTAGTATAAAGCAATTCCTTCAGAAATACCGGCTCCCTGGTATTTCACTTCCCCATGATCCATAAGAATGATCTGGTTACATATCCTTGAAATCATCGGCATGCTGTGAGAAACGAAAATCAGTGCCGTATTCGGAAGCAGCTCATCGATTTTTTTAAAACATTTCAGAACAAATCCCAAATCTCCTACGGCAAGCACTTCATCAATAATCAGAATATCGGGTTCAAGGTGTGCGGCAATCGCAAAGCCCAGCCTTACTTTCATTCCTGAAGAATAATTCTGAACCGGCATATCGATGAATTGTTCGATTTCGGAAAACTCAATGATGGAATCCATCTTGTCTTCCACTTCTTTTTTGGTAAAGCCAAGAATGGAAGCGTTGTTGTAAATGTTTTCCCGGCCGGTAAGGATCGGATTAAACCCGGCTCCCAGTTCGATCAGGGCCCCGATTTTCCCTCTCATTACGATCTGTCCTTTATCGGGCGCATACAAGCCGTTCAAAACTTTTAACAGGGTGCTTTTTCCGGCTCCGTTGTGCCCGATCAGTCCGATGCATTCTCCTCTTCTCAGCTCAAAACTAATGTCTTTTACGGCCCAGAATTCATTCGGACGGATGTCTTTGTTTATTTTTATCCCTAAGGTACTTTTAATAATATCCAAGGCTCCGTATTTCAGCGAAGATTTCATATCCATCGAAAACTTTTTGGATACATTCTGTACGGAAACCAATATTTCTTTCTCTTGATTTTTCATATTATCCTCCTATTTTTTCGATGATGATCGGCATGGATTTCTTGAAGATCACTAAACCTAGCAGCATAAGCAAAAAACTGACGACTGCGGCAATAAGTAGAAAAGTGCTGTTTTCAAGGGGCTGGCCGATCAGGCTGTTGCGGGCATCATTGAACATATACGTCAACGGATTAATGGCGAAAAACTTTTTAAACAAACCCTTGGAGGGAACGGCATATACAACCGGTGTAATGTACATGATAAAGGAGATCGCCGTGGTAATCAGCCGGCTGATATCCGTGTAAATAAGCCCGATAGGCGTAAAAAACAATCCCAGCATACAGGAAAAAACCGTTATGACAAAAAGCGTAAACGGAAAAAACAGGATTTCATAGCCGGGTCTTATTCCATAAACAATAAGAATTCCGGCTATAAGAATAATTTTCAACAGCAGGTTGAAAAGCATTTTATAAAGCCCGGCGATCAGTAGTGCTTCTTTCGGGAAGTTAATTTTGGAAAGGATAGACCGGGATGCGTTTACGGAATTGAGGGGTATCAGGAGGCTTTCCGTAAAAATACTCCATAATGTGGTGCCGATTACGACGAAAGCAATATAAGGAATGCTGCTTTCTGCATTAACATTTACCGTACCCGAGCTGTTTAAGAATATCCAGACCAGGGAATTGGTAATAATAGGGGCAAAAGCCCAGAAAAAGCCGAGGAGGGACTGCCGGTACTGCGACTGCAGATCCCGCTTTGCCATCTGATAAGCCAGAAAGCTGGAAGACCGGGTATCCCTGTAAATGGCTTTAAGCTCCTGAAAAAAGTGGGTCTTTTTATCAGAAGTATAAACAGTGGTTTTCAAAATAAATTTTTTAGTAAGATTAAAATCAGTTTTCTTTCAGCAGAACAGGCATCAGGCCTGTGAGTCTGCCGGTTATCCGAAGTATATTACTGATTATACCTTCACCAGCTGCTTCAGATATTCACCATAGCCGCTTTTACCATATTTTGCTGCGGTTTCAAGTAATTTTTCTTCGTTAATGAATTTATTTCTGAAAGCAATTTCTTCAATGCAGCCGATTTTAAAGCCCTGTCTTTTTTCAATCACCCGTACAAACTCGGAAGCGTCATTCAGAGAATCGAACGTTCCGGTATCGAGCCATGCTGTTCCTCTGTCCAGGACACCCACTTCCAGTTTTCCGTTTTGAAGGTACACATTGTTCACATCGGTAATTTCAAGCTCGCCTCTCGGGGAAGGCTTGATGTTTTTGGCAATTTCCACAACATTGTTGTCGTAAAAATATAATCCGGGAACTGCATAGTTGGATTTAGGCTGTACAGGCTTTTCTTCAATCGAAACGGCCCTGAAGCTGTCGTCAAATTCCACTACGCCGTAACGCTCGGGATCTGAAACGTGATAAGCGAAAACAACGCCCCCTTCCGGATTGGTTTTGTTTTTAAGAAGGGTCCCCATTTCGGAACCGTAGAAAATATTATCGCCTAAAACCAGGGCTGCCGCATCGTCTCCGATAAACCGGTCTCCCAGAATAAAGGCCTGTGCCAGCCCGTCCGGGCTGGGCTGAACCATATATTCGATATTGCAGCCGATCTGCGAACCGTCTCCCAGCAACTTGATAAAGCCCGGCTGGTCGTGCGGAGTGGTAATAATTAAAATATCTTTAATGCCTGCCAGCAATAAAGTGGACAGCGGATAATAAATCATCGGTTTATCGTAAACGGGCATCAGCTGTTTGCTGACTGCGATGGTAAGAGGGTAAAGTCTGGTTCCGGAACCTCCGGCTAAAATGATGCCTTTCATCTGATTTTGTGTTGTATTAATTGTACTGTTTTTCGTAGTATTTCTGATAATCTCCGCTGGTTACATGGTCAAGCCATTCCTTATTGTCGAGATACCAGTCGATGGTTTTGCCGAGGCCTTCCTCGAAAGTGACGGACGGTTTCCACCCCAAATCCTTATTAAGTTTGGTGGCATCGATAGCATAACGCTTATCGTGGCCGGGCCTGTCTTTTACAAAGGTAACCAGTTTTTCGGAATAGCCTTCCGGTCTTCCCAGTTTGGCATCCATCTGCTTAATAAGCTCTTTTACCAGATCGATATTCTGCCATTCATTGAATCCGCCGATGTTGTAGGTTTCGCCTGTCCGGGCTTCATTGAAGATCTGGTGTATTCCTTTGGCATGATCAATTACGAATAGCCAGTCTCTGGTGTATTTTCCGTCGCCGTAAATAGGCAGCGGCCTTTCGTTGATGATATTGGAAATACAAAGAGGAATCAGCTTCTCAGGGAAATGGTTCGGCCCGTAATTGTTGGAGCAGTTGGAAATAATAAAAGGCATTCCGTAGGTATTTCCGTATGCCCTTACCAGATGGTCGGAAGCGGCTTTGGAAGCTGAATAGGGGGATTGCGGATCATAAGCCGTTGTTTCCAGGAAAAATCCGGTTTCTCCCAGGCTTCCGTATACTTCGTCAGTAGAAACATGATAAAAAAGGTGGGTTCTTTTTTCATCCGGGAATCTTCCGTGGGTGTGGTCAGGATTCAGGGTCCAGAATTCCTTGCACAGATTCAGAAGATTGGCGGTTCCGTTGACGTTGGTATTGATGAATGCCATAGGATCCGTAATGCTCCGGTCTACATGGCTCTCTGCAGCGAGGTGTACCACCGCATCCGGGTTGTATTTTTGGAATATTTCTCTTAACTCCTCGGGTTTCGTAATGTCTGCTTTTTCGAAAACGTAATTCGGCTCATTTTCGATGTCCTTCAGGTTTTCGAGGTTTCCGGCATACGTGAGCGCATCAAGGTTGATGATCGTTGTATCGGGATTGTTCTTTACAAATTCTCTTACGACGTGCGAACCGATAAAACCCGCTCCTCCGGTGATGATTATATTTTTCATTTGATTAATTTAAAATTGTTTTACGTCCGATGCTCTTGTAATAAAAACCGTTCTGTTCAGGGATTTCCAGAGGGTACATATTTCTTCCGTCGAAGATGGCTTTCCCGTTCATTTTCTTAGCCATCAGCTCGAAGTTCGGGTTTTTAAATTCGGGCCATTCCGTAGCGATCAGTAAGGCATCTGCGTTTTCCAGTGCTTCATACATGCTTTTGGCGTATTGGATTTTATCTCCCAGCAGTTTTCTAACGTTTTTTTCGGCAATGGCGTCATAGGCAACGATCCGGGCTCCTTTTTCAAGCAGGAGCGCAATATTGTCCAGTGATGAAGCTTCCCGGATGTCGTCCGTATTGGCTTTAAAGGCCAGTCCCCATAAGGCAATCGTCTTTCCTGCTATATTTCCTCCGAAATATTTTTCGATTTCCGAAACAAGAATTACCTTTTGGGAAAGATTTACGTTTTCCGTCGCCTCAAGGATCTGGAAATTGAAATCTTCCTGCTTTCCGGATTTGATCAGTGCTTTTACATCTTTAGGGAAACAGCTTCCTCCGTATCCGATCCCCGGGAACAAAAAACGCTGGCCGATCCTGTCATCACTTCCCATTCCCAATCTTACTTTGTCCACATCGGCGCCTACTTTTTCGCAATAGTTGGCAATTTCGTTCATGAAAGTAATTTTTACCGCTAGAAAAGAATTGGCGGCATATTTCGTAAGCTCAGACGATTTCTCATCCATGAAAATGATCGGGATTCCGGTATTGGTAAATGGCTGGTAAATTTTTGCCATGATTTCCCTGGCTTTATCGGAACTCGAACCGACCACCACTCTCGCGGGGTTCATCGAATCTTCCACGGCAAAACCCTCTCTTAAAAATTCAGGGTTGGAAACCACATCAAAGGGGATGCGGGTTCTGGAAGCAATAACTTCCCGTACTTTATCTGCCGTGCCTACGGGAACCGTGCTTTTATTAACGATCACCTTGTATTCGGTCATCAGTTCCCCGATGTCATTGGCTACTTTCAGCACATAGGACAGATCTGCGGATCCGTCTCCTCCGGGAGGCGTGGGCAGGGCTAAGTAGATAACTTCGCTTTTGTCTAATGCTTCTTTTAAATTGGTGGTAAAAAACAATCGCTCTGCCTGAATGTTCCTTAAAAACATTTCTTCGAGATTCGGCTCATAGATGGGAACGATGCCGTTTTTCATGTCTTCTACCTTTTTTTCATCAATATCTACACAGTATACTGAATTACCAAGCTCTGCCAGTGTGGTTCCTGTAACCAAACCTACGTAGCCGGTGCCTACAATAGTAATGTTCAAAATATATGTTTTTTAAATTAAGACACAAAAGTAGTAAAAATACCATCATCTAGATCTTTAAATTCATGCAAATGCAAATTAACTTATCCTGTTGATAATAAGATATTTTGCTTTTTTAATAAAAAGTCGTATATTTGCAGTGGATTTACGGAAAATTATGGGAAGGCCTTCGGAAGAAAGCCTTTTTTCGTACGGGTAAATCAAGATTTTACAGTATATATGGAGTTTAGAAAAAGAATTGAAGAATTATTACATGAGTTCCTTGAAACCAGAAAAGATTTATTTCTTATTGATCTGAGATTTTCTGCAGGGGATGACATTACGGTGATTTTAGATGGTGACAACGGCGTTTCTTTACAGGACTGCCTGGATGCAAGCCGGGCCATAGAATTCAATATGGATCGCGAAGAACATGATTTCAGCCTGCAGGTAATGTCGGCAGGATTAAGCGAACCTCTGGCAACTCCAAGACAGTTTGCCAAAAATATCGGCCGCGAAATCGAGGTTTTGCTGAATGATGATACAAAAACTGAAGGTGAACTCGCGAAGATAGATGAAGAAAAAATCACACTGATCCTGCGGTACCGCAAGCCGAAAGATATCGGCAAGGGAAAAGTAGATGTGGAGGAGGAAAAAGAAATTCCGTACTCTGAGATTAAGAAAGCATTAGTAACAATTAAATTTTAAAAGAAAAAAAGTAAATGGACAATATAGCGTTGATTGAATCCTTCGGTGATTTTAAAGACGAAAAAGGGATCAGTAAAATTGATCTTATGGCAATCATTGAAGATTCTTTGAAGACCCTTCTGAGAAAACGATATGATTCGGATGATCATTTTGATGTGATTGTGAACCCTGACAAAGGGGATTTTCAGATCTTTTTAAATAAGACCATCGTGGAAGATGACATGTCTGAAGACGATGACCTGGAAATCGAAATTTCCGAAGCCAAAAAAATCGATCCGACTTTCGAGGTAGGTGAAGATTTTACGATGGAAATTCCTGTTGCTCAGCTGGGAAGGAGAAATATCCTCACCCTGAAGCAGATCTTGGCTACAAAATTGCAGGAGCACAACAACGCCATGTTGTATGAGCAGTTTAAAGACCGGATCGGGGAAATCGTAGTCGGAGAAATCCACCACATCCGTCACAAGCATGTGATTCTGCTGGATGATGAAGACAACGAATTCATCCTGCCGAAAGAAAACCAGATTCCATCCGATTTCTTTAAAAAAGGTGAAAACATCAGGGCTATTGTTGAAACGGTAGATTTCAAAGGTTCAAAACCACAGATTATTATTTCCAGAACTGCACCTAAATTTCTTGAGAAATTATTGGAGCTGGAAATCCCTGAAATTCAGGACGGAACCATTATGCTTAAAAAAGCGGTAAGGATTCCGGGAGAGAAAGCGAAAATTGCAGTAGATGCTTATGACGACAGAATAGATCCGGTAGGTGCCTGTGTAGGGGTGAAAGGATCGAGAATTCACGGCGTGGTAAGAGAATTGAGAAATGAGAACATCGATGTGATCCAATGGTCTAAAAATCCTGAAATTCTTGTAAAAAGGGCTTTAGGAAACGTGACCATCAATAAGATCGACATCAACGAGGAGCAGCACTATGCATTGGTATATACTCCGGTTGAAGAAATTTCCAAAGTAATCGGGAAACAGGGACAGAACATCAGACTGGCTTCCTGGCTGACCGGTTACGAGATCGATGTACACAGAGAGGCCAGCGAAGATGATGATGTTGAATTAAGAGAATTCAATGACGATATCGAGCAATGGATTTTGGATGAGTTTAAGAAAGTAGGTCTTACGACTGCAAAATCAGTTTTGGATAAGGAAACTGAAAGTTTGCTTAATATGGTTGATTTGGAAGAAGAGACCATCGAAGAGGTAAAACGTGTTCTTAGAGAGGAATTCGAAGATTAGGATTTTTAAGTAAATTTTAATAAACAGTAAAAAGAAATACTTTAATTTTAAAAATTAAAAAATAGTAAATAATATAGATGCCAAAAATTAGATTAAATAAAGCGGTTAAGGAATTCAATATTTCGATGTCCAGGTTAGTAGAGTTTTTACAGGCTAAGGGTATCGAGGTTGAAAGCAATCCTAACGCTCAATTAGAAGAAGCGGCATATTCTGCATTGGAGGCTGAGTTTGCCAAGGACGGCGAACAGCGTAAAGCGTCCCATGAGGTGGTGATCACCAAAGTTCCGGAAGAAAAGCTGGAAATCGAGGAAAAGAAAACCCCTGAAGTAATAAGAGCTAAAGCAAACAAACCGGAAACTAAAATTTTAGGTAAAATAGATTTGGAGCCTAAAAAGCCTGAAGTAGAGGAAGTTCCGGCTCCGAAACTACAACCTGTGGTGGAAGAGAAAAAAGAAGAAGTTGTACCTGCTCCCGAAGTAAAGGCAACTCCTGAAAAGCAGGAATTCAAAGTCCTGGATAAAATAGATTTGTCCCAGATCGAGTCCAGAAACAGACCCGTAAAAAAAGACAAGCCAAAAGTGGAGGATAAAAAAGCGGAAGAAAAGCCTGTTGAAAAGCCAGCAGTGGCGGAGCCTGTAAAAGAAACTCCGAAGCCTGTTGCAGAAGTACCCGTACCTGAAGCAAAACCGGATGAACCAAAAGTAAAAATGATAAATACTCCGGATGAACCTCATGAATCCCAAAAGATCGAAACGGTTTATCAGAAACTTGACGGGCCTAAGATTGTTGGTGAAAAAATCGACCTGACGCAGTTTGCCCCTAAGCAGGGAGCCGGTGCTAAGAAGAAGAGAAAAAGAATTGAGAAACCCGGAGGCGGAAACCAACAGGGCGGAAACAACAACCAGCAGGGCGGCAATAATAACCAGGGTCAGGGGAACCGTCCTCAGGGTCAGGGCGGCCAGGGGCAAGGCGGAAACCGCAACCCGGGACAAGGTGGCCAGGGCGGAAACCGTTTCGGCAACAACCAGGGTGGTGCACAAGGCAACCGTCCTCAGGGTCAGGGCGGACCGGGCCAGGCGGGTGGAAACCGCTTCGGCAACAACCAGGGCAACCGTCCGCCGGGACAGGGCAATCGCCCGCCGGGACAAGGCGGTCAGGGTGGAAACCGTTTCGGCAACAACAGACCGGGACAAAGAACCATGCCTGTTGAACTTACCGACGAACAGGTTAAAAATCAGATCAAGGAAACCCTTGAGAAATTAACCAATAAAGGAGGGAAGTCTAAATCTGCAAAACACAGAAAAGATAAGAGGAATTTCCGTAGGGAACAGGATGAACGTCAGCAGGAGATTGATGCGGCAGACAGAACATTGAAAGTAACGGAATTTATCACAGTAGGTGAATTGGCGAGTTTGATGAATGTGTCTCCGACAGAAGTAATTTCTGCATGCTTCTCTCTGGGCGTAATGGTTACCATGAACCAGAGGCTTGAAGCCGATACCTTATTATTGGTAGCAGATGAATTCGGTTATAAAATTGAATTCTCCGATGCTGATCTTGAAGAAGCGGAAGCGGATGAAGAAATCGACAATGAAGAGAACCTGGTATCGAGAGCACCGGTAGTTACCGTAATGGGACACGTTGACCACGGTAAAACTTCATTGCTGGATTACGTTCGGAAAACAAACGTTATTGCAGGAGAATCCGGAGGGATTACCCAGCATATCGGAGCTTATAACGTGAAACTGGAAAACGGGCAGAGAATTACCTTCCTGGATACCCCGGGTCACGAAGCCTTTACGGCAATGAGAGCAAGGGGAGCACAGATTACGGATATTGCGATTATTGTAATTGCTGCCGATGATGATGTAATGCCTCAGACCAAAGAAGCGATCTCTCACGCACAGGCTGCGGGAGTACCGATGATCATTGCAATTAACAAAGTAGATAAACCGAATGCCAACCCGGATAACATCCGTCAGCAGCTTTCCGGCCTTAACCCTCCGGTTCTTGTAGAAGAGTGGGGAGGAAACGTTCAGGCTCAGGAGATCTCTGCAAAAATGGGTAATAATATGGATCTTCTGTTGGAGAAAGTATTGTTACAGGCGGAATTACTGGAATTAAAAGCCAATCCGGACCGTACGGCAAACGGGGTAGTGATTGAAGCATCCCTGGACAAAGGAAGAGGCTATGTAGCGACGATGTTGGTGCAATCCGGAACTTTGAAAGTAGGAGATTATGTAGTAGCCGGTAAAAATCATGGTAAAGTGAAAGCTTTACTTGATGAAAGAGGGAAAAACCTTGCAGAAGCCGGTCCTTCGATTCCTGCTACCATTCTTGGTCTTGACGGAGCGCCTACCGCAGGTGATAAGTTCCGTGTGTATGCTGATGAAAGCGAAGGGAAAGCCATCGCCAACAAGAGAGAACAGCTTCAGAGAGAATTATCAATCCGGACCAAGAAGCATACGACGCTTGAAGAACTGGGCAGACGTATTGCCTTAGGTGAATTCAAAGAATTGAACATTATCCTTAAAGGTGACGTGGACGGTTCCGTAGAAGCACTTTCCGATCAGTTGCAGAGATTGTCCACGGAAGAGATCAGCGTGAAAATCCTTCACTCAGGTGTTGGACAGATCACCGAATCAGACATCAACTTGGCTGCGGCATCTGATGCTATTATCATTGGATTCAACGTAAGAGCAGGGGCCAATGCAAAAGAACTTGCCGACCGTGAAGAAATCGAGATCAGAACCTATTCGATTATCTATAAAGCCATCGATGAGGTAAAAGAAGCGATGGAAGGAATGCTTTCTCCTGAAATTCAGGAGCAGGTAATCGGTAACGTAGAAATCCGTGAAGTATTCAAAATTTCCAAAGTAGGTACAATTGCAGGGTGTATGGTTCTTACCGGTAAGGTAACCAGACAGTCGAAAATACGCCTGCTAAGAGACGGTATCGTAAAATTCGAAGGCGAACTCGAAAGCTTGAAGCGTTTCAAAGACGACGTACGGGAAGTAACGAAAGGCTACGAATGCGGATTGAACCTGAAAGGCTATAACGACATTGAACAAGGCGATATTCTTGAAGTTTATGAAGAAGTTGCCGTGAAGAAAAAGTTGAAGTAATTGCTTTAATGTCTTATAATGATAAAATAATCCCGCTCAGAAATGAGCGGGATTTTTTTTTTATTTTTTAATTTATAATATTTCTAAATAATTTTTATAATATTACGTAAAAGTTGTTAAAGCTGTTACCAGAATTTAATTTTATCAACTATATTTTAAATATGACAAAGTTAATGTTATAATATTATTGCTTGAATATAATAGCAGGCTGTTTAAATTTTTTTCTAAAAAACTCAGATAAAAAAAAGTTTGTTAATGTTAAAATTTATTAACATATTTGTTTCCTTAAATATTAAAATTTGTTAATATGAACGTTAAGTTAAGTGTACTAAGTGCTGGAGTGCTGTTCTTTATGGGACAAACTGTAACTGCTCAGACTACTAAAGGAGATACGACTGGAAAAGTAAAAGATATTGAAGAAGTTGTTCTAGTAGGAGTACAAAAAAAGAAAAAAGAAGAAATTACACAGGCTGTTTCTGTCGTAGCTGGAGATGAACTTTCGAGAATGTCGGCTTCCAGTACGGGTATAACCAATATGCTACAAGGAAAAATGTCAGGATTACAGGTATCTACAAATTCAGGTAAACCGGGAGAGCCAGGATCAATCAGAATTCGTGGTGCAGTTAATGTATCTTCAGTACTAGGAGCATCTGATCCGTTGTTTGTAGTGGATGGTATCTATATGACACAACGTCAATTCAACTCTATTCCTCCTTCTGATATTGAAAGTGTTACTGAACTAAAAGATGCTGCATCAACTGCCGTTTATGGAGCTAGAGCTGCCAATGGGGTAATCGTAATTACAACTAAAAGAGGTAAATCTGGTAAGCCATCAATTGTTTATGATACTAGATTCGGATTTGCCTATAAACCAAAGGATATTAACTTTACAATGATGAACACTTCTCAGAAAATACAGTATGAGAATGAAATGTCAAACTTAGGTATAAATCCAAATCCGGTTTATACTGCTCAACAAGCTAATATATTACTAGCTAATGATCATGATTGGTCAAAAGATATCTTAAGAAATTCTAGCATACAGTATCATAATTTATCTGTGAGGGGGGGAAGTGATAAAAATTCATATTTTGCTTCTATTGGGTATGATTCCGATTCGGGAATTTTACAAGAGCTAGACGGATTCAAAAGATATAATGCCAGATTCAACTTTGATCAACAAATTACTGATAGAATAAAAATGGGATTTGATTTTGGTGTAGTCAATGTTAAAACTCAAGATCAAAGATTTTCCTATAATGCTTTGAGTCCATTTTATTCAATGTATACATTAAATCCGTATGAAACAATATATAATTCAAACGGTGGCTTTAATCCTACTACCAATTCAATCAATCCGATAGATTTAAGAAGAAATGAAGTTACTACCGATTGGAGAACGAGGATTAATGCACAAGTATTCGGTACATATGAATTTTTCAAAGGATTAACTTTTAAATCAACTTTTGGAAATATCTATGATCTTAGAAAAAATAAATATGTGGTAAGAAAAGGGTCTGATATTGCTGCAGTATATGGTACTCCTGATGGAAGTATTAGAGATCTGAGATCAGATTTTTGGACATATGTCTTTAATAATAGATTGGACTTTAGTAAAACTTTTGGTAAACATAAGATTGGTGCTGTTGCAGCATTTGAATATAGTGAAGAAAATTTTGGTAGTTTAAATGCAACTAAAAGAGTTATGCTGGGGCCAGACGTAACGGATATTGGTTCTGCTTCAACGCCATTCGCAATTTCAGGATCCACTACATCGACCCGTTATGTTAGTATGCTCGGTATTGCAGATTATAATTATGATAATAGATATTTATTGTCAGGTTCCATCAGGAGGGATGGAAATTCTAGATTAGGACAGGATAATAAATATGGTAATTTCTGGTCAGCGTCAATTGCATGGAACCTAGCCAAAGAATCGTTTTTTAATATTCCATTCTTTAATGATATCAAATTTAGATACAGTATCGGTACAACTGGTAATGTTGCTGCTTTAGCTGATTATCAGAATCTTATTGCAGTAGTTGCAGGAGATTATGGAACCGATCCTACAGCCGGGCCATCTAATTTTGTAGGTAATAAAGATTTAAAATGGGAATCTAAAACTTCTCAAAACTTAGGTGTTGATTTAGTAATGTTTAAAAACAGGATAAAACTTACTGCTGAAGTATTTAAAGATAACAGAAAGGACTTTTTATATGCAATACCAAGTACCCCTTACGAAGGAGGTGGATATCTATTTTCAAGTATAACTAACGCTGGAAATATTGAAATAAAAGGTTTAGAATCTGAATTAAATATTGATGTTATTAAAAGTGGTGATTTTGACTGGTCTGTAAGAGGAAATATTTCCATGCTAAAGTATCAAGTGAAAAGTCTATATGGATCTAATACTCAACTCAATTTAGACGGTTATACATTTATGAGTGTTGGAATGGAACCAACAACATTTAAAATGGTTAAAAGTGCTGGAGTAGATCCTCAAACAGGTGAAGCATTATATTATAGACCTGATGGATCTGTGACCAATGTGTATAGTTCAAGCGATGCTCAGTTTCTAGATGGGAAATCAACTTTACCAAGTGCTTATGGTGGATTTGGAACAACATTTAGATTTAGAGGATTCGATTTAAATGCAGATTTTTCTTTCCAGACTGGAGGATATAATTACAATATTATGGCTCAGAATTTAGTTGATTTCTCTGCTTATAATCAAAATTTAAGTACTGCAGCTTTTAATTATTGGCAAAACCCAGGAGATACTAATGTTTTACCAGCTCCAACCGTAAATGGAATAGAGTCAACAGATGCATTTTTACAGAAAACAGACTTTGTTCGATTCAGATCATTAGAAGTTGGATACACTTTTGATAAGAAGTTTTTAGGAGCCATTCCTGTAAACAGTATAAGAGTTTATGGATCAGGTCAGAATTTAGCATTATGGACGAAATTTACAGGAGATCCTGAAGTTGCAGTCGCTTCTGAAACACAAGTAAATAATGGAACTTTTGTACCGGGAGCTATTAATTTATATAATTATCCAACAACTAGAACGTTTCTTTTAGGTCTACAAGTTAATTTTTAATTTAATTTATTATGAAAAAACATATAATAAAAATATCATTATTTGCATCAATATTTTTAACGGTATCTTCATGTACAGACGAATTATCAGTATTGCCTAATGACCGACTGGTTGAAGAAACATATTATATTACTGAAAATGATTTTAGAAAAGGAGTTGATTACGCTTATGATGCGTTTAAAATGTCAGGATATTATGCGGGTGATAATACTCAAGCAATAATACCAGATATTTTATCAGATAACTTAATACAAAATCCTCAAGGAAGAAGATCCAATAATTCTGCATATATTTTTGATATTGCAGCTAATGTAGGGGCTGTAACTTCCGTATATGGAGGAGGATATGCTGTCGCATCAAGGGCAAATGCAGTATTGGATAAACTTAATAATTTACCTGCAGGAAGTTTTAGAAATAATATCGAAGCTGAAGCAAGAGCAATTCGGGCCGTTGCACATTTTGACATTGTGCGAAGGTATTGTAAGATACCTACTCAATCAGCAGATGCAAATAGTTCTATAGGAATCGCATACGTCGAAAAATTTGATCCTTATTTGATAACTTCAAGAAATTTAAATGTTTCTCAAGTATATGATAAAATAATTTCAGATCTCTTATTTGCAGAACAAAATATTTCTCAAAGTGCTTCAGTGGGAAAATTTACAAAAGCTGCGATTCAAGGTCTGCTATCCAGGGTTTATTTGTATAAAGGGGATTATGATAATGTAATTTTATGGGGACAAAAATCATTAGCCCTAAATCCAAGTGTTGGATCAGTCACAAATTTTAAAAATATTTGGGCAGATTCGTCTAATGATGGAGTTTTGTTTAAAATTTTAAATTCAAGTATTGAAAATATCAAAACTGGCTCCGCTTATAATCAGACTGTAGGAGGACAGATAAAATCTGAATATGTAGTAGATTATGATTTCTATACTAAATTTGCATCTAATGATATCAGAAAGACTTCTTATATTCAAACATCAGTATTTAATGGAAAATCTTATAATAATATAATCAAGTACAAACAAGCTACAGGAAAGCCTATTGAAGTTGTAGATGTAAAATACTTACGGAGTGCAGAAGTGTTATTGAATGTTGCAGAAGCTATGTATAAAAAGTCTAATGAGGCTGGAGCACTTTCTTTACTTAATACATTGAGAGCTCAGAGGTATAGTAGCTATATACCTGGAGTAGAAGGAGGACAAAATCTATGGAATGCAATTATGACCGAGAGAAGGTTAGAATTAGCATTTGAAACAGATAGATTTTTTACGTTAAAGCGATTAGGATTACCTATTCAAAGATCTAGCTTCGGACCAGAAGCTAATGGAGCTGGAAATCCAGCTTCAGTATTAACACTTCCGGTTGCCAGTCATAAATGGCAACTTCCTATACCGCAGGCTGCAATTGATAATAATAGTCAGATTCAGCAGAACCCTGGTTACTAATAAACAATTTTAAATTGAATATTTTTTATACAGCCTCGCATCAAAAATGCGGGGTTTTTTATTGCTTATTATTTCTTATTTTTGCTCTACAAAATCTGAAGTTCAAATTTTAAGAAGATTTTGTGTAATGATAATCCAAATGAAATACATCCTTTCCATTATATTCTTCCTCAGCCTCACCATTCGGGCGCAGGTGGTTAACAAGACCGACTCCAACCAGCTTCCGAAAGAGGATACCTTGGTGGTGGATTCGGGAAAGAAAGATTCCCTGAAAATATTTAAGCCGACCATCAACGATTATCTGTACCAGAAACAATTTTCAGAGAAAAAGGTTTTTGATACGGTGATGACTGCTGATAAAACCTACATCTTTTCCCAATACAATAACCGGGACAATTTCGGGAGGGCACAGGTGGCCAACATTGGGGCGGGATTCAATCCGTTGACGTATGAAGTCATTCCGGAGCAGAACCTGGCTTTGCTGCCGACCAACAAATCGTATTGGATCCTTGGGGTGGACGATATCAATTATTACGATGTTAAGACACCGACTGCCACCTTCATTTACCACAATGCAATGAAAAACGGAGCGGCTTTAAAATCCATGTACACCCAGAACATCGGGAAAAGATTTAATTTTTCATTGGAGTATAGCGGGCTGCGTTCCCAGGGGATGTACAGGAATTCGCTGGCTTCCAACAACAATACTTTATTTACGGGGCATTACGTTTCAAAAAAGGGAAACTATGAATTGTTCGCACATTACTTGCACCAGAACGTCAACAACCAGGAAAATGGGGGAATTGCCGTAGATAGCCTGTTTCAGCAGGGTGACAGCAATTCCAGGAACCGTCAGAACCTGCAGGTGAACCTGGCTTCGTCAAGTTCGCAATACTCGTACCGGAGATATTATCTGACGCATCAGTTTGCCCCTTTCAATTCGGAAAAAATTCCTTTTAAAATACGGCATACGATATCGCATCAGGGAAATAAGTATTATTATAGCCAGAATGCACCGGAAGCCTATTGGTATGATGTCCCGCAACAGTTGGTGACCGATGCGCCATTGAGCTCAAAAAAATATTCGGATAACCTGAGCAATACGGTAAGCCTGGTCTGGGACAATGAAAAATTTAAGCTTGACGCAGGTGTACGGTATCAGATGCTGAAATTCGGAACCAATGCCATCAACCTGCCCCTACTACAGATTCCGGCTGAAATCAAGGAAAGCCGGCTCGGAGCAGTCGGAAACCTTCAGATCAGGCTGTTCGACAAAATTCAGCTGAATTCATTCCTTGAGTTTTCAAACGGAAGCCAGTTTGGTACCTATCTGAAAACCACCAACAATCTGAAGTTTGAACCGGTAAAGGATTACTTTGTCAATGCAAAAGTGAATTTCCAGAGTGTCTATCCTTCATTCAACTATATCCTGAATACTTCCATCTACAATAATTACAATTACTACCTCCAGAATGCCCGGAACCAGACCGTTTCTGAAATCGGGGGAAGCCTGGGATTAAAATGGTTCAGAACGGAACTGTTTGCCAATTATTACAGGATTGATAATTATACCTATTTCGATTCCAATGCGATACCGCAGCAAAGCGGAAGCCCGGTGAATATTTCCCAGATCGGAGGCGATGCTACGTTCAGCTATGGAGATTTCCATCTTAATACAAGGCTGCAGTTTCAGAATGTTTTAACCAATAAAGACCTTTTGCCGCTGCCGGGCTTCATCGGACGTGCCAATTTCTATTATCAGACCAAAGCCTTTAAGAAAGCGGCCGAAATCCAGACGGGGATCAAAGTCTATTATTTTTCGAAGTTTGCCTCAAGGACCTATTTCCCGATCCTGAACGAATATATCCTGCCGGGTGCCAATTCGTTTTCGATCGGGGGACAGCCGATTGCCGATATTTATTTCAATATGAAAGTAAAAAAAATGTTCTTCTTTATCGAAGGGCAGCAGGTCGGGACTTTCCTTTCACACAACAAAGCCTACGCATTTCCAAGCTATCCTGTATATGACTTCAGGCTGAACCTTGGGATTGTATGGTATTTGTTCAACTAAAATTTTACAGCGTTGAAAACGATTAATAAAATATCTTTTCAGGATATAGCAAGCATTCCTCAATTGGTAAAGGATTTTCTGAATCATAAGATTGAAGGTTTTGAAGAACATACTTTTTCTCTGGATCATTTCAGGAAACAGATTCATAAGAAGCAGGATTCTTTTACGGAACAGCAAAGACATATTCTGGCGGATGCCCTGGAAAAACAGCTTACGCATCTGCCGCTTTCATCGAAGCAAAAAGAAAACGTAAGCAATCTCAGATTTTCAGATACATTTACGGTTACTACCGGGCATCAGCTCAATCTTTTTTCCGGGCCTGTTTTCTTTGTATATAAAATTCTGCAAACCATTAAAACCTGTTCTTATCTGAAACAGAACTTTCCGGATTTCAATTTCGTTCCGGTCTACTGGATGGCTTCCGAGGATCATGATTTTGCGGAAATCAACCATTTTAAAACAGAGTCGGGTTTTTATGAGATCAACGAAAAATCAGGCGGAGCCGTGGGGAAAATTACCATCAGCGATACCTTTTTCATTTCTGAATTCGAGAAAGAATTCAAAGATTATGTTTTCGGGACCGAGCTGATCTTAATGCTGAAAGAAGCCTACAAACCGGGGAATACCTTAACGGAAGCCATCCGGATTTTAGTCAACAGGTTATTCTCTGAATTCGGATTGCTGATTCTTGACGGAGACTCAAAAGAGCTCAAGGCACAGATCAAAGAAACTTTCAGAGACGAAATTCTGAATTTCAGTTTATCTAAAAACGCGCAGGACAAAGTAAATTTCCTGACGGAAAAATACGGGAAAGTTCAGGTCAATCCGCGTGAGATTAATTTATTCTACCTTTCCGAAACCAGGGACCGGATTGATTTCGATGGCAGAAAATACATCGTTGTAGATAAAAATCATTCTTTTACAGAAGAAGAAATTTTAAATGAGCTCAACGATCATCCTGAAAGATTCAGCCCCAATGCATTGATGCGTCCGGTCTATCAGGAAACCGTTTTACCAAACCTGGCATATATCGGGGGAAATGCCGAAATCATGTACTGGCTTGAACTGAAAGATTATTTTTCAGAAATTGACATTCCGTTTCCCATATTGATTCCCCGGAACTCCATGCTCTTTTTAAAGGAGAAGACCGTAGGGAAAATTGAAAGGCTGGACCTGAAGATCGAAGACTTTTTCCGGAATTTTACTGCTGTTGCCAATGCTAAAATACTGGAAGATAGCGCTATTCTTGAAACACTGGAACAGAAGGAGAATCTCTTGCTAAACCAATTTTCAGAATTAAGAACCTTGGCTGAAACTACCGAAAAGTCTTTTGGGAATATGGTAAAGGCAGAAGAAGTGCGGCAGCTGAAATCTTTTAAAAGAATGAAAAAGCGGCTGCTCCATGCCGAAAAAATAAAGAAAGGCGAACTGCTCGAAAGACTGGAAAACTTGTTTTTAGAAGTAAATCCTTCGGGAAACTGGCAGGAAAGGGTATATAATTTCAGTGTTTTCTTTGCAGACCATGGCTATTCGTGGCTGGAAACTTGTTTAGAAGAAATGCAAATTGAGGAGTCCAAACTAATAATAGTTGCCATTTAATTTTAAAGAAGTATTTTTGTACCTATAATCACCGAATATGATAAAGAGGTTTTTTATACTATCCAGTTTATGTATGGTTTTGGGTGTCTCTGCCCAAAGATCGCATACCGTTGTAAAAGGCGATACCCCTTACAACATTGCAAAAAAATACGGACTTACGGTAGATGAACTATTGAAGATGAATCCGGCAGTGAAAGACGGAAAGCTGGCGCTGGGAGATGTCCTGACCGTTAAGAATGATAAAACCGTGGCAGCTTCTCCAAAAACGGCGGCTTCTGCCAAGCCGGTGGGTAATGCGCAGACCGGTAAGATCATTCTTCAGCCGAAACAGACCATCTACGGAATTACAAAACAATACCGGATTTCGGAAACCGATCTTCGAAAGCTGAATCCGGAGCTGGATTCCAATATGAAAATCGGGGATGAAGTAATTCTTCCTCTTGAAAGCATAAAAAAATACGGCGGAACTCAACAAAATACGGCCATCGTTTCAACACCGGCAAGGCCTGTGGAAACTATTGTTGAAACCTCTGCTACTTCCTCCGAAGGCGAATATACCGTTCAGCAGAAAGATAATTATTACAGGATCTCAAAACAATTCGATATTTCCAAAGAAGAATTGTTTACCTTAAATCCGGGATTGGAAGATCGCGGATTAAAACCCGGCGAATCCATCAAAGTTAAAAAAGCGGGAAATAAAAGTACCGGTGCCGATGTCTTTGGAGAAAATACCAATTCCAAAACAAAAGTCGATGCCGGAAACGAAAGATCGTCATCTGCAGCAGCGACTGGTGAAGCGGATGATTATGTGACCTATACCGTGCAGCAGGGAGATACTGTTTTCTCCATCGTCAACAAATTCGGAATTACCATCGATGAACTGATTGCCCTGAATCCGGAACTTTCCAGAGGCTTGAAATCCGGCATGGTTTTAAAAATAAAAAAACTGGATCCGGCTTATGTAAAGAAAAGCGGTGATGCCCTGAGCGTAGTGATGATGCTGCCTTTCGGGTACAGCACAGGCGAGACCCAGTACCGTGCCATGGCACTTGATTTTCTTACGGGAGCAAAGCTTGCCATTGAAAGGAATGCCGCTAACGGGCAGAAACTGGATATTAAGATCGTCGATTCGGGAAATGAAGCATCGTTCAGAAGTTCGCTTACCCAGATCAATCCCAACAATACGGATCTGATCATCGGCCCGTTCTTCAAATCGAATGTGGTGGATGTCCTGGAGTTTACAAAAAACCAGAAAATCCCGATTGTTGCTCCGTTTGCCAATTCCCCGGAATTATACAATTACAGCAACCTGATTATTGTGGAAACCAATGATCAGACCTATGCCGATAAAATCGTGGATGAAGTAAAATCTACCTTCTCCGATCAGAAAATATACATCGTTGCCGATACCAAGAGGGAAAATGCCAACTACATCAAGGCAGGTCTTGAAAAAACGTTGAAAACACCGAATGTCACCATTGTCAATACTCCGGCGGATATCCAGTTGGACAAAAACATGATGACGGGCCAGTCGGCTCCCGTGATTGCGATTCTTGCGAACGATACCGATGCCGTTGCCGAAGCGTTTGCCAATCGTGTAATCGGTTTGTCCAGAGAAGTGCAGGGCGTAAAAGCTTTCAGCATGTATTACGCACCGGTTTTTGAGAAAAAAGTAGATGATCTCAGTCAGGCCAGTCTGGTCTATCTGATGGATCGCAAGATCAATACCGAAGGAAGCTTCGAGAAAGAAATTCTTGCCGCCTATAAAAACAAGTTCTGCAAGACGCCTCCTAAATTTGCCATCGTAGGTTTTGATATCGTTAATGATATGCTGACCCGGGAAAACAGAAAAGGCGAAATCTTCAGACAGATGAACAAGGTGCAGACCCAGCTGGCCACAAAATTCGAGTTTGTAAAAGCAAAAGCAAACGGAGCCTATGTAAACACGGGCTACCGGGTAATCAGGTTACTACCTTAAAATGATGATTTAAATCGCTTTTAACGAATATTTTTAACATTATATCTATATTTGCATAATATTTTTAAATTAATGAAAGCACTTGTATTTCCAGGGCAGGGTTCTCAGTTCGTAGGAATGGGAAAGGAGTTGTATGATTCCAGAAAAGACATCAAGGATCTGATGGAATCGGCCAATGAAATTTTAGGGTTTGATATCCTTTCGATGATGTTCAGCGGAACGGACGAAGACCTTAAGAAAACCGAGGTTACCCAACCTTCAATTTTTATACACTCCGTTGCTGCGCTGAAAGCGGTAAATGGTCTGGGCGCTGAAATGGTGGCGGGACATTCTTTAGGAGAATTTTCAGCATTGGTAGCCAACGGTGTTCTTTCTTTCAGCGACGGGCTGAAACTGGTTTCCGAAAGGGCAAAAGCCATGCAGGCGGCTTGTGATGCCAATCCGAGCTCTATGGCTGCAATTTTAGGATTGGAAGATGCTAAAGTTGAGGAAATATGTGCACAGATCAGCGGGATTGTAGTGCCTGCCAATTACAACTGTCCGGGGCAGCTGGTGATTTCAGGGGAAACATCTGCTGTAGAAGAAGCTTGTGCAAAAATGAAAGAAGCCGGTGCCAAAAGAGCCTTGTTATTGCCGGTAAACGGAGCATTCCATTCGCCTCTGATGCAGCCGGCACAGGAAAGACTGGCCGCAGCCATCGAGCAGACCAAGTTTAGAAAAGCAATGATCCCGGTTTATCAGAATATCACCACAACAGCGGTTTCCGATCCGGAAGAAATCAAGAAAAACCTGATTGCCCAACTTACAGGACCTGTAAAATGGACACAGTCGGTACAGCATATGATTAAGGATGGGGCTACAAAATTTGTAGAAGTAGGTCCGGGAAAAACACTGCAGGGGCTGATCAAAAAAATTGATGCTTCCGTAGATATGGCTTCTGCCATTTAAAAATAATTATAAAATCATGAGCGGGATATTTTCACCGGGAAAGCTGATGCTTACTTCAGAATATTTCGCAATGGACGGAGCTCTTGTCTTAGCCGTACCTACACGGCTGGGACAAGAGTTTTCTTTTGAAGAAAAGCCGGACGGAAAATCCCTCATCTTCTGGCAGGCCTTTCATCAGGGGAAATTATGGCTGAAAGCGGTCATCTGTTACCAAAGCTGGCAGGTTCTGGAAACCAATATCCCTTCCAGCGCGGAATTTATTTTAAAAACCTTAAAAAATGTCCGGACGCTTTCTTCAGTTAAATTTAAAAACGACTTTACCTACCATTTAACAACCAATCTTCAGTTTCCTGCCGATTATGGTTTGGGCAGCAGCTCTACCTTAATGACCAATCTTGCGGAATGGGCGGAGATCGATCCGTTTCATTTAAATAAGATAAGCCTGGGCGGAAGCGGCTATGATATTGCCGTAGCCAAAGAAAAATCAGCGGTGCTGTACCAAAGTGTTCCTGAGATTAAATATGAGAAGGTGAATTTCGATCCTTCCTTTAAAAATCAGCTGATCTTTATTCACCTGAATCAAAAGCAGGACAGCCGGGAAGGAATTGCTCATTACCGCTCAAAAAGGAAGTCCCAAAATCACGTCGATGAATTTTCGGATCTTACAAGAAATATTTTACTATGTAACGAATTGGAAAATTTTTCGAGGCTAATGTTAATTCATGAGCAAAAAATATCGGATTTCCTTGAAATTCCCACAGTTAAGAGCCGGTTTTTTGCAGATTGTCCTGTTTTTGTTAAAAGTCTGGGGGCATGGGGCGGAGATTTTGTAATGAGTGCAAAATTTGACGGCTTTAAGGACTATTTTTGGGGAAAAGGTTTTACCACAATTTTTGACTATTCCGATTTAGTTTATTGATATTCAGTTTTTTATAAACTTGTTTTTTTATTTGTCATTCTGACTTATATCATTATATTTAAACCACTTTTAACAATTAATTAATATTAATTTTGTTGGAGGCCAAAAAAGAAATAGAAATATAAGTAAAATGAAAAACGCTAAAATCATCCGGGATTTAGAAAAATTAGGGATCAAGGGAAACTACGAAGTCGTTTACAATCCGTCGTACGAGGAATTGTATCAGGCTGAAATTTCTCCTGAAAACCAGGGCTTTGAGAAAGCTGAGCTTACGGAATCTGGTGCAGTATCAGTAAAAACAGGAATTTTCACTGGTCGTTCGCCTAAAGACAGGTACATAGTTCAGGATGATGTTACGAGAGAAACCATTTTCTGGGACGGTAAAGTAAACCTGCCGACAACACCGGAAACTTTCAGCTCTTGTAAAGAATTAGTGCTGAACCAGCTTTCTGATGCTAAAAAAATCTATGTCGTAGATTCATTCTGCGGGACCAATGCCGATACCCGGTTAAAAGTACGTTTTATCGTGGAAGTGGCATGGCAGGCACATTTCGTGACCAACATGTTTATCCGCCCTTCGCATTACGAGCTCGAACATTTCGGAGAGCCTGATTTTACGGTGATCAACGGTTCCAAAACCACCAATCCGAATTGGGAAGAGCAGGAACTGAATTCCGAAAACTTCGTGATGTTCAACCTGACGGAAAAACTTCAGATCATCGGCGGTACCTGGTACGGCGGGGAAATGAAAAAAGGGATGTTTGCCATGATGAACTATTACCTTCCGTTAAAAGGTATGGCTTCCATGCACTGTTCGGCCAACGTAGGTGAAGAAGGTAACGTTGCCCTGTTCTTCGGACTTTCCGGAACCGGAAAAACAACCTTGTCCGCGGATCCGAAAAGATATCTTATCGGTGATGATGAGCATGGCTGGGACAACAATGGTGTATTCAACTACGAAGGAGGATGCTACGCCAAAGTAATTGATCTTTCCGCAGAGAAAGAACCCGATATCTTCAGGGCCATCAAAAGAGATGCGCTTCTTGAAAACGTGGTCGTGAATGACGGCATTGCCGATTATACCGACGGATCCATTACCGAAAATACGCGGGTTTCCTATCCGATTTACCATATCAACAAAATCGTACTGCCTTCAAAAGCAGGGCATGCGAAAAAAATTGTTTATTTATCAGCCGACGCTTTCGGCGTATTGCCTCCGGTTTCCATATTGGATGAAGATCAGGCACAATACCATTTCCTTTGCGGGTATACCTCAAAATTAGCCGGAACGGAAAGGGGAATCACTGAGCCGGAACCTTCCTTCTCACCGGCGTTCGGCGAAGCTTTCCTTACGTTGCATCCGACCATGTATTCCAAAACCCTGATCGGAAAAATGAAAGAGCACGGCGCAAAAGCCTATCTGGTAAACACCGGCTGGAACGGTACCGGAAAAAGGATTTCCCTGAAAGATACCCGAGCGATCATTGATGCCATTATCGACGGTTCCATCGAAAACGCTCCGAAAACGCGAATCCCGATCATGAACCTGGAAGTTCCTACCGAATTGCCGAATGTTTCCGAAGGAATTTTAGATCCTAGGGATACCTACAGCAATGCCGGGGAGTGGGAAGAAAAGGCAAGGGACCTTGCTGCGAAATACATCAAAAATTTTGAGCAGTACTGCAACAGCGAGGAAGGGAAGAAATTAATTCCTTCAGGCCCGCAGTTACAAACACAGACCACCAACTAAAATACAGAATCCTCAGCAAGCAAAATGCTGAGGATTTTTTTTGATTCCTATAAACGACAATCCGGCGGCTGAGCGGAGCCGAAACCACGCAATTATTTCCTCAAATCTGTGATTGCTATCTAAACGGGAAATATTTCACCACAAGAGTCACAAAAGAATATCACAATGCACAATAAAGTTTAATACCAGATATTGAACAAGTGCACCAAAGTTTTTAAAAATCTTTGATTTTTAATCTCATGTGGTCTAAAATATGCGCAAACTTTTACATCTTTCTCTGTGACTTATGTGTTAAAACACGCGCAATCATCCGTGAAATCCGTGAGACCATCACACCAGGCTCAACACGGCCAGCCGATAACCATCCATCCCGAATCCCGATAATACCGCATCCGTATGGGCCGCCGTCACCGACTTCTGCCTGAACTCCTCCCTTTTGTAAATATTGCTGATGTGCACCTCTACCTTAGGCTTGCTGATATTCTTCAGGCAGTCTGCGATGGCATACGAGTAATGCGTATACGCTCCCGGATTAATCACCAGTGCATCAAAATCATTGGTCTGCAGCCGGTTGATCAGTTCCCCTTCGATATTAGACTGGTAATATTCCAGTTCCAGGGAAGCGAATTCGGATCTTAAATCCTCCAGATAATCCTCCATAGAAACGGTTCCGTAAATTTCAGGTTCTCTTGTTCCCAACAGATTAAGGTTAGGGCCATTGACGATTAAAACTTTCATCCTGTAAAAGTAATAAGTTTTTTGAATCATGACCTTTAAATTTAATACAGACATCAATTTCAGGATTGCATAATTTTTAATGATATTTATCATATTTAAAAATTTAATAATTTATTTAACGGCCTGTAAGCGTTGTTTTTAAAATAAAATTATGTTAATTTTTATAAAATTTATACTGTTAATTTATAAGTCTACTTGTTTTGTAGACTTTTTGTTTTTAGATTTGCGCCGGCTTATAAAGAAAGATGGAGGGAACTGACCCTGTGAAATCTTAACAACCTGCATTGCGTAAGGTGTTCCATTCAGCCTTGAAAAAGGAAAGATGAGCAAAGTGTTAATCATGACGAATGATTCTTTTTGCTGTCTTTTTTACAAAAGCTAAAAATTAAATTAACAGTAAAGAAAATAGATTATGATTAACAGAAATTTAATCGGTCTTAAGACTTTGATTCCTCCGGTAGCAGCATTTTTCCTTGGGATCACGCAGGTTCAGGGACAGGAAATCAAAAGAGACACTCTTCATGAGAAGGAGATTGATGAAGTGGTGGTGGTGGCGTACGGAAAAGCAAAAAAAAACAGTTATACCGGTTCGGTAGCCACCATTTCCAGCGAAAAAATCAACAGCCGGCCGGTTACCAATATTACGAAAGCGTTGGAAGGCCAGGTTCCGGGACTTCAGGCCGTCAGCGCTTCGGGGCAGCCGGGTTCCACCGCCTCCATCAGGATCCGGGGAATCGGTTCGGTAAGCGCATCCAGCAATCCGTTGTTTGTGGTAGACGGAATTCCTTTCGACGGAAACATCAATTCCATCAGCCCGAATGACATTGAGTCCATCAGTGTTCTAAAAGACGCTACGGCAAGTTCATTGTACGGTTCCAGGGGAGCAAACGGGGTGATCATCGTTACCACGAAATCCGGTAAAAAAGGCGAAGCCAGAATAAACTTTAATATAAGCCAGGGGTTTTCAGGCAGAGCGGTAAAGGATTATGCACAGGTAACGACGGATCAGTACTTCCGGCTGTATTGGGAAGCATTGAGGAACGGCTATCAATCCGGAAATATTTCCGGTCAGCAGGCCGCGCAGATGGCAACGGACAATCTGGTGAATGCTTTAGGAATCAATCCGTATGGCACGCAGTATGAAAAACCCGTGGGAACAGACGGAAGGCTCCTGCCGGGTGCAACGGCTTTATGGAACGACAACTGGAAGGATATCCTTCAGCGGGTCGCATCACGAAACCAGGCCGACCTGGACTTCAGCGGAGGAAATGAAAAGAGCAATTATTATTTCTCTCTGGGATACCTTGATGATAAAGGGATTGCCATCGAATCCGGTTTCCGGAAATACAGTACACGGCTGAAGCTCAATTCCGAAGTAAAGAAATGGCTGAACGTCGGGGCCAACCTCGCGTATACCAACAGCCTTCAGCAGGCACCGCCGTCTTCGGATTCCAGAACCGATAACGTCATCAATGCAGCCCGGATCATCCCTTCGTTCTATCCTTATTATGAAAGGAATGCCGACGGAAGCTATAAGCTGGATTCCAATGGGAACTACCTTTACGACTTCGGAAAATACAGGCCGACCAGCGCACTGCAGAATGAAAATGCCGCAGCAACGCTCCCGCTGGACAAAAATGAAAACCGGGAAGACAACTTTTCCGGAAAAGGATTTGCCGAATTTACCTTCCTGCCCGAACTTAAATTCAGATCCGGTTTTTCGGTAGATCTGGTGAACTACAATGGACATTATTACACCAATCCTTTGCTGGGCGAAGGGGCGGAAATCGGGGGCTCGGTCACCAAAACCAATTCCAGGACTTTGTCTTACACCACCAGCAATATTATCACCTACGATAAAAAATTCGGGCAGCACCACCTTAATGTTTTGGGAGGCCAGGAATTCTACCATTACGAATACCAGACGATTTCGGGAAACAGAAGCCAGTTTTCATTGCCATACTATTATGAGCCGGATGCCGCCGCTTTGCTGGGAGGGTTTACCGGAAACAGCGATCAGCTCGGGCTGCTGAGCTTCCTGGGAAAGGCGGAATATGATTTTAAAAACAAATATTTCATTTCAGGATCGGTAAGGTCGGACGGCTCTTCACGGTTTGCTCCGGAAAACAGGTGGGGAACCTTCTGGTCTGCCGGGGCTTCATGGAAAGCTTCCAATGAGGATTTCGTCAGAAACCTCAACGTTTTTAACCAACTGACCCTCCGGGCAAGCTATGGCGGACAGGGAAATGACAAGCTGAATACGTATTACGCCTACCAGAGCCTCTATACCTTTTACAATAACCTGGGAGAAGGCGGAACCGTAGCCGGCAGATTACCCACTCCGGATCTGAAATGGGAAACCAACCTCAACTTTAATGCAGGCCTTGAATTTTCAATTTTAAACAACCGGGTAAAAGGGAATGTGGAATATTTTCAGCGGAAAAGCAAGGATCTTCTGTTCGGGATGCCGTTGGCGCCGTCTTTAGGATTCAGCGAATATCAGGCGAATATCGGTGAGCTGAAAAATACGGGTTTTGAGTTTTCCCTGTTTACGACACCGGTGAAAACCAAGGATTTTGAATGGAACGTGGATGTCAACCTGAGTACCCTGAAAAATGAAATCACCAGGCTTCCCAAAGGATCGGTGGTTACGGGAACCAAATTATTGCAGGTCGGAGGTTCGGTTTACGATTTCTTCATCCCGGAATGGGTGGGCGTAGATCCTTCAAACGGAAAGCCCCTCTGGAAAACAATCACCACAGATACAGGCGGCAACACCGTAGAAGGAACCACCTCGGAATATGCAAAAGCGACAAAAACGCTGCAGGGCTCATCGCTTCCTAAAATAATAGGCGGATTTACGACCAGCATGGCGTATAAAAACTTTGATTTTTCAACCCTGGTGTCATTTGCTATCGGCGGTAAAATCCTGGATACCGACTACACGATGCTGATGCATAACGGAAGCTCTGCAGGAAGAGCCTGGAGTGCGGAAATGCTGAACCGCTGGACACCTGAAAACCCATATACCGATGTTCCCGCTTTAAGCACCACCACGAACAACTGGACTTCGGCATCCTCCCGGTTTTTATATTCGGGGACCTATGCTAGAGTAAAGAACGTAAGCTTAGGATACACTTTACCGTCGGATTATTTTGAAAAATTCGGATTGAAGAAATTCAGGATCTATATCCAGGCAGAAAATCTCCTGACCTTCTATAAGCACAAAGGAATGGATCCCGAACAGACCCTGGACGGAACTACCTATTACCGGTATCCGGCCATGAGAACGGTAACCTTCGGCCTGCAGGCCACCCTCTAACATTTTAAAATTAAAACAATGAAAAAACTGAAATATCTGTCTTTACTGATTATTACGGCGCTGTCTTTTACAGGCTGTGAAAGCGAACTGGAAACGGCACCTACCAACCAGTCGAATGAGGAAGAAGTCTTCAAAACCGCGGAAAGTGCCGAAACGGTCATCAACGGAACGTGGGCGAAATTCAATGACGATGGTCCAACCTATGCCAACATCGGGTATTCCACCGTACTCAGGACCAGCGATGCCATGGGAAGTGATGTGGCGGTACTCACTAACAAATACGGTTTTCCGGGAGCTTATGCTTTTACCGATCTGGTGAACAATACCGGAAGCCGGCCACTGTTCATCTGGAGCCTGCTGTATTCCACCATCAATAACATGAACAACGTACTCGCAAAAATTGATGCGTCGGAAGGAAGTACCGAAAAGAAAAACCAGGTGAAGGGACAGGCCAAAGCATTACGGGCGTTCTGCTACTTGAATCTGGCAGGCTTTTACCAGTTCAGCTACCTTAAGGATAAAACAGCCTTAACGGCTCCGGTATATACCGAACCTACCACAACCGTTTCTATAGGAAAGAAAAGATCAAGCCTGGAAGAAATCTATGCCCTGATCAAAAGTGATTTAACGGATGCCGGTCAGCTGCTTCAGCAATATTCTAGGAATAGCAAAGACAAGATCGACCGGTCGGTAGTCAACGGTTTGCTGGCAAGGGCCTATCTGAATACCGGCGACTGGGCGAAAGCGGCTGTCTCAGCAAGGCAGGCAAGAAACGGCTACGCCCTGATGACCGCGGAAAAATACAAGCAGGGCTTCAACGACATCAGCAACGGGGAATGGATCTGGGGACACGGCCAGACCCAGGAACAGTCGGGCGAAAGTTATGCTTTCCATTTTCTGGACGTTTCCTCATCGGGAAGCTATTACTACAGCTTTATGGCTGATCCTTATTTCAAGGACCTTTTCGATACCAATGATATCCGTTATTCCTTATTTTCATGGGACGGAAATCCGGGAAGGGAAGGGCTTCTGAGATATGCCAAATTTAAATTCAAAGCCAACCTGATTGCCGATATCGTCTATATGAGAGCAGCGGAAATGTACCTGATCGAAGCGGAAGCGGAAGCCAGAAGCGGGAATGTAGCCAATGCCGTAACGGTTCTGAATCAGCTGAAATCAGCCAGGAATGCAAATCTTTACAATGGATCTTTGGCCCAGAATGAAGTCATTAAAGAAGTTCTGATCGAAAGGAGAAAAGAACTCTTTGGGGAAGGATTCGCTTTGTCCGACATCATCAGAACCCAGGGAACCGTGGTGAGGAAACCTTACACTGATGCAAACGGCCAGGCCATTAAAGTGCAGGTAACAGCACCGGACGGAACGGTAAAGACGGTCAATGGAAGAGGGCACAGTATTTTCAACTTTCCGGATCAGTCGGCTTTTGTTCCCGACAGCAGATATTATCTGTTCTCGATTCCACAAAAGGAAATAGAAAACAATCCGAATTTGTAACTTTTTAAAAATTGGATAAAAGCCGTTGTATATTGCAGCGGCTTTTGTGTTTACAGGAAGCAAACATAAACACGGTAAAGGAAAATTAGCTACCTTTGTTGATATGAACCTCCTGCGATTTCTATTGGCATTCTATTTCATGGCATTATCACTGGTGCCTTGTGAAGACCTGCATAAAGAATCCGGTTCCGCACAGGCACAGCTTTCTTTTACAACTGATGATTCTCATTCCAAAGATAAAGGGGATATCTGTTCCCCGCTATGTGTCTGCAATTGCTGCCAGATGACGGTAGCTGCTTTTAAAATGAACGTCTTACTGGAAGTTCCGGTAAAAGTTCAGTCTTATTTTTCAAAGAAAATCCTTTTCCGTACCAACGGTTTTGCCTATCAGGTGTACGACCATATCTGGCAGCCGCCTAAGATTTAACCCTTCTCATTTTTAAAATTCCTGAAACTTTGCGATTCTGTTGCAGGGTTCCACAGGCTATTTTTGCAGCTGTCATTTTAAAATGTCAGTCTATCTATATTTTCCAACTTACGATGGTCTTTTTTTCAGCATGCCGAATGAAAGTGGGTTCATTTTTAAAATGTGCCGGCTGTTCGGACCCCTGTATTCAAAATAAAGGCTTTCGTCAATTAAAATCTTAATTTGTGTTAGATCAAATCATACAATTCAGTATCAGAAACAAAATTGTTATTGGTATCATGACGTTGCTTCTGGTCATCTGGGGCGTCTGGAGCGCTTCCCGGTTGCCCATTGATGCAGTGCCGGATATCACCAACAACCAGGTACAGATCATTACTTCCTGTCCGACCCTGGCAGGACAGGAAGTCGAGCAGCTCGTTACTTTTCCCATCGAGCAGAGCATCGCCAACATCCCCGATATCGAAGAGACCAGAAGTATTTCAAGGTTCGGACTGTCGGTAGTGACTGTTGTTTTTAAAGAAAATACGGATATCTATTTCTCCCGCCAGCTGATTAATGAAAAACTGAAAGAAGCGGCGGAAGAAATTCCCAAAGGTACCGGGACCCCGGAGCTTGCACCGGTAAGCACCGGATTGGGCGAAGTCTACCAATACATTCTCCATCCGAAAAAAGGAAGCGAAAAAAAATATGATCCCAAAGAACTCCGGGCAATGCAGGACTGGATCGTCAGGAGACAGCTCAATGGTACTCCCGGGGTCGCGGAAATCAACAGCTTCGGGGGACAGCTGAAACAATATGAAGTCGCCATAGATCCCAACCGGCTGAGGGCCATGGCCGTAAGCATTACGGATATCTTTACAGCGCTTGAGAAAAATAACCAGAACACCGGAGGGGCGTATATCGATAAAAAACCGAATGCCTATTTCATCCGCGGGATCGGGATCGTAAGGTCTCTGGAAGACATCAGGAATATTTACGTAAAAAATGAAACGGGAAGTGTTCCGATCTTCGTCAAGGATGTGGCCGAAGTCCGGCTGGGGAGTGCCGTGCGCTACGGAGCCATGACTTACAACGGTAAGATCGATGCGGTGGGAGGCGTCGTAATGATGCTGAAAGGCGCCAACAGCCATGAAGTCGTCAATAACATCAAAGCCAGAATTCCGGTTATCCAGAAATCGCTCCCGGAAGATGTGGTGATCGAGCCGTTCCTGGACAGGACGGATCTGGTAGGAAGAGCGATGAAGACGGTGGAAAAAAACCTTATCGAAGGCGCTTTGATCGTCATTTTCGTCCTGGTCGTTTTCCTTGGCAACCTGAGGGCCGGGCTTATTGTAGCGTCCGCCATTCCGCTTTCTTTATTATTTGCTTTAGGCATGATGAATGTCTTCGGGGTGAGTGCCAACCTGATGAGCCTCGGAGCCATCGACTTTGGGCTGATCGTAGACGGAGCCGTCATCATTGTGGAAGCCACGCTGCATCATCTGGGGCTCAGAAAATCCATACAACCGCTTACCCAGACAGAAATGGATGAAGAGGTTTTCCTGTCTGCCTCCAAAATCAGGAGCAGTGCCGCTTTCGGGGAAATCATCATTCTGATAGTCTACATTCCGATCCTTACGCTGGTGGGTGTGGAAGGAAAAATGTTTACGCCGATGGCCAAAACCGTGGGCTTTGCCATCCTGGGAGCCTTGATTTTATCATTAACCTACATTCCGATGATGAGCGCTTTGTTTTTATCTAAAAAAATAAAGCATCAGCAAACATTCTCCGACAAAATGATGAACAGGCTGCAAAAGGTCTACCGGCCTTTACTACGGAAAGCCATTCGCTTCAGATACCTTATCGTTTCCGCAACGTTGGCCGTTTTTATCGTTACCCTGTTTGTTTTTAAAAATATGGGCGGTGAATTTATTCCCCAGCTTCAGGAAGGGGATTATGCCTTCCACTGTATTCTGCCGCAGGGAAGCTCGCTGAACCAGAGCATTGAAACCTCGATGCAGGCGTCAAGGATCATCAGGCAGTTTGATGAGGTGAAAATGGTCATCGGGAAAACAGGTTCCGCAGAAGTGCCGACCGATCCGATGCCCCCCGAAGCTTCCGACCTAATCATCGTTTTAAAACCGCAGGACGAATGGAAATCCAAAAAATCATACGAAGAATTAGCCGATGAAATACTGGAAAAGCTGGAACTGATTCCCGGCGTGTTTTTTGAGAAGAACCAACCGATCCAGATGCGGTTCAATGAGCTGATGACCGGCGTCCGGCAGGATGTGGCCGTGAAAATTTTCGGGGAAAATCTGGATTCCTTATCTGTATATGCGGATAAAGTCGGAAAAACCATTCAGACGGTGAAGGGAGTAACGGCTCCGCAGATCGAACGGATCAGCGGGCTTCCGCAGATCAATGTGGAATATGACAGGGTCCGGATGGCCAATTACGGGCTGAATATCGAAGACGTCAACAACGCCGTAAGCACGGCCTTTGCCGGGAAAAGTGCCGGGCAGGTATTTGAAAATGAAAGGCGTTTTGATCTGGTCGTCCGCCTCGATAGCCTGCACCGGACGAATATAGAAGATGTGAGCAGTCTGATAATTTCTACGCCTTCAGGAACCCAGATCCCGCTTTCCCAGGTTGCGGATATCGCCTATAAATTAGGCCCGGCACAGATCAGCCGGGAAGAAGGGAAAAGGAGGATCGTTATCGGGTTTAATGTCAAAGACCGCGATGTGGAAAGCGTGGTAAAAGATATTCAGGAAAAACTGGATCATGTGAAGCTGCCTTCGGGTTATTATTTCACCTATGGCGGTCAGTTTGAAAATCTTCAGGCGGCCAGTAAAAGACTGATGATTGCCGTTCCGGTTTCCCTGCTGCTGATTTTTATGCTGCTGTATTTTACATTCCGCTCCTTTAAACAGGCGGCTCTGATTTTTACCGCTATTCCCATGAGTGCGATCGGAGGGGTCTTTGCCCTGATCATCAGGGATATGCCGTTCAGCATCAGTGCCGGGATCGGGTTTATTGCCCTGTTTGGCGTAGCGGTGCTGAATGGCATTGTACTGATCGGAACTTTTAACCAGCTGGAAAAAGAAGGAGAAAAGGAGATCCTGAAAAGGGTATTCGAAGGTACGAAAATCAGACTGAGGCCGGTGCTGATGACCGCTACCGTTGCTTCTCTGGGCTTTTTACCGATGGCCATTTCTACCGGTGCCGGAGCGGAAGTCCAGAAACCGCTGGCGACTGTCGTGATCGGCGGCCTGGTAACGGCAACTTTCCTTACGCTGTTCGTTTTGCCGATGCTGTATCTTATTTTTAACAACGGCATTTCATGGAAGAAATTCAGACCAAAACCAGTGACGGCGGTCTTATTGCTGGCATTTTTATTTTCCGGACAGCGGATGAATGCACAGGCAAGATCCGTTTCCATTGAGCAGGCGATGGACCTTGCGGCCGGCCACCATTTAAATATCCAGTCGAAAAATTTAAGCATCCAATCGGCGGAGGCTTTAAGAGGTACGGCAAAAGAACTTCCGAAGCTTAATTTCGACGCTCAGCTGGGGCAATACAACAGCCCGAAATTCGACCAGTCGTTTTCCGTTTCGCAGAGCATCCCTTTCCCGACATTATTTAAAGCAAGAAAGGAACTCATTAATGAAACCGTGAAAAGCCGGCAGATCGATAAAGAAATTACATTGAATGAACTGATGAAACAGGTGCGGACCTATTATTATCAGATTGAATATCTGCAGTACAACCGGTTGAAGCTGAAATGCCTCGACAGCCTGTACCAGGATTTTATAAGGATCGCTACGGTAAGGTTTAAGGCCGGAGACATCAAGAAAATTGAAATCAACACCGCGGAAACCCAGAAAGGTGAGATCAGCCTTTTGCTGAACCAGAATGAAGTGTATCTGAAGAATGCCTATAACAGCTTACAGATCCTTTTAAATATTTCTGAAAACGTTGAGGTTCCCCTTAACAGAAACTACGAACCTCTGAAAGCGGAACAGGTGTTGGACAGCACGGCGGTTAAAGGTAACCCTGCCATACGATCTTTCTATCAGGAAATGGAAATCGCGGAGAAGAATAAAAAGGTTGAAAGATCCCAGGGCCTTCCGGAATTCAGCATCGGCTACACCAACCAGTCGCTCACCGGCTTCCACACCAGGAATGGGCAGGAGCAGTTTTACAATTCGGGAGACCGGTTTCATGCCGTAACCCTGGGAGTAGCGATCCCGCTTACTTTCGGAGCCACCAAAGCAAGGATACAGTCTTTGGAATATCAGAAGCAGGCGGCAGAAGCCAATGCCCGGTTTCAGGAAAAACAGCTTTTCACCCGGCTTAAAAATGCATGGAGCCAGTACGAACAGGATGTGCTGCAATATGATTATTACATCAGGCAGGCGGTGCCGAATGCTGAAAAAATAGTGAAAGCGGCTCAGTTAGGCTACAAAACAGGCGAAATCTCCTATGTGGAATATCTTTTCGCCCTACGGACCGCTACAGACCTCCAGCTGAAATACCTGGAATCCATTCAGCAGGTCAATCAATCGGTTATTCTCATTAATTCAATCATCAACAAATAATATGAATCCAAGATACAACATCATCCTGCTTTTATTTTCAGCTGTTTTTATTTTCAGCTGCGGTAAAAAACAATCGGAAGAAAAGTCGGAAGAGAAAACGGAGCAGCCTGAAGAACAGCTTCAGGAATCACCGCAGACCACCGCTTCATTAACTGCAGACCAGATGAAAGCGGTCGGCATCACTTTAGGAAGCATCGAAATGAAGGAACTCACGGCCACCATAAAAGCCAACGGTCAGCTGAGGGTGCCGAATAACAACAAAGCAAAGGTAACTTCCCTGTACGGCGGAATCATTAAAACCCTGAACATCCAGGTCGGAAGTTCCGTGAAGAAAGGCCAGGTGATCGCCACCATTGCCAATCCGGAATTCATCAGGCTGCAGGAAGATTATTTAACCGCCAACAGCCGGATCACTTATGCCGAACAGGAATACCGGAGACAGCAGGAACTCTTCGATAATGATGCGGGCGCCCGGAAAAACCTGCAGGGTGCCGATGCGGAACTGAAAACCCTCCGGACCAAAAAGGCCTCGCTTTTGCGGCAGCTTCAGATGATGGGCATCCGTCCCGGATCGGTAAGCAACGGCAACATGAGATCGGGTCTGGTAATTACGTCACCCATTAGCGGAACGGTAAGCAGCATTGCTTCGCAGATCGGAAGCTATGTGGATGTCTCGTCGCCGGTGGCCGAAATCATCGACAACAATTCCATTCACCTCGATCTCCAGGTATTTGAAAAAGACCTGCCGAAGATGAGGGCAGGGCAGGTGGTCCACTTTAAATTAACCAACAATCCCGAAACGGAATACGATGCGGAAATTTACAGCATCGGCTCCTCATTTGAAAACGACAGCAAAACCATTTCCGTTCATGCCACTGTTACCGGCAACAAAACAGGCCTGATCGACGGAATGAACATCACCGGAATCGTAAGCCTTAATAAAACCGTTACCCCGGCCCTCCCGGATGAAGCGATTGTGGAAGCCGACGGGAAATTCTACGTCTTCGTACGGACCGGAAAAAGTCATGATGTCCATGAAAGCCACCGGAAAGCCACCGGAAAGCAGGCTGAAAAAATGCCGGAACCCCTTAGCTTTGAGAAAGTAGAAGTGGTAAAAGGTTCATCCGATATGGGCTTTACTGCGGTAACCCCCGTAAAAGAAATTGCTCCCGATGCAGAAATTGCCATGAAAGGAGCTTATTTCATCAACGCAAAACTGAGCAATTCAGGAGAACATGAACATTAAAAACAAGCATATGAAAAAAGATACCGAAAGCAGATTGCTTGATAAAAATACCAAGCCGACAAGCATGAGAATCCTGGTGTATGACTTCCTGAGTTCCCAGGAAGCCGCCCTGTCTTTATCCGAAGTGGAAAGCCATTTTGAGAATGCCGACCGTACTACGATTTACCGTACCCTGAAAACGTTTGAAGAAAAGGGAATCGTGCACAGCATCCAGGAAAATACCACCACGAAATACAAGCTCTGCCACGACGGCTGCAGCGAAAATACCCATAAAGACCGGCATCTCCACTTCTACTGTAAAATCTGTAAACAGACGACCTGCAGAGAGGAGATCTCTTTTCCTGAAACAATGGCAACGAATTTCAGGATCGATGAGATCCGGCTTTTCGCCAAAGGCATTTGCGAACACTGCCTCGAAAGTTTGCAATAGCATTGCATTTGCTTTCTTATTACATTTGATTTAAAATTTACCTCTATGGAAGAATGCTGCAGCACAAAACCGGAAAAACAACATAGCCATCATCACGAAGAAAACGATCATGATCATGACCACGGTCATTCTCATGATACGGAAGGCAAATCGGTAGTTCAGATGTTTCTTCCGGCCATACTGTCTTTTGCCCTTTTGTTAGGAGGGATTATACTGGATCATTTTATAAAACCGGGCTGGTTTTCGGGCTGGATCCGGCCGGTATGGTATTCGGTTGCTTATCTTCCGGTGGGATTACCCGTACTGAAAGAAGCTTTTGAAAGCATCAGAAACGGCGATGTATTCTCCGAGTTTTTCCTGATGGGAATCGCTACCGTCGGTGCTTTTGCCATCGGTGAATATCCCGAAGGGGTGGCCGTGATGCTTTTCTACTCGGTAGGGGAAGTGTTTCAGGCCATGGCCGTGACAAGAGCAAAAACCAATATCAGTACTTTGCTGGATCAGCGTCCCGATGAGGTCACCGTTATCCGGGAGGGAAAACCGGACACCGTAAAAGCAGAGAACGTAAATATTGGCGATATCATTCAGTTAAAATCCGGGGAGAAGCTGGGGCTGGACGGTGAGCTGCTGTCGGAAACCGCTTCTTTCAATACGGCGGCCCTTACCGGCGAAAGTAAGCCCGATACCAGAACGAAAGGAACTCCCGTTCTTGCGGGAATGATTAATCTGAATACCGTCAGCCAGGTAAAGGTGACGGCCGCCTATAAAGACAGCAAGCTGAGCCGGATCCTGGAGATGGTGCAGAATGCCACGGCACAGAAAGCGCCTACCGAACTGTTCATCCGTAAATTTGCCAAAGTCTACACCCCGATTGTCGTATTCCTGGCCATTGGGATTACCTTTCTGCCGTATTTCTTCGTCACGGATTATGAATTCAGGGATTGGTTATACCGCGCATTGGTCTTCCTGGTGATTTCCTGTCCGTGTGCTTTGGTAATCTCCATTCCGCTGGGCTATTTCGGGGGAATCGGGGCCGGAAGCCGGAACGGGATTCTGTTCAAAGGGAGCAATTTCCTGGATGTGCTGGCGACGGTCCGGCAGGTGGTGATGGACAAGACCGGAACCCTGACGGAAGGGGTCTTCAAAGTGCAGGAAGTGAATTTCAACGATGGGTTTGATAAAGATAAGCTGCTGAAAATGGTAAATGCTTTGGAAAGCAACAGCTCACATCCCGTCGCTACGGCCATCCATGAGTATGTAGGAGAAGTGGACCATGCCATCAAACTGGAGAATGTAGAGGAAGTTGCCGGGCAGGGACTGAAAGCAACCGTTGACGGTAAAGAACTGCTGGTCGGAAACTTCAGGCTGATGGATGAATCCGGTATCCGGTATGATTTCAATCCGGAAAGTATTGTTTATACGGTCATTGCCGTAGCATATGATCAGAAGTTTGCCGGCTATCTTACCATTGCTGATGAGGTAAAACCGGATGCGAAACAAACCATCAGTCAGCTCCAATCCTTAGGGGTAACCGCCACGATGCTCAGCGGCGACAAATCTTCCGTGGTGCAACATGTGGCCGGTATTTTGGGAATCCAACATGCATATGGCGACCTGCTTCCCGAAGATAAAGTGAACAAAGTAAAAGAGATCAGGGCTAAAAAGCAGGCCGTAGCTTTTGTGGGAGATGGGGTAAATGATGCCCCGGTCGTTGCCCTGAGCGATGTCGGCATTGCCATGGGAGGACTTGGAAGCGACGCCACCATTGAAACTGCCGATGTCGTGATCCAGGATGACCGGCCATCCAAAATTCCGATGGCCATCAACATCGGAAAACAGACCAAAAGGATTGTCTGGCAGAATATTATGCTGGCATTTGTGGTAAAGGCCATCGTGCTTGTTCTCGGAGCCGGAGGGCTGGCTACGATGTGGGAAGCAGTCTTCGCCGATGTAGGTGTAGCGTTGCTTGCGATCCTGAATGCGGTGAGAATCCAGCGGATGAAATTTTAAAGGGAGAGAATGGGTGTCGGAAGTTGTGTAAATGCGTATTATTTAATCTCTCACAGATTGCACGGATTTTCATGGATCCTTATGCATGAATTTTATGCAGCTACATAATATAATCAATAGGAACGGGCTTTAGCCCGTTTAAAAAGAGGACACCTTCCATCCGGCTCCAGCCCAAATTTATTTACCCACACATTAACACGGATTTTCACGGATGATTGCGCTTATTTTAACACATAAGTCATAGAGAAAGTTTGAATGGCTTGAAAACATTTTAGAACACATGAGATAAAAAATCAAAGATTTTTTAAAAACTTTTGAGTGTTTGTTCAACTTCTTTTTATTAAACTTTATTATGCATGTGGTATTCTTTTGTGGTAAAGTTCTCCCACAGATTGCACGGATTTTTACGGATAATTGCGCTTATTTTAACACATAAGTCACAGAGAAAGTTTGAATAGCTTGAAAATATTTTAGAACATATGAGATTAAAAACCAAAGATTTTTTCAAACTTTTGAGTGCTTTTGTGGTGAAATTCTCCCACGGATCTCACGGATTTTCACAGATAATTGCACTTGTTTTTTGACACATTAGTCACAAAGAAAGATTTAAAAGTTTGCGTATATTTTAGAACATATGAGATTAAAAATCAAAGATTTTTTAAAAATTTTATGCGCTTTTTTGACGTTCAGCATTAAACTTTATTATGCAGTATGATGGTCTTTTGTAACTTTTGACTTTGTCGAACCTTCGGCTTGTGGTGAAATTTTTGCAGTTCACTAAAAATCTTTGATTTTTCTTCTTCTGTGATCTGAAATATGCACAACGCAGGAATCTGAATCTCATGTGACTTATGTGTCAAATGCTTTTCTGACTTTATGTGAAAGTTTTTGCATTCAATTATAGTATTCCAGAAAATGACTTTCATCATAAAGCAGCTGGAAAACAATTTTCAGTAGTATATTTGCGGAAACAAAATCAGCGATTGAAATTTTTCATTTCCATATTCATTATTTTTACCATTGCATTGCGTCCGGTACTGCCGCTGATCGACTATGCCATGAATTATAAATATATTGTGGAAAACCTTTGTGAGAAAAGAGACATTCCGCAGTCTACCTGCAAAGGAAAGTGCTACCTGGAAAAGGAACTCTCCAAAACGGAGAAACAATCGAGCAATGGCCAGAACTTAAAACTTGCCGGACTGGATGTATTTGTTTCTCATGACATTCTTTCCTGTTCACTTATTCGATCGCAGATTAAGAATCAAAAAATAAAACCGGAGTTTACCGGTTTTCACACTTCAGAATATCATTCCCGGATATTCCATCCTCCTTTAGCTTAATTTTATTCATTGAATTAAAGGTTATCTTCATAAAGACGGCATCGCTGCATTTTCTACACGGAAATAATATATTTTCAGGTATTGTCGCTGGTGTTGATCACATAACAGGTAACATTAAATTCAGTTCAGAATTCCACTGTTTTTTCTCTGTTTATTAATTTCAATTTCAATAAAAATGAAATCAAAACTTATTTTAACGGCATTATTGTCGGTTTCCCTGATGGCCTGTGCCCAGGAAACGCCTAAGGTAAAGCATAAAAAAGCCTCTTCCACCGCAAAATCAAATGCTAAAACGGTAAAATTTGCCAATGCGGAAGACCCGATCTGCCATATGCCGACTGAGCCGGATATGAAAGATACGGCCGTGTACAAAAATAAAACGTACGGTTTTTGCAGTGCGTACTGCAAAGATGAATTTAAAAAAAATCCGGAGAAATATGTCCAGAAATAAAAAGCCGCAATCGAAAAGCAGGATCATCATTCCTTTGGCGGTCATGGCAGTGCTTTTCCTGGGAATCGGTATCGGGATGGGCTATTTCAAAAAGAATCTGTATACGGTGATGAAAGTTCCGGATTTTCAGCTGACCGATCAGTACAATAAGAAGATTACCGATAAGGATATGCTTGGAAAAGTATACCTGGTGGAATTCTTCTTCAGCCGGTGCCCGACGATCTGCCCGGTGATGAACACCAACATGAGGGCGATCGAAGAGCAGATCAATGATCCTGAATTCGGGATCATTTCCATCAGCATCGATCCGGAAAATGATACGCCGGAACTGCTGAAAGAACACGCAGACCGGATCGGCGTAAAATCTCCAAACTGGCATTTTCTTACCGGCAGCCGGGATTATATCGGAAAACTGGCAGACCAGTTCAATATTTATGTCGGAGATAAGGAAGATGAGAGCGAAAGCCTCAACCACAGCGGAATGATTGCCCTGGTAGATAAAGAAGGAAATATCCGTTGCCGGTATAACAAAGAGAATATGCCGATTCTTTACTATTCCGGACTGAATTACGAAGATCCGGAAGGAAAAACACCGAAACTCACCGGGAAATACCATCCCGACCGGGAAATGCTGATCGAGGATATCCGGAAGCTGTTGAATTAAAAGCTGGAGGATGGGTACTGGATGATGGAAGTTGCTTTTGGCTCAATCAGAACCGGCCTTTCTGTAAAGGAATATTAGCAATTGATTGAATGTAAAGGCTGGAAGTTAATTTAGTTTAACATTCAGTTTTGAGGTAAACCGTCCGGAAATAGTAAATTTGCTAAGATAATAGATAAGAAGATGGAGAAAGGGACTTGAAATCTACTGTGAGGAGTAAACTTCGGGCTTTCCGCATCCATCTTCCTGCAAAATAAATACAAACCACAAAAAAACGAAACGTTTATGAAGATTATGAAAGTAGCTGCCCTGAGTGCAGTATTTGCAGCGCAGTTTGCGTTGGCCCAGTTCAAGCAGTCGCCGCTGCCGTATGCCTATGATGCCCTGGAAGGGAACATCGATGCGAAGACTATGGAAATTCATTATTCCAAACATGCGGCAGCCTATGTTGCTAACCTGAATAAAGCCATTGCCGGCACACCACAGGAAAAGCAGACCCTGTTCGAAATCATGTCCAATGCTTCGAAAATGCCGATGGCCGTAAGAAACAATGCCGGCGGGCATTACAACCACGAGCTTTTCTGGACGGTGCTTACCCCGGTGAAAAATACACAGCCCTCTGCGAAACTGGCAAAAGCCATCAATGATGCGTTCGGAAGCATGGAGGCTTTTAAAGAAAAAATGGCAAAAGCAGGAGCCGACCGTTTCGGATCCGGATGGGCATGGCTTTCGGTTGATAAAAGCGGAAAATTGTTTGTTTCTTCAACGCCTAACCAGGATAATCCGTTGATGGATGTGGTGGAGGAAAAAGGAACCCCGATCTTCGGGATCGATGTATGGGAACATGCCTATTACCTGAAGTACCAGAACAAAAGAGCCGATTATCTGACCGCCATCTGGAATGTGACCAACTGGAAAGAAATCAGCAGAAGGTACGAAGAAGCGGTTGCTAAAAAATAATCAGTGAACTTAATCTGCAGCATATTCCTCACTTTATTTGTGGTGTTCAGGCCTCTGATCCCACTGGCGGAATATGCTGTAAATTATGATTATATCGTTGAGACCCTCTGTATCAACAAGAGCAGGCCGGAGCTTCACTGCAACGGAAAATGCTATCTCACCAGGGAAATCGCAAAAACCAATGAAGCGGATTCCCTTCCTCTGAGCAAATCCAAAAATTCCGGGCAGAAATTGCTGGATATTTATCTTCTTCCTGAAATAGCGGATGTCATTACACCGGTTAATGTCCGGTCTTCAGGTGCCGGATTTTCCTATACAACAGATTACTCTTTTCTGTTCATGAACCCGGTTTTCAGGCCACCGGTTTTTTTAAGTTGATCTTCAAATCTTTTAACGGCAAAATTTTTCACGGCTGGTCATCCGTCTGTGATTTCATTGAATCCCAGACAGGCTGATGCTAATATTCTGCTTTGCTTTTCTAAAGCATGGCGCGGATATTCTATGTCATGTTAATCAGACGTTTGCCTTATTAAATTGGATGTTTTTTTCATCCGATCCACCTTTCTATTAAAAAAAATCAACTTAAAAAATCAACAATGAAAATTTATAAATTTTTGTATTCGCTACTTATCGCCCTTACCTTTTTTACTTTTACGGCCTGCCGGAACAATGATGAGGATAACGTGTCACCGGAAACTACAGGAAAGCTTCAGCTGAAATTTGAAAACGGATTCAATACGCTTGGGGATGTTGTGCTGAACCAGACCATCCAGGTATCTTCCAACGGACAGAAGCATCAGTTTTCCGCCTTGAAATACGTAATCAGCAATATTACGCTGATTGACGAAAACGGCGGCGTTTTCAAATATCATTATAACGATCCGGACAAAGGGGCTTTTATTATCGATCAGGCAGAAGCGGCTGCAGGAATCAATTACATCAACCTTACGGAAATTCCCAAAAACAACTACCGGAAAGTACGAATCGGTCTGGGAATCAGCCAGGATGCTTATCTTCTGGGGCAGGACGGCCAGGGAATCTTCTGGCAGAAGGCGAAAACGGCAGGCATGGCATGGTCGTGGGCTGCGGGATATATTTTTACGAAACTTGAGGGCAGATACGGAATCTCTTCACCCACTAATGAATTTATGAACCATTGCGGGAATATGGGGAATACATCGGCCAACAATACCCCTGATCTTTACCGCGAAATCACGCTTGATTTACCTACGGCTGCGAGGGTTTCAAAAGAAATCACTCCTTCCGTGCATATTCTGGCGGATCTGAATCAGTACCTGAGCGGAGAAACGGCCTTGATGCTGGACAGCTCCAATGATATGGCGATGGGATCGAACCAGCATCTGGTGAAGGTGACCGGTAACCTGGCAAAAATGTTTAAAGTAGATCATGTGCATAATGATTAAGTTATTCACACCATCTGAAAAAAAACGGGGAGCCCTTCTCCGTTTTTTACTGTTTTTAAATGTATTGACCCTATTTTCATGTGCTGATGAAGTGATGGAACCGTTGCAAAAAGATGAAGCTTACCCTCTTGAAAAACCGGCCGGATTTCCTGAAATAACTTTTGACGTTACAGGAAACCCGCTTACTATTAATGGAATAGCTTTAGGCAGGAAATTATTTTACGAAGGAAAGTTATCCCGGAACAATACGATTTCCTGCGGCTTCTGCCATATTCAGGAATACGCTTTTACCCATCATGGCCATCACATAAGCCACGGAATCGACGACAGGCTGGGCATGCGGAATGCCCAGCCCATCCAGAACATGGCCTTTCTGAAAAATTATACCTGGGACGGGGTGAGCCATCACCTGGACGAAAGATCCCTGGTTCCCATTACCACGGACTTTGAGATGGACAGCTCCCTCCCGGAAGCCGTAGGGAAGCTGAATGCCGATCCGAAATATAAAAAACTGTTCAAAGCGGCCTATGGTGATGAGAATATTACGGGGGAAAGAGTGCTGAAGGCTCTGTCGCAGTTTATGGCAGCTATGGTTTCAGCCGATTCAAAGTATGACCGGATGAAGAAAGGAGCAGCGGTTTTTACAACGGAAGAAAACCGGGGAATGACCTTGTTTCAGCAGAAATGCGCTTCCTGCCACAGTGGCGGACTCTTTACCGATGAAAGTTTCAGGAATACCGGGATGTATTACAACACACAGCTTGGTGACCGCGGAAGGTATAGGGTAAGCCTGGACTGGAATGACAACATGAAATTCCGGGTTCCCAGCTTAAGAAATGTGGAATATACGGCGCCCTACATGCATGACGGAAGATTTTATACCCTGGAAGCGGTACTGGATTTCTATTCCGATAATGTGGAAGATCAGCCCAATATCGATCCTCTGCTGAAGCAGAACGGACATCCCGGCATTCCGATGAGCGGTCAGGAAAAACAGGATATTATTGCTTTCCTTAAAACATTGAGCGATAAGAATTTCATTACCAATCCCAAATTCGCAGAATAAACATACGATGAAGAACCTTTTTTTAATACTAAGTTTAGCAGTCTGTTTTTTAAGCCGGGCCAAAATACCCGGGGACAGCTTGCATTTTCCCATGCCGGTTAAGACAGCCGTCTCTGATGATTGCGATGCCTGTGGCTGTGCGGCGGGAAACGGATCTTCAGGCTTTGAATCTTTGCTCAATCCTCAGTTTATCGGAATTAAATATTTTGCCCAGCATTACAGGGCAAAAGAAAACCTGTTTGTGAATGAGCTGACCCAGGATCAGTATTTCAATACCCTCCAGCTGTGGGCAAAGGTCCCGGTTACGGAAAAACTCGGAGTCTATGCGAGCCTGCCGTTCCATTTTCATGAAAAGCAGACCCTACAGGGAAACATCAGGATCAGTGGGGCGGGAGATGCCAGCCTGATGGGGATCTACAGTCTGCTGAAATCGGAAGACTATACTCATCAGCTCAGCGGCGGGGCGGGCATAAAAATTCCATTGGGGAAGTTTAATGAAAAAGGGCTTTCCGGCGTCAACCCCGGTTTTCAGTTGGGAACCGGAAGCTGGGATTACCTGATGGTGCTGAATTATACTTACCGGAAAGATAAAACGGCCATTCTGCTGAATACGGATTACACGGTAAAAACCGGAAACCGGAAACACTACCGTTTCGGAAATCAGTGGAATTATTCGGCCACAGGCTTTTATCGGATTTCGGGAGACGGAAAACTAGTTTTCTCAGGGAAAGCAGGAATGCAGGGTGAAGTATACGACCGCAACAGGCAGTTCGGTGAGATCCTGCCCGACACCGCCGGAAGTGCGCTTTACGGAAAGCTTGGATTCGAGGCAGCGTTTAGAAAGGTCAGCCTCGGCGGCGAAATTATGCTTCCGGTTTATTCTGCTCTGGCCGGAGGGAACCTTGAAGCAAGATCCCGGTTCAGCCTTTTCCTGAATATCGGGATCTGAAATTTTTCCGGCCCTGCTGAAGAATAAGCAAAGTTTATTTTAATTCAGAAAATTAAGAGGAAGGACGGAAAATTTCTAAGTAAAAATTTAAACAGGCTCTTGGAAAAGTAGCCTTAAACCTTTAAAGACCGGCCGGCTTAACGGATAAAGCCGGCTTCTTTAAAGAAAATAAGTAAAATAACAGGAGAAACAACCTGAAAAAAAACATGAATTCCAGCTGTAATTGTATCACTTAACATTGGGTTATCATTGAAACAGATTGTTTTAACAGCTGAATTCAATTGAAAATCAATATTTTAATTTAAATACGGCATCTGTAGATTATTTGTCTATCTTTGCCGCAGTCTGGTGAGCCGTAAAAAGCGCTTAAAAGGGAATCCGGTGAAAATCCGGGACAGACCCGCTGCTGTAAGCTCCGTCAAAAAGTTTCTGAAGACAATATCCACTGTTTTTTAATGGGAAGGATTTCAGAAACGGAGTAAGTCAGAAGACCTGCCGGATCATTAATCGTTTGACGCTTTCGTGGAATAAAGCTTAGGACATCATTGATTCTGTGCAGTATACAGCTGTGCTTTGTCGTTGTATTCTTATATCCGTTAGCGTCATCATTATCCCTAATGAGCTAATGGTGACCACATTTTCTACATCTCCGTTTCAGAAGACGGTCTGCATCATATTTTTGCTGGCTGCGGCCTTTATTTTTTCACAATCCAGGAAAGATACCCTTAAGGAACAGACGATTGTTCCCGTTGCCCTGAAAAAGAAAAATTTTAAAGAAATAGTTCCTGCCCAGGTGCTGTCGGGTGAGGAGCTCGAGAGGCTGAACAGCCAGTCGGTAGCCGATGCGCTGCGGTATTTCTCCGGCGTCCAGATCAAGGATTACGGCGGAATCGGGGGCCTGAAAACCATCAACATCCGGAGCATGGGAAGCCAGCACGTCGGGGTTTTCTATGATGGCATCCAGATCGGGAATTCACAGAACGGAATCGTGGATCTGGGAAGGTATTCCCTGGATGACCTGGAAGAAATTTCCTTATACAACGGGCAGAAAAGCGAGATTTTCCAGCCGGCAAGAGATTTCGGTTCTTCGGGATCCATTTATTTACAGCCGAAAATCCCGGTGTTTAACGGCAAGAGGAAAACCAATCTCGTGATGAGATCCAAGAACAGCTCCATTGATCTTTTTGATCCTTCCTTTCGCCTGGAGCAGAAAATCTCAAAAAATATTTCAGCGAGCTTCAGTTCGGAATTTCTGCAGAGTGACGGCATGTACAAATACCGGTACCGGAAAAAATATCCGGACGGGGAAGTGGCTTACGACACGATTGCCAGAAGGCTGGATTCCGACATCCGGGCCAAACGCTTTGAAACAAGCTTAAGTGGAAGTCTCAGCAACGGAACCTGGAATGTAAGAGGATACGGCTACCTGTCCGACCGCGGAATCCCTGCCGCCATTGTCAATAACCGTTTCGACGGCCGCGGACAAAGACAGAGGGATGAAAATTTTTTCGTTCAGGGAAGCTTCAGGAAAAAAATATTCCCGAAACTGGAAACGCAGCTGAAGGCCAAATTTGCCTACGATTATACGCATTATACCGATACGGTCTCCTCCATTAAAATTCAGAACCAGTATATTCAAAGGGAGCTTTATGTATCGAACTCGAATGTATTGGCTCTCACTTCAGATTGGGATGTGAGTGCAAGCATTGATTTCCAGTATAATAATCTGGATGCGGACCTGGTCAATTTTTCCTATCCGGTGCGGTATACCACCTTGACTGCTTTTGCAACGACCTACCGCTGGAACCGCCTGAAATTCCTGGGCAGTGTGCTGGGAACTTTTATTTCCGAAACCGTGGAAAAAAATACAGCCTCACCCGACCGGACGGAGTGGACCCCCTCGGCATTCCTGAGCTATCAGCCGTTTGCAGGAAAAGATTTTACGGTAAGGGCTTTTTACAAAAGGATTTTCAGGATGCCCACTTTCAATGACTTGTATTACACGATGATCGGCAGCATCTCACTGAAACCTGAGTTCACCAACCAGTACAACTTTGGATTTTCCTACTCTAAAGGGTTTTCAAAATCAGTCCTGCAGAGGATTTCCGTGAAGGCCGACGGATATTTCAACAAAGTGGAAGATAAAATTATCGCGGCCCCGAACGGAAGCATGTTCCGTTGGCTGATGCTGAACCTCGGAGAAGTTGAAATCCTGGGAACGGATGTCAATCTTCAGGCCGACCTGCTTTTCGGGAAAGTGAAAGTCCGCCCTTTGGTGAGCTACACATTCCAGAGGGCGAGGGACTTTTCAGACCGGAAGGAATCGTATTTCGGTCATCAGATTCCATACACGCCGTGGAACAGCGGCTCATTTTCCATGATGGCGGATTATAAAGACTGGAGCTTCAATTACGGCTTTATGTACGTCGGAGAACGCTATGATGTGAACCAGAACAACATTCAGTACAATTATGTACAGCCCTGGTATACGCATGACCTGTCTGTTCAGCGGAAAATAAACTGGAAAGAGCATCAGTTTAAGGCCAGTTTCGAAATCAACAATATATTCAATCAATACTATGATGTGGTGCTGAATTATCCGATGCCGGGCCGGACCTTCAGATTCATTTTAAGCTTTATCTTATGAAAAAACCGAATTTTTACCTGATCCTTATTTTACTGGTTACCCTGGTTTCCTGCAGGACGGATGAATACATCAACCGTGAAGAAACCGAAAGCGGACTGGCACAGCCGGAAAATACCGCCATCAAAGGATTCTATCTGCTGAATGAAGGCAATATGGGCAGCAACAAAGCCACGCTCGATTTCTTCGATTACACAACCGGGACTTATCACCGGAATATTTATGCTGAGATTAACCCGAACGTCATCAAGGAGCTGGGCGATGTGGGAAACGATATCCGGATCTACGGAAGTAAACTGTATGCCGTCATCAATGTCTCCAACAAGATCGAAGTACTGGATGCCCGAACGGCTAAAAGAATCAAAACCATTAATCTCGAAAACTGCCGTTACCTCACCTTTAAGGACGGTAAAATGTACGCATCGAGCTATGCCGGTCCGGTATCGGTAAATCCCAATGCACCGCTGGGAAAGGTAGTGGAAATCGATACGGCTTCCCTGACGATCCAACGGTCTGCTGTAGTGGGATACCAGCCTGAGGAAATGGAAATTGTAGGAAACAGTCTGTTTGTTGCCAATTCAGGTGGCTATAAGTTTCCGGATTATGATAAAACGGTTTCTGTGGTAAATCTGAATTCTTTTACGGAAACCTCAAAAATAGAAGTGGCGATCAATCTTCACCGGATGAAAAAAGATTCGTACGGCGATCTGTATGTTACCTCCAGAGGAGATTATTACAATGTGCCGTCCAGCTTGTTTGTAATTGATGCGGCGACCGGACAGGTAAAGAAAGACTTCCATATTCCGGTAAGTGAAATGACGATCGTAAACGATAAGCTGTATTACTATGGAAACGAATTCAATTACAACACCCACAGCTACAAAAAAACCTTCGGGATTATCGATGTGAAAACCGAGCAGGTGATTTCCAATACGATGATCGATCAGGATTACATCGATGCCATCAAGACGCCTTACGGAATCGCGGTAAACCCGGTTACGGAGGATATTTACATAACCGATGCGCGAAATTATGTCTCTACAGGATATGTGTACTGTTTCGATAAAAACGGGCACTTCAGATGGAAGACCGAAGGCGGGAATATCCCGGCCCATTTTACTTTTTTATACAAATAATCAGAATAAAATATGAAAAGAAATAGCATGGCTGTTTTAAAAATCATTGTATCATCTGCCGTTCTCATAGGGACCATAGGATGTAAAAGTGATACGGAAGAAGAAAGTTCAGGTTTCAGCGGACTGGAAGAATCTTATACGGTCGACCGTTTTAAAGTGCTGACCATCGATCCGAAGATGGGCGGTAATTTTACCTGGAGTGTCAACGACTCTTTGATTTCGCAGGATTCCCGGCTGGAATTTATCAGTCCGGCTGTAAAAGAATATCCTTTGACCCTGAAAATAGAGTCCGGAGGGACTACGAAAATCTATCATTCAAAAATTATCGTAAAAAAAGAAGCCGGAACCTACAGCCGGTATATTTCCGATGTGCTCGACTATCGTCCTGCAGTAGGCCAGTTTACCAATGAGATGCCTGAATTTCAGAATGGCGATTCATTCAGCTCTATGCTTCAGAAGGCACAGGCTTCCCTGGTCGGAGCGAATTCTTCCCTGCTGACGTTGGGCGGATTCGGCGGATATGTGGTGTTCGGCTTCGATCATACGGTTCCTGATATGAATGGCAGGGATTTTAAGATCCTGGGCAATGCTTTTTTCGGGAATGATGCCGGCCAGCCGCGTTCCGGATCATGCGAGCCGGGAATTATCATGGTGGCCTACGACAGGAACAAAAACGGGAAACCCGACCCGGAGGAATGGTATGAAATCGCCGGAAGCGAATACTTTAAAAATACCACCGTAAAAGATTACAGCATTACCTACTTCAAGCCCAATGAAAACAAGGTTCCCATACCCGGCACCGAATTCTGGCAGACCGATGCGGAATATATCAAATGGCAGGATAACCTCGGGAATTCCGGGTTCAAATCCAAAACCGTCTTCCATGATCAGAGTTATTATCCTCTGTGGCTTGGTGATGCTTCTTACACGCTTACCGGAACTAAATTAATGAACAATTATTCCGACCAGAGCGGAAGCGGATCCTACTGGACCGGAATATCCTACGACTATGGCTATGCAGACAATGCCCCTAACAACGATGAAGCGTCCGATATCGACATTTCCTGGGCAGTGGATAAAAACGGGAAACCCGTAAAGCTTCCGGGGGTGGATTTTGTGAAAGTCTATACCGGAGTCAACCAGGAAGCCGGATGGATAGGGGAGGTCTCCACGGAAGTGGCCGGAGCCTATGATCTGCATCTTAACTAAATTTCAACAATACTTATTAATTATATTTACAATGAAAAAGTTTTATCTTTTTGCATCGCTTTTTTTGGCAGGCTGCCTGACGAAAGCCCAGTCGAATTATACGGACGGTTATTTTATGGTGAATGAAGAATGGTTCGGCCATACCAACGGATCGCTTAATTTCATCAGCAATAGCGGGCCGGTTGCTTACAGGGCGTACAGCACCGTCAACAACAACCAGGCTTTCGGAGCGACCACCCAATACGGAACCATTTATGGGGATAAGTTTTATTTTATTTCCAAGCAGGCCGCCGACGGCGGAGATACCCAGTACACGCCGGGCGGAAGGCTGGTGGTTGCCAATGCGCAGACCCTTCAGAAAATTGCCGGTTTCAACACCATCGGGGGAGACGGAAGGTCCTTCGTAGGCGTGAATGAGCACAAAGGCTATATTGCGACTTCCAATGGGATTTACCTTTTCGATATCGATAATATGCAGGTCGGAAGCCAGATTCCTGCTACCGGAGGCCAGGTCGGAAACATGATCCGCACTTCGCGGTACGTTTTTGCCGTACGCCAGTCGGTAGGCATATGGGTGATCGATCCGGGTACGGATACAGTGGTGTCCACAATCTCAGGTGCCTTCAATTCGGTCGTGCAGGCAAAAGACGGCAGTGTTTGGGCGATCCAGGATCAGAAGCTGGTAAAAATCGATCCTATCACTTTTGCAACGACTGTGTTTAACATTCCGACCACCAAATACTCCGGTAGCTGGGGAGCCTGGAATGCAGGAAGCTTTACGGCCAGCACTAAGAATAATACCCTGTACTGGATCAATTCCATCAACAGTTTTGTTTCCGGAACCCAGATTGTAAAATTCGATGTGACCAACGGTACTTTCAACGAGACTTTTGCCACTATTCCGGGACAGACGGGAACTTACAAACAAATTCCGTATGGTGCAGCCTTGCGGGTAAATCCTGTAACGGATGAGCTGATTTTAAATACCACCGAAAGCGGATACGGAACCCATTACCAGAACAACTGGATCCATACTTACGACGCTGACGGAAACCTGACGAATACCAGGAAACTGGATGATTATTACTGGTTCCCGGCCATGGCCGTTTTTCCGGACAACACCATGCCGGTGATCAGCACTACATTTCCAAGCCAACTGACCGCCAACAGCAGTACTGTCATTGATCTGAAAACGGTGATTACTGATAATGACAACCTTTCTGCCGCCATTGTGAAAACGGTTAAGTCCAACAACAATCCTACAGTCGTTTCTGCGATCATTAATGTTAACGATGAACTGGTAATCACACCACAGGCAAATGGTACAGCAACGATTGTGGTCAGCTTTAATTCTAATGGAAAAGTGGTTGATAAGACCCTTTCAGTAACCAGCTCTTCGTCCGTACTGGCAACCGCTGAAACGAAGAAACTTGAATTCAGCATGTATCCCAATCCGGCAACTGATTTCCTCTATATGAAAACCCCGGAAAACATTTTAAATGTTTCCGTTTATGATCTGTCCGGTAAGTTGATCAACGTTCCGTTCAGTAACGGACAGGTAAATGTTAGTATGCTTCCAAAAGGAGTATATATTGTAACCGCTAAAACTGAAAAAGCGGTATATCAGCAGAAACTGATCAAGAACTGACGCTTCAGCCGGCATACCCATTTGTTCAGCCTCTGCCATTTATTTGGCGGAGGTTTTATTTTAAATCATCTTATCGGCGGATTTGGTTTCAAGAATCATCCTCTTCAAAAGCCGGGAAAGGAATTGTTTAGATATCATTTGTTTGTAAAAGAAGAGTATGAAGAGACCAGTACAGATCACGGAATATAAAACAGGGAACTTTTGTAAAAGTGACGTATGAAACCTAACGGGTTTCTAAAAACCCGTTAGGTTTATTTATCCGCAGCGTTACTGTATATTAAAAATAGCCAATATAAAACAAAAAAAGAGATCCAAAACTGAATCTCTTTTAAGTAGCCCGTAGGGGAATCGAACCCCTCTTACCAGAATGAAAATCTGAGGTCCTAACCGATAGACGAACGGGCCATCTGTCTTCCGCTAAATGAATAGCGTGTTAGTTTTTTGTTTTTATAAGTATCAACTCTTATTAATTACCAGGTTAGAGTAGTAATTAAATTTTGTAGCCCGTAGGGGAATCGAACCCCTCTTACCAGAATGAAAATCTGAGGTCCTAACCGATAGACGAACGGGCCAACTATACTTATTAAGCCAGTTTATTAACGTGCTTAGTTAATTTGCTTTTTAAGTTAGCTGCTTTGTTTTTGTGGATGATGTTTTTCTTCGCTAATCGATCCAACAAAGAGATAACCTTTGGCAATTGTTCTGCAGCAGCAGCTTTGTCTTCTTCATTTCTTAACACCTTCAATGCTGTTCTAGCAGTTTTGTGGTAGTATCTGTTACGAAGTCTTCTTACTTCGTTTTGTCTAATTCTTTTTAATGCTGATTTATGATTTGCCATATCGTTCAAATGTGAGTGCAAAAGTAAAAACTTTTTTTTTATCCTCCAAATTTATTTTCAAAAATTTTTAATTTTCTTCAGATAAATATTTTCGAAGTTTATCTATTGCCTGTTCTATTTTAATATTTTCGTCTTCTCTTTCTAATTTTTTGATGGTGCTTTTAAGCATCACCATCGCATTGTTCCATTCTCCAGTGGTATTGGTGAAGGTAAGTCCGTCAATCGTTACTTCAAAATCGACCCTTTCTCCATTCCGGTAAAGCCTGAAACTTATTTTATCATCACTGCCTGCAATCCCGTCTTCATTGATTTTTAAATCGTAACTTTTTGGGTTAGAGTGGATTTTTTTAAAAAGCAATTTCGCTTCCTGTATTTTTAAATCCGGCATGATATAAATTTGGTAGCCTATAGGAGAATCGAACTCCTGTTGCAAGGATGAAAACCTTGAGTCCTAACCACTAGACGAATAGGCCAAATTTTGAGGTTGCAAAAGTAAGAATTAACTTTTTAACTTCAAAATTATTTTCTGCTATTTGAAAACTTTTTGGATGATGGTATTCTTAATTCCTTTAGCTTCAATATCTTTCTGAAGCTTCACCGCATCCTCCAAAGTATAGACTTTTCCGTAAGTATAATAAAATGTACCGTTTTCTTTGTTGCGGTCCACGTCTTTCAGCGTCTGCAGGATCGGTGAATTTCCGTTCAGCTTATCCCCTACATAGACTTCAATCGTGTAATAGCCGGAACTCAGTTTCTGGTTCGGCATAAACCCGACGGCATACGCATTTCTGAAGCCGGCATCTTTGGCGGTTCTTATGTTGATGTCCCTTACCGAAGCCAGATTGGTGACTCCATAATAGTATTTATACTGTCCGTTTTCTTTGATCGGCAAAATGTAATTCAGGCCTTTTAATGCAGGATCACCGTCATTGAATTTCTGTGGTGAGCTCAGCAATAAGATTCTGAAATCGTTCTTCAGGGCTACTTCCACCGGTTTTTCAGGTTCCGGTTTTTTTATCACAGATGATATTCCTGATTTCCGGTCAATGGCTTTTTTATAATCGATAATGGCCTGATAGATGCTTTGTGAGATTTCTTCCTGCCCTTTTTCCGAAGCCAGGTAGTGGCTTTCTTCCGGGTGGTTGATGAATCCGGTTTCAATAAGGACCGACGGCATGGCATTCATCCGGAGTACGTGCAGGTTTTTCTGGAAAACCCCTCTGGAAAATCTTTTGTCCTTGTTCACGAAATTATCCTCTACCAATCCGCCGAGCAGGAGGCTGGATTCGAGGTATTTGCTCTGCTGGAGTTTCAGGGCGATCAGAGATTCCGGCGAGCTCGCGTCATACGAACCGAAGGTCTGTTTATCTCTTTCATCCAGAAAGATCACGTCGTTTTCCCGTTTGGCGACTTCCAGGTTGGTGTCGTTCTGGTCGGGCCCCTGTACATAAGTCTCCGTTCCGTAGGCGGTCGGCCTTTTTGAAGAATTACAGTGGATCGACACAAAAAGATCGGCTTTGCTCCTGTTGGCCAGATTCGTCCGGTCGGACAGCGAAGGGTATTCGTCGATCTTACGGGTGTAGATAACTTTAAAATCCTTGTTTTTTTCAAGCATGGCCCCTACTTTCAGGGTGATGGTCAGGGTAACATCCTTTTCGGCAACCCTTCCGATATCGGCATACGACCGGTTGGCTCCGTGATCACTTCCCCCGTGTCCTGCGTCTAAAACAACGATGAATTTCTTTTGCGAAAAAATGAAGTTGGTAAGGAGTAGGAAGAGAAATGATAAAATTATTTTAAAATTTACTTTGTGCATCTTACAGTTTTAAAAATTATATTAATTTTGACCCTTAGTATTATACCTATAAATATAACAAAAAAATTGGTCAAAACCGTCTCCAAAAATATATTACAAATTTTAATTATCCTAATTTTTAACAATTTTTTAGCACAGCAGACGCCTGAAAAATTGCCTGAAAATCCGGTTAATGATACCATTTCCAGAAAAGACACCGTAGTGGTAAAAAAGGAATCCCTTGAGGATGTTCTCCGTACCAAGGCGGATGTCCAGCGCAGGGATTTCCAGAAAAAGATGATTTACCTGAACAAGAATGCACAGGTGAAATACCAGGATATGCAGATTGATGCCGATTATATCTCCATCGATGAGCAGAAAAACATCATGTATGCCCGCGGGAAACAGGATTCCCTGGGGAAAATCATAGAACCGGTGATTACCACGCAGGGCGGAAAGGTGTATGAGACCACGGAGTTTCAGTACAATACCAAAACCCGGCAGGCCATTGCGTTTAACGCGAGAACGGAAGAAAATGAAGGGGTGATTGTCGCCAATAAAACCAAGAAATACAACGATTCGGTATTTGCGATGAAGCGCGCAATTTATACCACCGACAATTATTTCATCAAGAAAAAAGATACGGCGGCGGATTACTATCTGAGGGCTTCCAACATCAAGCTGATAAAGACCCGGAACAAATCGTCCATTATTTCCGGGCCGATCCAGATGTATATTGAAGAAGTACCGACCCCGCTGATTATGCCTTTTGCCATTCTCCCGTTTTCAGACAAAAGATCGGCCGGGATCCTCATCCCGAGTTTCGGGGAACGGCAGGACGTCGGGTTTTTCCTGAACGGACTGGGCTACTACCAGCCGATCGGTGAGCATTTCGATCTCAAGGTCCTCGCGGATATCTATACCAAAGGAAGCTGGAACCTGCGGCCGGAGATGAATTACATCAAGAAGTACCGGTACTCCGGGAACTTCTCCGCCGATGTGGGAACCATGGTCCGCGGGATCAAAGGGCTCGACAACTACGGGAAAACCGGAACATACCGGATTGCCTGGAGGCATACCCAGGATACCAAAGCCAATCCTTTCCTTACGTTTTCCGCTTCAGTGGATGTCGTAAGTACGAAATTTTACAACAATACCCTGAACAACAATTATATTCTCAATCAGAATGTCCTCAATACCCAGCAGAATTCTACGGTAACCCTTACCAAAAGATTTCTGAAGCTGCCGGTAACCATTACCGGAACGGCTTCCTATTCGCAGAACTTTGCCACCGGGCTTTCGGATCTCCGTCTGCCGCAGATGAATATCGCCATCAACCAGTTTTATCTCTTCGGTTCCAAAACAGGCGTAAGATCGGGACTGCTGGAAAACCTAACGGTAAATACGGGGATCAATTTAACGAACTTTGTCCAGACCAATGAAGGCGAGCTTTTCAAAGCGGCCATGTGGGATAAACTGCAGACGGGGCTTAAAAACAATATTACGTTAGGAACCAATACAACGGTTGCCAAATATTTCACCTTCAGTTTAGGAGCCAATATCGATAATGCCCTGACGACAAAAACGGTGGATAAATTTTATGATCCGATCCAGAATAAAGTGGTAACTGAAACGGATAAAGGCGTTTCCGGATATTCTACTTTTTCTACTACGGCAAGTATGCAGACGACACTGTACGGAACGAAAAACTTTAAAAAAGGATCCGCGATTGAAGCCATCCGGCATATGATGACCCCGAGTATCGGGTTTACTTATTCTCCGGATTTCGGAGGTTCGGGATTTGGTTACTACAGGAATTATTATGACGCCAATGGTGCCTTAACGCCTTACTCCATCTTTGAGGGTGGGATCATCGGGTCGCCTTCAAGCGGACTGGTGGGTGCTTTGGGTTTCAATATCGGAAACAATGTGGAAATGAAAGTGCGGTCTAAAAAAGATTCTACGGGAGTGAAAAAGATAAAGCTGTTTGAATCCCTGAACCTTTCCGGAAACTACAACTTTGCGGCTAAGGACCATCCTTTTTCCATTATTACCGTCAACGGGCAGTCTTCTTTCTTTAATAACAAACTGAGCGTAAACACCAGTCTGTCCCTGGACCCTTACCGCATTATTTATATTCCCGGACAGGAAGCGGGGATCAGGACGGAGAATTTCGGACACTTCAGCGTACAGGGTTTCAATCTTCAGATGTCTTATCCTTTAAGCAGCGAAATATTTGGCGAGAAAACGGATTACAGCAAGAAGTACAGCAAAAAAGGAGAAATCAGGAACGAAAATTATTATTTCGACGATGATAACTATGCCCACTTCGACCAGGCATGGACGCTGAATATTAATGCCAACTATGCCTACACAAGAAGTTCGGCTTCCAGGACCCCGACCAAGCTGGCCTCCGTAGGGCTGGACGGAAGCCTGAAGCTGACGCCTTACTGGAACATCAACGGAAGCACACATTATGATATGGTGACCCAGCAGCTGGCGTATACGAGAATAGGATTTTCAAGGGATCAGCGGAGCTTTACCATCAATTTCAACTGGGTGCCTTTCGGGCAATATAAAGTCTATGATTTCTTCATCGGGATCAAAGCCAATATCCTGAGCGATGCGCTGAAGTACAAAGACCGGAGTTTTACTCAGCCGAATGCACCGTTCTAGCATCAGATTTGATATTTGATTATAGAATATAAATTTTATATTTGCACCCAAAATAAATTCTAATGAAAAAAATAATCAACACGGAAAATGCGCCTGCAGCCATCGGACCGTACTCACAGGCCAATATGGCAAACGGTATCCTGTATATCTCGGGCCAGATCCCGGTAGACCCTGCAACGGGAAAGCTTGCCGAAGGTATTGAAAAGGAAACGCATCAGGTCATGAAAAACCTGGAGGCCGTTCTTACGGAAGCCGGAATGACTTTCAGAAATGTTGTAAAAGCAACGATCTTCCTGAAAAGCATGGATGATTTTGCGGTAATGAACGATATTTATGCTTCTTATCTGGATGCAGAAAGCTATCCTGCCCGTGAAACCGTACAGGTTTCCTGCCTGCCGAAAAATGTTGATATTGAAATTTCCATGATCGCACACCAGGATTAATGAACTTTATAAGAAATACAATTGCGGTTATCGTAGGCCTTGGCATTGCAGGGCTTATCATCACTCTTGGCATCAGGATGTTTCCGCAATGGGTAACTTTTGACGCCTTCGCTCCTTTTGAGCATTGGCAAAAATTTCTTCAGAGCATGCAGAAAGACGGGGCCTTTTTCGGATTCCTGCTGTTTATTTCCGGGCTGGGAACTACGGTTGGGGGTGTAGCAACGGCTATTATTGTTAAATATGCCAAAGTAGCCTATGCGATCCTGATCGGTTTCATCATGCTTTTCATAGCAATGCTGGATGTTATTATTTTCCCTTACCATCCTACGTTCTATAAAGTTTCTATTTTCCTTACATTTTTCCCTTTTTCGTGGATCGGAGGAAAGATCGTAGAAGTTATCTATGAAAGGAAAAAGAAACGCACTATTGCCGAGAAGATCAATAAACTCTAAATAACAAAACCGCTGCAAATCCAATTGCAGCGATTCTTTGTTGATATAGAGGTGAAGTTTAGTTTCTCTCTGCTAAGGCATTTTAAAACCTCTCTGATAGCCTCTGCCGTAATCGTCCATGTATTTTACCTGTACCGTTCCGGAGAATTTATTCAGGATAGTTTCCACATCTTTTTGTGAGTTTACAGGTTTTCCGTTGATCTCGGTAATGATGTAGCCGTCGACGATCCCTGCTTTGGCCAGTTCGCCGCCTTCGATTACATTTTTGGCGATGATTCCGCTATTCAGGCCGTAATACGCTTTTGTCTTGTCGTCGATACTCTGGAAGTCGGATCCTATTTTTTCAGTCACGCTGAGATCCGCTTTCGTTCTCGTAGACGTACCTCCTTTCTGGTCTCTCAACGTAACGGTAGTTGTAGACGGTTTACCGTTTCTCTCATAAGTTACCATAACTTTATCTCCAGGACGTTTGCTTCCTACGGCAATCGAAAGATCGGCAAAATCGGTGATGGGCACCGTATCGATCTGGGTGATGATGTCACCGGTTTTCAGTCCGGCATCTTCAGCACCGCTGCTTTCGCCGAACCCTGTAACCAAAACTCCGGAACCGGCTTTATAATTTGTTTTCTTCTCTTTATTATAAGCGGCTACCAGTTGGTCGTTGGAAAGATCCAATGAAGTCACCCCTAAGAATCCTCTCTGTACAATCCCGAATTTCTTAATATCTTCAACGATTTTTCTGGCGAGGTTGGCAGGAACAGCAAATCCGTAGCCCTGATAATAGCCTGTCGTGGATTGGATCGCCGAGTTGATACCGATCAGGTCGCCGTTGGTATTTACCAGGGCACCTCCTGAGTTTCCGGGATTAATCGCCGCATCTGTCTGGATGAAGCTTTCAATCGGGTTGGCTGCTTTTCCCTGTGAGCCTAAAATTCCGATCCCCCTTCCTTTAGCCGAAACAATCCCGGCCGTTACCGTGGAATTCAGCCCGAGCGGGTTTCCTACTGCCAGTACCCATTGTCCTACTTCGATATTATCCGAATTGGCAAAGTTTAAAAACGGCAATCCTTTTTCTTCGATTTTCAATAAGGAGATATCGGTATTCGGATCTGTTCCGACCAGAGTGGCGATGTATGATTTTTTATTGCTTAAAACCACCTCCAGCTTATTGGCTCCGGCTACTACGTGGTTGTTGGAAATAATATAGCCGTCCGGGGAAATAATAACCCCGGATCCCATTCCGGAAGGCATATTGTCGGGAGCCTGCTGTTTCTGTTTCTGCTGGCCCCTTCCTCCGAAAGGATCACCAAAGAAGAAATCGAACATATCCTGTTCCGAAGCCCTGCTGGCAGATCTCGACTGGTAATTTTTAATAGTAACGACAGCCGGAACGGTGGTCTTGGCCGCTTTTACGAAATCGTCACCTACGGCAGAAGAATTCATTCCTGCAAAAGATACGTTGGAAGCTTTCGTAAAATAAGACTGGTCCGTACTGTCGGAATGATGATTCAGGTATTGTAATCCTCCAACGGTAGTAGCTCCTGAAATAACACCTACTACAGCAAATGGCAATAGTTTTTTTAAAGTACTCTTCATTGTATATCTTTCTTTATTTGATTAATTATTTTATTCACTTTTTCGTTTTACTCTAAAACAAATTTAATGCTAAATGAGTATGCAATTGCTATATAATGTTTCAGTTTTAACTAAAATTTAACGGGAATAGCAATACTTTATGGATTATGTCGTAATTGTTAAAGTCTACATTAACGAATATTAAAAATTGATTAAAGACAAAATGTCATAAGTAAGATACAATTGTCATGCTAAAGGTTAAATCGGCTGACTTTATTGAATGATAAATGACAGCAGGCCCGTTTCAATTTTAAGCGGATTGAATCTAAAAAAATGTTTATCTTTGCCCATTAATTTTTCTCACTTAAAACGTTTATAGCATGCAACTGTATAACACCTTAAGCGCAGAAGAAAGAGCTCGACTTATCGATGAGGCCGGAAAAGAGCGCCTTACCCTGTCTTTCTATGCGTATGCCCGAATTGAAGATCCCAAAAAATTCCGCGACGATTTATTTATAGCCTGGAATGCCCTTGACGCACTAGGCCGGATTTATGTAGCCCATGAAGGCATCAATGCGCAGATGAGCGTTCCCGCAGAAAATTTCGATGCGTTCCGTGATACGCTGGAGGTCTATGATTTTATGAAAGGCATCCGGCTGAACGTGGCAGTAGAACAGGACAACCACTCTTTTTTAAAACTGACCATTAAAGTAAGGCATAAAATCGTTGCCGACGGCCTGAATGACGATACGTTCGATGTAACCGACAAAGGGGTGCATCTGGGAGCAAAAGAATTCAATGAGCTGCTTGAGGATCCGGATACCATCGTTGTGGATTTCAGGAACCATTACGAAAGTGAAGTCGGCCATTTTGAAGGAGCCATTACGCCCGATGTGGAAAACTTCAGGGAAAGCCTTCCGATTATCAATGAGCAATTGCAGAACCATAAAGAAGATAAAAAACTTCTGATGTACTGTACCGGCGGGATCCGTTGTGAAAAAGCCAGCGCTTATTTCAAGCATCAGGGTTTCAAAAATGTATTCCAGCTGGAAGGCGGAATCATCGAATATACCCGCCAGATCAAGGAAGAAGGGATTGAAAGTAAATTCATAGGAAAGAATTTTGTATTCGACCACCGCCTGGGAGAACGGATTACGGATGATATCATTGCGCAGTGCCACCAGTGCGGAAAGCCCTGCGACAACCATACGAATTGTGCTAATGAGGCCTGCCATCTGCTGTTTATCCAGTGTGACGAATGTAAGGCGGCTATGGAAAACTGCTGTTCCACGGAATGCCTGGAAACCATCCACCTCCCCTGGGAAGAGCAGCTGAAACTGAGAAAAGGCCTGCAGGTCGGAAATAAGGTTTTCAGAAAAGGAAAATCTGAATCTTTAAAGTTTAAGAAATCAGGAGATCTTCCGGACAAACCTTTGGCTAAGGCAGAAACAAAAGACATCCGCCAGAAAATAAAAATCAAAAAAACTTTGATCGGGAAAGCGGAACATTATTTTACTAAGTCTGAAATTGCGCAGTTCTTAATTGAAAACAATGAACTGTCTGTAGGGGACCAGGTGCTGATTTCCGGACCTACGACCGGTGAACAGGAAGTTATTATTACAGAAATCCATGCTAACGGAAGGCCTGTAAAAACCGCTTTACCCGGAGACCAGATCACCTTTAAACTTCCGTTCAGAGTACGTTTGTCTGATAAACTGTACAAAATTTTACCTTCTGAAAATGCTTAATGCGATGTTGAAAGCTGAACTCAGAAAAAAATATATGCAAAAAAGAAAGGCCTTATCGGATGATGAGGCTTTCTTCTTATCGGAAAAGATTTTCAATAATTTTATCGATTATTTCAAACCGCTTCCGGGCCTGAAAATCCATATTTTTATCCCGATTCAGAAATTCAGGGAAATCGATACAACATTGTTTATCGATTATTTTCTAAGCCGGAGTATCCGGGTTTTTGTGCCCAAAATTGTTGATGCAAGACTGATTTCGGTAGAAATTTTTACGGATTCTGAATTTGAACTTAATATCTGGGGCATTTCCGAGCCTGTTACTAATGAAGATTCTGGTATTCTGAATTTTGATTTTGTAATTACGCCACTTTTATACTGCGACAAACATGGAAATAGAGTAGGTTACGGGAAAGGTTTTTATGACGGATTTTTTGAAAACGTTTCCGGAAGTACAAAAAAAATCGGAGTTAACTATTTTAACCCCGATGAAAATATTGATGATGTCCGGGAAAATGATATTCCCCTGGACTATTTGGTTACTCCGGACACCGTGCTGTCTTTCTCAGAGGCGTCCGAATAGAATTTTATAAAGTAAAATTTGAATTCCTTATTTTTCTGGTCAGGCTTTGATACCAGCGTGTATTGGGCATTACGCTCAAAATTTCCGATTTTCCGGTTTTTATCGCCGGTATATTCCACATTGAATCTGGCAAAATGCAGGGTGTCTTTTTCCTTTATTTTCTGGAATACATTGATGTTGCTGACTTTCACTTTCTTTACATTCAGGCTTTCAAGTTCCTTAAACAGATCTTTAAAAGTGGTGGAGTCTGATTTCTGGAAATATTTCTCAATTTTAGAATAAATGGCCGTATCGATTTCAGTGTTTTTCTGTCCTGAAAGATAGAGGGTGGAAAGATCCAGTACATCCTGCACTTTCTGCATGGTAATTGAATTGATTGCCTGCGCACTGTCCATTTTTATGGTGATGTTGTTGGTATTTCTGAGTTTTTCAAGATCGCTTGGCCCTGCATTGTCGTCTTTTTTGATGCAGGAATTCATAATAATTCCGATAAGTATGGTAAAAAATAAAAGGTTACTTATTGTTTTCATTGGTCGAGATTTTAAACTTAATAGATACGATCTTTCCTTTTTTATCTTTCTTCATTTCGATTACATTGAGGTTTTTAAGGGAAGTGGTCGGTGTGGTCATCAGGGTGATATAGTCTTCCTTATCCAGGGTTTCGAGTCCGTAGATATCACTGTCATAAACCTGGGTAATGATGGCATTATCACTGATCCGGTCCTCCAGCTGTTGCCTTTTCTGCCGGATCAGCTTCAGCTGTTCTTCCGGATTCCCACCGTTGATGTCTTTGGTGGAAAAATAGTACAGTGCCATTTTATAATCATCCGGCTTTAGCTCTATGATTTCCTCCTCAGGAGCGTTCTCTAGATTTCTGCTTACTTCCAGATATTCGTAGAACGGAGAACTGATCTGCATTTTAAGGATCTTATCCTTAGTCGCATACCGGAAACATTCCCCGGGTTTGATGCGGTATAAAATGGGAGATTCATTTTCTTTGATTACCTTGATTTCTATTTCGCGCTGAATGCTCATATTCCGGTCTGCATCCGTAAAGCAGTACACATACGTTTTCTGGAAGATCACATCCTTGAACCAGAGAAGCCCGGTAGCAATGATCAGAAGGGTGGTAATTAGGATCCAGGCGTTCTTTCTGAAAAAGTTTTTCTTAGGTATTTCAGACTCCGGAAGAGCCATCTGAGATGAATTCTCATTTTTTATAACCGGTTGATTTTCAGTATTCGATTTTTGTAAATCAGTGATATCGGGACCTGTGTTTTCCGTTTTTACCGCTGTGAGGTCTTCTTTCGGAAGGATAATGGATGCAGAAACTGTTTTTTCAAGTTCTTTAAGGTCGTCATTATCCGTATTTTCATTATCCTGCAGCAGTTCTCCTGCAAAAAGATGTTGTTTCTTAAATTCATACCATGACTCGTAACCTGCATAAATGCTCAGTAAATTTAACATGTCTATCCTGGGCAGCTTGGTGACGGGTGAATTTTTGAAATAGGTATAAAATGATTTTTCGCTGATGTTTCCTTTAGCCTTTTTTCTGAGATCTTCCTGGAAATAGATGATGTCGATACCCTTCCATTTCGAAATATCATCATAGGAAGGTGTATGTCCTTTCAGATATTGAGCCTGCACATCCTTTTTCAGCTGCTCAAAATGTAATAGATCTAAATCGGTCAAAGTATTTTAAAGTAATTAAATTATTGATTATCAGTAATATTTAATTGTAAAACTGTTTTACAAAGGTATTACAATTATTTTTCATAAACAAATTTTCTATCTGCTATACCTTTGTCTTGTTCAAATAACGGAACAGAGAAAAGATTTTATAAAACAATATTAACAAAATTAAATTTAATTTATTATGAAAAAGTCATTATTCGTAGCTGCTATCGCTGCAATCTCTCTAGTAGCTTGTAAAAAAGGTGAAACTACTTCTACAGAAGCTTCTAAAGATTCAGTTGCTGCTGTATCTGATTCAGCTACTACAGCTATCGATTCTACTGCTAGCGCTGCTAAAGATTCTATCAACACAGCTACTGAAGTTGCTAAAGATTCAGTTAAAGCTGACGCTAAAGTAGCTAAAGAAGAAATCAAAGCTGAAGAGAAAAAAGCTGACGCTGCTAAAAAATAATTTTAGTTCAGCTAAAAAATAAAAGAACCGTTCACTTAGTGAGCGGTTTTTTTATGTTTATTGGTTTAGAATCCTATGTGGTCATCTGTGCCTAGGCTTTTTTCTGCTTCAATGCTTCATAACATGTAATCGCTACCGCATTGCTCAGGTTCAGGGAGTCGATGCTTCCGGCCATCGGGATCAGCGTATTCTTCCCTTTACCGGTCCAGAAATCACTTAATCCGGAATGTTCGGTGCCAAATAATACGGCAGATTTTTGTCTGAAATCCCTTACGTACAGATCCTCAGCAGTCTCATCCATAATGGTCGTATAGATGTTAAAATGGTTCTGCTGAAGAAAATCCAGCGTCTCCTGATTTTCCGCCTGGAAAACTTCCATTCCGAACAGGCAGCCTACACTTGAGCGGATCACATTCGGATTGTAAAAATCCGTTTTGCCGTCAGCCACAATCAGGGCATCAATACCGAAAGCCTCACAGCTTCTGAGGATCGCTCCGAGGTTTCCCGGTTTTTCCACCCCTTCCACGATAATCACGGTAGCGTCTTCTTTCGGTTTAAATGAGGATAAACCGGATTCTTTAGCGCTGTAAATACCGATAATCCCTTCGGAACTTCCCCGGTAGGCTATTTTTTCATAGACTTTGTCACTGACGAGATGGATTTTGCCCTCCGGCAGCTTCTGCTGAAAAATACCTTCGCAGACAAAAAATTCCACAGGCTCGAAACCGTACCGTTGTGCCCTTTCGTTTTCCTGCTTTCCCTCCACCACGAAAACCCCGGATTTCTTTCGGAAACGGTTGTCGGTAAGCAGTTTGGTAATGTGTTTTATTTTTTCGTTCTGAAAGCTTTCTATGACCATACTACAAAATTAGGCAAAATTTACAGTTAAATAAAAACCTCAGCGCTGATCTGAGGTTTTATATGCTATTCTTCCGGAGTTTCCAGGGTGATCTGTGAATTTTCCACCAGGCTCGGCGGCAGGTCTTTTTTATTTTTTATTCCTAAAGATTTCAGTTTCTGGGTCTGGAGGATAAGGTTATCATTTCCTGTAGAAAGCTGTTTGTAGGCTTCGTGGTAAACATTTTTGGCCTGATCCAGATTTTTCCCCACCTTTTCAAGATTTTCCATGAAGCCTACGAATTTATCATACAGCTTGGCCCCTCTTTCGGCGATCTCCATGGAATTCCGGTTTTGATATTCTCTTTTCCAAAGGTCAGCAATCAGTTTTAAGGAGGTGATTAAATTGCTCGGATTCAATAACAGGATTCTCCGGTCGTAGGCATAATTCCAAAGGTTCTGATCGGCCTGCATGGCAGCAATATACGCTGGCTCGCTGGGAATGAACATCATTACGAAATCCAGTGATTTTCCATAATCGTCATAGGCTTTCTGGCTGAGCTGGGTGATGTGGTTTTTAATGGACGATAAATGCTGGCTGAGCCTCATCAGGTAAACATCCTGGTCCGTTTCATCCACCAGATCCGTGAAGGCGGTGAGTGAGACCTTGGAGTCGATGATGACATTTCTTTCATCAGGGTATTTCACCACGGCATCAGGCCGCATTTTCTTACCTGAAAATTCTGAGAAGAGGGCTTTGTTGTCTTCATCCCGGAGCTCATGTTCCAGGAAATATTCCCTTCCTTTTACCAGCCCGGATTTTTCAAGAATGCTTTCCAGGATCATTTCGCCCCAGTTGCCCTGGGTTTTGCTTTCCCCTTTGAGGGCGCGGGTCAGCTTTTTGGCATCTTCGGAAATCTGCTGGTTGAGTTCGGCGAGCTCCTTTACTTTTTCGGCAAGGGAAAAGCGTTCTTTATTTTCTTTTTCATAAGCTTCATTCACCCGGTTTTTCAGATCCGTTATTTTTTCCTGAAACGGTTCGAGGATGCTTTTTAAATTATTCTGATTTAAAGTGGTAAACCTTTCCGTCTTTTCTTCCAGAATCTTATTGGCCAGGTTCTCAAACTGCATCTTGGAGTCTTCCTGGATCTTGGCAATTTCCTCTTTCTGGGTCTGCAGGGATTTCTGTAAGCTTTCATTAACTGCCGAAAGCTCTGAATTTTTGGCAAACAGCGATTGTTTTTCATCTGAAAGGAGTTCCATCCGGGTATTCTGCCGGGCGGTAAATTCCTTCTGTTCTGAAAACTGGTTCTGCAGGGAAGCATATTCCGCTGAAATTCTTGCGAATTCATTTTTCAGGTCATTGAAAAGATCCGTCTGCTGAACGGTATATTCCTTCTCCTGTTCCAGTTGCCGGTTCAGTTCCCCAATCCTGAGGCCGGCATTTTCAAGGTTGGAATTGTTCTTTATATATAAGTTGTTCAGTTCGTCATAAGAATTTCTTGAGATGCTAGATGATCTCAGGGCAAAATATACGATGGACGCTCCGATGATCCCTCCGGCTAAACATCCGATGATTAAATAAGTAATCTCCATTAATCAAAATTACAAAAAGGAAAGGGTATTTTTTTTACGGGAAGCCGTAATTTTTATTCGGTACGGGAAATTGATTGTCGGCGGGTTGAGATCCGTCCTTAATCCTCAGAAATTTCAGCAGGCAGATTTGGAAAATCAATTTGTTTTCCGTTATTTCATGTGTTCAAATTGTAAAATTTAATCTATGAAATTCTTAAGCATTGCCGCTATTCTGTTTTCTGCGGCCGTATCGGGACAGGACTTTGCCAATTATGCAAAATATGAAAAGCAGAACCAGGAAATCGTAGCCGGAAAGATCGCTCCCAACTCCGTTTTTATGGGGGATTCCATTACGGAAGGCTGGGTTTCCAAAGATCCTTCCTTTTTCAAAAAGAACAATTTCGTGGGCAGGGGAATCAGCGGACAGGTGACTTCGCAGATGCTTTTAAGATTCCGGGAAGATGTCATCAGGCTGAAACCGAAACGGGTCATCATCCTTGGCGGAACCAATGACATTGCGGAAAACCAGGGACCGATCTCGCTGGACAAGGTTTTCGGAAATATTGTTTCCATGGCGGAACTGGCCAAGGCCAATAACATCAAGGTTGTTTTATGTTCCGTTCTTCCGGCCTATGATTTCGGCTGGAGAAAAGACATGTATCCTGCAGATAAAGTGATTGCACTTAATAAAATGATCGAGGATTACGCTAAAAAACACAACATCCCTTATGTAGATTACCATTCCGCTATGAAAGATGCCCGGAACGGACTGGATAAAATCTATACGGAAGATGAAATCCATCCTACGGAAAAAGGATATGAAAAAATGGAAGGGATCCTGATGAAGAAGCTGGGCAAAATTTAAACCCGGCGTTTTTTACTAAACGCTTTTTGTAGAAGCCAGAATTTCTATATTTTTCCTGACGTCACTGCTCTCGCATTTCTTTAATTCTTTTAATAAGGCGGGAGTCAGGAGGTTGGGGTTTATAATCTGTGAAGCGACTTTTGCCGCGGCATAATCTACAATTCCGGTCACGGATTCTTTGAGAAGGTTAGGGGTGTTGGAAACCATCACGGCGGTGGCCCACGAAGTTTCCCGGGCTCTGGAGATGGCAAAATCAAGCACCGTGTTGTCTTTTCCGTTGGAGATCCTGTCAATCAGCTCTACCGGATAGCAGATCCGGTTCAGGGAGTCCTGTACATTCTGGTTGATGGAAGCGATAACGTTGTTGATGTTTTCAAAATCCTTCTTGAGGGGAGTGATTTTCCGGTTGGGCATAATGGAGGCGGCGGAAATTCCCAGATCGAGATTGATGTGGGCATTCATCCCCAGAAAGATATGCTGCAGGATCAGCAGGTTTTTGTTTTTGGCCGCTTCGAAAGCGATGTACCAGGCGTTGGTGCATCTTTTCCCTTTTGAATAAGAATCCCAGGCTTCAAGGTAGCGGGTCGCAAAAGCAATATCCAACAACGTCATCCTCGGATTGTCTTCAAACTTTTTCTGCTGGATCCCTTTCAGGACCTGTGCGGTCATGATCCGGTAGGTACACGCGAAATAACCGGCCGGGCTCTGGTTTGCTTTTGCCCAGGCAATGATCTCATCTAATTTTTTAAGAACTTCTTCAATGGTTTTCATGATGGTTTTTGTTTGGATAAATATAAGAAAAAAAGCTTTTGTGAATGTTTTAGATGAGTAAGAGGTAAAAAAAAGTGAGCCGGCAGACTCACTTTGTTTTTAATTAAGGTTGTGTTACGGTGGGGACTCCAATTTCCGGTGACGGGCAGATTCCCGTATTCATTATACATGTTCCTCCCATGCAGAAATAATTGGTCATTGAGGATGTTCCGTCGGCACACAGGATCAAAGCCTCTCCGTAACGGGCGCATTCTCTGTCGGAATAACATTCTAAGGCGGGATACAGGGTTCCTCCAAAGACATTTTTAAGATCTTCTCTTGAAAGTTTAATTACGTTCGGGTTTTTCATAGGAATACATTTTTATGATTTGGTTTATTGCTTTTACTGTCTTATAAGGTGGTGTTTAAATGAATACCTAAGATAGTAAAATAATCATGAAGTGGATCTGTCTTGAAAAACTTTGTCAAAGTTGATAGAAACTGACCGCATCTGTCTGGTTTAACAATTCCTTGTATTGAAATAATGTGTATATTTAAATCTCCGGTAATGGAATTAAAAAGAGGCATCCGAAAATCTTTAGAGTAGGAAAAATCAAATCAAAAAAATTATTATGAAAAATTTGAAAATTTTAAACAGGAAAGAGTTGAAAGAAATCGCCGGTGGAGCCTATGAAAATTGTGAAGTTCCTTTAGAGTATGGAGTATGCAAGCCGGGCTATACCTTCTGCAGCAACCCTTATTGTTGTGTACTTGCACGTAAACCTTATATTTGTATTGATTATTAAAAATAACGGGCTGTCCTGAAATTGGACAGCCTGTTTTATTTTTAGCAGTTATTTGTTGCCATTGTTACTTACGCCTGAAGTTCCCGGTTTTCCCGGCGCTCCGTCTTTTCCTCTTACGACGCCACATGAGGTCATCAGGCTGCAGGTGATAAACAGACAGATTGTTTTTCATTATTTATTCTTTAATTCTTAAAAACTCTTTCGCCAGTTCGATCATCTTCGGATCGCCGGTATATTTTCCATGTTCGTCGGAAAGCTTTACGGTAGGGATCAGTTCTTTATTCGGAGCCTGGACGCCGATTAATTTCATCACGATATTCATTGGCTTTAAACCGACGTCATTGGTAAGGTTGGTTCCGATGCCGAAAGAAATCCCGATTTTTCCACTGCAATACTTCGTAATTTCTTCCACTTTTTCCAGATTGAGGCCGTCGGAAAAAATAATGTATTTGAATAGAGGGTTAATTCCGTGTCTCTGATAATGGGCAATGGTCTTGTCTGCAAATTCCAGGGGATCGCCGCTGTCGTGGCGGACACCATCGAAAAGTTTGGCAAATTTTTTATCGAACTGCTGGAAGAAAACATCGGTGGTATAGGTGTCGGAAAGGGCGACCCCAAGATCTCCGCGGTAAACGTCTACCCAATGTTCCAGTGCCAGTTCGTTGGCCATTTTGAAACCATATTCCGCGGCGTGGAACATAAACCATTCGTGGGCGTGGGTGCCGATTGGCTTTACGCCGTATTTCATGGCGAAGTGTACATTGGAGGTTCCGATGAAAGTAGAATCTTTTTTCTGCATCAGGGCTTCCATCACGAGGTTCTGAACTTTATGGGAATGTCTCCTTCGGGTTCCGAACTCGGCGAAATTCACGCCCAGCTTGGCAAGAGCATCTGCTTTTTCAAGGGTTTTGCTCATGACGACTTCGTTGGAATCCCTTTCCATGTGGTTCATTTCGTAATGCAGTTCGCTGATAAGTGCCAGCAAAGGGACTTCCCACAGGATGGTGCGGTACCAGAGCCCTTCTACCGTTACGGAAAGCTCGCTGCCTTCCTGGTGGATCTTCACTTCGGACGGATCATAATGGTACCCTTCCAGGAAATCAAGATAAGGAAGATCGATGTACGGGCAGGTCCTGGCCATGAATCTCTTTTCCTCTTTGGTCAGTTTCAGCTCTGCCATTTTATTAACGGCCTCACGCAAAGCAGCATCAAAACCTTCCGGGAACTGGTGTTTTCCGCGGTTGATGAATTCGTATTTTACAATGGAGCCCGGGAATAATTTCACCACGGCATTCTGCATGGTTATTTTATAGAAATCGTTATCCAGAATGGAGTTCAAACGTACGTTATGCATAATTGTGTAATTTATACGCAAATTTAGTAATTAAAAATAAAATCACCTAAATGTAAGGTGATTTTTTTGATTTTTCGCGATAAAACTTCAGGTTACTTTCCAAGATAAGAGTTATACATCCAAACTTCTTTCTCCTGTTCAGTGATGTAATCGCTCATCTGGGAGTTGGTTCCTTCGTCACCGGCTTTGTCGGTAATGTCCAGCAATTCTCTCTGAAGATCAATTACGACTTTAAAGGAATTCAGGATATTTTCAACACTCCTGGTGCCGTCGCTTACTTCCTGGCTTTCTTGAATGGTCGCCACTTTCAGATAATCCGAATAGTTGTGCGCAGGGGTAGCACCTAAGGTAAGAATCCGTTCTGCAATTTCATCAATTTTTAAAACCAGGCTGTTGTACAGTTCTTCAAATTTAGGATGAAGGGTAAAGAACTGATCTCCTTTGATGTTCCAGTGGGAACCTCTTGTATTCTGATAAAATACGGAGTAGTTAGCCAGGAGAATATTCAGTTTTTCTGCGATTTTTGTACAGTCTTCTTCCTGAAGACCGATAATGTTGGCATTTTTCATATAAGTAAGCAGTTTATTATTTCTGAAATCAAAATTAAGTAAATATTATGCCGAAAGCATGGTTCGGTGATTGATGATACTTATCTTTGGGATTTTTAGAATGAATGTAATATGAAGTACTCTCCGGATAAAGATTTAAAAAGTCTTTGGATTTCATCTGCTGTATTTTTTACAGTTTGTGCTATCTATTATATTATATCTGTATCAAAAACCGGTTGCCATTATGTATATCCTATAGACGATGCCTACATTCATCTGGCCATGGCGAAAAATTTTGCCCTGTATGACGTCTGGGGAGTTACGAGATATCAGTTTTCATCAACTTCTTCTTCACCTCTATTTACGGTTTTATTAAGCTTTTTAATTAAAGTATCCGGCAACAACGACCAGATTCCTTTATATGTAAATCTTATTTTCGGAGCCGGCACGGTTTATCTTTTAAACCTTTATTTCAGCAGGATATTTGAAAAGACCCAATCAATAACCCTTTCGGTCCTTTTTACCTTGTTCATTTCCGTACTGCATCTGCAGGTGTTATCCGGAATGGAGCATGTGCTGCATGTCTTTTTACTGGCTTTGAATATTTTCTGCCTTACCCGTCCGGAAAATAAACGGGCTGCTTCCGGCTTTTATCTGTCTTTATTACTGATGGGCCTGGTCCGTTTCGAGAGCATGTTTTATTTTGCCGTGCTTGCTTTTGTTTTTGTGTTGCTGAAACAATGGAAGAGGGCAGCTCTTGTTTTACTGACCGGTTTTATTCCCATTGCCATTTTCTGTTATATCAATTATCAGCAGGACGGATACCTCTTTCCCAATTCGGTGGTGGTGAAGGGGACGAAGCTGACTTTCGATAACCATTTTCCGCATCAGCTGAAGCAGATTTTTCTGGATAACTTCCTGTTGAACATAAGCTTCTACAAAATCGGGTTTTTTCCGGTACTGATAGGGCTGGTTTTGATCTTCAGGAATTTTAAGAGCAAATCATTTCAGGGGATTGTCCGGGATCATTTTCTGCTGATCGTTATTTCCCTGGTGATGATCTGCCATTCCATGTTTGCGGATCTGAAGGGGCTTTTCCGGTATGAAGCGTATCTGCTGGCCGGCTTCTCTATGGCTATTATTCCTGAAGTGAGAGGTTTTGTCGAAGATCCGGGTTCCTATATGAAAAAAGAAAAAGTGCTCTCTGTTTTTATCATGATGAATATGGCCCTGTTATTCTATAAATTTTTCAGTGCACACCGGATGTTATCTGAAGGGGGGAAGAATATCTACGAACAGCAGATCCAGTCGGCAAAATTTCTTCATACTTATTATAATGAATCGAAAGTAGTGGCCAATGACATCGGAGCCATTACTTATTTTACGGATATTCATCTTCTGGATACGGCGGGTCTGGCATCAGTGGAAACCATCCCTTTTAATGAAAACAAAAGAAAGCCCGACGCGGCATTCGAATATTTCCTTACCGGATATACGTCTGACCGGAAATATGATATTGCCTTCATCTATGATGCCTGGCTGCAGCCGTATATTCCTAAGAGCTGGAAGAAAGCAGCCGTTCTGAAAATAAAAGATCCCGTTACGGTTTCAAAAGACGAGGTGTCGGTCTATTCGATTCAGCCTGCTGCCGGACGTGAACTTAAAGAGAATATCCGGAAATTTAAATGGAACCGGAATGTTCAGGTAATTGTGATGGATGAACGGTAAGTATCTGTTAATTAATTTTCAGGTAAAAATATTATTCCGCATAACTGCTTGTTAATTAAAAAAATATTATTATTTTTGCACCTTAAAATAAAAAGCAATTAAATGCCTACTATTCAACAATTAGTAAGAAAAGGAAGAGCCACGCTTGCCAAGAAGAGCAAATCGGCTGCCCTTGATTCTTGTCCACAAAGACGAGGGGTATGTACGAGAGTATATACTACCACCCCTAAGAAACCTAACTCTGCACTAAGAAAAGTTGCAAGGGTAAGACTTTCTAACGGGAAAGAAGTCAACGCCTACATCCCGGGCGAAGGACATAATCTTCAGGAGCACTCGATAGTATTGGTGAGAGGCGGAAGGGTGAAAGACCTACCGGGAGTACGTTACCACATCGTAAGAGGTGCATTGGACACTGCAGGTGTAAATGGAAGAACACAGAGAAGATCTAAGTACGGAGCTAAGAGACCTAAGCCAGGTCAGGCGCCTGCTGCACCGGCTAAAGGAAAGAAAAAATAATCATTAAATAAGGTACAGAAGCAATGAGAAAGACAAAAGCGAAAAAAAGACCGTTGTTACCAGATCCGAAATTTAATGATCAGTTGGTAACAAGATTCGTAAATAACCTAATGCTTGACGGTAAAAAGTCAATCGCATTCAAAATTTTCTATGATGCATTGGATATCGTAGAAACTAAAAAAGGAGAAACTGAGAAGACTGCCCTTGAAATCTGGAAAGATGCATTAACGAACGTTATGCCTCACGTAGAAGTACGTTCCAGAAGAGTAGGTGGAGCCAACTTCCAGATTCCTATGCCCATCAGAGCAGACCGAAAGATTTCTATGGCCATGAAATGGTTAATCCTTTACTCTAAAAAGAGAAATGATAAGTCTATGGCTTTGAAACTGGCTAACGAAGTAGTAGCGGCTGCAAGAGAAGAAGGTGCTGCCTTCAAAAAGAAATCCGATACTCACAAAATGGCGGAAGCGAACAAAGCTTTCTCACACTTTAAATTCTAATCTGAAATGGGTAGAGATCTTAAATATACAAGAAATATCGGTATTGCTGCTCACATTGATGCAGGTAAAACCACCACTACAGAAAGAATTTTATTCTATACAGGGGTAAACCACAAAATTGGAGAAGTTCACGATGGTGCTTCTACGATGGACTGGATGGAGCAGGAAGCAGAAAGAGGGATTACCATTACTTCTGCGGCCACCACTTGTTCTTGGAACTTTCCAACAGACCAGGGAAAACCTGTTGCTGAAACCAAACCTTACCACTTCAACATCATCGATACCCCGGGACACGTTGACTTCACTGTAGAAGTAAACCGGTCTCTAAGAGTATTGGACGGATTGGTATTCCTTTTCTCTGCCGTAGACGGAGTAGAGCCTCAGTCTGAAACAAACTGGAGACTTGCTGACAACTACAAAGTGGCAAGAATGGGATTCGTAAACAAAATGGACAGACAGGGTGCTGACTTCTTGAACGTTGTGAAACAAGTAAAAGAAATGTTAGGATCCAATGCCGTTCCGATCGTTTTACCAATCGGTGCTGAAGAAGACTTCAAAGGTGTGGTAGACTTAATTAAAAACAGAGCGATCATCTGGGATGAAGCAGGACAGGGAGCTACTTTCGAGGTAGTGCCGATTCCTGACGACATGAAGGATGAAGTACTTGAATACAGAGAGAAACTGGTAGAAGCAGTAGCTGACTACGATGAAACTTTGATGGAGAAATTCTTCGAAGATCCGGATTCAATCTCTGAAGAGGAAATCAATGAAGCGCTTAGAAAAGCGACCATCGATTTATCGATTATCCCAATGACTTGTGGTTCTTCATTCAAGAATAAAGGAGTACAGTTTATGTTGGATGCCGTATGTAAATACCTTCCTTCTCCATTGGATAAAGATGATATCAAAGGTACTGACCCTAGAACGGACGCTGAAATTACAAGAAAGCCATCTGTAGATGAGCCTTTCTCCGCTTTGGCATTTAAGATTGCTACCGACCCGTTCGTGGGAAGACTGGCATTCTTCAGAGCATACTCCGGAAGACTGGATGCAGGTTCTTATATCCTGAACACCCGTTCAGGTGATAAAGAAAGAATCTCCAGAATCTATCAGATGCACGCGAACAAGCAAAATCCTGTAGAATATATTGAAGCAGGAGATATCGGTGCAGCGGTAGGATTCAAGTCTATCAAAACAGGAGATACGATGTGTGACGAGAAAAACCCGATCGTTCTTGAATCGATGGTTTTCCCTGATCCGGTAATCGGTATCGCTGTTGAGCCTAAAACGAAAGCTGACCAGGATAAAATGGGTAACGCTTTGGCTAAACTGGCCGAAGAAGATCCTACGTTCACGGTAAGAACGGACGAGGCTTCCGGGCAAACAATTATCTCCGGTATGGGTGAGCTTCACCTGGATATCATTGTGGACCGTATGAAGAGAGAGTTCAAGGTTGAAGTAAACCAGGGACAACCTCAGGTAGAGTACAAAGAAAACTTAACAAAAGTTGCCCAGCACAGAGAAGTTTACAAAAAACAATCCGGTGGTAAAGGTAAATTTGCTGATATCGTATTTGAACTAGGACCTGCAGAAGAAGGTAAAATCGGCCTGGAATTCATCAATGAGATCAAAGGTGGTAACGTTCCTAGAGAATTTGTTCCTGCTATTGAAAAAGGCTTTAAAGCTGCAATGAAAAACGGTCCTCTGGCTGGTTTCGAAGTTGAAGGGATTAAAGTTATTCTTAAAGACGGATCTTTCCACGCGGTGGATTCTGATGCCCTTTCTTTCGAAATGGCAGCTAAATTAGGATTCAAAGAAGCGGGACGTGCTGCCAAGCCGGTAATCATGGAGCCTATCATGAAACTGGAAGTTGTAACTCCGGAAGAATATATGGGTAACATTATCGGTGACCTTAACAAGAGAAGAGGGACCATCAGCGGTCAGGAAGAAAAGAACGGTGCTGTAGTAATCAAAGGTTCGGTTCCACTTTCTGAAATGTTTGGATATGTTACAACTCTAAGAACCCTTTCATCAGGAAGAGCAACTTCTTCCATGGAATTAGAGAAGTACCAGGCTACCCCTCAAAACGTTGCTGAAGATATCATTGCTAAAGCAAAAGGTTAATTTTTTAAAGTACAAGAAATGTCACAAAGAATCAGAATAAAACTTAAATCTTACGATTACAACCTGGTAGATAAATCTGCAGAGAAAATCGTAAAAACGGTAAAGGCTACCGGTGCTGTGGTAAACGGACCGATTCCATTGCCAACGAATAAGAGAATCTTCACGGTGTTGAGATCTCCGCACGTAAACAAGAAAGCAAGAGAGCAGTTCCAGTTGTCAGCTCACAAGAGACTGATGGATATCTACTCTTCTTCTTCTAAAACTGTAGATGCCCTAATGAAATTGGAGCTTCCTTCAGGAGTAGACGTTGAAATCAAAGTGTGATCCTTACACTTTCTAACGATTATAAAAAATCCGTTCCTGCAAAGGAGCGGATTTTTGTTTTCCGGCAGTACGGTATTGAAGAACAGCAGCGAATTAAAAAGTGCAACCATCCCATTGAGCCTGACCGGGCAGTGCGCTATCCTGAAATAACGTGGACCGGAAGAAAAATCCGGATTAATAGGTTGGAAGATGGAAGCCGGATGCGGGAAGTTTCTTATCAGAAAGACGATCAAAGGCCTTCATGATCAAACGAAATCATTCAACTTTGACAAAGTTTTTCAGATAGCCTTAGCATTATTGTTAAACTTAATCAACAACTAAATAAGTTCCTTTAGCAAAAACAGGATCAAAAGTTTGGATGATTAAATAATACCTTTTGTTATCCCATTAAAAAGAATTCTATTTAAAATCCTGACTGAATTAACCTTAATTTTATTTTTAAATTAATTAAACGATTAAATAAAAGTGGGATACAGTCGAATTCACGTTGAAATAAAAAGATAATCTCCAGCTTATCATTTATATCAAAAATAAAATTTAATATAATTTAGTATTATGCATTGCAAGGTTCTGTTTAATTTATATATTTGTAAAAATTATGCTATGAAAAAAATACTTTTGCTGATGATTCTGTTTGGCTTGCCGGCTACCGCGCAGACCCACCGTTTTATTTATGAATACCATTTTAAGACAGATTCTTCTTCCGCTGAGAAAAGGAAGGTCAGTATGGTGCTTGATGTAAATCCTGACCAGGTTAAATTTTACAATTATGATTTTGTGGTCACGGATTCCATCAACAAAACAAGAGGGGAGAACAGTGTGATCTGGGATGATACGCCCGCACTCGTCCGGAAAAGAAATTCTGCGGTAAATACCAATTACGTGATGGTCCAGAGTATGTTTGCAGTAGACACCGATGATAAGATGAGCTGGAACCTTACCGGTGATACCAAAACCATCGGAAGTTACAAAGTACAGAAGGCGACGACGCAGTACGGCGGAAGAAACTGGACGGCGTGGTTTACAAAGGATATTGCTTTAAGTGAAGGGCCTTACAAGTTCAGGGGACTGCCGGGGATGATTTTTGAAATTTATGATGACCGGAACAATTTTAAATTCTCCCTCGTTAAAAGCTATAAGATGCAGAAAACATACGAAACCCTTGGTATCCTTGAAAATCTAGGCGGTCAGAAACCTGTAAAAATCAACGAAGCGAAGTTGCGGAAAATGATGCTCGACAATTACAACGATCCCCTGCGTGAATTCAAGGAACAGTATAAAAACAATACCGATCCGGAAGCCCGTTTCTGGGTGATGGGAACGGAAGTCAAGAGGCCGGAACAGATGAAAGAATTATCGGACATGATGCAGAAAAACATTAAGAAAAACAACAATCCCATCGAATTGGATAAAGCCATTAAATACTGATCAAAGATCCAGGTCATCCAAACCTGAAAACTCTGCCGTTTCGGCGGAGTTTTTGATATCCCTATCTTGTTTAAAACCAAAGAAATGACTAAGTCGGACAAAAGTATTTTCGAAAAATTTTCAGATTGGGCCTCCAAATTTACAGGCAGCTCTTATGCGTTTATAGGAGCTACATCAATTGTTATTCTCTGGGCTGCTTCAGGGCCGGTTTTTAAATACTCGGAAGACTGGCAGCTCGTCATCAATACCGGAACCACCATCATTACTTTTTTAATGGTATTCCTCATCCAGAAAGCCCAGAATAAAGATTCCAAGGCCATACAGATCAAACTGAACGAGCTTATTGCCGCCAACGAAAAAGCCAGCAACCGTATTGTAGATATTGAAGACCTGACGGAAAAGGAGTTGGATCAGCTGCACTGCTATTATGAAAAGCTGGCAGATTTTGCAGAAGAAGACGAAGATATCCACGCTTCGCACTCTATTGATGCTGCCCAGCAGAACCAGGACCATAAAGATGAAATGTTCAGAAAACGTCATGCAGAATGGTTGAAGCAACAGGATAAGCAACGTGGTTAGTGGTGATTTCTTTTAACATGTTTTAACAAATTCATCTTAACTTTAATAAATAGTAATCAATTATTATTATAAAAAATTCAGCTGATTCATCTTAGTTTATTTAAATCTAATAAAAGTGATTTAACATAAAAAATTAGATCATTTATTTGATATGAAATATTTGAAAAAAATAATTTTCTTATATAATTTTGAATCACTGATTTATTATATATTTTATGAAAAAATTATTATTTGTTGCTACTATATGCGTAGCTGGACTAATGAATGCAAAGAATGCAGAGGCCGAAAAGCCGGAACTTAAAAAAGAAACAGCAGAATCGAAAAGTAATGAGAGTACAAAACAGGATTCTCAGGCAGATTTGAAAGTTGTACTGAAACCGATTGCGTGGATTGGTGTTTCTACCTGGTGTGGTAGGGTATTTTATCTTAATGCAAATGATTATTCGAATTATGAGGAGTTAGATGCGGCAGCAACTCAATTCACTCAACAGCAGTGTGCAGGTCATTCTGTACTTCCGACACAATTTACATAAGCCAATTAATTACGAATAGGCGACCAACCGTCGCCTATTTAATGTTTTTAAAAATATGAAACTCTATTCATTAATATTTTCTTTTGTTTTGTCGTTTTTCAGCGGACAAACAATTACGGATCCTAACTTTTCGATTAAAACATCACCGTATGAGGTTATAAATTTTGAAAACAGTAAACAAAGTATTTATTATAAAGTAAGTTTTTCCGGTAATCCTATTTTAAAAGAGAGCAAAAGGGAAACAATATGTATACTTCAGATAGGAGATAAAGTATCTAAATTTTTAGATTTCAATCAACTTAGAAAAGATTCTTTGGCTGAAAAATATAGCCATCAAAGTACTATTGGAGCAAAGGAAACTAATGAATTTTTTAAAGTAAATGTTCTGTGGAATAATGTGATCTTTAAGAATAATGGTATAACGACCGTTCAGGATAGATTCAAATCTGTATATCAATACGAAGAAAGTACACCAAAACTAAACTGGAATCTGATGCAGGGAAATAAAGAGATATTAGGATATCAATGTAAAAAAGCTACCGCAGGATACAGAGGGAGAGAGTATATGGCATGGTATGCGGTAGATCTACCTATTAATAAAGGACCTCATGTCTTTGAAGGATTACCGGGTTTAATCATGGAGCTTGAAGATAAGGAGCAGAAATATCATTTTGTGGCAGTTGGTATCGGAAAAAAGCCTTTACCAATTTATTTACGTAATGAGAAGAATATTTTCAAGACCACAAGAGAAAAATTCAGAAATGTAGAAAAGACTTATAAAGAAAATCCCGCTGCTTTTTTTACCGGTAAGGCTTATAATGAAGATGGAACCCCAATCGTACTTAAGCAACAAAACCTACGGTACGAACCTATGGAGCTGGATTAAAGTATTTGCTGTGGTTTGTATTGCCATAGTAGGATTCACATTTAGCACGGAATTTAATTCAGAAAGCGCCATGCAGAATGGCTTAAAGAGCAACAAAAAAAGGAATCGAAGTGATTCCTTTTTTTTGTTTTTAACTTAACTTATCTCATAAAATACCCGAAATAAGAACAGCTTCCCGTAAGTTCCTTTGCGGTCTGCGTATCGGCATACTGGTTTTTCAGTAAAGCAAAGTTGGTTCTGTATTTCTGGTTTTTCATCTGATCCAGTTGTTTCTGGTACGCATCGCTCTTCTCACTGTATTTAGGATCCGAGTAATCAATTGTAGACGGATGTTTTGCTTCGTATTGGTAATATTTACCCTGTTCTGCACTGGCCATCTGGAAGAGAACCCTTGCTTTCTGTTCCCGGTCTGCGGAAAGGTCAAAAGCTTTCTTGTAATAGCTGATGGCAAGATCAAAATTATCCGGTTCGATATAGCTCCGGTTCAGGAAATTTTTGTAATAATACTGATACGGGTTTTTCCGGTCCGTACTCCAGAAATCATATTTTCCGCCATTCGTATTATCGATATCCATCACAAAAAGCTGACGGTAATAGCCCAGGATCGAGGTATTGTACAGCAGGTTTCCGATCAGCTGATTGGCAATGGCCGCCTTGCTATCTTTTCCGGAACCTGTTCTTTTAAGCTGAAGCAGAGCATCCGCCAGTTCCAGTTTATTCATGACAGGCTTAATGAAAGGGAACTGGGAATAATCCTCTTTTTTCATGCTTTCCTCAGGCGCGCTCTGGAAACTTTCCCAGACGTTGTGTCCGAACACCAGATCTGAAATATTGGTAAATCCGTTATATGCGTTAGTCTGATACTGAAGCGGGGCTACTTGGTTTGCGCTGTTATTCCATTCTGTCCTTGGAATTCCTTTGAAGCCCTGGGCTTTTGCATAGTAGGCTTTCGCTTTTTCAAAATCGGCCTGCCGCATCGCACGGTCCCCGTAGATAACGGCGAAAAAGGCATCAACATTGCCGACATCATCAATGTTTTTGGCAATGATCTGCTCTTCAAACTTCGTTTTGTCCGGTTTCCTGTAAAAGTCTTCCACGCTTTTTACCAGGCTTGAGTTTGGGTTGTACTGGAGATCCGAAAGCTTGTTGTTCATCAGGAAAGATTTTCCGTCTTCGCCCTGAAGGAAATAGCGGTTGGCCAGGACATCTTTCAGGAAATCTTTCGTAGAAGGTACTTCGCCATAATAATCATCTGCGGCATCGGTGCTGTCTTTTTTCACTGCCGGCTGATCGGTAAAATATTCCGGATAATCGTTCATCAGATGGTCTTCATATTCCGCATCGATCTTCGGCTGGGAGACAATATCGTTCAGGACCTTCATTCTTCTGATCTGCTCCAGGTATTCCGGGTTGGTGGTGGTAATGCCGTCTAAGATCTCAGTGCTGCCCTTATAATCTTTCTTTAAAAATTTAAGGTAAGCATCGGCAATCTGCCAGTATTCATCTTTGGATTTCTCTTTGGCTTTGTCTGTGAATTTTTCCAGGTCATCCAGGAAGTCCTTGGTTTTGTCATCGTACCAGTAGTTATTTTTGCTGAATACCGGAATCCGGTTCGGATTGTCCAGCAGTTCGTCATCACTCTGATCCGCTTTGCCGTCCGTTGAATTTTTATCTTTTTTACTGCTGAAAAGATTTCTGAAAAACCGGACAATTTTCTGCCAGAAAGAAAGCTCTTCTTTTTTAGGTTCTGCCACTGCGGTTTTTGCCTGTTCCGGTGTTTTGTCTGAAGCAGGCGTCTGAGCGGAAGCATTTCCGTCGGTATCCTGATAGTAATAGATCGGAAGATAACTCCGCTCCAGCTCATTGATGCTCCGTACAGCCATTACTTTAAGGATCTCCGAATCCGGGTCGATCTCAAACATCTTTTCCATCGTCGGGATCGGGTTGTTGAAATCTTCATAACCCAGCAGGAAGTAGGCCATGTTTTTCTCCTGGCTGGTCCCTGCTCTTTTCAGAATATTGTTAAAAGAAGCGGTGTCCGACAGTTTCATGGATACAAAAGCAGATTCTTTCCGGCTCTTGCTGTTCATGAATACCTGGAAAAAGTTCCAGTTGGCATCACTCTTCCTATCCAGGCCGCGCTGGGCACCCGCCAGCTGATCCAAAGCCATGAAATATGCGGATCCTCTTAGCTTAATGGGTTCAACATACTTTCTGAATGCCTGAACCGCCGCATCGTAATTTCTTGTATAGTGATGGAAGCGGATCAGCTGATAACCGTACCGCTGCTTAATTTCAGGATTCGTAGCTGCGTTGTAAAGTGAAGTCAGGGTTGTAACCGTTTTGCCGTAATCCAGGTTGGTTGCATTCATACTGCTGCTTTCATTTTCCCTGTAATAAAAGGAGTCGGGTGTTTCAACATAGTTGATCTTCATATACGGCTCCAGGTATTTTGCCTCAATCAGGTAATCCACGGCCTCGCGGTATTTCGGATAAAAACCGGCACCGAGCTTTACCAGTAACTGGTTGGAAGGAGTTCCTTTTTTAAGCGTATTCAGGTCGTTAATGCTCATCTTGTTCACCAGGTAATCCGTTTCCGCGTAATTCAGCTGGTTGTTGAAGAATTTCTTCCATGCGTAAATATTGTCGTCCGGAATCTGCGAAGGCTTGAAATCCGAATAGAACCTCGTGGAATAGCTGTGCAGGAAGGGGAGGTAAGATTTGTCCCGGATAATACTCTGGGTAAAAAGGTTGAAATATTCATAATCCGGATCCGACCAGGCACAGGCGCGGGATTCGGTATAGAAAAGCGAAAGAACCGCAAGTGAAAGCAAATGCTTTTTCATTTTATGATGGTGTTTTTAGTTTGTAATTCCAATAGGTTTAGCTGAAGAATCAGCAGTTTATTTATTTTCAGTATTTAAAAATCAAACCGCTGTCCTGTAACAAATTTACGGTCTAATTGATAATAAATAATATCGAAAGGCTTTATTTTTTTCTCCAGGAAACCAATCACGTCCTGAAGCTGCCCGTCTGAAATTTCTTCCACTTTAATCCTGAATCCTTTATTCAGGTAGTGGCCGAAATAAAATCCGTCTTTCAGGACCTCGGCTTCCGTGCCGGAAATCTTTTTGAAGGAAGGGTTTTCCAGGTCTTTTCCGGAGAGCGCGTTGATGAGCCGGTGTTTTCCCAGGTGGTTCGTCACAATCCCCCACGAATAAATAGGTAATGCTACTGCTATATTTTTAAGGGGATAGTCTTCAATCTTTGAAAGATAGCTTTTCAGGATATTCACATCGAGGATTGAATTTTTACCGGAATTTTCCAGCGGGGAAGAGGTGGAATAGCACATCAGGTAGACCTTATCAACCGGCGGGATCCCCATTTGTTTTTTGTCTTTCACCTGGTGCAGCCGCAGGGTGCAGGTAACGGATGTACCGGAGATTTTTTTTAATTCATTCAAAAATTTAAAATAATCGTCACGGGTACCGGCGGTCCAGTCACAGTCGATCTGAATTTCATTTCCTGTGTTTAAACGGTATTCCGAGGCTTTCTTCCGGATCAGGGTGTAGATGCTTTCAGCCAGGAATTTGGTTTCCTTACCGGTAATGTTCATGAAGGTCCGGTTGGTAATGAAAACCGTCGGAATAATCTGTTTACTGGTGATAAAGCTTTTGTCTTTGGTAATCACACCTACCGGCTGAAATTTTCCGTCTGTTTTATCCACATCAAAAAACCGGGTGTACAGAAAAGGCAGGGAAGCTTTTTGCAGAACGTCTTTTTCGGCGCGGTCAAGGGAAAGGTTGGTTTTCCAGTAGTAAAAGGTGTACCGGTGTTCCTGCGGTTTGCTACAGGAAAAGACAAGGAGCAGAAAAAAAAGGAAACGTAAAATTTTCATCAGGGAGTTAAGTTTGCTTCAGGGGTAAGGTATCCGTTTCAATGATTTCTAATGACCTAAGGCAAATGCTTTTACCGGGAAAAGCAGAGATAAAGTGGCTTCTGTCTGCAATTACCGGCGATAATAGCCTTTTCATTTTTATTTTTTAAAAGTAAAAAGTTTTAAGCAAAAATTACACCGTAAAATCACGTAAAATGGAGTTTAAACGTTCTGCAGACCGTGCAGCAATTAAAATTTAAGCCAGATCGATTGATTCACTATCATTATTTGATTGAGTGAAGTCCTGACAGGTCCAACGGGATGTCCTGAATGTGAACGGATTGATTGAATAGCAAATGATGGTATACTGGATTAATGTATAAAAAATGTATTTTATGATTTATTCTAAAAAGCGTTGTTGTAATTGGTTTTATCTCAGATAAATCTACTTTTTGTTTTTAATAATGGGCATTTATTGTGAAAATATTAAAAATTATTTTGTTTGTTTTGTAAATTATTCATACTTTAGTGAAATCAAATTCAAAAAAATTAATATCATGAAAAAATTAATCTTCATGGCAGCGTTCGCCGTTGCAGGCACCATGAGTGCAAACACGATTGCAGCAGAAACTGAAAATTTACCGGAAGAACAACAGGCGCAAACCGAAGCGAAAGCTTATGGATGTGTAGATGTAACTTTATCCTGCGGGGTCACCGGCGTCGCTTGTGGTGATACCCTGGGAGATATTATTGACATTGTTCTGGTGGCAGACGATGTTATCTGCGGTAATTAACAGTACAAGCTTTTAAATATTAATTAAATTAGTGGTGAAAGGGGATCTAGGTCCCCTTTTGCTTTTTAAAAAATAGCAAAGATATGAATAAGTACATCGGAGCAGTATTCCTGTTCTTTTTTATGGCGTGTCATATGTACGGACAAAAAAACGTTGATCTGGATCAGGTGGAATCAAGATATGTTTACCTGCTGACCCATCAGAAAGATTCCCTGGATCAGGCCAATATCGGTGAAGAATATTTTATCCTGGAACGGGGTAAGGACAAATCCCAGTTTATGAGTCTGAATTCTTATAAGAGGGATTCGGTAATGGCTGAAATGACCAACGGATTGAATACGCACATTTCAAAACTTGACCTTACCAATATTCCCAAAACCAATTTTACCTACCGGATCATCAAAGACCCCGGGAAGAAGCAGATCCTGTTTTATGATAAAATTATCCGAAACGATTTTCTTTATGAAGAAAACCCTGATTTTAAATGGAAAATCACGGAAGAAAAGAAAAATATCGGCAACCTGAAATGCCAGGCCGCCCTTCTTTCTTATGCCGGACGCGATTATAAGGCCTGGTTTACCAATGATATTCCCGTTTCAGACGGGCCGTACAAATTTTACGGGCTCCCGGGACTTATCGTGGAAATAACAGATTCCCGGAAGCAGTATACCTTTGAATTGTTAAGTTATAAAAATCTGGCCGATAAACCTGCCTTATGGATTTCGGAGAAGAGATCCAACGGGAAAAAGGTGTCCAAGGCAGATTTTTACAAAGCCCTGAAGAATTTACAGGAGAATATGGTGTCGGAGATTTCCAAAAGCGGCTTTACGCTGGATCCATCTGCAGAAGCGAGGGTAAAGGAAAAAATAAAGAAAAGGAACAATCCAATTGAACTGAAGCCTTAGCTGGCGTATTTACAAAATATCAAGTCGTCCTATACAAGTGGCTTTTTTGATCATATTAAAACAGATTGCATTAAAAGATTAAGATTGCCGTAGGGTACACATTGGAGTGAACTGTATTTTATTACGGATGGCGAAAAATTTTTAATGGGTCCGCCGGAAAGAGAGGATATGATTTAGTTTTGATGTAAATCATTAAAAATCAAAATATTTTGTAGTAAATATTTGTCAGTTATAAAATTATTCATAAATTTGCACTCTCATTTTAGGGGCGTAGTATGCCTATATCAAACGTAGAAATTACTTCAGACCTCCTGGAAATGAGAATAAATAAAGGATAAATTTTATTATAATATAAACAATGTCAGGTATTATTGGTAAAAAAATCGGTATGACATCTTTGTTTAACGAAGAAGGAAAAAACATTCCTTGTACAGTTATCCAAGCTGGTCCGTGCTCGGTTTTACAGGTCAGAACCATTGAAAAAGACGGTTATAAGTCAGTTCAATTAGGTTTCGATGACAAGAGTGAGAAGAACGTTGGTAAAGCGTTAGCTGGCCATTTCAAAAAGGCTGGTTCTGCTCCTAAAGCTAAATTGGTAGAATTCTACAGAGAATTCGTTGATGAAGTAAAAGTAGGAGAAGAAGTAAAAGTAGACTTGTTCAACGAAGGAGAATTCGTAGACGTAACAGGTACTTCAAAAGGTAAAGGCTTCCAGGGTGTTGTGAAAAGACACGGCTTCGGAGGTGTAATGCAGGCAACTCATGGTCAGCACAACAGACTTAGAGCTCCAGGTTCTATCGGTGCTGGTTCAGACCCTTCAAGAGTATTCAAAGGGATGAGAATGGCCGGAAGAATGGGAGGTAAGCAGGTAACTGTACAAAACCTTCAGGTGTTAAAAGTGGATCAAGAACAAAATCTTTTAGTAGTAAAAGGTGCTGTTCCGGGAGCTAAAAATTCTTATGTAATTATCAGAAAATGGAACTAGTAGTATTAAATACATCAGGAAAAGAGACCGGAAGAAAAGTAACTCTAGACGAAACAGTATTCGGAATTGAGCCAAATCAGCACGCGGTTTACTTAGAAGTTAAGCAGTACCTTGCCGCACAGAGACAAGGGACTCATAAATCCAAAGAAAGAAGCGAAATCACCGCTTCTACCAAAAAACTTAAGAAGCAAAAAGGATCCGGTTCTGCAAGATACGGGGATATCAAGTCTCCAACTTTCAGAGGTGGGGGTAGAGTATTCGGTCCTAAACCGAGAGACTACCGATTCAAATTGAACAAAGCGCTTAAGAGATTGGCTAAAAAATCTGTTTTATCTCAGAAAATGAGAGACAACAGCATCAGAGTTTTAGAAGATATGAGCTTAGATGCTCCTAAAACTAAAGATTTCATTACTTTATTGGATGCTTTGGCATTGAACGGTAAAAAATCTTTGTTCATTCTTCCTGAAGCTAACAAGAATGTGTATTTGTCTTCAAGAAACTTACCTAAAACCAAAGTAATGAACTTCAACGAAGTAAGTTCTTACGATATTGTAAATGCAGGTGAGGTTGTATTCTTCGAAGGTGCAGTTGAAAAATTCCAGGAAAATCTAAAGAAATAAATCATGTCTATTATTATTAAACCAGTTATCTCAGAAAAGGCTAATTACCTTACGGATTTAAGAGGTTCTTATTCTTTCTTAGTAAATCCTAAGGCGAATAAAATCCAGATTAAAAAGGCTGTGGAAGCAGCTTATGGTGTAAAAGTAGCGGACGTTAATACAATGATTTATGCTCCGAAGGTTTCTTCGAAATACACTAAAAAAGGTCTTCAGGTTGGAAAGACGAACAAATTGAAAAAAGCGGTAATCAAACTTGTTGAAGGTGACGTTATCGATATTTTTGCTGTAAATTAATTATAATTATAAATAATAGTAATGTCTGTTAGAAAATTAAAACCTATCACCCCAGGACAGAGATTCAGAGTTGTAAACAACTTTGAGGAAATTACTACCAACAAACCGGAGAAATCCCTTACCGTTGGTATTAGTAAGTCAGGTGGACGTAACCAAACTGGTAAAATGACCATGCGTTACACCGGAGGTGGACACAAAAAGAAATACAGAATTATTGACTTCAAAAGAAACAAAGCAAACGTTGAAGCCACTGTAAAAACTGTAGAATACGATCCAAACAGAACTGCATTTATCGCTTTATTAGAGTACGCAGACGGAGAGAAGAGATATATCATCGCTCCGAACGGTATCAAAGTAGATCAGAAAGTAGTTTCAGGTGAAAGCGTAGAACCGAACGTTGGTAACGCAATGAAATTGAAAAACATTCCATTGGGTACGGTAATCTCTTGTGTTGAAATGAAGCCAGGTCAAGGGGCTATTTTAGCAAGAAGTGCTGGTTCTTCAGCTCAGCTTACTTCAAGAGACGGAAAATACGCAATCATCAAATTGCCTTCAGGAGAATCCAGAATGATCCTTACTGAGTGTATGGCAATGATCGGTTCAGTTTCTAACTCAGATCACCAATTAACTGTATCAGGTAAAGCTGGTAGAAGCAGATGGTTAGGTAGAAGACCAAGAACAAGACCGGTAGTAATGAACCCTGTAGATCACCCGATGGGTGGTGGTGAAGGACGTTCTTCCGGAGGTCACCCAAGATCTAGAAATGGTATGCCGGCTAAAGGATACAAAACTAGAAAGAAAAACAAAGTGTCTAACCGTTACATCGTATCTAAAAGAAAATAATTATGGCAAGATCACTTAAAAAAGGACCATTCATTCATCATACTTTAGATAAGAAGGTTCAGGCAAATATAGAGTCTGGTAAGAAGACAGTTATCAAAACTTGGTCTAGAGCATCGATGATCTCTCCGGACTTCGTAGGACAAACCATTGCTGTACACAACGGGAAATCTTTTATCCCGGTTTACGTTACAGAAAACATGGTGGGTCACAAGTTAGGCGAATTTTCTCCAACACGATCTTTCAGAGGTCATGGTGGTAACAAAAACAAAGGTAGCAGATAATCATGGGATCAAGAAAAAGAGAAAGTGCATTAGCACGTAAATTAACGAATCAGGATGTAGTAAAAGCATTACATAATGATTGCCCTTCTTCTCCAAGAAAAATGAGATTGGTAGCCGATATCATCAGAGGAGTAGAAGTAGACAAAGCTTTATATATACTAAAATATTCTAAGAAGGATGCTTCTAACAAATTGGAGAAAGTTCTTCTTTCTGCAATGGCCAACTGGCAGTCTAAAAACGAAGGGGCGGATATTGAAGAAGCCAACCTTATCGTTAAAGAAATTTTCGTAGACAGTGCAAGACAATTGAAGAGACTGAGACCGGCTCCGCAGGGTAGAGGGTACAGAATCAGAAAGAGATCAAACCACATTACACTAATCTTAGGTACAAAAGAAAATTAATCAAGGTATGGGACAGAAGACAAATCCAATTGGTAATAGATTAGGTATCATCAGAGGATGGGATTCTAACTGGTTTGGCGGAAACGATTATGGAGACAGAATCGCGGAAGACTACAAAATCAGAAGATACCTTGAAGCGAGATTATCTAAAGGTGGGATTTCAAGAATTTATATTGAAAGAACATTAAAATTAGTAACAGTTACAATCACTACCGCCAGACCGGGACTTATCATCGGTAAAGGAGGTCAGGAAGTTGATAAACTGAAAGAAGAGTTGAAGAAATTGACGAAAAAGGATATTCAGATCAACATCTTCGAAATCAAAAGACCTGAGCTTGACGCCGTATTGGTTGCCGACAGCATTGCCAAGCAGATCGAAAACAGGATTTCTTACAGAAGAGCCGTGAAAATGGCGATCGCCGGTACCATGAGAATGGGTGCTGAAGGAATCAAAGTTCAGATCTCCGGTAGATTGAACGGTGCTGAAATGGCAAGATCAGAATCTTTCAAAGACGGAAGAATTCCATTGTCTACTTTCAGAGCGGATATCGATTATCATATCGGTGAAGCATTGACTCAGTACGGAAAACTTGGAGTTAAAGTTTGGATCATGAAAGGGGAAGTTTACGGTAAAAGAGAACTTTCTCCGTTAGTGGGACAGCAGAAAAAAGGTGGTCAGTCCGGAGGCGACAGAGACAGAAGAGATAACAGAGGAGGAGACCGAAGAGACAACAGAGGACCTAGAAGAAACAACAACAATAATAACAATAATAATTAAAAATTTTAGATTAGACCATTTTGAATTTTAAATTACCGTTACTTTTTTAAAATAAAAAAAATCTAAAATCTAAAATCTAAAATCTAAAATTTAGAAATTATGTTACAACCAAAAAGAACCAAATTCCGTAGAGTTCATAAGATGAAAATGAAGGGGAATGCCCAGAGAGGTAATCAACTTGCTTATGGAACTTTCGGGATTAAGGCGACAGAAGGTGCCTGGATCACTGCAAGACAAATTGAAGCTGCTCGTATTGCTGCGACAAGATATATGAAGAGAGAAGGTCAACTATGGATCAAAATCTTCCCGGATAAGCCGATTACCAAGAAACCAGCCGAAGTAAGGATGGGTAAAGGTAAAGGGGCCGTGGAATATTGGGTAGCTGTAGTAAAACCTGGTAAAATTATGTTCGAAATCGGAGGGGTTCCTTACGAAGTAGCCAAAGAAGCTCTTAGGCTTGCTGCACAGAAATTACCGGTAGTTACCAGATTCATCGTTGCTAACGATTTTGTTAAACCTCTTTAATCTTTGAATACAATGAAAAAAGCTGATATTAAAAATTTAAGCGCGGGTGATATTCAAGCTCAACTTACTGAAGCAAAAGCTCAATATTCTAAAATGAAATTGGCTCATGCAATCAGCCCAGTTGAAAACCCGATCCAAATCAGAGATTTGAGAAAAACAATCGCTAGACTAAACACTGAGTTAACTAACAAACAATAATTTCATTTTACAATGGATAGAAATTTAAGAAAAGAAAGAATCGGAGTGGTTTCCAGCAATAAAATGGAAAAAACTATTGTTGTTAGTGAAACTACAAGAGTAAAGCACCCGATGTACGGTAAATTCGTTTTGAAAACGAAAAAATATACTGCACACGACGAAAACAACGAATGCACAGAGGGAGATACAGTTCTGATCCAGGAAACAAGACCGATGAGCAAGAGCAAGAGATGGAGATTAGTAAGAATCATTGAAAAAGCTAAGTAATAATGTTACAAACAGAATCAAGATTAAAAGTTGCTGATAACACAGGTGCTAAAGAAGTATTGGTTATCAGAGTTCTGGGAGGAACCAGAAGAAGATATGCTTCAGTTGGTGATAAAATCGTTGTTACTATCAAAGATTCCACACCATCAGGAAACGCTAAGAAAGGTCAGGTATCTAAAGCTGTCGTAGTAAGAACAAAAAAAGCAGTGAGAAGAAAAGATGGTTCATACATCAAATTCGAAGACAATGCTTGTGTATTGCTGAACGCAGCGGGAGAAATGAGAGGAACGCGTGTTTTCGGACCGGTTGCTCGTGAGTTGAGAGACAAAGAATATATGAAAATCATTTCATTAGCTCCTGAAGTACTTTAATATTTAAAATTGTAAAAAAATGTCAAAGTTAAAAATAAAAAGAGGAGATAACGTCATCGTAACTACCGGTAAGAAAGGTCTTAAAGGTGGAACAGGTGAAGTTATTGAAGTGATCAAAAAAGAAGGAAAAGACCCTAGAGTAGTTGTTGCAGGACTGAACATCGTTAAGAAACACGTTAAGCCTTCAGCTTCCAACCCTCAGGGAGGAATTACTGAGAAAGAAGCTTCTATTCATATCTCAAACGTAGCTTTAGTTGGTAAAGACGGAAAAGCGATCAAAGTAGGTTACAAAACCGAAGGAGATAAGAAAGTGAGAATCAACAAAAAAACGGGTGAAACTTTATAATTTTTAAGAACACATGGAATATATAGCAAGACCCAAAAAAGCATATAAAGAAACGATTGTTCCTGCAATGATGGAAGAATTCGGATATAAGTCTGTAATGCAGGTGCCTAGATTAGAGAAAATCGTATTGTCTCAAGGTTTGGGTGATGCAACGGCAGATAAAAAAATCATCGATTATGCTGTTGAAGAACTAACGAATATCACCGGTCAGAAGGCTGTTGGTACCATCTCCAAAAAGGATGAAGCTGCTTTCAAATTAAGAAAAGGTATGCCTGTAGGAGCTAAGGTAACTCTTAGAGCCCACAAAATGTACGAATTCTTAGACCGACTTACTTCTTCTGCATTGCCGCGAATCAGAGATTTCTCCGGTATCAAGGCTGACGGTTTCGACGGTAGAGGAAACTACAACTTAGGGATCACTGAGCAGATCATCTTCCCTGAGATCGTAATCGACAAAGTGAAGAAAATCCAGGGGATGGACATCACTTTCGTTACGACGGCGAAAACAGACAAAGAAGCTAAAGCTTTATTAACTCACTTCGGTTTACCATTCAAAAAGAACTAAGAAATGGCTAAAGAATCAATGAAAGCGCGTGAGCGCAAAAGAGAAGCGTTAGTTGCTAAATACGCTGATAAAAGAAAAGCTTTAAAAGAAGCAGGTGATTATGAAGGACTTCAGAAATTACCGAAAAATGCTTCTCCTGTAAGATTACACAACAGATGTAAATTAACAGGAAGACCAAGAGGATATATGAGAACGTTCGGAATTTCCAGAGTAACTTTCAGAGAAATGGCAAACAACGGTCTTATCCCGGGAGTTAAAAAAGCAAGCTGGTAATTTATTACTAAAAAAATCGGGACAATTAAGTTGTTCAGAAACTAAAGATAAAAATATCAGACCGAAATTTCTGAGGTCTGATATTTTACTCTTTAAGTCTTAGCAATACTGATTGTTCTTTAACCAATAATTTATAAAAGAAAAATGGTAACAGATCCAATTTCAGATTTCCTAACTAGAGTAAGGAACGCACAAAGCGCAGGCCACAAAGTGGTGGAAATTCCTGCATCAAAAATCAAAAAGGAGATTACTAAGATCTTATTCGATCAGGGGTATATCTTGAACTACAAGTTTGAGGATAACGCTGTTCAGGGAGTGATCAAAATCGCTTTAAAGTACGACAAACAAACCAACAAGCCGGCCATCAAGTCTATTCAGAGAGCTTCAAGACCAGGTTTGAGACAGTACAAAGGTTCTACTGAACTTCCAAGAGTACTGAACGGTTTGGGTATTTCTATCATCTCTACTTCCAAAGGAGTAATGACTGACAAGAAAGCCAGAGAAGAAAAAGTAGGCGGTGAAGTAATCTGCTATGTTTATTAATTTTTAATTACAGGAAAATGTCAAGAATTGGTAAAGCAATTATAACAGTTCCAGCAGGAATTACCATCACTGAAAACAACGGTGTGGTAACGGTAAAAGGCCCTAAAGGAGAATTATCCCAAGAGCTGACTGCAGGAATTACTATTGAACAAAGAGATGGGGAACTGAACGTAAACAGACCATCTGATACTAAACAGCACAAAGCGCTTCACGGTTTATACAGAGCGCTGATCAACAACATGATTGTTGGTGTAAACCAAGGTTTCGAAAAGAAACTGGAATTGGTAGGGGTAGGATACAGAGCTTCACACGCAGGTCAGAAACTTGAGTTGGCTTTAGGATTCTCTCACGGTATCGTATTGGAACTTCCGGGTGAAGTAAAGGTAGATACATTGACTGAAAAAGGTAAAAACCCAATTATTACTTTAACGTCTCACGACAACCAACTTCTAGGAATGGTAGCTGCAAAGATCCGTTCTTTCAGAAAGCCTGAACCGTACAAAGGAAAAGGGGTAAGATTCGTAGGAGAAATTGTTAGACGTAAAGCTGGTAAATCTGCTTAATAAATTATAAGTATTATGGCATTAACTAAAGTAGAAAAAAGAATAAGAATCAAAAGAAGAGTAAGAGGGAAAATCTCCGGATCTTCTGAATTGCCAAGATTATCTGTATACAAAAGTAATAAGGAAATTTACGCTCAGTTAATCGACGATAACAGTGGAAAAACCTTGGCTTCTGCTTCTTCCAGAGAGAAGGGTGTTGAAGCGAACGGGACCAAGACTGAAGTTTCTGCTGCCGTAGGTAAGGCTATTGCTGCCAAAGCCATCGCTGCAGGAATCGAAAATATTGTATTTGATAGAAACGGATTCGTATACCACGGAAGAGTAAAAGCTCTTGCTGACGGTGCGAGAGAAGGTGGACTTAAATTCTAATCATTAAATTTCGGAAAATATGTTAGGACTAGATAATATAGAAAGAGTAAAACCGGGAGGATTAGAACTTAAAGATCGTCTCGTAGCTGTTAACAGAGTAACAAAAGTAACCAAAGGAGGTAGAGCTTTCGGATTTTCTGCAATTGTTGTTGTAGGAGACGAAGCGGGGACCATCGGTTTCGGTTTGGGAAAATCTAAGGAAGTTGCTTCTGCTATTGCTAAGGCGGTAGAAGATGCCAAGAAAAACTTGGTGAAAGTTCCTGTAATGAACCACACCATCCCTCACCAGACTTCTGCCAGATATGGTGGTGCTGATATCTTCCTGAGACCTGCTTCTCACGGTACTGGGCTTATCGCCGGTGGTGCGGTAAGAGCGGTATTGGAATCTGCCGGTGTACACGATATCCTTTCAAAATCCAAAGGATCTTCCAACCCTCACAACGTGGTGAAAGCTACTTTCAAAGCGTTACTGGATATCAGAAGACCTGAAGAAATCGCTAGAATGAGAGGAGTTTCTCTAACTAAAGTGTTTAACGGTTAATATATAAAACAATGGCAACAATCAAAGTAAAGCAAGTAAGAAGCGCTATTGGAAGAACAAAAACCCAAAAGAGAACGCTTGAAGCATTAGGATTTAAGAAACTTCACCAAGTTGTAGAACACGAAGCTACGCCTTCTATCTTAGGAATGATAGCTGCAGTTAGTCACTTACTTGAAGTTCAAAAATAATTTTTAAAATAATTTTAAAATGAATTTAAACAACATAAAGCCAGCTGCAGGATCTACTTTCAATTCAAAAAGAATCGGTAGAGGACAAGGTAGCGGAAAAGGGGGTACTTCTACTAAAGGACATAAAGGACAGAAAGCAAGAGCCGGATATTCTCAGAAGATCGGTTTTGAAGGAGGTCAGATGCCTTTACAGAGAAGACTACCTAAATTCGGATTCAAAAACGTAAACAGAAAAGAGTTTAGAGGAATTAACCTGGATACCATCCAGACTTTAATTGAAAATAAATCCCTTACCGGAGATATTACAAGAGAGGTGATGATTGAAAACGGTCTAATTTCGAAAAACGAATTAGTGAAAATTATGGGTAGAGGAGAATTGAAATCTGCGGTTTCAATCTCTGCTGACAAATTCACTAAATCTGCTGAAGAGCTGATCTCCAAAGCAGGTGGAAAAGCAATTACCTTATAATAATCACTAATGAAAGAATTTATACAAACACTCAAAAATATTTGGAGCCTTAAAGAATTACGGGATAAAATTATCTTCACTTTAGGGATTATTCTTGTGTATAGATTCGCATCTTATATCTCTTTACCTGCAATTAACCTTGCAGAAGTAGGGGATCTCTTAGAGCATTATAAAAATCAAGGCGGTAACAAGCAAGGAGCAGGTCTCCTTGGCTTGCTTTCGTCGTTTACGGGGGGAGCTTTCAGCCATGCTTCCGTAATGGCGTTAGGCATCATGCCTTATATTTCTGCTTCTATTATTGTTCAGTTGATGGGGATGGCTATTCCTTATCTTCAGAAGCTTCAGAAAGATGGAGAGTCCGGTAGAAATACCCTGAACCAGATCACCAGATGGTTAACGATCGGCGTTTGTCTTGTACAGGCCCCTTCTTACTTAACCTCGATCACTCAGCTGTTTTTACCTTATGCCCAGTTCCAGTCTGCCTACTTTGTAGAGCCGAATTCCATCATGTTCTGGCTGCCGAGTATCGTTATTCTGGTTGCCGGTTCAGTGTTCGCTATGTGGTTGGGTGAGAAAATCACCGACAAAGGTATCGGGAACGGTATCTCTATCCTGATTATGGTAGGGATCCTTTCAAGACTGCCTGAAGCATTCGTACAGGAAATGGCCGTGCAGAACGGAAAAGGAGGAATGGGATCTATCATGATCCTTATTGAAGTAATCTTCTGGATGCTGGTGGTTCTTCTGGCAGTGGTGTTATCCGTTGCGGTAAGAAAAATCCCGATCCAGTATGTAAGCAGAGCTCAGGCAAGAGGAGGTGTAAACAGAAATCTCATGCAGGGAGCAAGACAGTGGATCCCATTGAAAGTGAATGCAGCCGGTGTAATGCCGATCATCTTTGCCCAGGCACTGATGTTCGTTCCGGGTTTATTGACGAAAGTAGATGAGTCCAATACTTTTCTTGCAGGTTTCAAGAATGTTTTTAGCTGGCAGTACAACGTATTGTTCGCGCTATTGATTATTATCTTCTCGTTTTTCTACACTGCAATTACGATTCCGGTAAACCAAATGGCTGATGATCTGAAGAGAAACGGAGGCCTGGTACCCAAAGTAAGACCGGGAAAAGAAACGGCTGATTATTTAGATGATATTTTATCAAAAATTACCTTGCCGGGTGCAATATTTTTATCTATCTTTGCAATCCTTCCGGCAATAGTGCATGGAACCTTTGTTCAGACAGATGCGTTTGCCCTGTTTTTCGGGGGAACTTCACTATTAATCATGGTGGGAGTAATTTTAGATACCGTTCAACAGATCAATACTTATCTGCTGAACCATCATTATGATGGGCTGATGCAGTCTAAGTTATCAAGAACGACTGGATATTAATTTATGGCGAAACAAAAACATATTGAACAAGACGGCGTTATCACGGAAGCTCTTTCCAACGCCCAGTTCCGTGTAGAGCTAGAAAATGGGCATATACTTATCGCCCATATTTCCGGTAAAATGCGAATGCATTATATTAAACTTTTACCTGGCGACAAGGTGAAATTGGAAATGTCTCCCTACGATTTATCAAAAGGGAGGATTACCTTCAGATATTAAAGCAATGCCAAATGGAGCACCCGTTCCGTTTGGCTATTGTTAAAAAAATAAATACTATCAAACAAAATGAAAGTAAGAGCATCAATTAAAAAAAGAAGCGCTGATTGCAAAATCGTACGCAGAAAAGGTGTACTGTTTGTAATCAACAAGAAAAACCCAAAATTTAAACAAAGACAAGGCTAACATTAAATTATGGCGAGAATTTCAGGTATTGATTTACCAAAAAACAAAAGAGGTGTTATCGGTTTAACTTACATCTACGGAGTGGGAAGAAGTACTTCTTCCGAAATCCTTAAAGCTGCCGGTATCAGCGAAGACAAGAAAGTCAACGAATGGAATGACGATGAATTGGCTGCCATCAGAACTTACATTTCCGAAAACATTAAAGTGGAAGGAGAGCTTAGATCTGAAGTGCAATTGAACATTAAGCGATTAATGGACATAGGATGCCAACGAGGAATACGTCACAGACTAGGACTACCTTTAAGAGGCCAGAGAACGAAAAACAACTCTAGAACCCGAAAAGGAAAGAGAAAAACTGTTGCTAACAAGAAAAAAGCTAGTAAATAATCGTTAGGAATTATGGCAAAACAAACTAAAGTAGTTAAAAAAAGAAAAGTAAAAGTTGAAGCTATTGGTGAAGCGCATATTCAGGCTTCTTTCAATAACATCATCATTTCTTTAACAAATAAAAACGGAGAGGTTATCTCTTGGGCTTCTGCCGGTAAAATGGGTTTCAGAGGTTCTAAAAAGAATACTCCATTTGCTGCTCAGATGGCAGCTGAAAATTGCTCTGCTGTAGCTCACGAAGCGGGATTAAGAAGAGTAAAGGTGTTCGTAAAAGGTCCTGGTGCAGGTAGAGAATCTGCTATCAGATCCATCCACAATTCAGGAATCGAAGTTAGTGAAATCGTTGACGTGACGCCTATGCCACACAACGGATGCAGACCACCAAAAAGAAGAAGAGTTTAATTTTTAGAATTTACCCATTATGGCAAGATATATTGGACCTAAAACTAAGATTGCTAGAAAGTTCGGTGCTGCAATCTACGGAGATGATAAAAACTTCGAGAAAAGAAAAAACCAACCGCCAGGACAACACGGTCCTAACAAAAGAAGAGGCGCTAAAAAATCTGAATACGCTGTTCAGTTGGCTGAAAAACAAAAAGCCAAATATACATACGGTATCCTGGAAAGACAGTTTGCTAACCTTTTCGAAAAAGCACACAGAAGCAAAGGGGTAACCGGTGAAGTTCTTTTGCAGCTTTGCGAGTCGAGATTGGATAATGTAGTATACAGATTCGGTTTTGCTAAAACAAGATCTGCTGCAAGACAATTGGTTTCTCACAGACACATCACCGTGAACGGGGAAATTCTAAACATTCCTTCATATTTGGTAAAAGCAGGTGACGTAATTGCAGTAAGAGAGAAATCAAAATCTCTTGAAGTGGTTACCAACGCATTGGCTTCAAAAGCAAATTATGAGTGGTTGCAATTCAACGATGAGAAGAAAGAAGGTACCTTCATTTCTGCTCCTGAAAGAATCCAGATTCCGGAAGACATCAAGGAACAGCTTATCGTCGAACTTTACTCTAAATAATTTTTTAATCAAATTTTTGCTCAACCCAATAATATGGCAATTTTACAATTCATAAAACCCGATAAAGTAATTTTACTTAACTCTGATGATTTTAGAGGTCAGTTTGAATTCAGACCACTAGAACCAGGTTTCGGGCTTACAATCGGTAATGCTTTGAGAAGAGTGTTGCTTTCTTCTCTGGAAGGATACGCTATTTCATCTATCAAAATAGAAGGTGTAGAGCACGAATTTTCAACTATTCCGGGAGTAATCGAAGATGTTACCGAAATTATTCTTAACCTGAAGCAGGTAAGACTAAAAGCGACGGCAGAAAACCAGACGAATGAGCAGGTTGTTGCCAAAGTATCGGGTCAGACGATTATTACTGCCGGAGATTTAGGAAAATCGATCAATGGATTTGAGGTCTTGAACCCTGATTTAGTGATTTGTAACCTAAACAATGATGTTACTTTCGAAATTACTTTCAATATAGAAAAAGGAAGAGGGTATGTACCTTCTGAACAAAATAAGTCAAACAATGCACCCGTAGGTACTATTGCCATCGACTCTATTTTCACGCCCATCAAGAAAGTACAGTATAGCATTGAAAATTATCGTGTAGAGCAAAAAACAGACTACGAAAAACTTATATTAGATATCGAAACTGACGGATCTATCAGTCCTCAGAATGCTTTAACGGAAGCCTCCAAGATATTAATTTATCATTTCATGTTATTCTCCGATGAGAGAATCACCCTGGAAACGGAAGCCGTAAAAGCCTCGATCCAATATGATGAAGAGACCCTTCACACAAGACAACTCCTGAAGTCTAAGTTAGCAGACATGGATCTTTCCGTAAGAGCCCTGAACTGTCTGAAAGCGGCTGAAGTGGAAACCCTTGGCGAATTGGTTTCTTACAGTAAGTCTGATTTGATGAAATTCAGAAATTTTGGTAAAAAATCTTTGACAGAACTAGAAGAATTAGTGCATTCAAAAGGTCTTAACTTCGGTTTTGACGTTGCAAAATATAAATTAGACGCTGATAATTAATTAATAATGAGACACGGTAAAAAATTCAATCACTTAGGAAGAACGGCTTCTCACAGAAGCGCATTACTTTCTAATATGGCTTGTTCTCTAATTGAGCATAAAAGAATCAACACTACTGTAGCTAAAGCAAAAGCTTTAAGAGTATATGTTGAGCCTCTGTTAACAAAAGCAAAAGAAGATACTACACACAACAGAAGAATTGTTTTTTCATATCTTCAGAATAAAGAAGCCGTTGCTGAATTGTTCAGAACGGTAGCTCCGAAAATCGCTGAGAGAAACGGTGGTTATACGAGAATCATCAAGACAGGATTCAGACCAGGTGATGCTGCGGATACTGCTCTTATCGAACTGGTAGACTTCAACGAGCTTTACAATCCGAACGCGGAAGAGAAAAAGACGACAAGAAGAAGCAGAAGATCTGCGGCTCCTAAAAAAGAAGCTGTAGTTGCTGATGCTCCTGTAGTAGAAGAAAAAGCTGCTGAGCCAACGGCTGAAGCTGCTGCTGATACCACAGAAGAAAAAACTGAAGAATAATATTCGTCAGATAGATCATAAAACCCCATCCGGAATACGGATGGGGTTTTTATTTTACACAAAAGGGTAATTGAATCAAATGGATGAGAACGGTAGTATAGCTGAAACAAATTTTTAAATCTTAAAATTATGACAACTACTCTTTTTACGAAAAAGCTGGCAGAAACTGCCCGACAGCAATACCAGCTTTACAAAAGCATGGATGAAGGAGACGAAAAACTTTGACGGCAAATCCGCACCTATTACAAAGATCTCGGGTTTACCTTTACCAGTTGTGTAGCCGAGCCGTGGTCTGCGGTTTTTATATCATGGTGCGTATTAAAGGCCGGGGCTACCTCTGATGAATTCAGATTCTCTCTTTCACATTCAAAATTTGTTTATACTGCAATTGAAAATACCGTCAGCGGTACAGGAGTATTCAGGGCAAGGCCGTTGGCTGAATATGCCCCGAAAATTGGGGATATCATCCACAATAACAGAGGTGGTTCAACTTTCGATTATGAATATGCGCGTACCCATAAAAGTTATCAATCCCATTCGGCGGTTGTGGTTGAAGCAGGAGAAGACAGCAATGGTAAATATGTGCTGACGATCGGAGGAAATGAGAGTGATTCCGTACGAATAAAAGAAGTCAGGCTGGACACTAACGGAAAAATAAAAAACAGACAGAACAATCCCTTTATTCTGATCATCGAAACATTAAAATAGATCTTCCGGTAAGAATATTGACCGGATATAAAAAAAGTCCGTTTGAAACAATTTCAAACGGACTTTTTTATGTTTTATATTTTCGTCTTTTTCAGTTCAATGATATTATTTCCCTGCATCAGATGAATACTGTCCTGTGTCACTTTTGCGGTCATATCTTCTTTCGTGTACGTGGTCTCATTAGCCGTGCTTCCCGTCTTTTTCAGAATGAAAGTCTTATTGTTGTTTCTTATGGACATGGTACTTTCCTTAGGTGTGGTTTCAAAAATCACTTTGACCAGGGTACCGTCGGTTGCTTTGTAAATATTGCTGGTCTTTTCAGTCTTCTGTCCGTTAATCTCGGTCATGGAAGATGACGTGCCTGCCGAATCTACTTTACCGTTGTTGTTTTCTACTATCGTTTCCGAGCTTTCGGATTGAATGACGTCTTTGTTGCCCCCTTCACTCTTCTTACAGCTTACCACGGATAGGAAAATCGCCGGAACGGCGGCCAGAATGATCTTTTTCATGATGTTAATTTTTTTTTAATGTACTGATTGTTAAATATTTTGTAGTATAAAATAATTTTTGCTAAATTTAATGAAAACAAAAACTAAACCAACCATGATGAACCCAATCTCTCTAAAATTACACAAACGGGTAATTGACCCGTTCCGCTAGGATTCTGAAATTTACAGTAATAAATCAGGGAAGCCGAAAACTATTCAGAGTAGGCCTATTTAAAAACCTTATTACTATGTTAAAGGAATCAGACATCAAAAATGTATCACTGGAAAAAAGCGTTGAAAGCGTAAATTTCTGCACTGCCTGACCGGCTGCAAAAACCGGTCTCGAACTCTTGAAAAACATAGTGAAAAATCCGGTTGTTAAAGGAATGATCGCGATGATCATCAATGTCGGGGACGGATTTTGTCCTGCTAAGTAATGTATGAAAGGTTTTTTTTCTGCTCCGCATAAAGCCCTTCTTTTTAAAAGCCCTTATGTCAGATTGAATATTCCCTAAACCCTTTCAGGATGAAAATCAGAATAGCCATCGTCGAAGACGAGAAAAACTACAACAATGCCTTGAAAAAAGTGATCGATTACCAGGATGACATGAAAGTGGTTGCCCAGTTTTTTGACGGGCGTGTAGCTTTACAGCAGCTCTCTGATCTTTCTCCGGAGGTGGTGATGATGGATATTCAGCTTCAGGACATGCTGGGTATTGAAATTATTGAAAAACTGAAACAGCAGATGCCGTCTACTCAGTTTATCATGTGTACCAGTTTTGAAGATGACGATAAGATCTTCAATTCGCTGAAAGCCGGAGCCATGGGCTATCTAGTAAAAGGAGAAAGCATGGATAAGATTCTGTCCTCTATCCGTGACGTCTGCAAGGGCGGTGCCCCGATGAGCTTCTCCATTGCGCGGAAGGTCCTAAGCCATTTTGAACGTAAACTTCCCGAAATCCGGGGTTTCAACGAACTCACGGACCGGGAAAAGGAAATCCTGGAACTGCTGTCCCAGGGACTGCAATACAAGGAAATCGCCGATAAAAAATTCATCTGTCTCGACACGGTGAAAAAACACGTCGGCAACATTTACCGCAAACTCCACGTCAACAACAAAGTGGAGGCTATTAATAAATTTAACCATTTTAAAAACTAGGAATTATGGGAAAAAAAAAGTATTCACAGGAAGATTTCAGAAAATTAATTTTTGACAAATTGTATGATCTGAGGCATGCTTATCTTGATAGCAAAAATAATTTGTCATTAGAGATAATTCATGAAGACTTACGTCAGGTGTTTCTGGAAATGACAGACCCGGCTTTAGAACCTTTAACCCGACAAGAATTTGAAATCGAAGAAAACCGATTTATTACCGCTTTTCAGGATTCAAATTCCGAATTCGAAAGATTCCCACCGATTCAAATTGATTCTGCCAATTTTATACGGATGATTAAGGATAACGATACAAAAAAATACCTGTACATCTATTTTTTATCCACAAACAGCAGTCCCATTGGTTTAGGTCTTAGATTTAGTAATATAACGGGTTTGAAAAATGATCTTACAACAGTTTACGGCGATAATTTTTACATCTTAAATGCAGGACAGTTTGCTAAAGAAAATCAGAATACTTTTAAGGCTGCCGTCGACAATTTTCACAGCAGCTTCGACCAGATCATTAAAAAATTTACCCATACAAACGAAGTAACTTTATATATCTGTGACTTCGTTGCGGATGCTTTAAACGTTATTAAAATTAATCCTGATACAGTAAAAATGAATCTGATGCTTGATCAGAATCAGAAACTGTGTCTTGGTACGATTACAGACACCAATGGAAACGAATTATTTTTTAACAGAGGACAGCTATGGCCTTAATTGTCCTTACTTTAATATATTATCTTATTTTATTAATTCTTTTAATTTATTCATTAGCTCAAAAATTTAAAGGAATTAATAATGACTTTCTCTATATTTTTCTTGCCGTAAATTCTTCTGTAGAAGGCTTCATATTTTATAATGGTTTTTTCTTAAAGAATAATGTAATTGGAGTGTATTTTTTATTAGATATTCTTAATATCATTTATACCTACTTTTATTTTGTAATTCATTTTAAAAAGCAAAATTATCTGTATTTGATTCTTTCTGTATTGGCGGTCCTAATTTTAAATGATTACAAAATATCTGAATATACCGATACATGTGCATTAGTAAGTTGCTTTTATGTAATCATATCCTGTTTAGCAGGTTTTTATTATATCATAGAAAAAGTATCTTATTCAGGAAAAAAAATATATGATATTCCCTTTTTTTGGTTTGGTATAGCTATGCTTTTATGGAATGTAATGTTTTTATTCAGGACAATACCACGGTTTTATTTTCAAAATACGGATGAGAATTTTATGGAAAGCCTAAGGGTTTTCTTTGCAGTAATAAATATCATCACCTATCTTCTGTTTTTTAATCTTCTTCTTAAATATCAAAAGTATGCTGATCATATTATATTTCGATAATCCAATAATTACAGCATATGTTGTGGCCATTCTAATTGTCCTTTTATTATTGTGCTTCTTTGTTTTTATTATTGTTACCTACAACCGCAAACAGCTCCTCTACCTCAAAGAAAACCAGCTCAAAGAATCCGAACACCAGAACCAGCTTCTCCAAAAAGAGCTCGAAAAGCAGAAATCAATAGAGGCCGAGCGCGAGCGGATTTCCCATGACATGCACGACGATCTCGGCGCCGGAATTTCTGCCCTGAAACTCCAGGCGGAATTCTTAAGACAGCGGGCCGAAGGCGAGAACCTGAAAAGCGACATTGATGAATTGTTGAAAACCTCAGAAGAAATGAACCTCTCCATGCGGGAAATGCTCTGGAGCTTAAATTCCGGAAACGATACGTTGGGAAGCTTTATAGACTACGCCCAATCCTATGCCCAGAATTTCCTCAAAAAAACAACCATCGTCCTTCATATCGAAAATGAAAGTGTGATTGCAGAAACCACCATCACCACAGAGCAGCGGCGCAACCTTTTCCTATGTCTGAAAGAAGCCCTCAACAATGCCTACAAGCACAGCCGGTCCGACAGGCTGATCCTTTCATTTACCCAGCAGGATAAAGAATTTATGATGAAAATCTCGGATAACGGAACCGGCATCGAGCACGGAAAACAGGAAGGGAACGGCTTACGCAACATGAAGCGCCGGATGCAGGAACAGAACGGGCACTGTGAAGTCACGACGGAAAACGGAACGCACCTGTTTTTCAGGATAGAATTGTAAAATCATTGAGATTTAAATAGAAGCAGCATCATTTTTAAGGTGCTGTTTTTTTGCTTTGAAAATCACCCGTTTGGGTAATTGATCGGGGTTTGTTTTTATGGGAACTTTGAAGTAAGAATTTTAAAAAATAATAGTTATGAAAACAACTCTAAGAACTTTTAAAACACTGAATTTTGATTTGGTCGCCGATTATGATGTTTATTTAGAAATTACTGTTTCATCAACAGGAAAATGGAATACATATGTTATAATACCTGGAAAACCTCAATTTGAATACATTAATAGAATAAGAATAGGATCTTATGAAGAACTAAAAAACCAACGGATTGAAATAAATCACGAGTTTTCTTTTGCTGGCATCCCCAAACCTAATATAGATGATGCTTTAAAACAAACTAAAATAAAATATTCACTGGTTTCTATTTTAGGACCTTTACAACCTTTTAAAAATAAAACAAGCAAAGATTTGGATGGTCATTATACTATTTCTGAAGTTAAATTAATCACTATAAAATAAAATGTTATGAAAAGTTATTATTTATATTTTTTAGTGTTGCTTTTGCCTTTGAATTTACATGCTCAAGATGAAAAATCCTTGGATATAACATTGAAAGAATTGCAAATTTCTACAGCTCCATCTGTAGTTTTATTAGGAATTTCACCGTCTGAACTTGAAACACCAAAGTCAAAAAAAGCATTTGTTTTTAGCTTGGTCAGTTCTTTTAAAAAGAGTGACGGAATTCCTGATACCTATGCTTTTGAAGTAACTCCCTTTTGGTTGCTTCCTTCAAGTAAAATGAACTCCTTGAAGTTTGCAGGCATAAAAAATAAAAATAAACAAAATATTTTTAGTGAAGTGAAAAAGTCTTCATTTTCATTTGGTTTTATTCGGGATTTGGGGTTAGATAATGATATAAAAACACCATCTTTTGCATTTTCTGCAAGAAGCAGAATATTAAAAATAAGAACAAATAAAAATAAAGATTCTATTATAAAAGAAGATTCAATAATTGGGAATATGTTAAAAGACATTAATTCTAATTGGGGAAATTCCTTAGAACGAGAAAAAATTATAAATCTCTGCAACACAAATCACTTGTCTAATGAGAAATGTGAAGAATTACTAAAAGAAGGCAAAAAAGAATTTAAAAAAGAATTTTTTGAGTACTATAAAGATTCAAAAGATACAGATTATTATCGCAGCCTATTAGAAGCCCCACCACTACTTGCTTTAGACTTTGCCGGAGGTTACAGCACCTTTTTTTCAGATAATAAATTTGGAAATAATCATTTTGGAAAATTAGGACTTTGGATAACTCTGAATTCGGGGATCGATCTGACAAGAAAAGATAAATCTGATCTGGTAAAAAAAATTAATTTTTATGGTATAGCAAGATATCTGGAAGACGGAACAACATTAAATGTAGATCAACAATTTTTTAGAACTAAAAATTTTGATTTTGGTGGAAAAGCTGAGTTTGTTTACAATAGATTTTCCATTTCCTATGAATACATTTATCGAGTAAATGAAATTGAAAATACTTTTCGGTCAAGCGGTTTGCTTGCTTATAAAGTTTCAGATAAAGTGTATATAAATGCTGCGTTTGGGAAAAATTATGGAAATAAAGATAATCTGATTTCGTTTCTAGGTCTTAATTGGGGACTTGATTCAGAACGAAAAAGTGTTTTTGTAGAAGAAAAAAACAACCAATAAAAAACCAGAAAATTATTATGAAAAAATCTTTCCCTATATTCAGGAAAGATTTTTTCGTGTATAAAATAGCAATATTGTTCTGATCTCAAAATTAACTAAAATTTAACTCTGAATAAATGGATAAATTCCCGCTCATTTGTTCCCAGCCGTTAAAAATTGATTAAATTTGTCTGAACTATAAAAAAACGAACAATGAGTTACATTTCTTACATAGAAGCGAGACAAATTTTGGATTCAAGAGGGAATCCTACAGTAGAAGTAGATGTATTCACGGAAAGCGGGGCGATGGGTCGTGCTGCGGTACCTTCCGGAGCATCTACCGGAGAACATGAAGCGGTGGAACTGCGTGACGGCGGTTCGGAATGGATGGGAAAAGGAGTTTCCAAGGCTGTAGAAAATGTAAGAGAAGTAATTGCCCCTGAATTGGTAGGCCTTCCGGTTTTCGATCAGAACCTGATCGACCAGATCATGATTGATCTTGACGGATCCAACAACAAAGGAAATCTCGGAGCCAACGCCATTCTTGGAGTTTCTTTGGCCGCTGCCAAAGCCGCCGCTGCTGATCTGAAAATGCCTTTATACAAATATGTGGGGGGTGTAAATGCCAATACCCTTCCCGTTCCGATGATGAACGTGATCAACGGGGGATCTCACTCCGATGCACCGATCGCCTTCCAGGAATTTATGGTAATGCCCGTAAAAGCAGATTCTTTCTCTCATGCTTTGAGAAAAGGAACGGAAATTTTCCACCACCTGAAAGCGATTCTTCACTCAAGAGGGCTTTCTACGGCGGTAGGGGACGAAGGAGGTTTCGCACCGACGTTTAAAGGAACGGAAGATGCTTTGGACACTTTGCTTCAGGCCATCGAAAAAGCTGGATACAAGCCGGGTGACGATGTGATGATCGCCTTAGACTGTGCGGCTTCAGAATTCTACAAAGACGGCGTTTACGATTACAGAAAATTCCAGACGCCGGATGCGGCCCAGTTTACCAGCAGCGAGCAGGTCTCTTACCTTGCTGAACTGGCCAATAAATATCCGATTATCTCTATCGAAGACGGGATGCAGGAAAATGACTGGGAAGGCTGGAAAATGCTGACGGATAAAATCGGAGACCGGGTACAGCTGGTTGGTGACGACCTATTTGTAACCAATGTGGAAAGACTGGCAAGAGGAGTAAATGAAGGAATTGCAAATTCAATTTTGGTTAAAGTAAACCAGATCGGTTCTCTTTCCGAAACCATGGCTGCCGTACAGATGGCTCAGCACAACAAATTTACTTCCGTCATGTCTCACAGATCCGGTGAAACCGAAGATTCCACCATTGCGGATTTGGCAGTAGCGATGAACTGCGGACAGATCAAAACAGGGTCCGCTTCAAGATCAGACCGTATGGCAAAATACAACCAGTTGTTGAGAATCGAGGAAGCTCTTGGCGAAACAGCGGTTTTCCCTGGGCTGGATGCCTTTAAAATCAAAAGATAATCAATCGAATTTATAAATTACGGCAAGCGAAATTTTTAGTTTGCCGTATTTTATAATAAATAGTATATTTAGAAAAAAAATAAATAATGTCAGACAACAAAGTAATATTGAATTACGACGGTAATTCGTATGAATATCCAATTGTGGATAGTACTATCGGAGACAGAGGAATCGATATTTCAAAACTAAGAGACCAGACCGGTCTTATCACGCTTGACTTAGGGTATAAAAATACCGGGGCCACCCTTAGTGACATCACTTACCTGGACGGAGATAAAGGAGAATTATTCTACAGAGGATATCCGATCGAGCAGATTGCCGATAAATCCAACTTCACTGAAGTAATGTACCTTTTACTGAACGGTGACCTGCCAACTCAGGATCAGTACACTTCTTTCGAATCAAACATTAAAAAATATAACTTCGTAGCAGAGGAGATGAAAAAAATCATCGATGCTTTCCCTCGTTCTGCTCACCCTATGGGCGTTTTATCTTCTTTAACTTCTGCATTGACGGCTTTTAATCCTAAAGCGGTTAACGTAAACTCCAAAGAAGAAATGGACCTTGCGGCAGAACTGATGATTGCCAAGTTCTCTCACCTTTGCGCATGGACCTACAGAAAAACCCAGGGGTTGCCGCTTAACCACGGCGACAACAACCTGAATTATGTAGAAAACTTCTACAAAATGACCTTCAGAATGCCGAACCAGGACTTCGAAATCGATCCTGTAGTGGTTCAGGCACTGGATAAATTACTCATCCTTCACGCGGATCACGAACAGAACTGTTCCACTTCTACCGTAAGAATGGTAGGATCTGCGCATACCGGTCTTTTCGCTTCTGTTTCAGCGGGGGTTTCCGCACTTTGGGGACCGCTTCACGGTGGAGCTAACCAGGCGGTAATCGAAATGCTTGAGCTGATTGAAAAAGACGGTGGAGATGTAAACAAATGGGTGGCTAAAGCGAAAGATAAAAACGATAACTTCCGACTGATGGGCTTCGGTCACAGAGTTTACAAAAACTTTGACCCGAGAGCGAAAATCATCAAGAAGGCGGCGGATGACATCCTGAACTCACTGGGTATCCAGGATAAAGCTCTGGATATCGCCATGCAGTTGGAAAAGGTAGCTCTGGAAGATGAGTACTTCGTAGAAAGAAAGCTGTATCCGAACGTAGATTTCTATTCAGGAATTATCTACAGAGCGTTGGGAATTCCTACGGAAATGTTCACCGTAATGTTTGCGTTGGGAAGACTTCCGGGATGGATCTCCCAGTGGAAAGAAATGAGAATGAAAGGAGACCCGATCGGAAGACCGAGACAGGTATACCAGGGTGCTCAGAAAAGAGACTACATCGATATGGTAAACAGATAATCCATATCTTAATCTATAGGAAATCCCGGAGTTCTGCTCCGGGATTTTTTTATGCACCAGAATTTTCTTAATTTAAAGCATGGAAAACCTTCAGTCTTCTCCGCCGAAAAATATACTGCGTGTTATCATTGCGCTCTATCTTATTTACGGACTCATTTTTCTGATTGAAACCTTTGATTTTCTCGAAATGCTGCATACCAAGCCAAAGGATTACCACCCGACCTATGAGCTTGTGAATGTGATCTTTTATCAGATGGAAATGATCATCTGCTTCATCTGTGCATTCGGTTTGATCATTCTTATTTCTACCAGGCAGTCGGTGGGCACCTGGTTTTTTACAACCGTACTACTCCTGATTTTCAGAGCGTCAACCGTTTATTACCTGTACTTTTATGAAACCGAAGAACGTTGGGTTCCGTTTATCTATAAAAAAGCCAACGATTTCAGCGCACTGTTCCGGAGAACTTTTGTTCCTGCACAGCTGATCTGTAACGGTATTGCGGTAATCATTCTTTCAAAACAGTATTTCCGAAAAACGGCAAAAAATAACCTGCCGGATAATGGCAGGTCTTAAGGTATTGATTAAGGACATTGGCATCGGTCGCAGGCCCAGAGCGTGCAGGCTCCCGTCTCAAAGTCACGCTCGCAGCAGCGTCTTGCTGCCGAAGCGCCGCCGATAATTGCTCTTTGCTGATCTCTTCCGAGTTTCTGTGCATTTTTCAGCACCGGATTCTTTGTTTTCATACTCAATGGTTTTAATGATTGATGATTAGTGATTTAACATGATTAATATATCACTAAGGTATGAATTTAAATTGAATGATCATCATTTAAAATCAATTAAAAAAATATCTGCAAAAGGGAATTTAAACAGAGATAAAACGTGCGGATTGTTGGTCCGGCATTAATTAAAAACTGGCATCACGCACAATGATAGAATTATCTGTCTGTCATTCCTTAAAAAATGCCGGAAAGTTTCCCAGATTCAGCCCTTTACTTATATTTGTAGCATTGCATAAATCTTTATGAAACTAAATATAAAAAACGAGACAGGCAGGCTGAAATCCGTGGTTTTAGGACAGCCCAATTCTATGGGGCCGGTTCCGACGCTGTTGGAAAGCTACGATGCAAAATCGTATTATTCTATTGAGAACAACCTTTATCCGGAAGAATCGGTAATCATCAGTGAAATGAACGCTTTTGAAGCGGTCTTGAAGAAATATGATGTGGAAGTCCTGCGTCCTGATATTATTCAGGATTATAACCAGGTCTTTGCCAGGGATGTCGCTTTTGTGATTGACGATAAGATGATCATCTCCAACGTTATCGCAGACCGGGCGGATGAGCAGGAAGCCTATAAAACCGTTTTTGAAAAAGTAGCCTGGAGAAAGATCATCAACCTTCCGGAAACCGCTCATATCGAAGGAGGAGACGTTATCGTATGGAACGACTTTCTGTTCATCGGTACCTGTTTCAGCGAAGACTACCGGAACTATAAAACGGCCAGGACCAACGAATATGCGATTGAAATCCTGAAAGAATATTTCCCTAAAAAGAGGATCATTGATCTTGAGCTGAGGAAAAACGATAAAATTCCGTATGAAGGCATTCTCCACCTGGACTGTACTTTTAACCCGGTCGGGACAGACAAGTGCATCATCTACAAAGACGGATTCGTGGATGAAAGCGACTACCGCCTGATCATCGATATTTTCGGTGAAGAAAACTGCTTTCACGTTACGGCAGAGGAAATGTTTGAAATGAACCCGAATATTTTCTCGATATCTCCGGAGATTGTAGTTTCAGACAATACCTTTACCCGGATGAACAACCACCTGAGAAACGAATGGGGCTTTACCGTAGAAGAGATCCCGTACCGCGAAATTTCTAAGATGGGAGGATTGCTGAGGTGCTCTACCATGCCTTTGATAAGAGAATAACCGGGTTGGGTGTTAAAGGATTGGGATAGAGTGTTTTGGAGTTTGAGAGTTTGAGAGTTGGAGTGTGGGGGAGTTTGAGTGTGAGGGAGTTTGAGAGTTTGAGAGTTTGAGAGTTTGAGAGTTGGAGTGTGGGGGAGTTTGAGTGTGAGGGAGTTTGAGAGTTTGAGAGTTTGAGAGTTGGAGTGTGGGGGAGTTTGAGAGTTGGAGAGTGGTGTAGTTTGAGAGGGTTTGGGGATTAGTTGAGGGGAGTTTTGATATTTTTTCCTATTTTAGTTAAAAATACAAATTATGTCGACCATTAAATTTCACCAGGATCTGAAGGTTTATCAAAAATCTTTTGAAGTTGCTATGGAGATCTATTGGATTTCAAAAACTTTCCCTAAAGAAGAAATTTACTCTCTTACAGATCAGATCAGAAGGTCTTCCCGATCCGTTTCAGCCAACATCAGTGAAGCCTGGGGCAAAAGAAAGTATGAAAAATCCTTTATTGCCAAACTCACAGATTCCGAAGGTGAAGCAAGAGAAACGCAAACGTGGCTTCAGTTTGCATTAGCCTGTCAATACATTAATGAAGAACAGTTTGGAATATTAAATACCCATTACCATCAAATAATTGGAATGCTGGTGAATATGATGGGTCAATCAAAAAATTGGTGTACATTTCATATCACAAAGCAATAAAATAAATTTTAACAAAAAATGTGGATTTGAGTGCGGAGTTTTAGAGTATAAGTGTTGGAGTGTTGGAGAGTGAGAGAGTTGGAGAGTTGGAGTGTGAAAAGATTAGTTGAGTGGAGTTCTTGATATTTTTTCTATTTTAGTTAAAAATATAAACAATCGGATTTGATCTTAACAACAAATGAATAAAAGTAAATTAACACTAAAACACTAAAACACTAAAACACTAAAACACTAAAACACTAAAACACTAAAACACTAAAACACTAAAACACTAAAACACTAAAACACTAAAACACTAAAACACTAAAACCCCAAAACCCTCCTACCGAAATATGCAGACAACAGATACCGTACTTATGATAGAGCCGATCGCATTTGGCTTTAATGAAGAAACCGCAAAAAATAATTATTTCCAGAGCGAGCAGAAGGGCTTCGATATTCAGTTTAAGGCGTTATCGGAATTTAAGATGTTTGTGGAAAAGCTGAGAAGCAAAGGCATCAACGTGATCACCATCAAAGATACGCTGGACCCGCATACGCCGGATTCCATCTTCCCGAACAACTGGGTAAGCTTCCATAACGACGGAAGGGTCGTGTTGTACCCGATGTTCGCTTCCAACAGGAGAGTTGAGAGAAGGGAAGATATTATTGAATCGATTAAAAGTCAGGGATTTGAAGTGGCTGAGATCGACGACTGGTCTTTACCTGAAACCCAGGGGCATTTCCTGGAAGGTACCGGAAGCATGATTTTCGACCATGATCATAAGATCGCTTATGGTTCGGTCTCTTTAAGGCTGGATGAAAACCTTTTCAGGGAATTCTGTGAGAAATACGGTTTTACGCCGGTTGTATTCCATTCTTTCCAGAATGTAGGCGAGGAAAGGCTGCCGATTTACCATACCAATGTTATGATGTGCGTAGCGGATCGATTTGTAGTGATCTGTCTGGATTGCATCGACAATGAGCTGGAGAGAAGCAAAGTTATTGAAACCATTAAAAATTCCGGAAAGGAGATTATCGAAATTTCGGAGGAACAGATGCATCAGTTTGCAGGGAATATGCTGCAGATACAGAACAGAGCCGGTGAGAAGTTTTTGATTATGAGTGAAACCGCCTACCGATCCTTATCTCCGGATCAGGTGGCGGCCATCGGAAAATACTGTGAAATCATCTATTCGGATCTGAATACCATTGAAGTAAACGGCGGCGGAAGTGCACGCTGTATGCTGGCTGAGGTATTCCTGCCGAAAAAATAATGACAGGGTATTTAATATCCAGGTTTATCCTTCACGACAAAAAATTCCGGAACCTCAAAAGGTTCCGGAATTTTATATTAACGTCAGTTCAAATGTTTTTTTGCAGCGCAGCGGAGAAAAATGTATCGAGAACGTGTAAAGTATGACCTCTGGTTTATAGTTCAGCAACTTCTCGATACGATTTTTTCAAAATCTCTCGAAAGAACGGGGGGGGTAAATATCAAAGGTACTTTTTATTTATAGCTATTCTCTTTTAAATCCAAGATTCTCTAAGTTTGTAAATAATTGATATTTAAATAAATATTGTCAAATTCACGTTATGTTAGAGATGAGAGAGCAGCCATTGTTTTTATACAGGTCAAATGCGATCATTCACGGATAAATTCTGAAAAAGATAAATTCAGGTGATTTAAGCCATCAAAGGTTCTTAGCCTGTAACCGTTTTATTCCGCAAAGAAGAATTGTAATTACGCAGCAATAGAATAAAAACTTATTTTTATGGGATCTTTTTACAACCGGATGAGTGGCTATTCAGCTTTTTTTTCATTATTAAACAGCACGATGTTCTTGGATAATACGGTTTTCTGAACTGTTTTGGCCTGATAGATCAGGGTGCCGTTTTCGGTATTTTTAGTAATAAAGCAGCCTGCCCCGATCGTATTATGGTTTCCGATCCGGACGTTTTCTTTAGCTCCGGAATTAATCCCCATAAAGCAGTTGTCTCCTATACTGACATTCCCGGCCAGTGATACGCCGGAGAGGAGCGAATGGCTCCCGATAGAACAATGATGCCCGATACGGGCTGCAATAAACATAGAATTATCCCCGATGGTAACGTACGGATGGATTACGCTGGCCTGATCGATAAATACATTCCGGCCAATGATCAGGTCGGGCCAGACATTGGCTTTTGAGCAGATGTAATTCGCAAACGAATAGCCGGCTTCAAGAACCTTTTCAAAGATAATCTGGCGCGCATTGTTTCTTCCTACTGCCAGATGCATCAAGCAGGAATCGGGAGGAAACTGTTGCAGGATCTCTGCAAACCCTAAAACCGGACAGTTCAGAAAAGTTTTTTGGGAAATTTCAAGATAGGCATCGTCTACACAAAAAGCAACCACTTCGTAGTCGCTGTCGTTTTGAAAAGAATAGGAAATAAATTCAGCCATTTTGCCGACACCATAGATCACAATTTGTTTCATAAATTAAACATCGTATTTATATATCCGTCATGAGGGTGTCCACTCGATTTGTAACTCCGGCTTTCATGAATTAATAGTTTTATTGAATCTGTTAAAGTATAATTTGTTACTGATGTAAAAGTAAGCAATAAATCATTACAAATAAATTAATTGGAATAATTTTATTTTACAGGTTAATTAATGATAATGTGCGGAAATATCGGACGATAGAGAAAAGAGAATAACTGAACATCCACTATTATAAATCAGGCTGCTTCTTTTTAAAAGAACAGGCTATACCGCTTTCTTATTTCTGAAAAAGAATTTGCTTGGTCTTGTTACATTATAATGGACCGCCATTTTTGATCTTTACCCAATAGGCTCAGATTACTTTTTATTACTGTTTTTTATGAAAAGCATAGATGTGCTGGTGATGATCCCTCTGCCATATAGAGGTTCATTATTTTCTTTTGAAAATTGAAAAACCTGATCCTGTGAAGGTCTGACTTTATGCAGATGGTATTCCGTCTTTAAAATTTACCTGGAAGTATAGAGGACTGTATTTTTTCAGATGCCTATTTTGAGATTGATGATGAGTTGATAATTAATGATATGTAATTTTTTTATTCGCGTTGGAATTATTATTATATTTAATGCATAAAAACTGATCATGACAGACCAAGTACCGCTTTATTATCAGCATGCGTTTCTACGCCGCATCATTTCATTGAAAGAAAATAATGCTTTAATTTTTACAATAAATTACGGCTGCTGAGTCTTTCTGATTTCAGAAATTAATAACTCCTTAAATATAAAACATGAAAAAAGCTTTTGTCAGTGTACTTACCATGTACACGATTTCAGGATTCTTTGCCTAGGAAGTGGTCTGGCAGAAAGACATCCGGTCCCCGACACAGAATTTTCTTTCTCAGGTAACCTCAACCATTGATCATCAGTATTTAATAACCGGAAGTTCAATCCGGCCCGCTTCAGAGTCGCAGACTGGAGAAAACGATGGATATGACTATCACTTGATAAAATTGAACCAAAGTGGAGAAGAAATCTGGGAAAAGTATTTTTCCGGTAAAAATCATGATCACCTTGCCGCAACGGTAAATACCCAGGAAGGCGGTTTCCTTTTGGCAGGCACTTCATGGAGTAACAAGGGATCGGATAAAAAAGAGGACTCAAAAGGCGGTTCGGACCTCTGGCTTATCCGGATTAACGAATTTGGTGATGAGCTTTGGCAGAAAACCATTGGCGGAGCTGCAGATGAAGAAGCACGTGCAGTCGTCCAAACAACAGATTTTGGTTTTTTCGTAGCAGGGAATGTAGCTTCAGGTTCTGCGCAGGGAGCAGAAAAGAATTACGGTTCAAAAGATGTCCTACTCGTAAGATTGGATACAAGCGGTAAGGAACTATCTAAACTAATATTGGGAGGCAAAGGTTTAGATGAAGTGCAGAAAATGATCCCAACCATCGATGGTGGCGTATTGCTAGGGATCTATTCAAGAAGTAATGCCGGAGGATCAAAAAAGACCGAAAACTATGGTGAGGGAGATTTTTGGGTGATAAAAATTTCTAAAGAAAACAAGGTAGAATGGGAAAAGAATTTTGGAGGAAAGGGAGATGACCATTTAAGAACATTAGCCATGACTTCTACCGGTTACCTGATCGGCGGAGAATCCAGATCGGAAAGATCCGGTAATAAAACGGTTGGCATTGAAGAAGGTACTGATTTATGGTTGATCGCAACAAATTTGGATGGTGAGGAAGTCTGGCAGAAATCCTACAATTTCAGGAACAGGGATATGCTGATGGGAATGAGTGTTCTGCTGAATTCCGATGATAAATCAGCGAAAGGTTATTTACTGGGTGGTTATACACAGGCGGAAGGAAGAATAGAAACCGACGATGAAACCTTCTGGATACTCTATCTGGACCAGAATGGCAATGAACAATGGCGAAAACATGTAAAAGGAGAATCCGGCAAAAAAGAGGAACGGCTTTCGGACATTAAACTGAACCGGGACGGCTCCATCATCCTTGCCGGGACAAGTGCTGAAGAGCTTGGCAAAGAAAACTGGAAGATCGTCAAGCTGGGCGATAAACAGATTGATCAATTGATTGAAAAGAAAGACATCAGGATTTATCCGAACCCTGTGTCAGATTATGTTTATGTAGAAGTCGGATTTGATTTTAAAGAAGCTGATATCATAATGTATGACATGGGCGGAAGACAGCTTCAGAGCATTAAAACAAAAAATAATGTAACCAAGATCAACACGCAGCCGCTGGTACAGGGGGCTTACCTGGTGTCGGTGAAGACTGATGCAGGGAAAACGGCGAGCGCTAAATTAATTAAGAAATAGTCATGAGAAGAAATTATTTAATAAATCTGTTTGGAGTTTTGCTTCTGTTGATAAGCATTGTCAGCAATGGACAAAGCTCACAAAATTATCAAATGCCAAAAATTATTCCGGCATCCCCTCAGGCACAGAATTTTATGAGGTACGGAGAAATACCTGTTGATTTTAGCACAGGAATACCCAATATCGATATTCCTCTATACACTATAAAAGGTAACAAACTTACCCTGCCTTTATCCATCTCTTATCATGCATCCGGCATTAAAGTGAATGATGTTGCCTCTGAAGTGGGGTTGGGATGGGTATTTAATGGAAAGGGGCTTATTTCACGTACAACCAACGGAAGACGGGATGAGGCTAAGAGTACGGTAAGAAAGTACAATAATTCAGCAGAAGTATTGCAGGATCTGGAAGATCATTATTTAGATTATGAGTGCAGCAGCGGTAATCTTAAAGGCGCTTTAGATTTTGAAACGTTTATGACAACTACCTTTGTTGATGAACAAGATGCAATGAGCGATCGGTATTTCTATAAAATTCCGGGTGGTGAATCGGGAGTATTTGTATATGATTATTCGGTTTTTAATGAAAATGAGAATAGTGTCGTAACCTTACCTTATCGTCCTATAAAAATTAAACGGAATTTCGGATATATTCAAAATAATTCTGCAACTCAAAATCAAACTTTTGAAATTACCGATGAAAATGGGAATATATATACTTTCACTCCATATACGGTTAATGATAATTCATCTGAATGGTATGTAACGAAAATTATTTCTGCTGATGGAGCGGATAAAATCACTTTTAATTACACGCCAGTCAATAATGTATCAGGAATCGGACAAACGAGTTGTATCTATAGAGGAAGGGTACAGAATTACTGGACAATGCCCTGTACACCTGAATTAGGAGGTGATATGTATTATCAAAGTGCACCAGGAACTGAATATTCTAATCCTATCCTAAATTCTATTGAAACGGATCAGGAAACCATCGCCTTTGCATATGATACTAGGAATGATTTTAATGGAATGAAGCGGCTAAAGACTATCTCTATATCTTCTAAAATAAGTCCCACTGTAATTAACCGCAAGATACAGTTTTATGAAAAGTATTTTGGAACGGCAAATGAGGACCGAAGGCTGGGCCTGGATTATCTGACGATTTCTTCTCCGGGAAATGCTGAGGTTGAAAAATATTCATTCAAATATAATGAATCAACAATGCTGCCCCCCTATCCCCAAAAAATGACTCAGATGAAGTTTAATGAAGATTTCTGGGGATACAGTAACGGGAATAATAAGACTACCAATATTCCTGTCGATTACATCAGATTTTCGAGTTCAGACCAAAATATTTATGGAGCCAATCGGGATGCTGATCAGCTAAACGGATTGGCATCAGCATGTATGCTGCAGGAGATAAAATATCCTACCGGAGGCAAAACGGTATTTGAATTCAGCAGGTTTTTTTCAGACAATCTTTATCCATACAGGGAATATGATTGGCAAAAAAAAGGATATCTGGGAGGATTCAGGGTTAATAAAATTTCCAATTTCAAAAATGAGAATGATGCTAATCCTGAAATAAAATCTTACGCATATGCTAACCCAAGATATAATGCACCGCAATCTAAATACTTCCGGATCGACCAAGGATTTTTTGACCGGGTAGATTTTCCACCTCCAACTGAAATGGGCCAGACACAGAAAGATCCTTGTTGGGTGAGGTATAATGATGATATGGTATATTCTAACCCAATAATATTAATGGACGTAGCCCCAGGGTTGCCCATCATGTACACAGAGGTTACCGAATATTTGGGAACACCTGCAAATAATTCCGGAAAAACGGTATATTATTATGGTGAACCGTACTCTCCGTCGGACTATGAACATAATGATCATCCTTATCAGTGGGAAGCCGCATTTAATTATCATCCTTATCATTACGACCATGGTAATTTCAATCCTATAAATATCAAGAAAGATGTTTACGATAACACTAATAAACTATTATACAGGGAAATTAACCAGTATAATTCTTATTTTAAGAACACATTTACAACAGGTATTAAATTTTCGCATGGTGTCTTATATAGAACATCTGATGCGTTTTTATCTCTTTATTCAAGTATATCAGCAAACGGTCCTGTTGCTTGCTGCTCTTGTACTGCACCGGCAACCACTTGTCATCTTGCAGGGAACTGCATGGAGGGAGCAATAAACTACAGAAACTCAATAGCAGCAATTGACACGAAAGCCATTCAGGAAGCTATATTGTTAGAATCATCAATCAAAACAACGTATGACCGTTTAAATCCCAATAAATTCGTGACAGATTCTATACATTATGTTTACAATCAGCATAATTTAAAGATTAAAGAGACAACCACGATCAACAGCAGAGGTGAAAACTTACTTACTCAGTATAAGTACCCTTATGACTTCTCATTATCCCAGCCTTACCAGACTATGCTAACTAAGCATATCTTATCGCCGGTCATTGAGCAAACGCTTAGCAATACCACTTTAAACAAGCAGCTTCAGAAAACCCAGACTTCCTACAAAGATTGGGGAAATAATATCATCGAACCGGAAATCGTGAAAGGGCAGATGGATGCGGCAAGTCCGCTGGAAAACAGGATCCGCTATCTTTCTTACGACAGCAAAGCCAATCCTCTGACAGTAAAAAAAGAAGTCGGAAATCCGCTGACCTATCTGTGGGGATACAATAAATCCTTACCGATTGCCGCTGTGGAAAATGCGAAGTATGTATCTGAGACGATTAACAATGATCTGAATGTGTCTTATTCCGGACTGCAGATTCCTCCGGGAACTATCAATCAGGAATTGGGAACTTTTACCATTACGGAAGAAAAGGAATATAAAATAGACCGGACGTATGAGCGGTATCCGGAAAATTACTCGGTGATGTATCAGACGAGTTTTCAAAATATGAATAACAGCAGTGGCTCCGTCTCTTTTACCGATACCACTCCGGCTTCCGGAAATTTCTTTACGTATACTTCACCATCGGTGCATCTAAAACCGGGAACCTATAAAGTAAAGCTTACCAACATCGGATACAACGGATACCAGGGACAGATTGAAAACAATTTTAATTTCACCATATATAATGCTGTTGAATCGTCTATTCCTTTCCATACCAGTTTTGAAGAGCAGACTGTAAATGTCAGCAATGCTTATGCGATGACCGGGAAGGTTTCCCACACGGGAGAATATGTGGTTAATCTACCTTCAGCTACATTAGGGTATGATAAAGTCATTGTTTCCTATTGGGGCAAATCAGGTGCCTCTTCGCCCTGGCAGTATGTGGAAAATACCGTTATCCTGGGAAGCTCACAAAATTACAGCATCGGGTCAAATTATGCCTATATTGATGAGGTTCGGGTTTACCCGGTTGATGCAAAGATGAAAACTTTTACCTATGATCCTTTCTATAAAACGCAGACCAGCATCATGAATGAAAACGGCCAGACCGAATACTATGATTATGATGCTTTCGGAAGACTGAAAGAAGTATACATCATGGAAGGAAATGTAAAGAAAACGATCAAAACAACAAACTACCACTATAAACCATAAAACCAGATCCATGAAAAAAAGAATCATTCCTGTCTGGATGCTGTTTGCAGCATCAGGCATCCTTTCTGCACAGGCCAGTCCGAGCAGCGGGGAAAACTATATCTATACCAAAACGAACTTATCAGATCCTTCGCTTCCCGGAACGCTCAAGATTGCTGAAACCGTACAATATTTCGATGGTTTGGGAAGGCCAAGCCAGGTGGTCGGTGTGAAAGCATCCCCATCAGGCAAAGACCTGGTGACCCAAATTCCGTATGATCCGTTCGGCAGGCAGACCGAGAGCTGGCTTCCTGCGCCGATGCCTACTTCAAACGGAGCCATTCAGTCAGGAGTCAATGCGGCAGCGCAAGCTTATTATAACGACAGTACGCCTTTTTCGCGTAACAATATGGAAGCTTCTCCCTTAAACCGGGTGCTTAGCCAAGTGCAGCCGGGATCAGACTGGCAGCAGCATCCGGTAGGATTGGAATATGAAGTTAACGGGAACGATGTCAATAAATATACGGCGACATATAGCTATGCTACCTTACAATCCTCCATCAGCCTTTCCGGAACCTATGGCGAAAGCCAGCTCTACAAGAATACGGCTACCGATGAGGATGGAAACATAAGCATTGAGTTTAAAGATAAAGACGGGCAAACCATCCTGATCAGGAAGATGTTGAGTGCGACGGAAAAAGCAGATACTTATTATGTTTATAATGAATACCACCAGCTGGCTTATGTGATTCCACCTTTGGCTTCTGTTTCCGGAGCTGTAAACCAGACCACTTTGGACCAGCTCTGTTACCAGTACAAATACGACGAGCGGAACAGGCTGGTGGAAAAAAAGCTTCCGGGAAAAGGCTGGGAGTATATGGTGTATGACCGCCAGGACCGGCTTGTGCTTTCGCAGGATCCTAATCTCGGAACAACTTCCAATAGTTTTAATGCGCAGGGATGGATGTTTACCAAGTATGATCAGTTCGGAAGGGTCGTATACACCGGGTTTTTTGCAGTTCGTCGGGAAGGGCGGCCTTACAGACGGAAATTAATAACATGACTTCCAATTCCGAAAATATGGAAGTAAGAAGCAGCACGCCTTTTACGCTGAACGGAATGGATATCTATTATACGAAAAATGCTTTTCCTACCACAGGAATGACGATCTTGAGCATCAATTACTATGATAGCTATCCAACGGGTGCCCCTGCATTACCTGCTCAGATCCTGTCACAGGAGGTCATCAACGATACGGCTGCTTCCGGCATTACCACCAAAAGTCTTCCATTGGCTTCTTATGTGAAAAATATTGAAGATAATAACTGGACGAAAAATTACAGCTGGTATGATAAAAAAGGACGGGTAATCGGAGTGCATTCGTTGAACTACCTGGGCGGATATACCAAAACCGAAACTGAGCTTGATTTTGCGGGGGTGGTCAAAAAAAGCAGCACCTACCATTTAAGAAAACAAGGCGAGATTGGGGTAACACTTCAGGAAAGATTTGTTTATGACGGCCAGAACAGGCTGCTTCAGCATTACCACAAAGTGAATGATAACGATGAAGTGCTTCTGGCTGAAAATACCTACAATGACCTTTCGCAGCTTTCCAACAAAAAAGTGGGAAACAATCTTCAAAGTATTGATTATGCTTATAACATCCGCGGCTGGCTGACCGGTATCAACCGTGATCAGATGCCGGCTCCGGACCTTGGCGGAAAGCTGTTTTCCTATAAGATCAAATACAATGAAAAGGAAGGCATCAGCAATCCCGACCAGGCACAGTTTCCATGTAAGGAGGTTGTGGCAAAATATAACGGAAACATTGCTGAAGTGGATTGGAGAAGTGTGGAGAATATCGGTAATAACCCTTCCACTACCCCCAAAAGGTATGGCTATGTTTATGACAAGCTCAATAGATTGACAGCGGGCTTTTACCAGACCCCGAATAATCCGAACCTCGGGGAAAACACGGAATCTATGGGTTATGATTTAAATGGAAATATTACCAGCCTTTTCAGGACTTCAGTTTTGGAAAGCGGCAATGCCACTCCGACAAAGATCGATGACCTTGAATATATTTACGATGCACAAAATAAAAGCAATAAGTTCATTAAGATCAATGACAATTCCTATAATCCTACCGGTTATGAAGGCGGAGGAATGCCGATTCAGTATGATGCCAATGGAAATATGACGGAGATGCCGGATAAAACAATGAATATGCGGTATAATTATCTCAACCTTCCGTCAGTAGTGAATATGATGGTTGGTTTTCCGTTCGATGTAGAATATTCTTACAGGGCTGACGGGATAAAGCTGAGGAAGAAAAGTACCAGTACCATCGCAGGGATTAATACAGTGACTACTACAGTAAAAGAGACCGATTACCTGGATGGCTTTCAATATAACAAGACTACGACGACAACCCACGGAGGTGGAGGCGGACCAACAGATCCCCCGGCAGAGTTCATGGCGCCGCAAGCAAGAGCAATGGAAATGCAGGCCTATTCTGTAGATAGCAGACGCTTTCCTAATCCCACTCCGATTCCGGTCATCCTTAAGAACGAAGATCTTGAGTTTTTCCCGACGGCAGAAGGGTTTTATGATTATCAAAAAGATCAGTATATTTATCAGTATAAAGATCATCTTGGAAATGCCAGGATCAGTTTTGGAAGAGATGGCGCAGGTAATTTAGAACTGGTGGATGTAAATGATTATTATCCGTTTGGGATGAATCATTTAAAAAGTGGAAATGCTTTCTTTGGAGCGGGGTCTTATAAGAACTACAAATACAACGGAAAGGAGTTGCAGGAGATAGGAATGTATGATTACGGAGCGAGGTTTTATATGCCGGATATTGGTAGATGGGGAGTGATAGATGCTTATTCTGAAAAATATACAAACGTAAGTAATTATAATTATACATTAAATAATCCAATACGATATATTGATCCGGATGGAAATGTTATTCGGATATATTATGGTATGAAAAATCAGTTTTCTTCTGACTATGAGTATAAAGAAGATAGGGATTATAGCCAATTGTCTCCTTATTTAGCGGATACTTATAAAGTATTGGATGCTTTATATAAATCTGCAAATATTGAAATTGATGGTAATAAAGTTAATATGCTTCAAACTCTTATAGATGATAAGCGTGAACTTTCTATATTTGACGATCATAAAGAAGGTACTCAAACAAGGTTTAGAAACGGAGTTAATAAAGAAGGTAATTATGATCCTTCAAATCAGATTGGTTCAGTCAACTTTAAAACAGATATGGCTGTCCTTTTTGATGATGTAAATGATTTGGATTATGACAGATTACAAGAAAAATATAACGATAATGATATGAAAGGATTAAAAGTATCTACTCCATTACAAACTTTGGGTCATGAGTTGGGTCATGCTTATGGGTATACTGTAAATGGAACTGCACATGCAAATAGGCAGGCTGATTTAAGTACAAAGACAGGCTCGCCATATTTTAGAAATGCTGAAGAGAAAAGAGTAAATGAAATATCCCAAAAAATTGATATGAATTTACAAAAGGTATACCCAAATGTAACTATCAGAAAAAATCATATGGGATTTCCAGTAACTACAATGGGGCCGATGTCCAGTACTATAAAAAGAAAATAATGAAAATATTTTTAGGCTATTGTTTTATAATTGTGAGTATCTTTCTAAGTATTAAAGACATATCTTTAAAGGAAGATCATAGAATAAAAGTAATAAAATTTATGTATGTAAATGAGTATCCACTCGATTACGGGGAGAAAATGTTTTGGGATAATGCAGAAGAGGAGCATGCGATTATGTATACAAATGCATTTGATATCAAAGGTATTGTACAAAACCTGCCGAATTATAAATCTAAAACTTTTAAAGATTATACTTATTGTTTTTTACAACCGAAAGGAAATAAATATGATACTATTTATTCTGATTCTTCTTTAAAAGAGTTTATAATTAAAAAAAATGGTAAAAAAACTTTTTACTATGATAAAGAAGGAAAATTAGCAACGGATTTGCGATATAATTATTCTTTTTTTAGAGAATGCTGGTAAATAAAGTATTTGTAGAAGGTCTTCCGTAGCAATTCAGAAGACCTCTTTTTAATTAATTTAGGGTAGAAGAAAAGTTAGAGGACGGAAAAATAATAAATTACGTGATTTTGACAATAATCTATTTGTTATAAAAGTCTATCCGAATATAGTTATCAGAAGAAATCATAGGGGAATTTCAGTAACTACAACAGGTCCTATGTCTAATACAATAAAAGCAAGATAATGAAAATATTTTTAGGTTGTTGTTTAATTATTACTAGCTTTTTTTTTGATATTAAAAATATATTGTTAAAAGAAGAGCCCAGAATTAAAGTAATAAAATTTATGTATGTAAATGAATATCCTGTTGATTCGGGTAGCCAAATGTTTTGGGATAATGCGGAAGAGGAACATGCAGTGATGTATCAGAGTAGATTTAACATTAAAAATTTGGTACAGAAACTGCCTGTTTCAGATTATAAAAATTTTAAAAATTTCAATTATTGTTTTCTACAGCCAAAAGGAAGTAAGTATGATACCATTTATTCTGATCATTCATTAAAAGGCTGGATTATTATGAAGAATGGAAAGCCTATCTATTTTTATGATAAAGAGGGGAAATTAGCAACGGATTTACGAAATAATTATTCTTTTTTTAGAGAATGCTGGTAAATAAAGTATTTATAGAAGGTTTTGTGTAGCAATTCAGAAGACCTTTTTTATTAATTAATTTAGGGTGGAAGGAAAATTTTCTGATTAACCTTTTATAAGAAGTAATTTACAATTACAGGAACCCTTTGGAAAATGTAAGAATTAGCTATTTTAATAATGGAAGCAGCATCGAAGTTCTTGAAGAAAACAATTATTATCCTTTCGGGATGAAACATGAAGGCTATAACGCTTTGGCCGGAAACCCGGCTTATAAATATGGCTATAATGGAAAAGAGTTGCAAACTGAATCCGGGAATGTATGATTACGGGGCAAGGATGTATATGGCTGATATTGGAAGATGGGGTGTGGTGGATCCATTAGGCGAAAAAGGGCATAATTTTTCGCCTTATAATTATGCTATTAATAATCCTATTCGTTTTATTGATCCAGATGGTTTGTGGATTAGTATTACTGATGGAGGAAATCAGTATCGTTATTCTAATGGGCAGACTCAACATGAAGTAGATGGCAAATGGCAAGCAATTGATAAAAATGTGACTTTATCAGACAATGTTATTGGAATTATTGCGGGCTTATCGGCATTAGAGAATGGGGGAGATGCAGGAAAAGAATTGGTGTCATATTTTGATAATGAAAAACATGATGTTAATATTATGTATGATAAAGGGAATGCAGGAGATGCAGGAATAAGTTCATCAGATCCTATTAAAATAGATCCAAATAAAGTAACTCAAACTCCAACAGCTTTTGGTCTTAAAGATTCTCCTTTTTTTGTAAGCCTTGGACATGAGTTAGGACACAAGAGGGATGAAAATAAATATATTTTAAATGGAAGTTGGTTTGGAGTAAGCAGGAGTGAAATTTTTGCTTCTCATATGGAAAACATGATACGCGCAGAAAATGGACTGCCCTTAAGATCTTCGTATTCAACAAATCCTAAAGTTTTTGGAGGCTTAGATCCGCAGACTGTTCTAATTGACTGTACAGGAAATAGTTTCTATTATGATAAACTAGGAAAACCTTTATATGATACAAATGGAGTAGATAGAATAAATGCTGCCAAATCAGTTTATGGTACAGCAGAAGCATCAGTTTTAAAAGGAAGATATAATTATTATGATAATATTAAACGTACAAAAACTAAGTAAAGTTTTAATAGTTTTTTTAGGCATAGCTTTTATGAATGCCTGCCATGCTCAGACTCAGACGATAAAAACATTTTTTGAAACTAAAAAGAAAAATTCATATCAGAACTGTGTAAAAGAATCTGGAATAAATACTATTATGCACACCGAAGAAAACAAAGAGATTATAGCATTAATGATTAAGGGGTGTAAAGATAGAGACATTATCTTTGACAATTTCATGTATGCAACAAATACTTTAATAGCTTTGCAACCAAAAAAAAAGGATTTTATTATTTATAATTGGAAGGAATATAATCATCATATTCCTGCTCCAAGTGTTACTTTACTTCAAGCAAATAAAATCAATGTAGTTGAATTTACATATTATGATGAAGTAGAGAATAAAGATAAAAGTACTTTAGAAAGAAAGATGTATGAGGACAAAGAAGGAAAATTTAAAAATGAACTTATGTATATCCAATCTAAATTAAGCGGGCAAAAAATAGAAGATAATATAGCTGGTTACCAACGTAATGATTATTATATCATAAAAAAAAATAATGGTAACTATTACTATTATACATTGATTAATGGTAATTTAGAAAAAACTAAGTGAGTCGCATATTGCAATAATCCCTATGCTGGTACGAGTGTTTAGCTCTTGCCGGTTGATAAAATTAAGACCCATTGCAATTGCAGTGGGTCTTGGGTTATTCAATTCAATGGAAATATAGATTACTGCTAAAAAACCACCAACCACCTTGATGGTTATACCAAAACCGAAACTCTTTTTGATTTTTCCGGTGCGGCCCAGCAGACCGTTACCCGTCATAAAAGGCTTTCTTCCGATACGGAAAGGGTAATTACAGAAAATTTCCAGTATGATGCCCAAAACAGATTACTGGTGCACAAACATCAGGTGGACAGTAACCCTGAAGAAATCCTGACGCAGAATACGTATAACGACCTGTCGCAGATTACCAGTAAAAAAGTAGGAGGGGTTTCCGTTGCCGCTCCGTTGCAGAGTATAGATTATGCTTACAACATCCGCGGTTGGATGACGCAGATTAACGATCCCCAGAATCTGGGAAGCGACCTTTTCGGATATAAGATCAATTATACCGTGGTAGAAGGAATAGAAACCCCTAATCTTGATTTTCCCGGCCTGAAAGTAAAGCCTAAATTCAATGGGAATATTGCTGAAACAGTATGGAAAACCTCGACGGTTCCCGGCGATCATTTAAGAAGGTACGGTTATGTGTATGATGGCCTCAACAGGCTGCTTGCCGGATTTTACCAGAAAGATACCAACCCGAACGCCAAGGAATATTTTGAAAAGATGGATTATGACCTGAACGGAAATATTACCAACCTGAAAAGATCTGCTTATGTTGACCAGGGAAATTCTGCCGGCATCATTGATATTTTGGCATATGCCTATACCGGGAACAGGCTGAATACCGTAACGGATTCTTCTACGGATTATCGCGGGTATCCTGACACGTCAGGGAGCCTGATAGGGTATGATGATAACGGAAACATCAATCATTATGAAGACAAAGGAATTCTGAACATCACCTATAATTACCTCAATCTTCCTTCCAACATTATTTTTTACAAAGCCTTATATACCCGTTTGGGGGTAAAACGTGAAAACACCTCTTACCTGTATCGTGCTGACGGGATCAAGCTTAGAAAGACCTACAACTATGCGCCTTTTAATCCTTCAGGAACGGTTACCCAGCTTAAAACCAAAACAACCGAGTATCTGGACGGTTTTCAGTACGAATCCGGTGAAGGCCCGAAAGGGCAGGTAACTGCCATGGCCTTAAAGTTTATCCCTACTGCGGAAGGCTATTACAATTTTGAAAATAATAAGTATATTTACAATTACACGGATCATCTGGGAAATGTGAGACTCAGTTATTTTAACAACGGCAACAATCTGGAAGTTCTTGAAGAAAGTAATTATTATCCTTTTGGGATGAAGCATGAAGGCTATAATGTTCTGGCCGGAAACCCGGCTTACAAATACGGTTATAACGGAAAAGAACTTCAGAGTGAATCCGGGATGTATGATTATGGAGCCAGGTTTTATATGGCGGATATTGGGAGATGGGGCGTACAAGACCCATTAAGTGAAAAATTCTTTGATTTTAACAATTACAATTATGTCTTAAATAATCCAATAAAATTTGTCGATAAAGATGGTATGGATGTTTATTTATTAAGTGAAGAAGGTAAATTTATTCTAGCAAAAAAACAGAAAGGTGACGATTTAGTTTATGGATATAATAGTAAAACAGGATCAATTAATGATAACAATGGTGATAAAAAGGGAGATTATAAAGATGGTATAAGAATAAAAACTGAAGGCTTGGTTGGGCAGTTACAATATTATAGAGATGGTGTAAAAGATGATACTTATTCCGCATATCACCAATCTATAAAGGAATATAGCTCACAAGTAGAAGATGATATGTTTAAATTATTTCATTATGCAGCTAGTAATGCTAAAAATGTTGAATTTTCGCTTATTGATTTTAATCTGAAAAATAAAAGATACTTGGCTTTACAAACTTATAATGACCCAGGATTTTCACCAGGATCTGGGCAAATTGGTAAAGATGTAAAAACAAATGCAGAATATCATTATCATCCTTTTAAAACTGTATACGAAGAAAACTACACAGAAATAAATTCTATGGGATCAAGAGGAACAGGCATATATTATGGATCGGGAGGAGATTATAGAAATACTGTAGATTATAATGTATATTATCCCAATTATGTATTTTTCCCAAAATCAACAAATCTTTATAATGTAACTAAAACAGGAATTTATTTAATAAAGAAGATTAATAATAACTATAAAAACTTTAAAAAATGAAAATATTTTACATGTACTTTATCTTTATTTTTTTATTAATAAATTGTAAAAAAGAAAATAAAAATTCCTTTTTTAACGAAAATTTGGAAAGAGAAATTTTACGATACCAAAAAGATCATGCAATTCCTCAGAAAAGCCTGTATAAACTATTTATCTATGAAATTTTTTTTTCACGAAGAAATGACACAATACTTACGATAACAGTTAGTCCAACAGGGATCCGATCCAATAATAGTTATGGTATTTACAAAAATGAAATTCTTAAACCATTGTATATAATTGATAATGAAAAGTTAGGAAAAAAATTTATTAAGCTTTATAAAAAGACTGACATGAAAGATTATAATTTAAGAGGTTTACCACCTCATATCGATATAATCTACCCCGTATATAAATATAAAGTGAAAGGAAACAAATTAATTCTTTTGGATTCTTTGAAATAGATACAGGCTATATATTTTAACAGAAAACCTCGGCTTACAAATATGGCTATAACGGAAAAGAACTGCAAACCGAATCCGGGATGTATGATTATGGAGCCAGGTTTTATATGGCTGATATTGGAAGATGGGGAGTAATAGATGCTATGTCTGAAAAATACAGGAGGTGGAGTCCATATAACTATGCAATCAATAATCCTGTCAGATTTACTGATCCGGATGGCAATGATCCACTGTATGGTGAAGAAGCACAAGCTGCATTTAAATTCTTACAGAGTTCTATGGGATCTAGGAGGCCGCCCAATGATTATATTTTTGATGAAAAAGGAAATTATGTTAGAACAGAAAAAAATAATCAGCCACATAGGTTAGTTGTAGAAAATTCAAAAAGTAAAGATAGAACTAATTACAGTTTTGCAGATCCTAATGAAGATTCTAAACAAATAGATAGAGGTATTATAAATAAATTATTATTTGTTAGTGAAGCTGAAATTTTAGGAATGCTTAAAGAGCAAGGTGCTTTTGAATCCGGAAAATTTAATTTTGCTTGGGAAAGTCAAGGAGGAGGAGATTTTGATTATTCATATTCTGTTCTTCCAAATAAATATACTGAAGCAAGTTCAAGTCCTTTAGATAGTTATTCAAACGCTCTTTTCCTGCCTCAAGGAGATACTACAGCACACAACCAGATGAATTTTGGAAATTATTTATGGGGAGCTACTGGTTATACAGCTGGGTTTGATTATTCAGGTCTTCAAATAGGAGCACATGCAAATAGTAAGTTTAATTCAAGAAGAAATGGTTATGATTCTCAATGGGATTCTAAAGATGATCAAAGATCCATAATATTAGGAGCTACTCATGCCAAACGGGCTGGTTATAGATCAATAAAAGCAATAATGTCATATGAAAAAACTCACAAGAATTTTTATTAGTTTATTTTTGATTTTCATTCTTACTCAATGTAAATCAACCAAATATAGCGATAGATTTTCCAAACTTGAAAATGAAAATTTTACTTATTTTAAAGGATATTCAATAACATATAGGAACGGAGTATATTTAATAAATAATACTTATGTAAAAAATGATGATAAAAAAATTTTCGTTAAGAAAGGACTTACTGGAAAAATTAAAAATATTAAAGACATAAATAATAATTTCATTACGAAGTCTAAGACAGAAATTAAATCATTAGAAAAGCTTTTAGATAAATTTGATAAATTAGATGTTGCAAATTTATCTGTTGATAATTTTCAAAATATTCAGTTTGTTTTTTTCTTGAATAAATGTTCATATACATTTTTACGATTGTCAAATAAAAACAGTTTGAAAGATATAAACAAAGCATATTTTGAAAAATATAAAAAAGATTGGTATTTATATAAGCAATGTTCTGAATAGAAAACTCGCCCGTGCCATTAGATAAAAAACCTCCAAAACTGCATCGACTATTGAAGGCTAGGAGAGCTATTGGCTGTGAACCATTATTATAGTTTAATGCATAACTATGCAATTACTATTCAGGAAGCATCAGTAAATTACAACAATAAGCAGTTGTAGCAAACAGGGATGTATGATTATGGCGTAAGATTTTATATGCCGGATATCGGGAAATGGGGCGTCGTCGATCCGCTCGCGGAGAAAATGAGAAGATTTAGCCCTTACACCTATGCGGGCGATAATCCTATAAGGTATATAGACCCAGATGGTTTATGGATTAGTATAATGGATGGAGATAATCAATATCGTTATTCTAAAGGGCAGACTCAACATCTAGTAAATGGAAAATGGCAAGCAATTGATTCAAGCGTAGCTTTATCGGATAATGCAATAGGAATTATTGCCGGTTTACAAGCAATCGGAAGCGGAGGAGATACGGGAACAGGAATGATTTCATATTATGATAATAAAGATCATAATATAAACATTCAATCCACAACAGGTGAAAATTATTACGATAAAGGTACTGCATATGTAAATCTTTCCCTAAAATCAAATATTCCTACAAACGATGGTCAGGTTACTGATGCTCCATTTTTTATAAAGTTAGGACATGAAATGGCTCACGGAACGGATCCTATGAAAAATAGTGATTTGTTTGGACCTTGGGTTGGAGGGAAAACTAAAAATGATAATGTAAGTCATTCTGAGATTTTTGCTTCACATATTGAAAACAAGCTAAGAGCAGAGAACGGACTACCATTGAGGGTGTCTTATATGATCAATCCAAATAATAAAATTGCAAATGGTGTAGATTTGCAAACGATGCTAATTGACAGTACTGGAAATAGTATTTATTTTAATAGTTATGGGCAAAATCTCCAAAATCAATTGCAACCCAGAGATCCATACAATGCTTTTATGGATTATATAGGTGGTGGTCAACCCTTAAAAGGCAGATATAATTATTATGATAATGTAAAAAAACGAATAAAATGAAAAATTTTTTAATAATCTATGTAGTTCTACTTTTTAACTATTCTTGTAAAGCTCAAGCTAGTCAAAATTTAAAATCTGATATTATTTCTTTTTATAAAATAAACGATAAAGATATCCAAAGTTGCAAAAAAGAAATTGATGAACTTAGAAAGGTGAAATATGAAGAATGGTTTATCGAAAGTGTTTTTGAAGGATGTACGGTGAGATTAGAATATTTAAATTTCTTTAGGAATAATACTTTAAAAATCTTAGAAAGAATTTCTAGTGAGAAAAATTTTTTAATTATTAATTTTATAAGCAGCAACATAACTATACCGAGTGATACTAAAACTATCTTATATGCTAATGGTAATTATTTTGGTATAAAACACTATACTGACTTTGTAAATAATATTGCTATTGAAAAAAATGAGGAATTTGAAGTTAGTGAATTCGAAAAATATAATATTGAAAAAATTGATGAGTATCTGAAAACGGGTAAATCGGAATATTTTAGTGATAAAAGTGATGGACAAATAGGTATATATAAACAATGGGATGTCGTTGCAAGAAATAATGGAAAACATATAATTAAAGAATTATATAAAATAAAATAATCTTCATCCAATTCGAGCGTGTAACTTATTCCTTTAAATAAAAAACTCACAAACAATTAACTTTCCTAAAGTGTAAGACTCAGTTATTTTAACAACGGTAGCAGCATAGAAGTTCTTGAAGAAAGCAATTATTATCCTTTTGGGATGAAGCATGAAGGCTATAATGTTCTGGCCGGAAACCCGGCTTACAAATACGTTTATAATGGAAAAGAACTGCAAACTGAATCCGGGATGTATGATTATGGAGCCAGGTTTTATATGGCAGATATCGGGAGATGGGGAGTGGTGGATCCGCTGGCGGAGCAAATGAGAAGGCAAGTCCATATAATTATGCTTTTAATTAATCCAATCAACTTTATAGATCCCGACGGAATGCTATCACAACCTTTCATAGATGATATAATGAAGAAATCTACTAATGGGAGCACTACTTGGAAAAATGATGGAAATGGAAATTTTTCTGATGGTAAAGGAAATACTGTTATTGAAAAGGAGCCGGATAATAATTCTAGATCTCATGATTGGGCATCTAAAGGACCATTTAAAATTCATCAGAGAGCAAATAGAGAAGGTATTTTTAGAAATAAAACTCCTGATTATACAGGTGATCTGGGAAATGCTTTAAAGGCTTTAGACGAAGGAACCGAATATGCTGATAGTGATCAATTTCAAACAGGAGCGTATTCTTACAGACATGGAATGCGAAATTATGATGAAACAAAAACAGGTAAACTAAATAGTAAAAACATTAATCCTATATACAAAAGATGAAAAAGTTATTTTTAATATTAATAGTGATATGTTTTTCCTGTACAGAAAAAACATCATTAACTGAGAGAAAAATTAGGATTTCTCAATTAACTGAACCTCAAGACAATATTTATATCGAATTATTATCTTATTATTCAGCCTCAAATGAAAAAGAATCAAATTTTTATGTTGTAAAAAATATTCAAAATAATGATACTTTATATGTTATTGACAAGGATAAACTTCCAATAGGTGATTTTATAAAAAATTATGATGGTGTAGAAAAAACAGCAATAGTTTTGCAAAGAGGGAAATTACAAAGTAAAAATGAATTTATTATAAATATTCCTGTAAATTATAATCTCAGTCATAAACCTTTGTATTTAGGAGAGCTTATAAGGTTAATTGATTAAAAATATGATAATATACATACAAATATTTGTATGTTATAGTATTCTTTGAATAATGAACTCTCCATGCTGATGAGCATTCCGTTATTATCCAGGAAGAAAAACAAAAAGAATGAATATAACAACTATAGCCTCCAAAATTTTCATCAAAGAAAACTCATTGGTAAGTACAAAAATAGAAGAAATAAATCTCAATAAAGATGAGCTGGGAGAGTTAAAAATAAATATTACCATTAGCGGCTTTTCAAAGAAAAGCGACTATTCTAAAATAAACTTATTGTTCAGCGATATTATCGAATCCAAATTTTACTATACTCATAGTTATAATTTTTATAATGTCGAAAATTTTAAGTTGTTGCCTATTGATGGTTGTATTTATTTAAGTTTTGATCCTGATACTTCCAACGACAAAAAGTCAGATGACGATTCTGATTTTATCCTTGCTAAAAAGCTTGAATTATTTATTGTGAATAATTGATTTATTGCTTTGCTCTCCTATAAATAAAAAGGGATATTATGGAATATTTTATTTACGAAATTAATCATACTTATACAGATGAGATAAGTACCAGTACAAAGCTTCTGGGATTCTGTGATGGTATAGAGGGGATTGAAAAAATAAAAAAAGAAGCGTTAAAATTATCAGGATTTAAAAACTATCCGGAAGATTTTGTCATCGATAAATATCAGATGGATAAAATACATTGGCAGCATGGCTTTACTTCTGTAATAGGAGAAATTGGAAGGGATTATCTTTTAGAAGGTGATATAATAGATGAAACGTATGTGTCTCTAAAACAGCTAGGTTTAGAATCCGTTTTCAGCGTGAGTCACAGCTACACGATCCATAGGTATTTGGATGATGAAAGATTTATAGGGGTTTTTTCTTCAAGAAAAAAGGCTGAAAAAGCAGTAGGGGAGTTAAAAAAACAAGATGGGTTTATTTTGCATCCTGATGATTTCGACATCAGTGAGCTGGAACTTAATGATCTTCTTTGGAAATCGGGCTTTTAATTGGGTGTCCCTATTGAAATTGTTTGATAATTAAAGTCATACTGGAAAATAAATAACTAAAAACCCCTCCCGCTGTCGCGGACATCCTGCTCGTGCCCTTAGATCCATAGATCCTACTTACACAACAAATCACAATCCTGGCATCCATTAAAAAAACTTGCCTATTTTTGTGAACAAGAAACCATAGATTATGAAGAAGTACTTCCTGATGTTCATGTTGCTGTTGGGGGCATTTGGCCTGAAAGCCCAGCAGAAGACCTATTGTAACCCGATCAATATCGATTACGGCTATACCCCGTTTGAGGTTTTTTCAAAGCAGGGGAAACACCGGGCGACGGCCGATCCGGTGATCGTCAATTTTAAAAACAAGCTCTTCCTTTTTTCGACGAATCAGGAAGGATACTGGTACAGCGACGATATGCTCGACTGGAAATTCGTGAAAAGGAAATTCCTGCGGGACAACAAATACATTCATGATCTCAATGCTCCGGCCGTCTGGGCAATGAAAGATACGCTGTATGTTTTCGGATCTACCTGGGAACAGGATTTCCCGATCTGGAAAAGTACCAACCCTACCAAAGATGACTGGAAAATTGCCGTTGATACGCTGAAGGTCGGCGCCTGGGACCCGGCTTTCCACTACGATGAAGACAAAAATAAATTGTATCTCTACTGGGGATCCAGCAACGAATGGCCTCTATTGGGAACCGAAGTGAAAACAAAGACCTTGCAGTCGGAGGGTTTTGTAAAGCCTGTTTTAAGATTAAAACCCGAAGACCACGGCTGGGAACGGTTCGGGGAATACAACGATAATGTTTTCCTGCAGCCCTTCGTGGAAGGAGCGTGGATGACGAAGCACAACGGGAAATATTACATGCAGTACGGAGCACCGGCCACGGAATTCAGCGGATATTCCGACGGCGTCTATGTGAGCAACAAGCCTCTGGAAGGTTTCGAGTACCAGCAGCACAATCCGTTCTCCTACAAACCGGGAGGTTTTGCACGGGGAGCGGGACACGGAGCGACTTTTGAAGACAACTATAAAAACTGGTGGCATATTTCAACCATTTTTATTTCCACCAAGAATAATTTCGAAAGAAGGCTGGGCATCTGGCCGGCAGGATTCGATAAGGATGATGTGATGTACTGCAACACGGCTTATGGCGATTATCCGACGTATCTTCCGCAATATGCCCAGGGGAAAGATTTTTCAAAAGGGCTGTTCGCAGGCTGGATGCTTTTGAATTACAACAAACCGGTGCAGGTCTCTTCAACGCTGGGCGGATATCATTCCAACTATGCGGTGGATGAAGACATTAAAACCTACTGGAGCGCAAAGACAGGAGATAAAGGAGAGTGGTTCCAGACCGATCTGGGCGAAGTTTCCACCATCAACGCCCTTCAGATCAACTATGCAGACCAGGATGCCGAATTTATGGGGAAGACCCTGGGTAAAATGCACCAGTACAAAATTTACGCATCCAGCGACGGAAAAAAATGGAACGTGATCGTAGATAAAAGCAAAAATACAAAAGATGTCCCTCATGATTATGTAGAACTGGAAAAGCCTGCCCGGGCCAGATTCCTGAAAATGGAAAACCTGAAAATGCCGACAGGGAAATTTGCACTGAGCGGATTCAGGGTGTTTGGAAAAGGGGCGGGGACCGTTCCGGGGAAGGTTCAGAATTTCGTCCCGCTGAGAGCCGATCCTAAAAAGTACGGCGAAAGAAGAAGCATCTGGATGAAATGGCAGCAGAACTCCGAAGCCGACGGATATGTGATCTATTGGGGAAAATCACCGGATAAATTATACGGAAGCATCATGGTCTACGGCAAAAACGAATATTTCTTCACGGGAGCCGACCGCACCGATGCCTATTACTTCCAGATCGAAGCCTTCAATGCCAACGGCACTTCGGAAAGATCGGAAATTTTTAAATCAGAATGAAGCAGGAAGAATATTGTAATTGAGCTAAATAAAATTCGTGATAAAAGGCTTTGTGTTTTTTGTTAAGTTTACGCCTTTGTGAGACTTAAAAACATTTAGGTTAAAAAAAAGTTTGTGGTCCCTGTGTTGAAATAGTCTCAGGATCAAACAGATCATCAAAAATAATGAACGCTTTGAAATTTTCAGAGCGTTTATTTTTGATCTGCTTTTCTCAGGAAATCTTCAATCTTCTCCACTAAAAATGATGCATGAGGCGGCTGCTCCCATCCCATATGATTGCCATCGAATTTATACGATTCATGGTATACTTTGTTTCGGGCCAAAGCTGAATCCAGAATTTTTTTTTGTGATACAGGCACCACATGGTCGGCGGTGCCGTAATATGAAAGGGTGGGAGCCGAGGATGGAGAGATCCAATAGACCGGGCTTCCGAAATTCATCAATGAAAGATTGTCCTCAACAATTTTCGGATCAATGAGGTGCTTTTCTACAAAAGCGTAATCGTCGTAATTTCTAAATCCCGGATCGTTCAGATCTGCCGGGCCTACGATATTTACAACCGCCTTTACTTTTCTGTTCCGATCATTATGATAGGCATAAAACATAGAAAGATGGCCGCCTGCACTGTTTCCCAGAAGAATATACTTCGGTTTGATGTTTAATTTTTTTTCGACGTACATCATAGCTGTATTTATATCATCAGTTTGGTCCGGAAGCGCAAAACGGGTAGCCGAAGCCAGCCGGTATTCAAGATTTACAAAAGCGGTATGGGGAAACTTTTTCATCAGGTCAAAAGTAAAACTGGTAAGCTGTGATTTTCTTCCGCCCCGCCAGCCTCCGCCGTGAATGATGATAAAAACGTTTCTGGAATCCATATTCTTATCCGGAATGTAGAGATCCATTTTTTGGGCAGCATTCTGGCCATAGGCCATATTCTGTTCCGCTCTGAACAAAATGTTTTCTCCCAGATCAATGGTTTTCTGCCGGCAGCCCGAAAGCATCAGGGTCATGACACTTAAAAAAGTCAAAAGATGCTTTTTCATCAGATTTATTTTAGACTAATGCATTTAAAAATAAAAAAAACTCACCGGTTTCTCAGTGAGTTTGCATAAAAAATAATTGATTATATGAAGAATGATTTTATCTTGTTCTGTTTGATAGCATTTGAAGTGCCTTTAATGTCAACGGCATTTCAAGAAGAGCGGAAATTTTAAAATCAGGGTAAAACAATAAGGATGTCCGCTGATTAAGGAGAATCCGTGATAAAAGGCGCTGTATGCTTTGTTGAGTTTATGTCTTTGTGAGACGTCAAAACATTCAGGCTTAAAAAACTTTGCGCGTTCTGTATTAAAATAGGTTTAAGATCAACACACACCAACAATAAAAACGCTTTGAAATTTTTGAGAGCGTTTATTTTTGATAAGCCTTTTAATAACAGATAGAAATGACATCTATTTTTCAATATCTAACTGAGGTGATTCTTTAATCCTTTTCTGATTCGATTGTTCCATTCTTCTTTTCATATTCGGATCATCGAAGATCATTCCGCTCAGATCTGAAAGGGTGTTGTATTTTATCTGTTTCGCTTTTGCCTTCGAAACCAGTTTATACCTTTTATCTTTAGGCAGACTAGCCAAACGGCTTTTTCTTTTGAAGACAGAAAGCGTAAAATAATATTGTCCGTTTTCATCATACATATTAATAATCAAACCGGGAAGTCCACAAAATTTGTAAGGTCCGAAATTTAACGGTAAAGCGTCGGTATACCAGGCAATCCATTTTCTGCCATAAGCTATCGTATAAGCCTTTCTTGTTTTATAACCGGCATAGGTTTTTGTATCATTCAGAACGGTCCATTTTAAATCAGCAGATTCTTTGTATTTAACTTTAGCATCTACAATCGTTTCATAAACAGTAAAGGTGTTTCCTTTTTTTAATACTTCTTCTCCAAGTGCTGTCGTATATTTGGTACTGGCCGTGAAATCATCGTTATTTATTTCTTTTCCTGCTTTCAGGGAATCAAGGATATACTGATTTGTGCTTCTGTAGAAACTTGTATTTTCTTTACTGTTGATAAACAGAAGAAACTGCTCCGCATTTTTTTTATTATATATCGGATATTCTACATTATATGCCGCTACAAAATCGGTCTTTAAAATTTGGGAAGAAAAATTAAAGCAGGTAATAAACAATAATAAAATGATAAATATTTTTTTCATGATCATAAAATGTTAAAAGAGCAGAATGAAGAATCACTCTGCTCCTATTCTTGAACTTAACGTTAAAATTTAAGGATTGATAATAAAGACTGAAGGAACCGTGCTGCAGAGATTGTAGTTGATTACAGTCATATATTGTTGCATTTGGACATTGGTAACTTCATTTGATGTTTCTAAATTTGCCTTTTTTCCACAGGACGTTGTAACTGTCCAATGTCTGGCAAATGCACCTGCTGAGGCGAAAATCATCCCTGTTAATAATAATTTTTTCATATTGTATAATTTAGAATTAGATGGCAAACATAAAAATAATAAATCATTTAAAAAAATAAAATTTATTATGTTAAATTTATGATTAATAATATTTTACATAAATCATGTTAGTCAGTTTAAATTCTTAATTCTCATTTTGAAAACAAAAAAACTCACCGGTTTCCCGGCGAGTTTACCATAAAAAATAATTAGTTATATGAAGAAATGATTGTTATCTTGTTCTGCTCTTGATGTCATCCGAAGCACCTTCGATGGTTCTTACTTTTTTTACTTTCTGATTTCCGAAATTGTAGGTAAGGCTTACCGTAACGCTTCTTCTGTAGGTATCGTTTTTGATGTAATTGTAATTGCCATTGCTTTGGTAATCCTCAATCTCTACGACATTCGTTCTCAGGACATCGTTTACATTCACGGCAAAAGTCCAGTCGTTCCAGTTTTTCTTGATGCTCAGGTCAAGGCTCATCAGGTTTTTCAGAACCCCCAGCTCAATCTGCTGCTTATCTACATAGAAATAATTGACGCCTAAAAACCAGGTTTTGTTTTTATCAAGACGGATCGTATTATTGGTCTGGATGGTAAGGCTGGTGGAACGTCTTTTATTCACATACGCAGGGAAAACATCTCCCGAAGTAGGATCAACGCTCAGGCTTCCGTTGTTGATGTTATGTTGGAACCCGATGTTGAAATTGGTCGTAAGATACTGCTTGAAAAAAGTTTTCTGAACACCCAGCATCGCCGACATTTCCTGCTTGTCCCCGAAATTGGTTCTGATGTAACGCAATTGTTTACGCGGATCCATGATTACCTCTCCGTTGGCATCTTTTACAGGATTTCCCATATCGTCAAGCCTTGGCTTCAGGATGTCCCGCTGTAAAGGAACCTGCGTGATCTGGTCTTTTTCATAAGAGTGGTTCAGGATCAGGAAATAGGAGTTTTTGTACATATAGGTAAGCTCCTGGTTGTAGGTGGAAGATGCTTTTACAAAAGGGTTGTTCTGCGTATAATTGTCTTCCGTCAGAATATTCCGTACCGGATTCAGCTCCCAGAAGCTCGGTCTTCTCATACGGCTCGAAAAAGCGTAGGAAATATTATTTTTATCATTGATGGCATAATTAAAGGTCAGGTAAGGAAGCAGGTTTTTGTAATTCTGCTCGATTCTCCGGTATTCCGGGGAAGCATTGTCTGAAGTTCCCAGACTGTGGGTAATTTCATACCGGGCTCCAACTTTCCCGGAGAACTTATCGGAAAATTTCTTTTCAAAGGTTAAATAGAATCCGTAAATATTTTCATCATAAATAAAATGATTCGGCGATAGGGTATTCTGAATATTTATCAGCTGGCCGTTTTTATCATAAGCATAATCCAGATTGCTGTTTTTGGTATCGTTATCCGTTTTTGTCCTGTTGTAATTTCCGCCTACGGAAACCGTAAAATCTTTTTTAAATTTCTGGATGTAGTCTGCCATTCCGGAGAAATTGTTAATCATTTGCGGAAGCTCCTGGATAATTTGTCTGCTCATTCTCAGGTCATTCTGGCTGATATCGGAAATAATGGTTTTATTATCGGTATACTGGAATCTTTTGTAATTGAGATAGGCTGCGTTCAGATTCAGCTTGCTGCCCAGAGAGTCGGTTTTGAGCTCGTAATTCAGGTTTAGTGAGTTGTTGTAAGACCTCGCATCTTCTTTATTCCGGGATTTCGTATAATTTTCCACATAGACCTTATTTTCCGCATCATAGGACCGGATGGTATTGAAAAGGTTGATGGTCGAATTATAGCTTTTATTGGCCCAGGTATTCCAGGACAAACCCAGATTGCTTTTTTCATTCAGCTGATAATCCATATTCAGGTATCCTCCAAGGTTCTTGTTAGGATCGTCGATGTTTCCTACCGATTCATTAGAGGACAGGCTGTTGCCGTTTCTCAATACATATGATTGCGGATTGATATTTTCACCTCCGCTGAGATTGGCATTGATCCCTAATTTATCTTTTCTGTAATTCAGGGAAAAGCTGGCGTTGGCGGCATTGTATTTATTCTGGGAATTGGTCATTCTCATATTTCCGCTGGTGCCGTCACTCATCTTCTTCTTCAGAACAATATTGATGATCCCGTCTGAAGATTCCACCTGAAATTCGCTCCCCGGAACCGTAATTACTTCGATTTTCTGGATGTTCTCAGCCGGCGTGTTTTTCAGGAACTGGGTCAGGGATTCCGCATCCATATTGGTCTTTCTCCCGTTGATGTAAATCACTGCGTTGTTCTTGCCTGCAATTTTCAGGGTCTTATCATCGGTGGTTGAAAGAAGCGGGGTCTGCTTCAGAAGATCGAACGTATTGTTTCCTTTGGTTACCGGAGAAGCGGCAACATCATATACAAAACGGTCGCTCTGCTTTTTAAAAACCTGTTTCGTAAGCGTAACGGCTTCGATGCTTTTTGTTTTTACGGTATCCTGTTTTTTTTCCTGGGCAAAAGCAAATCCACTGAAGAATATGGCGGCAATAAGAATCTGAGTTTTCATGATTTTATTTTTTTAGGGAGTTTAATAGCTTGTATTTGTTATTATTTAACATTGCAAAGATATATAATAAAAATAGTATCATGCAATACAAAGTACTTAGAATATCTTTGATTTAGATTTAATTTGTTGATTTTCAGTGATTAAAATTTTGGTTGATTTTTTAATTTCAGAAACCTAATTACTTATTTAGACAATTTATAGCTTAATTCTATTACATTAGACATGAAATTTTAGATCTGCATGATAAATTATAGGGAAAATTTCAAGAGATTGTTGTAGTAAATTGATCTGATAAGAAAACAGACCGGTAATCTTCATGCATTTATACAAAAACCAAGAACAGCTTTCGTGCTAGATAACATGAATCCGAAGTTATTTAAATATCAATCATTTAATAAGAAAACTTAAATAACTTCGGGTTTAAAACAGAATGGGCACTGAAAAATACCTTTGATATTTAACTACTGTCACTTTGAATAGGTTTTGAAAAAATCGTACCGGGAAGTTGCAGAACTAAAAACCAGAGATTCTGCTTTGCACGTTCCCGGTACATTTTTCTCCGCTACGCTGCAAAAAAACTCGAACTGACGTTAAATGAATCCAGGCTAAATACAGTCGAATTCACGTTAGATAGATATAGTTAATTCAGTTATTTTAATCAACTAATGTTGTGGTACGCCGGATTAAATAAATCAGGATTTCAATAGTACTTCTGGCAGGCCATAAGTAATGTTCATATCATATTTAGAATCTTGACCGCAAGGTCAATATCTAAACTCCCATACTTCCTTACTTCCATCATTCAGCTTCCCTCTTCCAGCCCTCTGTCTTGTAAAGGATGTTGTGAAATAAGAAAGGACCGTAAAGATCCTTTCCTTTTTTTTTGTGTTTATTCCCGGTCGAAACGGGCCAGTTTTTTATCGATCCAGATCGTGGCAAAAGGAAAGAAAGCTGCAATTAAAGCAAAGACGCTGTCTTCGTCGTCCCAGGCAAATATCTTTCTTACGGCTGGCAGGAACAGGAGGTACAGGGTAAAAAACAAACCGTGGATGCTGCCGATCGTGCTGATGTACACAATAGGAAAAAGATCTGTAGGATTGGTCCGGATCCAGATCATCGCCGTAAAAAGGAAAAACCAGGAAACCGCTTCTGCCAGACAGATGTTCTTAAACCACCGGATCACTTTTTCCTGCGGATATTTCGAGAATAATTTTTCTAGGAAATTCATTAACTATTTATAATAAATGATAAATTTGGTTTTTATTCCGTTGTAATGCCCGGCATTTTCCGAGAGTACAAAGATAGGCGAATTAATAAAATCTCCGATCTTTCTCTCAAAATAAGCAATGTACTTTTGTTTATCGGCATCACCAATCTGATGCTCAAAATGATCCAGCTTTAAACGATGGGATATATCATCAAAGATAAGGTACACTTTAGTAAAAGATGGATTCGGATTCAATAATGTCTTATAATGTCTCGGGTAAGTAAATTTTTCGTGGAATAACCTGTTAATCAGATTATCCGCTATCGCCTCATCATCTTCATATAACCAATCAAAATGGTCATTATATTCAAAAATTGCGGACGGGTTTTTATTAATATAATCCAGAAGCGATTGTTTTACAAGATTGTTTATCACATTTCTTCCAAATTTTTCTTCTGTAAACTCATTCATAAATGTTTTATAACACGAACCTGGCGTATAGGCTCCTATGCAGTTTCCCATCCAGGTTCCTCCCCAAGCTATTCCAAGCTTTTTCAAAGCAATTTCCAACTCTTTTCGGGCAGGAAAATCAGAACCGTAAGGGGCCGCAATATTGATGAAATATTTATTTATCAGTTTAGCATCGTTTACTGCAAGCAATGAATCATTGAAACATTCTCTTTTCCGGTAATCCACCCTTTCCTTTATCCATTTTCTTGATTCTTTTTCTCTTATAATGTTTACGGAATCTTCTTTTGAAAGAATTTGACCCAAAACAGAAGCCTTCATGAAGAAAAGAAAGATAATAAGATAAAATTTCATCAGAATCACTTATAGAAACTGCTTCCGTCCAGGTACTCAAAAACTTCCGCCGGCAGCATTGGCCGTACATTTTTTCCGGTCCGGATCATATTCCGGATCTCGGTGGCGGAAAGCTCAATAACAGGAGCTTTGATCAGGGAAATATTTTCATGCTGCAACAAACCGGAATCTTTTTTTTCACCTTCAAAAATTCTCGGGTAAACAATAATGTGGTGGTTTTTAATCAGAGTATCCGCATTTTTCCATTTGTGGAGGTTAACCAGGTTATCCTCACCCATGATTAAGCTGAACGAATAATCAGGATGTTTTTCATGAAGATAAGTAAGGGTATCAATGGTATAGCTGGGCTGCGGCAGAGAAAACTCGACACTGGAGGCCCGCATTTTAGGGTAATTTTTTACAGCAAGCTGCACCATGTCCAGCCGGTTATGGTCTTTCAGTAAAGATTTTTTTTCCTTAAACGGATTCTGCGGACTTACCACAAACCACAGTTCGTCCATATCCGAATGTTCCAGGATATAATTGGCCAGGATTAAATGCCCGATATGAATAGGATTGAAGGAACCGAAAAAAAGTCCGATCTTTTTCATTTTAATGGATAGGTTGAAGGATTAATCCCTGAATCTTACATCTTTGATATTCAGGTAATGGGTAACATTGCCTTTCCAGTGGTTTTCTTCCAGAGTGAAGGCCAGATCGAAATATTTATTCCTGAAATCATCGGCAAACTGTCCCAGCTTGAATCCGACACATTCGATATTCCGTCCGGTAGATTCCTGCCGTATGTAAAACTTAAGGTGGTTGTTGTCTTTCCCCATGGTTTTGATGTAACCCGAAACTTTCTGGTTGGTCAGCGTCAGGATCGGTTTCATATTATGAGGACCGAATGGTGCCAGCTTCCTGTGGAAATTAATGAATTCGCGGTTGATTTCATCGATCTGGATTTCAGAATCAATGGTAATGGAAGGTTCTTTCTGATGGTCTTTGATCTTCTCGGAAACCACCCGTTCGAATTTTTCCTTGAAAGCATCAAACTTCGCCTTCTCCATCGAAAGCCCTGCCGCAGCATGATGTCCTCCGAATTTCAGAAAATATTCCGAACACATATCCAGCGCTTCATGAACATCAAAGTCTGAAACAGACCGTGCCGAAGCAACCATTTCTCCGTTATTGCCATCGGTAAAGACCAGAGTCGGCTTATAGTACGTTTCGATCAGCCTTGAAGCGACGATGCCGATCACCCCTTTATTCCATTCCGGGTGGTAAACGATGGTGGTGTATTTGGTTTCCTGCTGGGATTCGATCACCTGGTTTAAAGCGGAAAGGGTGGAGTTCATATCCAGCTCCCGCCTTTCGTCGTTCAGGTTCATGATATCGCTCACGATCTGGTGCGCGTGTTTCAGATTATCGGAAACCATAAGTTCAACGGCCGCTTTTCCATGGGAAATCCTTCCGGCCGCATTAATTTTGGGGGCAATTTCAAAAACGATATTTGAAATTTCAAAATGCGAAAGTTTTTCGTCGGGAATCAATAGCCGTAATCCCAGGTTTCTGGTTTTCCGGAGTATTTTAAGCCCCATTTTAGCCAATACACGGTTTTCACCGGTCATCGATACGATATCGGCCGCAATGGAAATGGCAAGAAGATCGGTTAATTCAAACAATTCCGCTTCGGGAAGCTTATAAATGGTATTCAGACCCTGGCAAAGTTTAAATCCGACACCGCATCCTGAAAGTTCCTTAAAAGGATACCGGCAGTCGCTTCTCTTCGGATCCAGCACGGCAACGGCATTCGGGATTTCTTCACCGGGAAGGTGATGGTCGCAGATGATGAAATCGATACCCAGATTCCGGGCATAGCTGATCATATCCAGCGCTTTGATCCCGCAGTCTAATGCAATGATCAGAGAAAAGCCGTTTTCTTTGGCAAAATCAATGCCTTCCGTTGAGATTCCGTAGCCCTCGGAATTCCTGTCGGGGATGTAGTAATCTAAATATTTTTTCTGAACAATTTTGCTGAGGTACAGATACATCAGGGCAACAGCAGTTGTGCCGTCCACGTCATAATCTCCGTAGACCATTATTTTTTCACCGCTTTCGATGGCGGTAGCGATGCGTTCCACTGCCTTCTGCATATCGGCCATGAGAAACGGGTTGTGGATGTCGGTGAGGTTCGGCTTGAAAAATTCCCTGGCCTTTTGATAATTGTCAATTCCTCTCAAAACGAGGAGCTTAGATTCAAAAGTGCCAAAACCAAGTGACGAACTTAATCCATCCACAATTTCCTCATCGGGTTCGGGCTTGTAAATCCATTTTTGACTCATTTCACAAAAATAGGGAAAATTTTTTTAGAAACTATGCAAAATTCCGGTGGCTTGAGAGGATAAAATTTATTTATTCTTTATGAAAACCCGGTAATCCCAGGCTTTTAATTTCAGCGGGGTTTTGTCCCGGGAAATTACCAGCGTGCTTTCTGTAAACAGTTCCGTATAGCTGTTTTTCACATATTTTGAATCGAGCGTTACGTCTGCCTCCTGATCCGAAAAATTAATAACGGTAAGCACGGCATCCCCATTTTTCTCCCGGTAGAAAGACAGGATTTTATTCATGTTATCATTGGTTATCCGTTCCATCTCACCGCCCCATTTACCGTTCCACAACGCCTGGTTGTTATGTTTTAGGGTGAATAGTTTTTCATACATCGGGGCAAATTGATGGTTTTTCCATTCGATCGGATCCTTTTCAAAAAAAGCGAGGCTTCTGTTTAAGCCTGCTTCCTGGCCGCTGTATACCAGAGGCATTCCATTAACGGTGCTGCATAGAACCATAGCCGCTTCCAAGCCGGGTCCGAAGTTGGAAAACTGGTTTCCTTCCCAGGAATTTTTATCATGGTTATCCGTAAAAGTCATCCGGTAAGAATTAAAAGGAAAGCTGTTGACATCATGCGCCATATATTCAAAAAGGGCGGGTGCCCCTTTTTTTTCCACCGTTGCCTGTTTCAGTTTATCCCATAGCGTCCAGGAATAAGTCATATCAAAAGACTTTTTATACAGATCCCGGGATTCCCATTCTGCCAGCATAAAAACAGGTTTTATCTCATCCAGTTCCGCCCTTGCATTTTCCCAGAAATCCACCGGGATAAATCCGGCGACATCGCACCGGTAGCCGTCGATATTTGTTTGGGAAACCCAGTATTTAAGCGCGCCGGTCATGTATTCCCTGAAATCCGGGTTGCTATAATCGAAATCGATCACATCATCCCAGTCGTACCAGGGCGTGGGCTGGAATTTTCCTTCCCGTGTTTTGGTATACCATTCCGGATGCTGCCTGGCCAGAAGGTTGTCCCAGGCCGAGTGGTTTCCTACCCAGTCGATAATCACATACATTCCCATACTGTGGATTTTGTTAACCAAGTTTTTAAAATCGGCCAAAGAACCGAAATCAGGATTGATCCCCTTAAAATCTTTCACGGAATAATAACTGCCCTGCGTACCTTTCCGGTGGAGTTCGCCAATCGGATAGATGGGCATCAGCCAGATAATATCCACGCCCATCTTTTTCAGCCGGGGAAGATGTTTCTCAAAGGCTTTAAAAGTACCCTCCGGTGTATACTGCCTGATATTGACTTCATAAATGGTGGCATTTTTCGTCCATTCCGGATGGCTAATTTCCACATAAGGCTTTGGTTGATACCGCGGATCTCTGGACTGGCCGTAAGCCGTAAAGAAGCACAGCAGAATTATTAGATAAAATAACTTTTTCATGACAGGGCAGGATTATTTATCCTAAGATATGAATAAAAAAAGCGTTCCCCGTGGGGAACGCTTTAAAATTCTATGATGAGTATATTAAGAATACATTTTCTCTCTTAATTCCTTTAATTTTTTATCACCAAGATACTCGTCGTAGGTCATTTCACGGTCGATGATTCCCTTCGGCGTCAGTTCGATAATCCGGTTACAGACCGTTGAAAGCATTTCGTGGTCATGGGAAGCCAGTAAAAGATTTCCTTTAAAGTTGGACAATGAATTGTTCAACGTGGTGATGCTTTCCAGGTCCAGGTGGTTGGTAGGTTCGTCCAGTAGAAGGACATTGGCTTTCTGAAGCATCATCCTGCTGAACATACATCTCATCTTTTCACCTCCGGAAAGTACTTTACACGATTTTAAAGCTTCATCACCGGAGAAAAGCATTCTTCCTAAAAATCCTCTTACGAATTCTTCATGGCGCTCTTCATCATTTTTGGTGAACTGTCTCAGCCAGTCTACCAGGCTCAGGTCTTCCTGGAAGAATTTGGTATTATCCAAAGGCATCTGGGACTGGTTGGTGGTCACTCCCCAGGCCACGGTTCCTTTGTCTGCTTCGATATTTCCCGCTAAAATTTCGAAAAATTCTGTAATGGCTAATGAATTTTTAGACAAAACAGCCACTTTATCTCCTTTTTTGAGATTTAAATCGATGTTCGAGAACAGCAATTCGCCGTCTTTTGTCTTTTCAAGGCCTTTTACATCCAGAATCTGATCTCCAACTTCTCTTTCCATTTCGAAAATAATCGCAGGGTATCTTCTGGAAGAAGGTTTGATATCATCGATGTTCAGCTTATCGATCATTTTCTTTCTTGCCGTGGCCTGTTTGGCTTTGGCAACGTTGGAGCTGAATCTCGCGATGAAATCCTGAAGTTCTTTCTTCTTCTCTTCCGCTTTCTTGTTAGCCTGAGCTCTCTGTCTCGTTGCCAATTGGGAAGCCTGGTACCAGAAAGAGTAGTTACCGGTATAAAGGTTTAATTTAGCATAATCCAAATCTCCGATGTGCGTACAAACCGTGTCCAGGAAGTGACGGTCGTGAGATACAACGATTACTGTATTTTCGTAATCCGCAAGGAAGTCTTCAAGCCATGAAATGGTTTCAATATCCAGGTCATTCGTAGGCTCATCCAGGATCAGTACATCGGGATTTCCGAAAAGTGCCTGAGCCAATAGAACTTTTACCTTGTCCTTGTTTTCAAGCTCGCTCATCATCTGCCAGTGCATGTCGTCTTTAATCCCAACATTGGAAAGCATGGTCTGTGCATCGGATTCAGAGTTCCATCCGCCCATTTCGTCATACACCACACCCAGTTCCCCTGCTTTGATTCCGTCTTCATCAGAGAAGTCCTCTTTCGCATAAAGCGCGTCCATCTCTTCCTTTATCTCGAATAATTTTTTGTTCCCTCTCAAAACCGCTTCAAGCACCGTATACTGGTCGTAAGCAAAGTGATCCTGCTCCAAAACCGACATCCTTTTTCCAGGCTCAAGCGATACATGTCCTGTCGTTGGGTCCTGTTTTCCGGTCAGTATTTTAAGGAAGGTAGACTTTCCCGCTCCATTTGCTCCGATAATCCCGTAGCAGTTTCCTTTCGTAAACATAATGTTTACCTCGTCAAAAAGAACTCTTTTCCCGAATTGTAAAGATAAGTTAGATACTGTTAACATATAGTTTTGTAAATTTGGCGCAAAAATACGAAAAGAATTTGGGTATTTCGTAATAATGTAATTGTCAAGTTTTTAAATATTGGGATATTTTTTATATATTCCATCATATAAATAACCTGGCGAAGAAAAGCCTCCGTAAGGATTGGCCGGAAAAATGCATTCTTTCTGCATTTATTCTAAATACAACAACTTAAAATGAAGATTGAAAAAACAGTAAATATATTCAACAGAAGAGCGAGATTTGAATACGAAATCCTTGAAGAATATGAAGCCGGGATGGTTTTGACGGGCACGGAAATCAAATCCCTGCGCTCATCGAAAGCCTCTATTACGGAATCGTTCTGTCAGTTTATTGATGGGGAATTATACATTATCAATATGACGATTGACGAATATAAATTGGGAACTTTTTATAATCATAAAACAAAAAGGGAACGGAAATTGCTCTTGCACAAAAAAGAAATACAAAAGCTTGAAAAAAAGTTAAAGGATGCAGGCAATACAATCATACCTTTAAAATTATACATTAACGACAGGGGTAAAGCAAAGGTCCTGATTGCGCTGGGTAGAGGTAAAAAACTCTTTGATAAAAGGGAAAGCATAAAAGATAGAGAAAATAAACGAAACCTCGACAGAATATTAAAGAAAAGTTAAAAATCAGCGTGAAAACTTTGTATATAAAGAAAAATTATATTTATTTTGCATTATCAATTATTTAATCATTTAATTCTATGAAAAATCTAAAATTAGGAATTTCAGCATTGGCACTTACTGTTGCTTCTACTGTGTTCGCTCAGACTACCAACAATCCGTGGTTGATCGGTGTTGGTGCTCATGCGGAAAATCACCTTGCACAGGGAAGTAATTTCAGTAATACGTTCGCTGCTAGAAACTTGACAAAAACAATGTTCAATGTGAACAATTTCTCTATTACTCCACCATTGTCAAAACTTACCGTAGCTAGGAACATCGGTAAAGGTTTGGTTATCGACTGGCAGACTACCGTTGGTAATGTGGAAAATAAGAGATTCAACATGGGTAAAGAATTCATGTTGATGACCGGTCTTGGTTTCCAGGCTAAAGCTGCAGGGCTTATCTGGAACGAAGAATCTTGGTTCGATCCTTATTTGAGAGTTGGTGCCAACTACCTGAGACACGATTATACTTCACTTACATTCCCAAGAATGGATGCTAACGGTGTAATGGTAAGCAATGGAGATAACGGTAACGAAAATGGTAAAGCTAACTTCTTCGCCGTAGCCGCAGGTGCTGGTGTTAACTTCTGGTTAACGAAGAACTTCGGTCTAGGAGTACAGGGAGATTACGTAGCAACTCCTGGAGATAAATCAAACGTTGCTAATTTCTGGCAAGCTTCTGCCTCTCTTAACTTTAGATTTGGTAACAGAGACCGAGATAAGGATGGTATCCTAGATAAAGACGATTTATGTCCTGATACACCAGGTTTACCTGAATTCCAGGGATGTCCTGATACAGACGGTGACGGTGTTCCGGATAAAGACGATCAATGTCCAGACGTAGCTGGTCCGGTTGAAAACAACGGATGCCCTTGGCCGGATACAGACGGTGACGGTGTAATCGATAAAGATGATGCTTGTCCTACCGTTGCAGGTCCTGCTGAAAACAACGGATGTCCTTGGCCAGATACAGACGGTGATGGTATCCTTGATAAAGATGATGCTTGTCCTACCGTACCAGGTCTTCCTGAATACAACGGATGTCCTAAGCCTAAGAAAGTAACAGCTGAAGAATTAGAGAAAAAATTCGGAAGTGTATTCTTTGATTTCAATAAAGCTACAATTAAAGCTGAATCTAAAACAGCTTTAGATGAGGCTGCAGAGCTAATTAAGAAAGATCAAGGTAATTACCTATTAGAAGGTAGAACCGATGCTAAAGGTTCCGAAGCTTACAACCTGAAATTATCCAGAGAAAGAGCTGCTGCAGTAGTTGCTGCTTTGGATGCAAGAGGAGTTGATGCTAACGCACTTAAGTCTATCGGTGTTGGTAAAGCGAAAGCTACCGTACCTGCTACAGCTTCAGATGCTGAAAGACAAGTAGACAGAAAAGTAGTGGTAACTGCTGTTGAAGATGCGGCTCAGTGGAATGCTCTTAAAAAGAGAGATTACGATGATCCGACTCCGGTAAAAGTTAAAAAAGCTCCGGCTAAGAAAAAAGCGGCTGCTAAAAAAAGAAAAAAATAATTAAATTTTTCTAAATATAAATACCTCCAGTGTTCTGGGGGTATTTTTTTTTCGTTGACTTTTAGCTAATTTTGTTGAAAATTTAAAAATTAAAATGGGAAGAGCATTTGAATATAGAAAAGCTTCTAAAATGGCCCGATGGGACAAGATGGCCAAAACTTTCTCCAAAATAGGTAAAGACATTGCGCTGGCAGTAAAAGCAGGCGGAGCAGACCCTGAGTCCAATCCCGCATTGAGGAGATGCATCCAGAATGCCAAAGGGGCCAATATGCCTAAAGATAATGTGGAAAGAGCCATTAAAAAGGCAAGCGGTGCCGATGCGGAAAATTATGAAGAAATTACATACGAAGGGTATGGCCAGGGAGGAGTCGCTTTTTTCGTGGAATGTACAACAAACAATACCACCAGGACCGTAGCCAATGTAAGGGCTGTTTTCAATAAGTTTGACGGTAACCTGGGGAAAAACGGAGAACTGGCTTTCATCTTCGACAGAAAAGGAATTTTTACCATTGATTCAGCACAAATCAAAATGGACTGGGATGATTTCGAAATGGAAATGATCGACGGCGGTGCGGAAGATGTGGAGAAAGATGAAGAAGAAGTAATGATCACAACGGCTTTTGAAGACTTCGGTTCATTGTCCCACAAACTGGACGAACTGGGAATTGAAGCCAAAAGCGCGGAACTTCAGAGAATTCCGAACAACACCAAAGAAGTGACTGAAGAACAGTTTAAGGCAAACATGAAAATGTTGGAACGCTTTGAGGATGATGATGACGTGCAGAACGTATACCATAACATGGAAATTACGGAAGCGCTGATGGAAACGTTATAAAAAATAATATAGCATTCATATACAATTAATTTTCAAGTAGTTTCTTTGCATAAAACTATGAAAAGAAACGTTGAATTGGTTGTGATATCGGATGTTCATTTGGGAACTTACGGATGTAAGGCTAAAGAATTACTGAGGTATCTGAACTCCATTCAGCCTAAAACATTAGTGCTGAACGGGGATATCATTGATATCTGGCAATTCAAAAAGTCTTACTTCCCTAAACCCCACCTGAAAGTGATCCGGAAGATCCTTTCCCTGGCTACAAAAAATACCGATGTATACTACATCACCGGAAATCACGACGAGATGTTCCGTAAGTTTACCGATTTCGAACTGGGTAAACTAAAAGTCTGCAATAAAATCTGCCTGAATATTAACGGCAAAAAGACCTGGATCTTCCATGGGGATGTATTTGACGCGTCTGTACAGCATTCGAAATGGATCGCCAAACTCGGCAGTAAGGGATACGACCTTTTAATCGTTATCAATAACGTGGTCAACTGGTTTCTGGAGAAAATGGGCCGGGAAAAATACTCTTTCTCAAAAAAAATCAAAAACAACGTAAAGAAGGCAGTTAAATACATCGGGGATTTCGAACTCACCGCATCCGAACTGGCGATCGATAACCATTACGATTATGTTGTGTGTGGCCATATTCATCAGCCTCAGATCCGTGAAGTGGCCAATAAAAAAGGCTCATGCGTTTATATGAATTCAGGCGACTGGATTGAAAACCTGTCGGCCCTGGAGTACCATGATAACGAATGGAAAATTTTTTATTATGACGAGCACAAACATTTGCTGAAAGATGACCTTGAGGAAATTAAGGAAATCGACAATACGGAGCTTTTGAAAATCGTAACCAACTTTGCCAAATGAAAATCCTTTACTCTTTTCAGGGAACCGGAAACGGACATGTGGCGCGTGCTCAGGAGATTGTTCCGATCTTAAAGAAATATGCTTCCGTTGATACGTTAATCAGTGGTCATCAATCACAGTTAAAGGCTGATTTTGATGTTAACTTTCAATACAGAGGCGTTTCCTTGCTTTACAACAAAACGGGCGGTTTATCCTATCGCAAAACCTTCACCGAAAATAATTTTCTGGGAGCCATTAAGGACATACAGGAAATTGAACTGTCAAAATATGATTTAATCATTAATGATTACGAACCGCTGACGGGTTGGGCATGCCAGCTAAAAAAGCTGCCGATGATCGAACTGAGCCATCAGGCATCGATGCTCTTCAAAGAAACCCCGAAACCTGAAAAGAAAGATTTGCTCGGAGATCTTATCCTGAAATATTATGTTCCGAGCAAACGGAGAATAGGTTTTCATTTCGAAAATTACCATCCGCAGATCAAGAAACCGGTTATCAGGCATAAAATCAGAAACCTTAATCCTGAAAAAAAAGGATTTTACCTGGTTTACCTGCCGAGTTTTTCAGATGAAAATATCATGAAAGTCCTGAAGCAGATTCCCGTAGAATGGAAAGTCTTTTCCAAATACTCGCGCCTCCAATTCAGGGAAAATAACGTTGAAATTTTTCCGATTGACGAACTTCAGTACCTGAAAGCTTTTGAAAACTGTGAAGGCATTCTGTGTAACGCCGGTTTCGAAAGCCCTGCCGAAGCCCTGTTTATGGATAAAAAACTATTTGTTATTCCTATTCACAATCAGTATGAACAGGAGTGCAATGCCTGTGCGCTGGATAAAATGGGCATACCGAATTCTAAAGTTCTGGAATCTCAAGAAATCAGGAACTGGGTAAACTCTGAGCTGCACCTTAAAGTCGACTATCCTGATGATATTGAAGAAATCCTGTTAAAAGAAGTTCTAACGCTCTAGCAATACATCTTCCACATCATTCATCCTTCTCATGACTGCTCTTGCGTAGGAACAGTGCGGGTACACCTTCCAGTTGTTTTCGCGGGCAAACTTAATAGCTTCCTCCACCAGGTATTTTCCCATGCCCCGGCCTTCAAACTCCCGGTGTACCAGTACAAAGGAGATTACCAGTTTGCTGTCTTCCGGAAAGATCGTATAGGTCAGCCTTCCTACCTCCTTAGTTTCATTATTCAGGGTAATCACTCCGCCGTTTCCCGATTTGCTGTTCTCGAATTTCATAATCAAATTTTAATCTGGAAGTACAAAAACCACACCATACGGCTACCGGTGAATAGTCAATGGTGAATGGTAATCAGCTTTGCTGTCAATTTTAAATCTGCCGGTAAACCTGTCAGACAATATCGGAAAATAATATTCAATTTTGAAATGAAAATGGCCGGTAGAATTTTAAAGGCGATAATAAATTGACCATTCACCTGCAAAGCAAAATTCATTACTCACTTTCTAGGTGTCTTTTCCCGTATAATAATTATAATCCTTAATCACAACTCCGATGAACTGTCTCTCCGTCATTTTGGTGGCATCCACTTCAATCTTCAGGATGCTTCTGATCTTTTCGGAAAGCCTGCTGATGACTTGCCGGTCGTCCACGCGGATGGCCTTTAAATAATTGTCTTTGATGATCCTCATATCGTTATCGCTTAAAGCAATCACCTGCGGAAAAGTAGGAATATAATCTTCTTTGATATTTTCCAGAATCGTATGGGAAATATTGATGCTGTTTTTCAGGGAGATCACTGCCGTACCGGCAGCCATATCTCCCAACCGCTGGTTGTTTCTGGAAACGATCATGGCAATAAGCCCTCCAACCCCCATAAACGTCGTGTCAATAATCCGGAATATCCAGCGGATCATATAATCGCCGAATCCCGCCTGGTACCCATCGATTTTCACCACCCGGATCTTCATTATTTTTTTACCCGGTGTCTGGCCTTCCATCAGGATTTCCAGCACCAGAGGATAAATGAATGCGGGAAAAAGAAGGGTCAGATAAATGGCGCGCATAGACCACGGGTCGAGACCGTACAGCAGGCTGCCCAAATCCAGGATATTGAAAAAAATGTAAAAAATAAGAATGCCGTACACCACCTTGATCAGGAAGTCCAGAATAAATGCAATCATCCGGTCTCCGACGCTGGCGGTGCTGAAATTAATATTTACATTTTGTGAGGTATTGATGGCGATTTGAGACATATTTTTTATTATTTTAGCCTTACAATTATGAGAGAAGTTTATTTCATTAAACAAAATAAAGAAAAATGGTTGGGAATCGAACAGGTTATCCAGGGGAAAATTAAAAAAAATCCCGATGACCTCTCTTCACTGTACATCAACCTTGTCAATGACCTTTCTTTTGCACAGACTTATTATCCGAAGAGCAATACAACGGTGTACCTCAACCATCTTTCGGCCCAGATTTTCCAGAAGATCTATAAAACCAAAAGAATGGAGGAGAACAGGCTGGTGTATTTCTTTAAAACAGAAGTTCCTCTGCTGGTCTATCAGTACCGCAGGTATTTAGGATATGCTTTTCTTTTTTTTACTTTATTTACGTTGATCGGTATACTCTCGGCCGTTTACGATAAAGATTTTGCTAAAATTATTTTAGGGGAAGACTACGTAAACCAGACCATCGAAAATATCAGGAGCGGAAATGCCGTAGGGGTCTACCAGAGCGGTTCAACCTGGGGAAGCACCATCGGGATTATTTTCAACAACATCTTAGTGGGAGCAAAGCTGTATATTTACGGTGTTACCGGGGGCATCGGGACCTTATATGCGCTGCTTTCCAACAGTGTGATGCTGGGCTCCTTTCAGTATTTTTTCTACGATTACGGGGCTTTAAAGGACAGTGCCCGGGGAATCTGGCTTCACGGCGTATTCGAGATTTTCTCTATGGTGGTGGAGGCCATGTGCGGCCTGATCCTGGGAGCATCTATTTTATTCCCGAGAACATATTCGCGTTTCAGCTCTTTTAAAAACGGATTCAGGGATTCCTTTAAAATATTTTTGAGCACCGTGCCTTTTACCATCTGTGCGGGCATCATCGAAGGATATGTAACCCGGCATGCCCTGACTATGCCCCTGTTCCTGAATTTAATCATCATCTTCGGATCATTGGTGGTGGTCGGATTTTATTATTTCGTCTATCCGGCCATGGTCAATAAAAAAAACAATAACCAGATTCACCATGCAGATTTATAAAAAAAGAGATTTCGGAAGTTTTATCAGCGACAGCTTTACGTTCTTCAAATGGTACGGTAAGAACTATTTTAAAAATTTCATCCTTCTGAACGGAGTACTGCTGATCCTCATGGTCATCGTCATTGTATTGGGATTCAGGGAATTTTTCGGGGTGATCTTCGGATCCAATATCAGCGGACAGAGCTATTATCTGGAACAGTATTTTTCCGATAATCTGGGAATGTTTGTTGTTTTGGGAATCTTCCTGTTTATTCTTTCCACCGCTTTAATGACGATCAATCTCCTTTTTCCTGTCTTTTACATGAAGCGGATTGCAGAAGGAAAGACTTTTATAAAAACAGATGATCTTTTAGGGGATTTTAAAACCCACATCAGAAAAGTCTTCACCCTTTATCTGGGCCTGACCTTGTTGGTAATGCCGGCGGCAACCGTTCTTTTCGGGATTTCCTATATTCTGGTGCTCCTTATCATCGGCCTGGCTTTAATGCTTTTTCTGGTTCCCAACCTTTTTAATACCGTAACTTTTCTCTGCTACGACTATTTTAACGGAAACAGGGGATTCTTCGAAAGCCTGAGCTATGCTATCCGCTCGCAGTTTTCCTATCCGAACGGGCGCGAAAGTTCACCGTACTGGAAGTATTGGGGGGCTACCCTCATCATGGGGCTGCTGTTTTACATCGTCAGCAGTATTTTTACCGCTGTTCCGATGGTTATTTACATGATAAAACTGGGAACCTCTGCTCCGGACGGAAATTTTGAGCAGAATCCGCTGGGAGGAAGTTTTGCTATCGTATTTTTCTTTATTTACGGCATCTCGACATTGGTTTCCACCTTGCTGATGAACATTTTGTATATCAATTCGGGACTGATGTATTATGACAGCCGCACAGACCTTCATCAGAAGATGGAACTTGCAGAAATAGAAACCATCGGGACCCATGAATAAGCTGATTTTCTTCTTACTGCTTTTTTTTACCGCTGAACATCTCTCTGCTCAGACGGAAAATGATCCGCCACCTCCGGTATCGGAAGTCTACACAGATTCTATGGATACCGGGCATTACCGGAATATGTACCGTGCGGATTCTGTCCTGCAGAAAAATCCGGTAAGTGAAAATACGGTCTACCCTAAAAAATTTAAACCCAATATCCCGTCGCGGTATAAAGGGAAAGATTTCGACTATACGACGGTGAAGCCGCGGATGTCTTTCTGGGAAAAATTAATGAATAAGATCGGAAGATTGCTGGACCGTATTTTCGGGAAAACCGTGTTTACGCAAACCGGAAACATTGCCGGGGTGCTGATCCGTTTTTTTGCCATTTTGCTGGTTGGTTTCCTGCTGTATTTTATTATCAAATATGTAATCGCCAACGGTGGAATTTCATTTTTCGGCAGGAAAAACCGGAAACTGGACATCAGAGAGGAAGAGCTGCATGAGAACATTCATGAGATCAACTTCCCGGAAAGCATCCTGAAATTTGAAAAGTCGGGCGATTTCCGTTCGGCGGTAAGGTACCAGTTCCTGTATACCCTGAAAAAGCTGAGCGATAAAAAACTCATTGCATGGAATCCCGAAAAAACCAATAAAGATTATCTGGCGGAGCTGAAGGTACCTCAGCTGAAAAACAGTTTTTACGATCTTGCCTATATCTTCGATTATATCTGGTACGGAGAATTTACCATAAACGAAGCAGATTACCTGAAATTCAAGAACCAATACCAGTCTTTTAAACCGTAATTAAAACCCGATCATGAACAAAACTTTCAAAATATATGCTGTAATCTTCATCGTAGTGATGATCATTCTGGCGTTGTTCGAGGTTAATAAAACGGAAAGCGCAGACTGGCGGAAAAACTTTAAAACCGACCAGAAATCACCGTTCGGGCTTTTTATCTTTAACCATGAGGTCAGGGACCTTTTTAAAAATAAGTTAACAAAAAGCGACCAGACGCCTTACGACTATTACAACCGGAACCAAACGAAAAAGCCGCATAATATTCTCATCATTGAACATGAGGTAGACGGAGAATCCTGGAACAAGATTTTCGATGAGGTGGCCAAAGGCTCGGACGCCATGCTGATCGTCAGCGATATTCCGAAAGAGGTTTCAGACAGCATCGGATATTATGATTCCAAAATCTCTTTCGAAGACGAAAATGTCCTGAAGCTTACCGATATAAAATACCGGAATGATTTTATCCAACTCGATAAATTTCCATCCGGCAGGGGATTCACCTTCATCCGGCCGGGAGTGGAAGTCCTTGGGAAGACTGTTGAAAAAAACAATACCGACCAGGCGAATTTCATCAGGGTAAATTATGGGAAAGGTCATTTTTTCATCCACTGCGAACCGCTTTTTATCACCAATTATTATCTTTTAAAGAAAGGCAGCGTAAAATATGCGCAGGATATTTTTTCATATCTTGATAACAGGGAAACGGTATGGTTTGACGAAAGCGACACTACGGAATCGCATTTTTTACTGAGGTTCATCCTTTCAAATCCTGCACTGAAATACGCCTGGTGGCTCCTGTTGGGCGGGCTGCTCCTTTTTATCTTCTTCAATGCCAAAAGAAAACAGCGTATTGTTCCGGTAGCGGAGCCGCTGAAAAATACTTCGGTGGATTTTGTAAAAAGCATCGGCAACTTATATTTGCAGGAAGGCGATTTTCATGATATGATGGCTAAAAAAGCCCAGTATTTCCTGAATAAAGTAAGAATGGATCTGCTGATCGATACCCGGAACCTTGATGCGGAATTTGCCAAAAAACTTCACCTGAAAACCGGCAAGCCCATGGAAACGATTGAGGAAGCCATCGTCCTGATCAGGAAAGCACAGGATCCCTACGCCCAGGTAATGAAAGAAGATCTTGCCCGGATGAATAAGCTGCTTGACGGAATAATTAAAACAGTATAACAATGTAACAATGTAATAATGTAGCAATACAGCAATGTAGCGATGCATCGGGATAAGATTTAATAATTGTTAAACTGGTAAATTATTACATTGTTATATTGATAAACCGGTACATTGTTAAATTGTTACATTGAAAAATTGTTACATTAAAAAAAATAAATATGGAAAACTCAGATAACCCGAATACGGAGCCTCAAAGCTTCATTAATCTTGACAAAAAAGAAGATCAGTTTCAGTCACGGATTGATATGATCGAACTTCGTACGAGCATTGAAAAAGTAAAATCCGAAATTGCCAAAGTCATTGTCGGGCAGGAAAGCATGATTGAGCATCTTTTAGCTGCTCTCTTATCAAACGGACACGTCCTGATCGAAGGGGTGCCGGGAGTGGCCAAAACCATTACGGCAAAGCTGTTGGCCAAAACCATCGATGTCGGGTTCAGCAGGATTCAGTTTACACCGGATCTGATGCCTTCCGATATCTTGGGAACTTCCGTATTCAGTGTGAAAAATTCTGAATTTGAATTTAAAAAAGGGCCTGTTTTCTCCAATTTCATTCTGATTGACGAGATCAACAGATCGCCGGCCAAAACCCAGGCCGCTCTGTTTGAAGTGATGGAGGAAAGGCAAATCACAATGGATGGTACCCGCTATGTTATGGAAGAACCTTTCCTGGTAGTAGCCACTCAAAACCCGATCGAGCACGAGGGAACTTACAGGCTTCCGGAGGCCCAGCTGGACCGGTTTTTATTCAAGATCAATATCGGCTATCCGAATCTTGAGCAGGAAATTGCCATCATCAGGAACCAGCACGAAAGCAAACAGGAAGATAAGACGGATGCCGTCCAAAAAGTAATAACAGCCCGGCAACTGAAGAGCTACCAGCATCTGGTAAAAGAAATCATTGTGGAGGCCCAGCTGATGGAATATATTGCCAAAATCATCATCAACACCCGGGAAAACCAGTTCCTCTATCTTGGGGCTTCTCCGAGAGCGAGTCTGGCATTGTTGACGGCTTCCAAAGCATTTGCCGCCTTAAGGGGAAGGGATTTTGTAACACCGGAGGATATTAAAGAAGCCAGCTATGCCGTATTGAGGCATCGGGTGATCGTTTCGCCGGAGCGGGAAATGGAAGGCCTGACGGCTGATGAAATCATCAGGCAGATTTTGGAAGGAATAGAAATCCCGAGATAGAACCCTACTGCAGGTTTGCAGCTTAGATAAACATATAGTCAATGAAGAACTTATACATCAATACACGCTTTTTCTTCGCACTCATCGCAGTGGGGATACTGTATGTTTTTGCCTTCTTCTTTCCGTGGATTATGATCGTTGCCCATATGGTTCTGCTGCTCTGTTTTCTGGCAGCAATGGTAGACGGGCTTCTTATCTTCAATCAGAAAAACGGGATTTCAGCCCAGAGAATCCTGCCTGAAAAACTGTCGAACGGTGATGAAAACCCGGTGAAAATCGATATCAAAAATAATTACGGCTTCACCATCCATGCCAACGTCATTGATGAAATTCCGTTTCAGTTTCAGAAGAGGGATTTTTTAATTAAAAAGAAAATTGAAGCCGGGAAAAACAATTTTTTCCAGTATATCCTTGAGCCGAAAGAAAGAGGGGAATACAACTTCGGAAGCCTGCATATCTACATTTCGTCACCTTTGGGTCTGGTTTCCAAAAGGTTCAGCTTTCAGAAAGACGCCAGTCTGCCGGCTTATCCGTCATTTATCCATCTGAGGAAATATGAGCTGATGGCTTTACAGAGCGAATTCCTTTTAGGAGGGATGAAGAGGATCAGAAAACTCGGCCACACCATGGAATTTGAACAGATCAAAGACTATGTGCCGGGGGATGATATCCGGACCATCAACTGGAAGGCGACTTCCAAAACAAACCGTCTAATGGTCAATCAGTTCCAGGATGAAAAATCCCAGCGTATTTTTATGCTGATCGATAAAGGGCGTACGATGAAAATGCCGTTTAACGGATTAAGCCTGCTGGATTATTCCATTAATGCTACAATGGCCTTATCCCATATCATCCTTAAAAAAGGGGATCGTGCCGGGATGATGACCTTTTCCAAAAAAACGGAGAATAAAGTGGCGGCTGAAAACAAATCGGGACAGCTGAGAAAAATATCGGAAGCCCTGTATAACATCAGAACTGATTTTTTTGAAAGCGATTTCAACAGGTTGTATCAGGATGTAAAATATTCTCTGAACCAAAGGAGCCTGGTTTTGCTGTTTACCAATTTTGAAACCCTTGACGGCCTCAACCGCCAGCTGAAATATCTTCGCGGAATAGCAAAAAACCATTTGCTGGTCGTGGTATTCTTCAAAAACTCGGAGTTACAGACCCTGATTCATAAGGATCCCGAAAGCACGCAGGAAATTTACGATGAAATTATCGCGGAAAAATTTGAGTTTGAGAAAAAACTGATCATTCAGGAACTTCGCAAATACGGAATTTACTCTGTGTATACCCTTCCGGAAAACCTGAATGTGGATGTGATCAATAAATACCTGGAGATCAAAGCCCGTGGGATTTTGTAACTTCAGATCAGATAATTTTTATGAAGATATTGAGAATTGCATCCATCGGCCTATGTTGTTTTGTTTTATCCTGTGATAAAAAAGTGACGCATGATGATGACTTTGTAATTTTTGAAGTAAATCCTGAAATTGAACATGTTTCTTTTCACTGGAAAGATGCCGACGGGACAATTCTTAAGAGTATCAGCCGTTTAAAGCATAAAACGGACCGGAATAACAAGAAGTTAAAGTTTGCCACGAATGGCGGAATGTTTAACATAAATAATGTTCCTAAAGGTCTTTATATCGAAAATTTTAAGATACTGAACAAACTGGATACTTTATCCGGTGAAGGAAATTTTTATCTTCGGCCCAACGGTGTATTTTATCTTACAAAAAATAACAGAGCCGGAATTATCGAATCAAAAGCTTTCAGATATGATTCCAATTTCAAGTATGCTACGCAATCGGGACCTGTTTTGCTAATCAATAAAAAGATCAATCCCATTTTTAAAAAAGATTCTAAAAATACCAATATCAGAAACGGGGTAGGGATTTTAAAAAATGGAAATATAGTTTTTATTATGTCTAAGGTCGAAGTTAATTTTTATAATTTTGCTTCTGCGTTTAAAAACGTAGGATGTGAAAGAGCCTTATATCTTGACGGCTTTGTTTCCAGAACCTATTATCCAGAGAAAAACTGGATTCAGGAAGACGGAGATTTCGGAGTCATGATCGGGGTAACGAAACCGGAAAAATAAAATTAAAATGAAAATAACATTAAACCGAATCAACGACGATTTTTTATTTGAATGCACCAACGCCCAGGGAAATTCAATTTTATTGGATAACACGACGCAGCCCGGCGCAAAAGGGGTTTCCCCAATGGAAAGCGTATTGATGGCCGTTGCCGGATGCAGCGGAATCGACGTGGTGGCCATCCTGAAAAAGCAGCGTCAGGAAATTACGGTTTTTCAGGCTGAGGTGGAAGGCGAGAGGGTTCCTGTGGATGATGCAAAGCCTTTTAAGTCCATCAAAGTAAAATTTCTTCTGGAAGGAAATATCGATCCCAAAAAAGCGTACAAAGCGGCCCAGCTGTCTTTTGAAAAATACTGTTCGGTTTCCAAAACACTGGAACCGAATGTGGAAATCGGCTACGAAGTTTTCGTAAACGGGGAAATGGCAGAAGCATAGAAATTAAAAAAAAACCCGGTCGGATAATTTTCCGGCCGGGGCTTTTTGTATAAATGATAAAACTATTTATTTTTTAATCGTCTTCATGCTCTTTACAGAACCGTCTTTCATCGTTAGGGTAAGAATATACATTCCTGATTTGATACCGCCTAAGAATAGTTCGGAAGAAGGATTCTCAACGGTTTTCACCACAACCCCTGAAGGATCGGTTACCACCGCTTTTTTTACGTTTTCTGCTCTCTCCAGGTAAAGGGTATCGGCGAATGGATTCGGATACGCGATCCTTTCATTTCCTTTCGTGCTTACCTCATTCGTTGCCAGAGCGGAAACAGGCTGCAGCGTCACCGTTACCGTAAAAGTTCCGTTATCTACTTTATTATAATCCGCATTACAATCTGCTCCGCCATAGGTTCTCCATGCTCTGAGCTCGTAGTTTACGGTTCCTGTAAGATTGTTGGCTATGGTAAGGCCCGTTCTGTTATAAGAATAGGTTCCTGTAGATGAACCTGATCCCGAGCTTACAGCAGCTTCAGCAGTTCCGTTTGTAGAGCATACCAATAAGCTTCTTTGCTCAGCCATCCAGCCATTGCTTGCTGTAGTCATCGTGTAAGAAACATCTGTAGACTGTACTTTATATCCTGCAGGTATCGTAACCGATAAAGTTCCCGGACAGTTTGTCGTAGATGCAGTACTTACAGATGATGAATATTGGGTGTTGATATCTCCGGTAGTGTAGGTAGCTGAAATCTGTCCCGGTACAAACTGTTTCATTTTCCAGAAACTTTGTGAAGCGCCACCGCAGTTGGAACGTACCCAGAAATAATAGGTCTGTCCTGTTACCAGTGAATTCCCAAGGTTTACCGAAGTTCCGGAAGTTACTGTTCCTGTAGGCGTTGTGGTGGCCGTCGGAGCAGTAGAAGAAGTGCTTAGATAATACTGGTAGCCTGAAGCCGGAGCACCGCTTGCCGGAGCGGTCCAGCTCAGGGTAGCACCCGTCATAGTGGTTGCTGCCATAATATTGTCAGGGGTTCCGCATGGGTTATAAGCATTGGCTGAGAACCCAAAGATATTGGGAATCCCTCCTGTACCAGTTTTGGTTACCGTTACGCTTTTTACGGTTTTGGATTGGTTGGCAGCGGAGATGGCCAGAGGCAGCTGATAGAGCCTCGGATTCGTCCCGGAGCCGGATTCAAGATTATCATTGGTCTTGTTGATCCTTCCGATTCCCTGGATCGCATAGCTGCTTCCCCCGTACCAGTCGGAAATGGCTACACCGGTAAACGTTTGCGTCGTATTGTCGGTAAAATTAACGATCGCATCTACCGTGCAGTCTCCGCTTCCGCCTGTTGCCAGCATATACACCACGCTTGCGGAAAGCGGATTCGAAAACTGTAAAGTTCCGCTGTCATTGGCATTCTGCAGCCTCAAAGAGTTATTGGTGCTGTAAGATCCCAATTGATAGGTCAGTCCCGGGGTTGAAGTTACAGCAGAACTAATCATCCCATTAGACGGAAGACCATAAGTAAGTGCCGTACTGGTAGCTGTTAGCTTAAAGTCCTGGGAAATAAATGCATAGTTTACGCCATCCACATCACTGTTGGTAGAAGAAGCAGAAGGACCGACTCCATTGGCAATAACATCCGCATTAAAACCGCTTTGAACGGTAAAGGGCTGATAGTTCTGTGCATACAGGTGATTTGTAAACATACCGGCGACCATCAGGCCGGTAGAAATGAGTAGTTTTCTTTTCATAAATACTTTTTATTTTTGTCATGCTAATATAGGGAATTTGATGTTAAAAATTCAGTAGATATACCGATTTTGTATTAAATTTTATATGAATGGATGTCATGTCTATTAAATTATTTATTTTAAATAGATATTGCCTATTAAATCCCTATGTAACCATTTATATAAATAATAATAAGCCTTTAAAAAAAGCCTTCCGCAAACGGAAGGCTCAGCTATAGATCAGAATCTTATTTAATTTTGTCTCGGCTTTAGAAGCTTCGCTACAGTGGCTGTCCAGCCGCTCTGATGGGAGGCACCGACGCCCCGGCCGTTATCTCCATGAAAATATTCAAAGAAAGTAATATAATCCTTAAAGTTTTCATCATAATTAAATTTGGCATTTCCTCCGTTAAAAGGCCTTTGTCCTACGTCATCTTTCAGGAAGATGGAACAGAGCCTGTTGCTGACGTTCTGAGCTACTTCATCAAGGTTTTTCATTTCCCCGCTTCCTGTAGGCAGTTCGACTTTTAGGCTGTTGCCATAGTAAAAATGGAACCGCTGCAGGCTTTCCACGATCAGGAAATTGATGGGGAACCAGATCGGGCCCCGCCAGTTGCTGTTTCCGCCGAACATCCGGCTGTCACTCTCTGCCGGAGTGTAATACACAACATTTTCCACACCATGCACCGAAAATTTAAAAGGGTGTTCTTCGTAGACTTTAGACATGGCACGGATTCCGTACCGGCTTAAGAACTCCTTCTCATCCAGCATCCGTGAGAGAACTTTGGTCAGCCGGGTTTTACGGAGAATACTCATCAGGTGCTTTCTGCCGTGGCCTTCCTCTTCCCAGTGCGAGACCAGTTTGGTAAGTTCCGGTTTGTTTTTCAGTACCCAGTCCATCCTCTCGACGAAATTCGGCATTTTATCGAGCAAATGATGATCGATTATTTCTACGGCGAACATCGGGATCAGCCCGACGATACTTCTTAAGCGGAGTGAGGCACTTTCGCCGTTGCCCAGCTGGAGGACATCGTAGAAAAAGCCGTCTTCTTCATTCCATAACCCTTCGGTGCCGTCGCCCAGATTTTCCATAGCTTCCGCAATATAAAGATAATGCTCGAAAAATTTAATGGCCATATCTTCGTAAACCTGGTAATACTGGGCAAGTTCCATGGCGATCCGCATCATGTTCAGGGCATACATTGCCATCCAGCTGGTACCGTCGGCCTGCTCAAGATGCTGGCCGTCCTTCAGGACCATATTCCGGTCAAAAGCCCCGATGTTATCAAGCCCGAGAAATCCTCCGCCGAAAATATTCTGGCCGTTCTTATCTTTCCGGTTCACCCACCACGTGAAATTAAGCAGCAGTTTCTGGAATACTTTTTCCAGAAACAGGAGATCGGGTTTGCCGTTCTGTTTTTCATCGATTTTAAAAACCCGGAAGCAGGACCAGGCGTGTACCGGGGGATTGACATCGCTGAGGTTCCATTCATAAGCCGGAAGCTGCCCGTTCGGGTGCATATACCATTCTTTCGTTAACAGCAGCAGCTGCCCTTTTGCGAACTCCGCATCAATGAGGGCAAATGGCACACAATGGAAAGCCAGGTCCCAGGTCGCATACCACGGATATTCCCACTTATCCGGCATGGAAATAATATCTTTGTTATGGAGGTGGTTCCATTCCGTATTTCTTACATAATGGTTAAAATCCCTCGGCGCCTCAAAATTAGGATCGCCTTTCAGCCATTTTCCTACATTATAATGATAGAACTGCTTATTCCAGAGAAGTCCGGCAAATGCCTGGCGCTGTACGTTTCTTTCGTCGGGATCAGTGACATCATTCTGAATTTCATCATAAAATTCCTGGGCTTCAGTAATTCTGGTATTAAAAATTTCGTCAAAATCATCGAAAGGCTCATCCGGATCATTCGGCGATAATCTGAAATCAAAGACTTTTGATGCCCCGGCACGAATGGTTTCATCAATCAGGAAAGAAGCTTTAGACCCTCTTTTTTCAGGATTTACGGTATTGCTTCCATAAATAATATAATCGTTGATGCCGTCTTTAAAATAAGTGCTGCCCGGATAAGGGGCTCCGTAAAGTTTTGGATGATTGGTCTCATTTTCACAGAAAACACTTTCAGCACGCATGTTTCTCGAATAAAACTTTTTAATGCCTATGCTGTCATGACTGATATTGATGCAGCCTTCATGCGAAGCGTTGGTCTGGCCTTTATAGGTATTATAACCCCAGGTCCAGTTGTTCCTGAACCAGACGGTCGGCGCCACCACAATCGGGGCATCGGCCTGGCTCCGGTTGCATACCGTAACACGGACTAAAAAATCATTATGGTCTGCTTTGGCATATTCAATGAAAATATCGAAATATTCGTCCTTATCGAAAATTCCGGTATCGAAAATCTCATATTCAGGCTGTTTTTTGCTTCGTCTTGCATTTTCGGAACGGATCTCATCGTAGGGGAATTCATTGATGGGGTATTTGTACACCATTTTCATGTAACTGTGGGTCGGTGTATTATCCAGATAATAAAAGATTTCCTTGATATCTTCCCCATGATTGCCCTGGGGATTGCTGAGCCCGAAGAAGCGCTCTTTTACGATTTTATCTTTTTTGTTCCAGAAGGAGAGGGCAAAGCAGAAGATCTGCTTGGCGTCGGAGATTCCGGCAATTCCTTCCTCACCCCAACGGTAGGCATAGCTTTCTGCATTGTTATGATTGGCGAAATTCCACGCATCGCCATTGGGACTGTAGTCTTCACGCACATTTCCCCACTGCCGGTTGCTTACATAAGGTCCCCAGTTTTTCCAGTTGCTGTCCTGTAATCTTTGTTTTTCTGCAATCATATTTTCAACAGTTTCCTCACGAAGTTAGCCTTTTTTGAAAAAGATTCCAACCCTTATCATTTAAATTATCTTTAATATTTCCCGGGAAGCCTTCTGCTGATGCGTCTTTTCTTGTTAAATTAAATTTTTATAAAAATATAAAAGAAAAGTTCTATCTTTGCACCATTCGTTCATTCAAATATTGAAAATGTTATCAAGAAAGGTTGAGGGATTAGACCCTGTGAAACCTTAGCAACCCTTTGCGCAAGCAATGAAGGTGCTACGTTCTACCAGAATTATTTTTGGACAGATAACTTACTGAAGTTCTTTTCAGCCATTTCCTGTGGCATTTTCAATGGTATTAAAATAATAAAATTGAAAGCAGAACTTAAAACCATCACTTTCTCGTATCGCACCGGTTCCGGTAAGGAATACCGCATTCCGTTAAGCTGTCAGCTCTTCGGAAAAGACCTGTTTTCAGCCCCCATTATTCTGGTAAACCATGCACTGACGGGAAATTCGGAAGTTGCCGGTGAAAACGGATGGTGGAAAAGATTGATCGGTAAAAACCAGGTAATCGATACGGACCGCTATACGGTGCTGTGCTTCAATATTCCCGGAAACGGCTATGATGATTTTTTTATTGATGCGTACGAAGATTTCACGGCGGCAGACATCGCGGGGATTTTCCTGAAAGGCCTTGAACTTTTAAATATTAAAAAGCTGCATGCCTTAATCGGCGGTTCCCTGGGCGGAGCAATCGGCTGGGAAATGTTGGTTAAAGATCCTGCGCTTGCCGGAATTTTTATTCCGGTCGCCTGCGATTTTAAGACCCATGACTGGCTTCATGCCCAGTGTCTGGTTCAGAAATTCCTGCTGAATCAGGAAGAAGAACCGCTTCAGAAAGCAAGGATGCATGCGATGCTGTGCTACCGGACTCCGGAATCCTTAAATGAAAGGTTTAAAAGCAGATACAGTCCGGAAAAGCACCGGCTGGAATCGGAAGACTGGCTGATCTATCACGGCAATGCCCTAAACGAAAGATTTAGTTTAAAATCCTATAAACTGATGAATCATCTGCTGATGAATATCAATGCCGACGAAGCAAAATTAAAAGAGATTACACCGGAAATACATCTGATTTCGGTAGACACCGATCTTTTCTTTCCCGCTTCGGAAATGCGGAGGTGTTATGAGAAACTGAAGGAGAATGAAAATCCTGTTTTCTATCACGAAATAACATCCATTCACGGGCATGATGCCTTTCTGATGGAATACGAACAATTAAATACGATCATAAAAAACATTTTGTAAGATGAAGAATAATGCAAACGAAATAAAATTTTTGAAAAACCGGTCCATCATCAAGTTTGAAGGGGAAGATTTCCTGGGAGAAATAGGGATCGACGGACGGATTTTTAAAGCACTGACGCTGGCCCGGATCAGCGTAGGGGTAATTTCCCAGCAGGCTATCGAAAACGGACTGTCAATCCTGGTACAGGAAAGCGATTCCGAAAAAGCGGTGAACTGCCTGATTGACGAATTCGAGACCGAAAGAAAATCGGGAAAAGTTTCACAGATTTACAGCATAAACAATGTATCGGTCATTGGCTTCGTTGCCGAAGATTTCAATAAAGTGCTGTCTGAGCTGGCAAGGAACAATGTATTTCCCTTGCTTCTGAACCAGATTGCCGCGGAAAAGCGGGTGAATATTGTTGTAACCTCTTCCCAGGATGAAAAAGCAAAAAATATCATTGAATCTGAAATTTCCAAAAAGCCGAAAACAGTCCATCTCGCCATCATCGGTCATGGAAACGTCGGAAAAACACTGATCGAGCAGGTGCTGGAATCATCGGAAGAAATCAGAAGAAGAAAAAAAATTGATCTGAAAGTGGTAGCGGTAGCCAATTCAAAAAAAATCGCTTTCAATAAAAAAGGTTTCGACGATCGCTGGCCGGAGGAGGTGGAAACGGCGGAACATCCGTCAAACGTTCAGGAACTGATCCGTTTCTCAAAAGAAAACCAGCTGGAAAACTTAATTGTTGTGGATAATACGGCGAGCAAAGACTTTGTCCGTCATTATCACACATTGGCAGAAAACGGGTTTGACCTGGTTTCGTCGAACAAAATATTCAATACCCTTCCGATCGAAGAATACCGCAAACTAAGATATACGTTGAACAAAAATAACAGACGTTATCTTTATGAGACGAATGTCGGAGCAGGTCTTCCATTGATCGATACCATAAAGCTGCTGCATCTTTCAGGAGAAAACATCACACGAATCAAAGGGGTCTTCTCAGGAACGCTGAGTTATGTATTCAATAATTTTTCCTTAAGAGACGGAAAATTTTCCACCATCATTCACGAGGCATTGGAAAAAGGATATACCGAGCCGGATCCCAGGGAAGATCTTTCCGGAAACGATGTCGCCAGAAAGCTGCTGATCCTGGCCCGGGAACTTGATCTCATCAATGAGTTCAGTGATATTAAAATCCGGAATCTCGTTCCCGAAAGCCTGCTGGATATTTCAAAACCGGAATTCCTTGCCAGGCTGGATGAGCTGGATGAAGAATATCAGAAGATTAAAGAAAACCAGGAGCCGGGGCATGTGTTGAGATATGTCGGAGATCTTCACGGAGATTTGCAGAAAGATAAAGGGGAACTGGATGTGAACCTCATCTCTGTTCCTGCAGGTTCCGCTTTGGGCCAGCTGAAAGGCTCGGATTCCATCTTTGAAATTTATACCGAAAGCTACGGGGAAAACCCGATCGTGATCATGGGCGCCGGAGCGGGAGCCAGAGTAACGGCAAGAGGGGTATTCGGAGATATTTTAAGAGTAAGTGAAACGAAATAATAATAATGTAACAATATAGCCATGTAGCAGTTTACCAATGAATTTAATTGTAATGCCGAACTTTTCCTGGTATTTCATTGTTCCATTGATACACTGTTGCATTGGTAAATTTATCTATATGGAAAATTTTGAAACCTTTGCCATAAGAACCCAGACGGAGAGAACGCCGTTTGATGAGCATTCCACTCCGCTCTTTCTTACTTCAAGTTTTGTATTTGAAGATGCGGAAGATATGCGGGCAAGCTTCGCTGAAGAAAAGCCAAAGAATTTGTACAGCCGTTTCTCGAACCCGAATGTAACGGAATTCACCGATAAGATAACCAAAATGGAAGGCGCTGAAGCAGGTTATGCTTTTGCCACGGGAATGGCGGCGATCTATTCCACTTTTGCAACCCTTCTGAATGCGGGAGATCATATCGTGAGCTGCCAATCGGTTTTCGGCTCTACGCACACGTTATTCACGAAGTATTTCCCGAAATGGAATATCGAAACCACCTATTTCAAAGCGGAAGATGCGGAAAATGTTGAAAACTACATTCAGCCGAATACCAGAATTTTATATCTGGAAACGCCTACCAATCCTGCGATTGAAGTCCTGGACCTGGAATTTTTCGGAAAGATTGCCAAAAAGCATAACCTCATCTTCATTGTGGATAACTGTTTTGCAACGCCTTATCTGCAGCAGCCTGTTAAATATGGAGCGGACATCGTCGTACACTCTGCCACGAAGCTGATCGACGGTCAGGGCCGTGTTTTAGGAGGGGTAGCCGTCGGCAGGGAAGACCTGATCCGTGAAATTTACCTTTTTGCAAGAAATACCGGTCCGGCCATGTCGCCGTTCAATGCCTGGGTCTTGTCTAAAAGTTTAGAGACCTTAGCTGTTCGTGTTGAAAAACATTGCGAAAACGCTTTGAAGGTCGCGGAGTTCTTGGAAAGCCATCCGAAGGTGGAACTGGTAAAATATCCGTTCCTGAAATCCCATCCGGGCTATGAAATTGCCAAAAGGCAGATGAAACTCGGCGGGAATATCGTCGCCTTTGAAATTAAAGGCGGTATTGAAGGCGGAAGGAACTTTTTAAATAAAATTAAAATGTGCTCCCTCTCTGCCAATCTTGGCGATACGCGAACGATTGTCACCCACCCGGCCTCAACTACCCATTCCAAACTAAATGATGAAGAGAGAAACGAGGTCGGGATCACCGCAGGATTGGTTCGCTGCTCGGTCGGTCTGGAACATGTGGATGATATTATTGCGGATCTGAAACAGGCGCTTGATTAATTCATCAATAGGAACGGGCTTCAGCCCGTTTTTAAAATCAGCAAATCAAAATGGGCTTTAGCCTAAACATACAATGAAAAACTCACAACAACTATACAAAGCATTATCCGAAAGGATCTTAATTCTCGACGGTGCCATGGGAACCATGCTTCAGCGGTATAAATTTGAAGAAGAAGACTACCGCGGCGAACGCTTCAAAAACTGGGAACATCCGGTAAAAGGAAACAATGATCTGTTGTCCCTTACCCAGCCCCACGCGATTGAAGAGGTTCATAAAAAGTACCTCGAGGCAGGTGCCGATATCATCGAAACCAATACCTTCTCGGGAACAACGATTGCCATGGCCGACTACCACATGGAAGAGCTGGTATACGAGCTTAATTACGAATCGGCAAAGATTGCAAGAAAGGCCTGTGACGAGTACACTGCTGAAAACCCGGGCAAACCGAGATTCGTTGCAGGATCCATCGGGCCCACCAACAGAACGGCCAGCTTAAGCCCGGATGTAAACGATCCCGGGTACAGGGCCATTACCTTTGAGGAATTGCGGGTGGCCTACAAGCAGCAGTGTGAAGCATTGCTGGACGGCGGTTCGGATATTTTACTCGTAGAAACCATCTTCGACACACTGAATGCGAAAGCGGCACTGTTTGCCATCGATGAAATTCAGGATGAACGAGATCTCAAAATCCCGGTTATGGTGTCCGGGACCATTACCGATGCGTCCGGAAGAACTTTGAGCGGACAGACAGCGGAAGCCTTTCTGATCTCCGTTTCCCATCTCAATCTGCTGAGTGTAGGCTTCAACTGTGCTTTGGGAGCGAACCAGTTGACCCCTTATCTGGAAACGCTCGCGCACAATTCGGAATTCCATGTTTCCGCTTACCCGAATGCAGGGTTACCGAATGCTTTCGGGAAATATGATGAAACGCCGGAGGATATGGCAAGCCAGATCAGGGAGTATGCCGAGAAAGGGCTGATTAATATTATCGGAGGCTGCTGCGGCACCACACCGGAACACATCAAGGCGATCGCAGATCTTGTAGCGGGATACCCACCGAGAAAAGTAAGAGAAGTTGTCTGAAATAAATTGATCTTTAGTTGATTAAGGCCAAAAGGGAATGATTTTTACTGTTATCCTGAAAACCGGGATGTTGGCTGTAAATGGTTTCCGGTTTTAGGGCTTTGGGCAGGCAGGTAAGTTGCTGAAACAGAATGCGGATAATGCCTATTATATTTAGAAGAATAATAAATTGATGAAATATTTAAGATTATCGGGGCTTGAGCCTTTGATTATTACACCGGAAAGTAATTTTATCAACGTTGGGGAGAGAACCAATGTTGCCGGATCCAAAAAGTTTTTAAGATTAATAAAAGAAGAAAAATTCGGGGAAGCCCTCGATATTGCACGCCATCAGGTGGAAGGCGGTGCCCAGATTCTGGACGTTAATTTTGATGACGGCCTGATCGACGGGAAAGCTTCCATGATTAAGTTCCTGAATTTAATTGCTTCGGAACCGGATATTTCCAGGATTCCCCTGATGATCGATTCATCGAAATGGGAGATTCTTGAAGCGGGTCTGCAGGTGGCCCAGGGAAAGTGTGTGGTGAATTCCATCAGCCTGAAAGGAGGGGAAGAAGAATTTATCAAACAGGCCAAAGCCATTAAGAGATACGGGGCAGCAGTGATTGTCATGGCTTTTGATGAAGCAGGGCAGGCGGATACATATGAACGGAGAATCGAGATTTCAAAACGGTCGTATGATATTCTGGTCAATCGTTTAAATTTCCCGGCAGAAGATATTATTTTTGATTTAAATATTTTTCCTGTGGCCACGGGAATGGACGAACACCGCCGGAATGCCATCGATTTTATCGAAGCGACCCGATGGGTCCGGCAGAACCTTCCGTATGCTTCGGTAAGCGGAGGGGTTTCCAATGTTTCCTTTTCATTCAGAGGAAACGATACCGTACGGGAAGCGATGCATTCGGTTTTCCTGTACCATGCGATCCAGGCGGGGATGAATATGGGAATCGTAAATCCTGCGATGCTGGAAGTCTATGATGAAATCAATAAAGAACTTCTTGAGCTGGTGGAAGATGTGATCCTCGACAAAAGAGAGGATGCCACCGAACGGCTCCTGGATTATTCCGAAAAACACAAATCCGTAAAGAAAGAAAAAGTTGAGGAGCTGGAATGGCGTACCAAACCTCTACAGGAGAGAATCACCCATTCTCTGGTAAAAGGAATCGACCGTTTCATTGAAGAAGATGTGGAAGAGGCCAGGCAGCAGGCCGCAAAACCGCTGCATGTAATTGAAATTAACCTGATGACCGGAATGGGCGTTGTCGGGGATCTGTTCGGAAGCGGGAAGATGTTCCTTCCACAGGTCGTGAAATCCGCCAGGGTGATGAAAAAGGCTGTGGCTTATCTGCAGCCGTTCATTGAAGCGGAAAAAGACGGCGCAAAACCGGCTAACGGGAAAATTTTAATGGCTACCGTAAAAGGCGATGTTCACGACATCGGAAAAAATATTGTAAGCGTCGTACTGGGCTGTAACAATTATGAAATTGTAGATCTTGGGGTAATGGTGCCGGCCGAAAAAATTATCCAGGCGGCCATTGATCATCAGGTAGATGTGATCGGCCTAAGCGGGCTGATAACCCCAAGTCTTGATGAAATGGTCTATATCGCTTCAGAGCTCGAAAGACAAAATCTTAATTTCCCGCTTCTGATCGGAGGGGCAACGACTTCAAAAGCCCATACCGCCGTAAAAATCGATCTGAAATATAAAAATGCCGTCGTGCATGTAAACGATGCTTCCAGAGCGGTAAATGTGGTAAGTTCATTGTTGGGCGACCGGAACAAAGAATATGTTGCCGATTTGAAAAATGACTATTCCGAATTCCGCGAAAAATTCCTGAACCGGCAGATAGATAAGGATTATGTTTCCATTGAAGAAGCCCGCAAAGACAAATTTAAAATCGATTGGAAAAACGAAGAGATCTTTACCCCGAATCAATTGGGAATTCAGGTTTTTGAAAACCAGGATTTACGGGAGTTGTTGCCATTCATCGACTGGTCACCGTTTTTCAGGAGCTGGGACCTGCATGGTAAATACCCGAATATCCTGGAAGATGAAGTGGTCGGAGCGCAGGCAAAAGAGCTGTTCAAAGATGCCCAGGTGATTTTAAAAAGGATTTTAGATGAGAAATTACTGACGGCAAAAGCGGTTTTCGGAATTTTTAAAGCCAATTCCAATGACACGGATGATATTCTGATCTTCGACGAAAATTATGAGCAGCAGGTGAAATTTATTACCCTCAGACAACAGGCCCAGCGGTCCAAAGGAAAAGATTACCTGGCTCTCAGTGATTTTATTGCTCCCCAAAGTTCCGGAAAAACGGATTACATGGGGGCTTTCTGTGTAACTACCGGCTTCGGAACCGATGAGCTGGCTGAAGAATATGAAAAGGCCAACGACGATTATAACGCCATTATGGTAAAAGCCCTGGCCGACCGTTTCGCAGAAGCCTACGCCGAATTTTTGCATAAGAAAGTCAGGACCGAATATTGGGGGTACGCCAATCAGGAAAGCCTGACCAACGAAGAACTGATTGCCGAAAAATACAAAGGGATCCGTCCGGCTCCGGGCTATCCGGCTTGCCCCGACCACCTGGAAAAACATGCCATCTGGGATCTTTTGAAAGTAGAAGAACAGATCGGCGTCTATCTTACAGAGAGCCTGGCCATGTTTCCGACCGCTTCGGTTTCGGGATATTATTTCGGAAGCCCGCACGCCAAATACTTCGGCCTGGGGAAAATAGCGGAAGACCAATTAAAAGACTACTCTGTAAGAAAAGGAATTTCTTTGCAGAAAGCGAGAAAATGGTTGTCACCGAATTTAGCGGATTAATTTATAAAATATTTAGACGATAATTAAAAAATGAAAATCACCGACCATATAAAAAACGCAAACGGAAAAACCTTATTTTCCCTTGAAGTAGTACCACCACAAAAAGGCATCGGAATTGAAGACCTCTACAGAAACATCGATCCGCTGATGGAGTTCAGGCCGCCTTTTATTGATGTAACGACTTCCCGGGAAGAATATATCTACATCGACAAAGGAAACGGACTGATGGAACGGCGGATTACCAGGATGCGTCCCGGGACTTTGGGGATCTGTGCAGCCATTCAGCATAAATATAATGTAGATACGGTTCCGCATCTGCTGTGCGGAGGCTTTACCAAAGAAGAAACCGAATACCTGCTGGTAGACTGTATGTATCTGGGAATAGACAATATAATGGCATTGCGCGGTGATGCGATGAAAGGGCACCAGTATTTTGAACCCACGCCGGGTGGCCATGCCAGTGCCATGGATCTCGTGCACCAGATCAATGAACTGGGAAGAGGGAAATATCTGCATAACCAGGAAGAAGAATGCCAGGAACACAACAAGTTCTGTGTGGGGGTAGCCGGCTATCCCGAGAAACATATGGAAGCCCCTTCCATGAATTATGATCTGAAATGGCTAAAGCAGAAAGTAGATGCCGGAGCAGATTACATCGTAACCCAGATGTTCTTTGACAATAAAAAGTTCATTGAATTTGTAAAAAGAGCCCGTGACATGGGGATTACCGTCCCGATTATTCCGGGAATTAAACCCATCGCCACCAAAAAGCACCTGAAAATCCTGCCGCAGATCTTTAAAATCGATTTGCCGGAAGACCTGATTAACGAAGTGGAGCAGGCCAAAAACAACGAAGCGGTCAAGCAGATCGGTATCGAATGGGCCATTGCCCAGTGCCGGGAGCTTCTGGATTTCGGAGTTCCGGTGCTGCACTTTTATTCCATGGGGAAAAGCGATAATATTAAAAAAGTAGCCGGTGCGCTATTCTGATAAAGTAAAGTGAATCTTCTTAAAGTCCTGCCTACAGCAGGGCTTTCTTTTTGTTTAGGCTAACGGATTTCCGTCTGATACTTCAGAAGCCTTTCAAAAACACTGCGGGTGGTCGGTTTTGAAGAATTCAGGTTAAAAATAAACATTCCGCTTTCAATGTTGAAATAATATTTGGCTTTCTGGTCCTCTACTGAAAACCATTTTAAAAGCCCGTTGACAATATTGATGTCTTCCCATTTGATGGTACTTTCGTGCAGAGGGAATGTATGGGGATGCTGATGCAGTGTGTCTACAAAATGAATGTTATTGCCTTCGATATAAATCATCCCGCTGCCCTGGAACGCTTTAATCTTAAAAAATTCGTTCTGGGCATTTCCCATATTATAGCGTACAAAGGCATAATATTCCGGGGTTCCAATTTCCTGCAGGAGCAGGTTTTGTTTTTTTCTCCGGCTTCTCGCCGCGAGGTAAGCGATCAGAAAAATAATCGCCGGAATCGAGAAAAGAAATAGCAGTAAAATAATAATTAAAACAATGATTGAGGTCATTAGCGTAGGATTTAAGTTTTACATTATAATTCGGGATGCCTTTCAAAAGCCTTGTTTCTGTCGAAGAGATACCGGTAAGTGGCCAGTTTTCTCGTTACCGTCGTATCGAGGTTCTCCGCAATTTTTATCATTTTAGGATTAAAATCGCCGATCCACTGCATCTCCGTTACTTTAAAATCGGTATGTTTCCTGAGATGCTGTGTTCCTTCCCAGATCATATACCCTTCAAGTCCCTTTCTTTGCCACTCCGGAACCACACCAAAAACAAGACCAATCATTTTCTCATTTTTCCTGAATTTTTTAATCCATAGAAATTTCAGCTTTTCCCATATTCCGAATTTCCCGTTGAGGTACTTGAACCACTGGTTGGTATCCGGAAGATTTATCCACATGGCCACCGGCTTTTCGTTCTCGTATACAAACCATGAGATATGCTCATTGATGATGGGTTTCATGGTCTTAAACATTTTCAGGACTTTGGATCCTTCCATGCGTTTTCCTTCACCGTGGGCCGCCCATGCTTTGTTATAAATCTCGGTAAAATCTTTAGCGAATTTTCCGAGATGAGCCTTGGTCATCGGCCTTGCGGAAATTTCAGGATTCTTGCTGTGTTTGGCGTGCATTACCGTAAAAACCCTCGATACTTCAGCAAAGATGGGTCTGGAGAAACAGAGCTGTTCAAAATAGATCTTAAAGCCATAATTTTCAAAAAGGTCTTTGTAGTAAGGGAAATTATAATTCATCCCGTACAGCGGTTCAACAAATCCTTCGATCACCAATCCCCAGAATTTGTCCCGTTCCCCGAAATTGATCGGTCCGTCCATGGCTTCCATCCCTCTTTGCTGTAGCCAGTTTTTACAGTGATCAAAAATAAAATCTGCAGCTTCCTGGCTGTTGATACAATCGAAAAACCCGATCCCTCCGGTAGGTTGGTCCTGCTCATATGTTCTGTTGATAAAAACGGCTACTTTCCCTACGGTTTCATTGTCTCTGTTTTTAAATAAAAAGCGGGTACATTCCCCGTCTCTGAAAAACTTATTTCTTTCGGGATTAAAAACCTCTTCAATATCGATATTCCGTGGTCGGATGTAGTTTTTGTCGTTTTTGTAAAGCCTTGCCGGAAACTCTAAAAATTCCTTTTTCTGGGAGTCGTTTTGTACTTCTTCAGCAATAATCATGGGGTAAAAATGATAGTGGGGGTGAAAGATAATGTTTTTCGCCCAAATTAAATATGACGAATAAATTTTATCCGTATTTTTGTGCAAATTAAATAAAAATGGTTGATTTTACGGATAACGATGATGATATTTTCACGGGAAAAGAACATACCCCCATACGAGAAGATGCTTTTGATAAATCGCCGGAAGAAAAAATCGAAAAAATTACGGAACTCTTCGGGGAAATTATGCAGACCCTGGGGATGGACATGACCGACGATTCCTTGAAGGACTCGCCGAGACGGGTGGCCAAGATGTATGTGAATGAGATTTTCGGAGGGTTGCTGCCGGAGAACAAACCGGGAATTTCCACCTTTTCAAACAAATATAAATACCGCCAGATGCTGGTGGAAAAAGATATTACCGTATATTCGTTCTGCGAACACCACTTTCTGCCGATTATCGGAAGAGCACACGTTGCCTATATTTCCAACGGTGATGTGATCGGGCTTTCAAAAATCAACAGGATCGTGGATTATTATGCAAAAAGGCCGCAGGTTCAGGAAAGGCTGACGATGCAGATCGTGGATGCTCTGAAAGAAGCGCTGGGAACGAAAGATGTTGCCTGTATCATCGATGCCAAGCACCTTTGCGTCAACTGCAGGGGAATAAAAGATACGGCAAGCTCTACCATTACGGCAGAGCTGAGCGGGATTTTCAGGACCAACCCGATTACCAGACAGGAATTCCTGCATTATGTGGGAAGCCATGCGAAATTGGATTAATGAAAGTGGAGTATTTTAACAATATCAGATATGAACTTCAAAATATCTTTTCAGGAAAGGGCGAAGTTAAGTATGGAAATACTCTCCAAACAATCACCGGTTACCTTAAAAGAAGTGAAGAAACAGGCAGAGTGGCTTGGCAAGAACAGTCTTTCAAAAGTAAAAAACATTAAAATTGACCATGATAAAATTTAAAAAAGTTTCACATAAAATTTTTATTACAACCATTATTTGTTGTAACTGATAAGCTGTCGAAAAACTTTAAATTTTAAACCCAGAACTTTGAATACAATCATGCAATTAAAAATATACAACTCGCTTGCCGGCGAAAAGGAAATATTTAAACCTATTTTAGAGGGAAATGTCGGAATGTATGTCTGCGGACCTACCGTGTACAGCAATGTGCATTTGGGAAATGTAAGGACTTTCCTCTCCTTCGACTTTATTTACAGAAGCCTGATGCATCTCGGCTATAAAGTACGGTACGTCAGAAACATCACCGATGCCGGCCACCTTACCGATGACGGCGATGTCAACAACGACCGTTTCGTCAAGCAGACCCGCCTGGAAAAGCTGGAACCGATGGAAATCGTACAGAAATACACCGTTGATTTCCACAAAGTACTCGAAATGTTCAACCTCCTGCCGCCGAACATTGAACCTACGGCGACCGGCCACATCGTAGAACAGATTGAACTGACCCAGAAATTAATTGACAGGGGATTTGCCTACGAAAGCAATGGCTCCGTTTATTTCGATGTACTGGAATACAACAAGAGAGGCCTGAACTACGGAGAACTCTCCAAAAGAAATATCGAAGAGCTTTTTGCCAATACCCGTGATCTCGACGGGCAGGGCGAAAAGAAAAACCCGCAGGATTTTGCATTATGGAAAAAGGCTTCCCCGGCACACATCATGCGGTGGAATTCGCCATGGGGCGAAGGGTTCCCGGGATGGCACCTGGAATGTACGGCGATGAGCACGAAATACCTCGGTGAAACTTTCGATATTCACGGTGGCGGAATGGACCTGAAATTCCCGCACCACGAATGTGAAATCGCACAGGGGAAAGCCTGCAATGACGCCGCTCCGGTAAATTACTGGATGCACGCCAATATGCTGACCATGAATTCCCAGCGGATGAGCAAATCCACCGGAAACTACATTCTGCCGATGCAGCTGGTCACCGGTGAAAACGATTTCTTTGAAAAACCGTTCCATCCGTCGATTGTGCGTTTCTGCTTCCTGCAGGCCCATTACCGGAGCGTGCTGGATATCTCCAATGACGCCATGCTGGCCAGTGAAAAAGGATTCATCCGGTTGATGGAAGCCCTTAAAGTATTGAATTCAGTGGCTGCAAATGAGGAGAAACCTTCGGGATTCAGTCTGGAAGAATGGAAAAACAAAGCCTATGACGCCTTAACGGACGATTTCAATTCCCCGGTGCTTATTGCGCATCTGTTTGAAGCGGTGAAATATATCTTTGCATTGAATGACGGCAAAGAAACCATTTCGACGAAAGATCTGGAAGTGTTGAAAACAATAATGAATGCGCTTGTTTTTGATGTTTTGGGACTTCAGGCCATCGAGGAAAACAACAACGAAAAACTGGATCAGACGCTGAAAGTTCTGATCGAACTCAGAAACCAGGCCAGAAAATCGAAAAACTTCGAGCTTTCCGACCAAATCCGTGATAAGCTCCTTGCCGAAGGTATCGAACTGAAAGACGGAAGGGAAGGAACCTCCTACGTATTGAATTAGAATTTTAAGAATATTCAGATATAAGCTCCCGCAGGTATTGTGGGAGTTTTTTATGTGGAAAAACGCAGCCGTATCCATCTAACTCTCAGCCTTTATTTCCACCTTAAATTTTTTTCCAACCAATCCTAAAATTATGTAACTTAGTCATACTAAAATGATTAAATATTAAATTTATAAACCTATGAAAAAACATTTATTTCCTTTATTCCTGTTGCTTACAGGAGCCAACGCCTTTGCACAGCAGGATTTCTTTGCATTGGTCGGAAAAGATACCCCGAATATTGTATTCAACGACTTCCGGGCAATCGACGGAACGGGCGGAACTTCAGGAGAGAAAATCTTTACGTCGGATTCGCAGTCAAGGGTGTTTTCACAAAGCAGGAACGGCCCGGTTGCTGAAGATAAGAATGCCCCCAACAATTCCCAGGCCGTCAATATGGCAACGCTGGCGTATGATCCTTACCACAATAATCTGGTGTACATGCCGATGTTTTCTTCAAATATCTATGTCTTAAATGCCGGGACCAAAGAAATTACCTTGGTGGAAAACAGCGTGGCAAGGGTAACATCCTGCGACATCAACTCCCACATCACGAGAATGGCCACCGGCTATGACGGAAATATTTATGCAGTTAACAATTCCGGTACCCAGTTTCTGCAGATCAGCAGAAAAGGAAACCAATATGTGGTAAATGACCTGGGGATCATCAAAGACGATGCTTCCAACGGCAAAAATTCTTTTACAACCATTGAAACCGGATTTGGCGGAGATATGATTGCCGATGCGGATAATAATTTCTATATCTTTTCGGCTTCGGGAAATGTATTCAAAGTTTCAACGAAGGAGCTGAAGGCAAAATTTGTCGGAAAAATCTCCGGGATTCCCGATAATTATTCCGTGAACGGATCGGCAGTGAATTCCAAAGGAAAAGTCGTTATCGCCAGTGCCAAAGGAGCTCCTTTATATGAAGTGGATCTCAATACTCTGCAGGCAAAACCTCTCGGAGGCGAACAGAACCTGCACATCTACGATCTGGCGAGTAAATATTTCGCCAACGACAAAGCGGTTTCCAGCACGGCTTTAGCCAATCTTGACATCTATCCGACAAGAGTGGATGATCAGCTGATCAACATAAAGGTACAGGACAAATCCGTGAAAGGAAACCTCAGGCTGAATGTATTTGATCTTTCCGGAAAAAAGGTGATGCAGCAGAATCTGCCGGTAAAAGACGGCTCGCTGAATCAGCAGGTATATCTTAAAAATCTGTTAAGCGGCGCTTATCTGGTAAGCATTACCGACGAAGCAGGAAAAATATTGCTGAACAAAAAGATTCTGGTTTCGGAATAATCTTTGCGTACACGTAAAACTTGAAAACCTTTTCAGACTTTTTGGAAAGGTTTTTTTAATGAATATTTGATATTCAATAAGTTTTCTTTTTCAGGATTATAACGTATTTTTATAAAAAAATGTAAATGAAGCTATATTTTAATGTAGGTTACAACACGAAAATAGGAGAGCAGCTGCAGTTGGTAATCAATGATGAAGGTGTACAGCAGATCCATGCAATGGTTTACGGGGAAAACGGATCATGGAAATGTGAGGTGGATTATTTCTCCAGATCAATTAGCTATCAGTACCGCCTGGTGGACGACAGGGGAAAGGCTCTCCGCGAAGAGTTGGTACCTCACCGGCTGAACTTTCCGCACAACTACAAAGAATTTGTCATTTCCGATGAATGGAACAATAAAAATTTTCCGGAAAATTATCTGAATAATAAAATTCTCCACAATAAGCTCAATACTTTCAGGCCCGAAAAAAATTCTGTACTGAAGAGGCATACCCATTTATTCAGGATAGAAGCGCCGGTATATCATCCGGACTGGAAAATCGTTCTGTTCGGAAGTACGGCTTCGCTGGGAAATTGGGATTACGATAAAGTGATCCATCTTGCGCAAACCGACTTTGGCGTATGGGAAACGTCGCTTGAAATTCCGGAAAACGAATTTATTCAGTATAAATATGCCCTTTACAACAGCACGGAAGGAAAAGTAATGGAAGTCGAAAGCGGTGAAAACCGTTTTGCCGTACCGAATCAGCAGAAAGATGTTCTGCAGATGGTTTCCGGTCATTATTTTAAATTCAAGCTTTACCAGATGTATCATGATGCCGGGGTAGCGGTTCCGGTTTTTGCTCTCAGGACGGAAGACGGCTTCGGAGTCGGGGAATTTTCCGATCTGAAGAAACTGGCAGACTGGTCCAATGAAACAGCACTCGGGATCATCCAGATCCTCCCGATCAATGATACCACTGCCAATTATTCCTGGACGGATTCTTATCCTTACGCAGCCGTTTCAGTATATGCCCTGCATCCGCAGTATATTTCCCTGGAAAACCTGGATTTTAAGCTGCCGGAGGATCTGGTAAAAGAATACCGTACCGAAAAAGCGGAGCTGAATGCGCTGGAGCTTATTGATTACGAAAAAATGATTTCGGGAAAATGGAAATACCTGAAAGCCGTTTTTCATCAGGATAAAGAAAAGATTTATAAAGACCGGAATTTCAAAAAATTCATCAAAGACAATGAAAGCTGGCTGATTCCCTATGCTGCTTTCTGTGTACTGAGGGATAAATACAGAACACCGAATTTTAACGAGTGGAAAACCCATAAAAAATACATCGCAGGAAAGGTATCTGCTTTCTTTACGGCAAAAAGTAAAGATTACGATGCTTCCATGCTGCATGCGTGGGTGCAGTACCAGCTTCATAAGCAATTGAAAGAGGCGATTGATTATACCCATGGTCTGGGGATTTCCGTAAAAGGGGATCTGCCGATCGGGATTTACAGATATTCCGTAGAAGCCTGGACGGAGCCTGAACTTTTCGGGATGGATTTCCAGGCCGGGGCACCGCCGGATCAGTTTACGGAACTCGGGCAGAACTGGGAGTTCCCGACCTACAATTGGGAAGCCATGAAGGCCGACGATTACCAATGGTGGAAAAACAGGTTTAGGGCCCTGGAACAATATTTTGATGCCATGAGGATCGATCATATCCTGGGTTTCTTCAGGATCTGGAGAATGCCGGTTTCGGCTACCCAGGGAATTCTGGGTTATTTTTATCCCGCCGTTCCGGTGACGCTGGACGAATTTAATGCCCGCCATATTCCGTTTAATTTCGACCGGTACTGCAAGCCGTTTATCAATGACCGGATTCTGCAGAATTATTTTGGAGAGCATGCCGAAAAAGCCCTGGAATTCATCAGCAATAATCATGACGGAACCTATTCCTTAAAAGAAGAATTCGATAACCAGCGAAAATTATCCGATTTCTTTAAAAGAAACCCGGGAAGCCCGATTGAACAACAGCTGATTTCCCTTTGTGCCAATGTCCTGTTCCTCGTGGAAGAGCGAAATGGGCAGGTGGTTTATCATCCGAGGTTTAATGTATTCCATACCGAGTCCTATCATCATCTGTCGGACTGGGAAAAGAAAGCGATCTACGATCTGTACAATGATTATTTCTTCAAAAGACAGGATCATCTGTGGAAGGAAAAAGCCATGGAAAAACTCCCTGTCATCCTGAATGCCACCAAAATGCTGATCTGCGGAGAAGATTTGGGCCTTGTGCCGGACTGTGTGCCGGAAGTAATGGATGAACTGGCAATTGTTGCTTTAAAAGTCCAGCGGATGCCTTCCGACAACATTCCTTTCTACAATCCGAAAAATGCGGGATACCTGAATGTCGTGACGGCTTCTTCCCATGACAGCTCTACCTTAAGGCAGTGGTGGAAGGAAAACCCTGATCTGACCCAGCAATATTTCAACCGGCAGCTGGGGCAGTATGGAAAGGCGCCTGAAGAACTCGATACTGATCTCGCTGAAATCATCATAAAGCAGCATCTTTATAACAATGCCATGCTGGCTATCTTCCCGATCCAGGAATTCCTGGCCACTGATCAGCAGCTGATGAATCCGAAAATAGATAATGAGCGGATTAATAATCCCGCCGTTTTCCCACACTATTGGAGATATAGGATGCATCTTAATCTCGAAGATCTTAAAGGACAGTCCGATTTTAATGCTAAGATAGCTTATTGGGTGAAAGACAGCGGAAGGATGTAAATTTAATATTTGATTATCAAATAGTTAATAATAAATTAAAAGAAGTTTTATCATATGATTTAACTTCTTTTTTTTATTTATATCAAAAAGGTAGAATCAAGAATTCTGCTATATTAACCAATTAACGACTTTAGAAATGAAAAAAATATTGATCGGTTTTGCTTTGGGTATTGCGACATTGTCGTTTGCTCAACAGTACCCAAACGGAAGCTGGAATGACAACAACGGCTATTATGAAAATGACGGAGGATATTACAGCGATCAGGATGATCAGAATTATTTCCCTGATGATTACTATTACGATTATCCGCAGGACTATTATCCTCAGGATTATTATATGACCAACTATAATGATTACAGGAGCAGCATCATCAATATCGACTGGAACATCTTCTTCGCCCAGAACAGGCTCAACCGCTGGCAGGTAGACCAGATTATGAGACTGAACAACCTGTACGCGAATTTCAGTACCTGGAATAATTTCTACCGCTACAATCCGGACCGTTGGTATTACGACCGCTTCTACGCCTTGCAGCGAATCATGGGCCCGAGAGTGTTTGTAGTTTTCCAGAACAATTACTATAGAGGATACAGCCCGGTGGTTTACTTCCAGAATTACAGAAGGACCCACTACGGAGCAATCTGCAGGCCAATGCCACGCTACCGGAATGTAAATATTAATATCTACAGGGTAGACCGGGCAAGATTCCGCAGAACGGATAACCCGACGTTCAATATTGTAAGAGGAAACGACCGTCCGGATAATGGTTTCAGAGGTGGAGTGAGAGAAGGCAACGGCGGATTCCGCAGCCAGAATGAAAACAGGAATCCGGTTTTCAGAAATGATAATCCGGGAATCCGGAATAACGGCGGCGGCTTCAGAGGAAACAATGACAATGGAGGAATGAAGGCTGAAGGAACCAGAGGAAACGGGGGATTCCGTACGGAACGTGCTGAAAGAACAGAAAACAACGGCAACCGTGGCGGTGGTTTCAGAGGAGGAGAGGTCAGAAGAGAAGAAGCCCCAAGAAGAGAAAATAACGGAGGCGGTTTCAGAAATGAAGGTGGCTTCAGAAGAAGCGAAAGCCAGCCCCAGAGAGAGCAGAACAGAGGCAGCGGGGAAAGCAGAGGAAATGGTGGTTTCCGCAACGGATTTGCAAAAAATTAATTTTCATATATTATATTTAAGTGGTGTGAGGGCAGATCTTAGGATCTGCTCTTTTTATTTTATCGGGGTTGAATAATTGCTATTTAAATTTAACATTAATTATGAATATTTTGTTTTAACTTTTGATTTAACAGATAATCAAAAAGATATAAAACAATTAATTAAAGATTTAAGAATATGAAAAAGTTAGTTTTAGCAATAGCGTTTATCGGAATGGGAAGTTTTGCAATGGCTCAGCAGACGGCTCCGACTCCTCAGGAGAGACAGGCAAAAAGAGCGGAGATGAAAGAAAAATTCCAGCAGCGGGAGCAGGAACACCTGGCGCAGATGCAGAAGGATTTAAACCTGAACCAAAGCCAGGTCGATAAGATCAAGGCGCTTCAGGACAGGAAAAAGGCCGAAATGAAATCTGAATTTGAAAAAAATAAAGGCGAAAGACAGGCCAGAATGGAACAGATGAAAGCCAAAAGAGCTCAGATGGATGCCGAAATGAAGCAGATTCTTACGCCTCAGCAGTATGATAAATGGCAGGCCGACCGGAAAGCAAAAATGGAGCAGAGAAGAGTGGCGATGAAAGAGAAAGGAATGAAAGGGCCAAGAATGCACAAGCCGATGAATACGGCTCCGCAGGCAAACTAAGTGGTTTATAATTTGTGTTTTTTTAATGTGTGTAAGAGCGGAATATCTTCCGCTCTTTTTTATTAATTTTAGCTAAAACCTTTGATTTCGGGGTTTTATTCCCTAATTTTGGCGGTAAATTTATAACTTATGGTAAGCGAAAAAATTGCAGGATTAATCAATGAACAGATCGCCCACGAACAGTATGCAGCACAGTACTACCTTTCGATGTCGGCCTGGTTTTCCGCAAAAGATCTTGATGGAATTGCCAACTATTTCAGGGTACAGAGCAAAGAAGAGCTGATGCATGCAGACAAGATGTTCGACTATTTAAATGACGTGGGCGGACAAATCATTATCGGAGAAATTCCGAAACCGCCGCATGAATTTGCAGACGCCATCGACATTTTTGAAAAAGCATTAGCTCACGAAAAAGTGGTGACCAAAAGTATTTTCAATATTGTAAAGAATGCCAATGACGAAGGCGATTTTGCCACAACTTCTTTCCTGCAGTGGTTCATCAACGAGCAGGTGGAAGAGGAGGCCAGTGCTTCGCAGCTGGTGACCAAAATAAAAATGGTAAGCGACAATCCTTCTGCGCTCTATCTTTTCGACCAGGAACTGGCCCAACGGGTTTTTGCTCCCGATGCTACAGCCTAGTTTGAATTCATTCAGTATAAAAAATTCCGGCGGCACCCAAGGTGCCGCCGGAATTTCATCCCTGCTTCTTTAAAAATAATTATTCCAGAACCATCCTGAAGAAGGAATGGTTTTTAGTTTTTCCCTGACTGAAGGATCGGAATCTACCTGTTTTTTCAGTTCTTCCGGATTGGTATTTTTTATAAGGGGAACGGAAATATAAAGCCGGTTGATATGCGGGTTGCTTTTTAGATAGACCACCAGAAAGTTTTTCCCGGTAAAAGCTTTTGCTTTATAAAAATTTAGCGGATTAATATCCGTCTCCGATTGATAGGTTTTCCCTCTCGTCTGAAAAGTATAGACAAAGTCGTATCCCGTTCCTCTCCCATAAGGTTTTATTTCCTGAATTTTGCCTGTCGTATAAAGTCCTTCCGCTTCATAAGAGGTTTTGTATTTATTTATGAAATGATAATCGTAAATCAAAAGTCAGGTAATCAGAAAAGCTGATAAATAAACACTGTACTTTTTAAAAAAAACCATCAGGATTACAGATAAATCAGTTGGGTTTTCAGAACTTTCCGGCCCAGTTTCTCCAGTATGTTTTTGTAATTTCCGATCTGCATTTCATCCTTTTCAGACGGGTCACCCGTTTTAAAATCAACAATCATATAGCCCTCGTGGTTTCTGAGGATACGGTCGGGACGGTACACGCGGCTTTCGCCGTTTTCCGTAATCATAATGTCTTTTTCATTGATGGCTTCCCACTGTTCGTCAAAAAATTCAGCGTGATCCCGGATAATCGTTTCCAGATCTTTGTGAATTTCCTTGCTTTCTTCAATCGTGATGTGGCCTTCCAGGACATAGCCTTCCAGGACTCTCCGGATGTCTTTTGCCGTGTTGATCTGCGATAATAATTCGTGAACAAAAAGGCCGATCCTTACTTTTTCCACCCGTACCTGGTAGTTTTTTGAGGGAGTGGCAATCTTAATTGAGGTATTTTTTTCGCTGATATTTTTTAAAGCCGGAATATCCCTGGTCTCGAAATGTGACGTTTTATCTTTTGAATACTTTTTCAGCATGTCAGGATGGGTTTCATAGATATCGAAGGCGTCAAGATGTTCGGGATTCTTAGACTGAAGGAATTCCAGCAGTTCCAGATTGTTTGAGGTTTTATTGGCTTTCTGAACGTAAAAAAACAGCTGTTCCACAGGGCGTGTCGTTGCTACATACTGCAGGCAAAGCCGGTCTACCATGTTTTTGTAAGCATTCTGTTTGTTGAAGATCTCAATCTCCTCATCATACACTTCAAGATTTTTACTGAACTGATTGATGTTCACGGATCTTAAAGCACTGTCGGTAGCCGTTTCAAACCAATTGGTAAATTCCGCATCGCGGTTTTTATTCATCATCGGGATAAAGACCACCGGAAACTCCAATCCCTTTGCTTTATGGATGGTCATGATCTGGATCGCATCAATATTTTCAGAGGCCTGGATCGTATAGGTGGAGGCCTCCTCATCCCAGTACTTCAGGAATTCCTTGATGCTGGCACCGGCATTCTGGGTAAAGTTGAAAAGCATTTCCAGGAAGTTCAGGAGGAAGTCCGTTTCTTTATGCTCCACTGAAAATTCATTGATGTAGTATTCGATGAAATTATACAGGTTGAACCTTGGAAAATTATCCTGCCTTAGCTTTAAGGAGTAGTTGTCGCGGATAAACTGCAACACTTCTTCATGGCCTTCCATCTCCAGGATTTTTTTCATTTCCAGGGTAAAGTCGTGCATGTGGATCCTTCCCAGTTTATTCAGATAATACATCATCATAATCAGATTCGGCTTATTCTTAGGATTGGTTTCCCATCTCAGAAATTCCACCACTGCCTTTAAGGTATTGGAAAGTTCCAGCGTAAGGCCTTTGTCGGAGATTGTTTTGATATTCGTCTCTTCTCCGCGGTAACGTACCTTGAGATTTCCCAGCTTCTGCGAATAGCTGAAAATATCAAAATTGCCGCGGCAGAGAATCGTAATGTCGGAAAACCGGAAGCCGTTATCCAGGATTTCCTGAATGTCTTTCCGCATTCTTTCGGAAGTATCGTTATAGAAATCTTCATTCGTGAGATTTTCAATAAGGTTGACTTTCACACGGCCGTCCATCGAAGATTTCGGGTTCTGTTCGCCGTCGGTTCCGAAAATATTTTTATGTTCCTCCGTAAGATATTCCGAGTGGTATCTGTACAGCTCATTGTTAAACCGGACTATGTTCTTGGCACTCCGCCAATTGTCTTTCAATACCAGTAAATCTGCATGTTTGGGCGTTCTTTCTTTTTTGTTGATGATATCCAGCATCAGCTTGCTTTCACCGCCCCGGAAACGGTAGATGCTCTGCTTGGGATCGCCAACCAGCGTGAAAGAAGTATTTTCCGTAGAAATGGAATGGTCTCTTAACGGCAGGAAATTCTGCCACTGCAGTTCCGAAGTATCCTGGAATTCATCAAAGAAATAATGCTGGAACTGTGAACCTACTTTCTCATATATAAAGGCCGAAGGTTCATTCTTAAGATTTTCATTGATTAAAATGTTGAATTTTGAAAGTAAAACCAGGTCATTTTCTTCCTCGATCTTTTTCAGTTCATCCTGAATGTCCTTATTGACTTTCAGAGGAAGCAGGGCCGCTAAGATTTTCTCCTTTTTCTGGGTTTCGATATAAATACGAATCAGCTGCATCCTGTTGTCCAGCAGCTGATCCAGGACTTCAAAAATCTCGGGTTCCTTTCCTTTGGATTTCGCCGAAGCTCCTTTCCGGTAATTGTTTACCACCGATTCTTCCACCGTGGTCGGAAAAGGAAAACCGGACCTTTTTTGCTGATAAAAGTCGAGGACTTTAGCGAAAAAGCCTCCGATCCCGTTTTTACCCTGAGCAAAATCTTCGATCTCGATATTTTTTGACCTGAACAGCTCAATGGATTTTGCAGCCAGCTCAGCAGCCTGTTTTTTGTTGAATACAATTTCTTTACGAAGCGTATTTTTTATGGTTTCATAATGCTCCGTATCAAAATCCTTATTGTTTTTCAGGTGTTCGTAATGGATATCCTTTACAAATTCTTTTGCCGACCCGTAGAGGCTTTTGTTTAAATTGATCCTTTCGTTGTTTTCAAGGCTGTAATCCACATAATCCAAAAAAGAATTGGAGATGACTTCATTTTCCCCGATCTGGTCCAGCATTTTGTCAACCGCTTCGATCAGGTAAGGTTCTGCTTCGATTTCCAGATTGAAATTCTTGGCAAGTCCCAATTCATAAGAGAAACTCCTTACCAGCCTTGAATTGAAACGGTCGATGGTTCCGATATTCAGGGTGGAGTAGTTGTGGAGCACGTAATCCAGCATTTTTTTTGCCCGCTGATGAAGGTCATCAATGGTTATTTTCAAGCCTTCTTCCTCAAAAGCTTTCTGGATGTTTTTGAGATCTCCGTTTTCCGCAAAATCCCCGGCAGAAAAGTTGCCGAGCCAGGTCAGGATTCTTTCCTTCATTTCATTTGCAGCCTTATTGGTGAATGTCAATGCCAGGATATTCCTGATCGACTGTTGCTGATTGGGATACCGGAGGCAGATCATCAGGAGTCTCTGGACGAGGGCATAGGTTTTCCCGGAACCTGCCGAAGCATTAATGACCGTATAAGAATTTTGCATAAGCGAAATGGAATTCAAACTGCAAGTTAGCTAATTTTTTAAATCAAATTTTAACAATTTTATATCCGTATTTAACAGTTTTAAAAGTAAAATTCTAAAAGAAATGCCAAAACGCGTTAACTGTGGTTAAACTTATGGTTTAATCTGAAAATAGCTTTAGTTTTGTTCCAATAAAAAACTGTCCGTGAAAATTAAACTATTCTTTATTTTATTTACCGTTTTTTTCATTAACCTCAGTGCCCAGGAGTATATCTTTGGAAAAATTACTTCTGAAGATCATCATGAACTGCCCGATGTTACGGTGATCAACATCAGGACAGATGAAAGGGTCTTAAGCAACCGCGACGGGCATTTTATGGTTTCCGGACGGGCAGGAGACGAGCTCCGGTTTATAAAAACAGGTTATGAAAGGATCAATAAGAAAGTTACCCGGGAAAATATCAGTTCGTCCATCAATGTTACTTTGGTAAGGACGGCGGAACTGATCGCTGAAGTGGAAATTAAAAAGAATCTGACGGGAGACCTTAAAATCGATTCCAAAAACCTGAATGCTCCAAAAAAAGTAGAAAAGCTGAAGAGCGACCTGGCGGTTTACCTGTCCCAGAAATCCGATCCAAGGATTATGGCGGCAAGACCGGGAGAATTTGTTCAGCCTAAAGGGCAGGGCTTTTCTATCGGTAAAGTGAAAGATCAATGGGATGATCTGGATTTAGCCAATTACCTGGCCTATGCTTTGGGTGAAAAGTATTTTACAGACCTGAAAATCGATAAGACCTTTATCCAGCATTTCATCTACTACGTTTTTGCCGGAGGTTTTGAGCGGAGAAATATCCTGAAATACGGCTTCTGCAGCGATGCCGACCTGATGAGGTTCCAGCGTGCCGTATTGGTGAGGATTTCATCGTACAGGGCACCGCAAACCCAAAAGTAAGTCCGATGAAGTTCCGGTTGTCATTTATACTGCTTTTTATTTGTATGTTCTTTTTTTCGCAACAGATAATTTCAGGGAAAATTACGGATGAAGACGGAATCGCTTTACCGGTGGTAACCGTAATAAATATGGCTACGGATCTGAAAATATATACTGCTGCTGACGGCAGTTTTTCCATAGAGGTGTCTTCTCCCGATGATGAGATCCGATTCGTAAGAAACGGCTTTGAAAGATCTTCCATAAAAGCTTCATACGGGATTAATAAGATACTGGATATCCGCCTTACAAGAGCAGCCCGGGAAATTGAGGAAGTACAGGTCGCTAAACTGACCGGAGATCTTAATAAAGATTCCAAAGCAGTAGCCAAAATAGATAGGTCTAAGATCGTAGAAGATGCGGTAGGCCTTCCGCAGCCGGTGGGAAAAATGCGGGAAACTCCGGCCAACGTAAAGCAGGTACTGATCCCTATCCTTTTGGGAAACCTGAATGTGCAGGGACTGTATGACCTTGTAAGCGGAGATGCCCGGCGCATGAAGCGGAAATACCGGTATGACGACCTACAGGAAGATATCGCATGGATCAGGGCCCGGGCAGAAGATGAATATTTTACCAAAGAAGGCATTCCGGCTGAACGAATTTCCGAATTTATCGAATTTGCTTTCGTCAACCGGGCGCAATCCAGAACTTTTGTAAGGACTAAGAATTTAACGGGCGCACTGTCGAGAATGGAGGACGTTTTTCCTGTTTTTCTGACAAGGCTGAAAGAATCCCGGACAGAAAAATAAAACCGGAACGCCAGGCTCCGGTTTTATTATTAATGATAGACGATATCGTATATTTCGTCTTTTACTTCTTTCAGGTTTTCAGGAATGTAATTGGCCAGCAGCCAGAGTTCCATAGGGTCTTTCCCCTGGCCGTAGCTTGGCTGAACGTACATTTCGTCAATCAGGGTAAATCCGTTTTTACGGTAAAAAGAATACCGCCGCTGGGTATCTTCATTTAGATGGCCGTGTTCGATTTCCAGAATCATCCGGGGATAATTCTCAGAAAGATACTGGATAATCACAGATCCCAGTTTTTGGTTCCTGAATTCCTCAAACACTTCAAAATGTTCTATGAAAGTAAAGGTGCTCAGTTCCCAGACCATCAGGTATCCGATATTTTTAGCATTATAAAGCACCGAAATGATTTTTGCCCTGGCATGCGAGAACAGCGGGCACAGTTTATTCCAGTCCCGTCTTTCATTTTCCGGAAATGTTTTGCAGTACGCATCAAAGATCTCCTGGACCCGGTAGTCTTCAGCAGAGGTAATCTGTATAAATTCCATAATTATAAATCAAAAACATTGGGCCTTCTGGTGATGAAAATATCCTTCACCCAAAGCGTAAACGCCAATCCAAGATAGATTAAAAAGAAAAACCCCGCCGTTGCAAACGTGGAATAAATGAAAAATACGCGCAGTTTGGATACAGGGATGCCCAACTTTGTACCGGTTCTGGTAAGGGCTCCAAACCATTCCCTTTCCATCTTGTGGCGGATATTATCTAGCATGTGAAGGTTCTTTTAAAAGTTTAAATCCAATACTGCAATTTAAGCAATTTTTTTCTTCACAGAAATGTTTAAAATGATAAATCAGGCTCTGGCTTTCCAGCGCGGTGCTGCACTTTACCCCAAGTGTTTTCCAGCCGTCCGTCACCGAGTTTTTTTCTGCCGCCATGGTATTGTAAAAACAGATCATCTCATCGGCAATATTTTCACGATGGTATTTGTGGTACGTATATTTCAGCGGCAGCAGGGTATTGAGGATCAGCAGTTCCATAAAATACCGGGTGAGGGTTTTAGGCTGATCGACGGAAGATATTTTCCCGAAATTAAAACGGTGGTCCCAATATTCGGAAGCTGTTACCTCCTGCAGCAATCCGTATAATTCTTCCGGTTTTTCGATCTGAATGATTTTTGAAAAAAGACTCTGCTGCTGATGGTACAGACCGGCAAGCTGCGAAAGGCGCAGGGTCGGAAAATTCGGAGGGCGGAGCCGCGAGAATTTCGGACGGAATTTCAGATCCGGAATGTGAAATTTGGCCCTGATAAAATTAAATTCACGCTTCCAGATTTTCATCTGCTCATCTTCAGGCTTGTCCAGCCAGCCGGCTATTCCGTAAAACAGGGCTTCGAGCTGAACCCGGTTCTGCCGCACCTTGTTAATGACGGTGAAATCGATGCTTTCGGCGATCTGCCTGAAAATAAAAGCATTTACCTTTAATCCGAAAGAATAGGCCAGGCTGTGGAATAAGACCGCTTCAAAATTATTCCTGAACTGCGTTAAATTCTGTTCCAGTTCCAGAGACTTTTCATCCAGCTTTTTCAGGATGTTGGATTCATGGAAATGAACCGGAATCTGATCAGGTTTGAAAATATGTTCGCAGGGAATAAACCGGGTTTCACCGATCAGCTTTTCATATTTCCAGAGAACAGCCGTATCGATATGGTCCTTCAGTTCAAGCGTCGGAATATTTTGCTCGGTCAGTTCATCAATTTCAAGATCGTGCTGGAAAACGACATGAAGAATAATATTCCGGTAATTCGGATCGATGGAGTGGTTATGGAAAATCCAGTCGGAAGACTTAACGTGAAGCTCAATGTTTCCCATGAAAACCACGCCGTTCATTTTAATTTTCCCTGCTAAAAAATCCGGTCCGGCATCGGTATTCCATTTGCCGAAATCCAGGATCTCCACCGGATCGCCCGCCGTATTTTTAAAGTCAAAACTGCTGAACACTTTGTAGTTCCAAAGGTATTGGAGTAATTTTTCCGTCATAAGTGTGTTTTTGTGTTGGGCTAAATTAGGGAATTTGAATGAGGTATAAAAAAATCCGGCTCGGTGGTGAGCCGGATTTTGTATTATTCTTTTGCTTCTATAAAAATGCTTATTTCAAACTGTTCTTTGACGGGAATTAAAAATATATTTGCCGAATGCCATTTGTTCAATTCTCTTGACCGGAAAATATTTTCAATTGCTTTTTTAGTTTCTTCATCTGTATAACGTACTATTTCTGCTTTCTCAAGATTATTGGATTTACCATAGTAATACGGATGAGATTTTCACCTGTTTTTGCATTTTTAGGAATTTTAAATTTATCATAGATAATTTGTCGAAATGTAGTAATGCCTTCTTTGAACTCAGCTCTATTTATTGCTTCTCCGCAAAAATAAGATTTAGCTATTTCTATTTTTGAATGATCTATTTCAATCGAATCTTCTTTAGAAATAACGACCTTTATATTTTCCAAAGTCCCCAGATAATATATTTTCTGCTTTTTATTTACATTACAGCTATAAAGAAGGCTAAGCATTACTATAAGGACAAGTGAATTTTTCATATTTTATTTTCTTAGATAGTCAATATTTTAACAATAATATAAACTAAAAGCCTCCGAAGAGGCTTTTATTATTGCTTTGTAAAAATCAGATTATCTGTCTCAGGCAAATAAATTGTTTTATCCGCATTAGCAGGGCAATCTTTACCTAAAGCGCCGCTATTGGGCTGGTAGTCCCAAAGTATTTGATTACTATTAATCTTTTTTAAAACAATACTCCCCCATCCTATACCGCAATTAGTCCCGCTGTAGTAGAAAATAATCTTATTTTCATAAGGTCTTGTAGCGATACTATACAGTTCAATATTCGGTGCATTAGAATTTTGAGTATCCTGTAAAATTATACCTGAATTATTCTTAATTATATATTTTATTATTAAAGCATCTAAATAATATGTTTTTCCAGTGCTCTTCTCAAGTTTATTTTCTTGTTTTGTGATGTATAATGTTGTCTCATTTCCTTCAAAATTAGCTTTATAAACTCCTATATATGGATCTAATTCGTCATTTAAATCTTTTACATAAGATCCTTGAGGAATATTTTTAAGAATTGTATTTAAAGGTAAAGTCTGTGATTTACATGACACAATAAAAAATACAATAAATAGTGCAATATAATGTTTATTAAATGTTTTCATATCTTATAATTATTTAATTTATAAACATGGATTTGCAGTTGTATGCAGTCCGTCAGGATTTAAAGTTATATTATTAACAGTGCCGTCATCTTCAATTCTTTGGAGTAATATTTTATTAGTTAATGCCATTTTATTTACAGTGTCAAAGAAAAGGACTTCTAATCCTTCATTTGTTAAATCTCCTGTAATACTATCTATATATGTGTTTCCATATGAACCAAATGGATTTGTAAGATCGGTGTATAATTTCACGTAATCTATTCCTTTTAATTTTAAATCTGCATCTGAAAAACTGGTCAAGGAATCATTATATGTTCCATCAAACCTTATAATATAATGATATATCTTGTAACCGGAAGGACAACCCGTGCAAACCTTTTTTACGACCATACCAAAATAAGCATTTTTATGTTCTCCGGCAGGCTGTGCCTTGGCAAAAGCCAGCAAATTATTATCGATGTCCGGCGGGGAATGCATGGCTATCCCTTTGGGTGTATGGTTATGATAACCTCCTTGGTAGCCGGTCTTCACTCCTAAATCCACTTCATGTTTTCCACCGCTGATATATCCTGTTACTGTGCCATCTTTTTTAGTTTTAAATCCTATTTCTCCTTTACTCAATGATTTATTTTTAAGACTATCTAATTTTGTTTGCACTTCAGGATTGTTAAGTAAAGCTTTTGTTTTCTCGCATGGGCCATCAGTCCCAAGATCTCCTCCGCTTCCCAGACATCCGGGCTTGATTCTGTAGAATACCGTATTCACAACACATGGATCAATAGGAGGTTGGGGGCCGGGAGTTCCGCCGCCACCGCAATCCGTACATCCACCAGTGCCTCCACTTGGAAACGGTTCGTCGGGGATATAGATCATGATGTAATCACAGGAATAAAAATAGCAGCTGCTGCAATTATCACAGGCTCCACCCCCACCATGATGGGTACACTGATGAACCATCCCGCAATTCGTTTCCAGGATTATAATTTTTCCTGATGCATCTGTCTGGGTCTTTATATCACCGGAACCTTTAAAATCCCCAATCCGCATCCACTGCGGATTTTCATTTAATCTTTTGCTTACGAACATATCTTTCGGGATACCTGTAAAATGCTCATTCCCAAAAGTCTGGTTATCCATATAGATAAAGGTATAAAATAATCTTTCCCGGAGTTCATGGTCTATATTTTCATTATAGACTATATTTTCCAGAAGCTTGTTGTCATAATCCTTTATTCCGGTTACGTTATTTTCAGCATCCAAAGTTGCAAAAAGTACGGAACTCATCGTTTCGTTATCATGGGAAAGCGGGATGATCAGCCCGGTAGTATGATCTGCGTCCACGACTTTCATTTTATCCCATATCGGCATTCCCTGCTGGTCGGGCATAGATGAAAGGAAATTCTTGTCACGGTTATAGGCTTCAAGAATCGCTACATAGTCTACTCCGGATTTGGCTGCCGCTCCTCCTTTTTCAGAATGCAGGAAGAAACCGGCATTGTTTCTTTGGGGTTCAATGTTGCCGTTAGCAAAATCTTCGTTGTGGCAGGACCAGAAGACGGTCAGAAAAACTATCAGGTAAGACAGGAGAATGATTTTTCTCTTCATGGATATTAATGTTTTTTTATGGGTTAAATATACTTACAAATGCATTTTTGTCTTTTGGTTAGAAAAGAGTGTAAAAAAATTTAATCTTTAAGTATACAGATCAAAGCTAAAATATAATTTTCATATATTTTGCAACGAAAACACATCAAATTATGATAGGTTTTTGCAACATTTAATTAAACCCTACCAATTCAGTTAAAAGTATTTATGCAAAAGAAATGTTTTGCTAAAAAATTTAATGGAGATCCCTTTGAGATAAAATTTATTTTTTCTCCAGATGTGTCCGGTAATAAAACATCGGGATAATCAGGAGCAGGATCAGAGAAAGGAAAAGGGTGAGACCGGCATTTCCGACCGTGAATGGGAACGTATTGCCAAACTTTTAGAGGTTGAGATCGAAGAAATCAAGGAAAATTCGGATGCTACCAATGTCATGCAGAATTTCGATAACAGTTCAGGGAACTATATTGGAAACAATAATAATTACTGCAATGTTCCTGAGTTTTTATTGGAAACCCAAAAAGATTACATCGGCCTTTTAAAAGAAGAAAACGAAAGACTGAAGACTGAGAACAGCAGGCTTCAGGAAGAAAACGAACTGCTGAAATCCGGGCAGAAATAATTTTTAAATTTAAATCAATAACCCTAACAGGTTTTTAAAACCTGTTAGGGTTGATCATATATTTCCAGTAAAACAATTAAGCCTTCGTCAGCTCACTTTTAAAATTCTCAATCGTGGTGCGGTACATTGCTTCGTAGATGGGAAGGATGTTTTTCAGATCGAATTTGATGGCCTGTTCCTTGGCATTCTGCTTCATGGTTGCTAGAAGTTCTTCGTTGCTCAGCAGCTTGATGGTGTAGTTGCTCATGGCTTCCACGTTTCCGATTTCGGCCAGGAACCCGGTTTCACCCTGAATGTTGACTTCCGGGATTCCTCCGGCGTTGGAACTGATCACCGGCGTATGGGCCGCCATGGCTTCTAAAGCGGCCAGTCCGAAGCTTTCCTGCTCCGAAGGCAAAAGGAATACATCCGAAAGCTGAAGGATTTTATACAGGTCGTTTACTTTTCCCAAAAGGCGGATTTTAGAAATCAGGTCCGGATTTTCTTCCAGAAACTGGTTTACTTTTTCCATATCCGGGCCTTCCCCGATGATGATCAGTTTCGATTTTACCTTTTTCTGGACGTTTTTAAAGATATTCAGGACTTCATCCACCCGTTTTACCGGGCGTAAATTGGACACGTGAATCAGGATCTTCTCATCCGGATTGGCAAACTGGGTTCTCTGGCATTCGTTGCGTTCCTCGAATTCGGAATTGTCGATGAAATTGGTGATGACCTGAATTTCTTTTTTAATCTTAAAAAACTGCAGGGTATCCCGTTTCAGACTTTCGGAAACCGAAGTGATGGCATCCGACTGGTTGATGGAAAATTCCACCGCATGCTTATAACTCGGATGCTGTCCTACCAAAGTGATGTCCGTTCCGTGAAGGGTAGTCACCAGAGGAATATCGTTGTTGTCTTCCTTCAGCATCTGCTTTGCGGTAAAGGCGGCGTAGGCGTAAGGAATGGCGTAATGGGCATGGAGCAGATCGAGTTTGTAAAGATTTACGACCCGGTAAATCATCGAGCTCAGGGCAATATCGTAAGGCTGATACTGAAACAGGGGATAAGTCTGAACATTTACCCGGTGAAAGAAAATATTCGGATTGGTAATGTCCAGTCTTGCAGGAAGTGCGTTGCTGATGAAGTGTACCTCATAGCCTTTATTGGCCAGGGACATTCCCAGCTCTGTTGCCACGATTCCACTTCCTCCGTAAGTGGGATAGCAAAGTATGCCTATTTTCATGTATTTTGTTGGTATTTTTTAATTAATTGTATTGCAGTTTTCGTCATAATACTGCCGGAGTGCTTCAGGGTTATTATTCTTAATCATTATTTTTTCTGCCTCAAAGTCGCTTACAAGTTTCGGACATTTATCTTTAAAGAAATTGTTAACCATTCTTCTTAGCATCTGTTTTTTATTGAGGGTCCAAATACTGTTATTAATATAAATTTCCTGGGGTTTTTCGTTTTTATATTGAAAAAAGAAATATTCATGGGAAGAAGGTGTTATAGTATAATGATATCCATTATGCACTCCTCCATCAAAAGCGTAAGCAACATAAGTTGAAATTTCACCTGAATTTATTTTGTTCATCCAGCAATAACCGGTTTTAGGTTTATCAGATAAAAAATAATAGGTAAATTCCTTAAATTCCACAGTCACGGACTGGTCGTTACTTAGATTAATATATTCAACTTTATCCAGTACATTGAATTTAATTTTTTCCTTCTTTTCAGAGTTGTTTTCTATGAATGCTAATTTGGTTTCTTCGTTAGACACCATATCGGCCTTTCCTGTTCTTTTGCTCCCGTCCAGAAAATACAGGGTCGCATCAAATTGTTGCGCTTTTATATGGAAAGAAATGGCAACAACTAAAACCGTCAAAAGTTTACTGAGTTTTAACATCATTTGTCTTGTAGAATTTTATGTAAATCTATTCCCATTCCCGCCTTTAAGGTTTCATTTACCAGCACGGGAAGCCTGCCGTGGATCATCGTTTTCCCGTTCAGGGCATCTGCCGTAGCAGTCATCGAGTCCTCATTGTTTTCATAGGAAACCAGAACGGTAGGTACTTTTGAAAGATCGATATCTTTCAGGGCATAGGCACTTCCGAAAACGGTAAGGATTACATTTTGGTTTTTCGTTAGATCTGCCAGGGTTTTCTTTGAAGCGTCGGAAATTTTATAAGGTTTGTAGGCCGTGGAATTATCTTTGTGTAAACCGACGATTACCGTAGAATTTGCAGGAATCGTGTTAATTTCAGTCGCTTTTTTAATGATAATATTTGATCCTAACTGAGTGGCGAATGTCTGGTAAGGAGCTTCTTCCAAAGGAACATAATAGATTTGTTTTCCGTTTAAAGGAAGCAGATTTCTTTCATTCTTCAGTAAAGTGATGGCATTGGAATATAAACTCTGAACCAGTGTTTTATGGGAGTCGTTATTTAAATCAGAATTGATGTTTTCAGGACTTTTAGGTTTGTACTGATCAAGACCCAGGAAATATTTGGTCAGCAGGATTTTCTTTACGCTTTCTTCCACCCTGGACTGAGGAATCTCTCCGTTGTCAATAGCTTTCTGAATTCTTTTTTTTCCTTCGGCAACTCCCTGAGAAAAAAGCATAATATCGTTTCCTGCTTTAAAAGCCATCGCGTCCAGCTCTCCTGGTTTATATTTGTTGGCTACAGCGCCCATGTTTAAAGCATCTGTAATGATCAGGCCTTTATAGCCCAATTGGTCTTTCAATAATCCGGTAATAATATTTTTGGAAACCGATGCCGGAATTCCTTTGGCCGGTTCAAGGGCCGGAACATATAAGTGAGCGACCATCACCCCGCCGATCCCTTTATCCATTAAGGCTTTGAAGGGAGCAATTTCTACGGAATTGAGTCTTTCCAGGTTATAGGAAACCACCGGAAGATCCAGGTGGGAATCCGTACTGGTATCGCCGTGGCCCGGAAAATGTTTGATCGCCGCCAGGATATTGTTGTTCTGAAGCCCGTTGGCATAGGATAATGCGGAACTGACGACATTATTCACTTCCGAACCGAAGCTTCTATTACCGATGATTGGATTATTCGGATTGGTATTAACGTCAACCACCGGTGCAAAATCCCAGTTGATGCCCATCCGGTGGCAGTCTTCCGCAATCTTCGCAGCCATCTGCTCGATGAGGCTTTTATCCTGAATGGCTCCCAGGGTCATGGCCCAGGGATATTTATGAGCCGCCGGGATTCTCTGGAATACGCCCCATTCGGCATCCATCCCGATCATCAGGGGAACTTTGGATTTCTGCTGGAATTCATTTACCAGATTGATTTCCCTGGCCGCATCGTCCTGCATCAGGATCAGTCCTCCGATCTTATCATGGGAAACAATGCTTCTCACTTTCTCAATTTCACTCTCCCCGCGGTTAGTATAAAGGGCTACGATAAAAAGCTGGCCTAATTTTTCGTCCTCGGAAAGATTTTTATAGGTTTTGTCCACCCATTGTCCGGCCTTTTTCATATCCTGCCGGGAAATGTTTTTCGGCACGTACTGAGCCGTAACAGAAGTGCTTATAAATAAGAGAATAAAGAGTGATGTAAAGCCCAGTTTCTGCATAATGATTGAATAAGAACAAAAATACGATTAAAAAAATGATGAAAACCATATTTTTGAATTTTTTGGTATATGATTTGAATACGCTTCATAAATAATAAACAACTAAACTTTTATAAAATGAAAAAAAATCTTCCGATTTTACTACTGGCTTTCGTCAGCCTGTTTATATTCAGTTGTGACAACAATGATAGTAATGCTGTGGATAATGACACTTATCCTAAGATGAGAGATGTTACAGGAAATTTTACAAATGCAAATAGCTTTTCTTTTACTGTCCCGATAAATATTGAGAGTACTGACGTAGTACTAGTATATAGAAGAGACCCTGCGGCAAGCAATGCTTGGCAGCTAATCCCTAAAACCTATTATTTATCCGGTGGGAGAGAATTAGACTATAATGCACTATTTAGTTCTCAGAACTTGGAAATTTACACAGAAGCAAATTTTGATCAGACGACACTTTCTTCTTCTGAAGCATCACAATATCTAAACAATCAGACTTTCAGAGTAGTATTAGTACCGGCAAGCCCTGCAAAAGGCGCATCTAGTGTAGATACAAAAGATTATAATGCGGTTATTAAGTATTATAACTTGGATGAGTCCAAGGTAGTAACCGTTAAAGTCAATTAATATATCTTTTCAGTTTTTATAATTACAAAAAAGCTCCGGAACCAGTTCCGGAGCTTTTATTATATTATCTGAATCCGCCATCACCATTGCTTGGATTTGTGGGCTCAAAACTTTGCTCAAAAGGTTTTTCTATAATTTTTATATTTGTAAGATACATTGAAAAAGAGCTCTTTAAAATATTTGTTCCCGATAATTCAGGTAAAAAATAAATTATAAAGGCATTTTTAGCTTCAGTAGTTGAAAATTTAAATGTAAATGTTTTTTTCTGAGAGAGTGGTGGAACAATAATTTGTGCTTTTTGTTCTTTATAATATTTACGATTTACAAATGCATTACTTACTACAGCTCTTTTTGCACATGGGTTGTTTCCACGAATTTGTGGTGAATCACTTAGCTCTATTGCAATAGTAGGATATGCTTCACTTTGATCTATATCAAATATATTATCATTAGAATTATATATATCTAATTTTGTTGTTGCAATATAATCTTCAATGAATGCTTCTAATGTAATTTCATATGTTAAGTTTGGGGAAAAGGGAAATTCAATTGATATTGCATTGGATTTTGAATCATTAGCCTCTCTGCTTTGGCCTCTTTGATTGATTATTTTAACTAAATTTTCTGCTTCAAATAATATTCCCTTCCAATCTGTGTCTCTTCTAGGTAATCCATAACCTCTAATAACGTATCCGTTAAATGTTAACGGATTAGGGCCATAAGCTGCTGTTGAGGTAAAACTACCGTTAATATTTCCATCTGTAAATGTACATCCGCCATTCTCTGAATTCATACCACTGGGTATCTGTAAATCCATTAGCACATTGGATTTATTAGTTGTTGAATCTAAAGAACTTTTAGAAATGGTACTTTGAACCTGTGTTTTAGTCATTAAATGATAATCCTGTTCATTAACCATATCATTTGTCACACAACTGGATAAAACAAGCATTAAAGGAAATGCCAATAGTATTTTTTTCATAATTAATTTTTTGCGAAAGTAAAAAAAAATAATTAACCACTAAATTGTGAAATGTTTACTCATATATATTTTCGCAAATTAAATTTTTAAAAATAAAAAACTCCAAAAGAATTTTCTTTTGGAGTTTGCGTCTATTATTATTTAATTCTCATTATCATCAAGCAGATGACCAAAATAATCTTTCTTGGTCTTCAGGTAACCCCTGCTGATCTCATTAGCCGGAATCTGTAAAGGAAGCCTTGCATTCAGGTGGATGTTGCTTTCTTCTACATATTTTACCTTCTCAGGATTGTTGGTGAGAAGATTGATGTCTTTAACATCCAGTAAATTCAGGATTTCGATGGCGATCCCGAAGTTCCTGTCATCTGCTGGAAGTCCCAGTTTCAGATTGGCTTCTACCGTATCGAAGCCCTGCTCCTGTAAAGCGTAGGCTTTTAATTTATTGATGATCCCGATGTTTCTTCCCTCTTGACGGAGATAGATGATAATGCCTCCGTTTTCATGGATGTATTTCATGGCAGCATCAAGCTGTTGTCCGCATTCACATTTTTTTGAGTGGAAAACTTCGCCGGTTATACATTCCGAATGGAAACGTACATTGACCGGTTTTGAAAAATCCGTATTTTCAGCGATAATGGCCATGTGAGGCATCCAATCGTTTTCGTTTTCGGAGAGGGCGATCATTCGGAAAGTTCCGTATTCCGTAGGAACATTGGATTCCGCCTGAATTTTAATCATTGATTTCCTTTGGGTTTAATTTCTGTCTATAGAATCTTCAATCGCTGAAACATTGCTTTTCAGCCTTACCAAATACCTGTTGAGCACTTCGTTATCGTCGCTGCTCAGGCTTTGTCTTAGTTTCTGAATCTTTTTGTATGATTTTTCGAAGTCTTTCAGGGCTTTATTTTTTCCGGGTACATTACGGGCATCAATAGCATACAGATAATTTTGAAGGCTGTACTTTAAATTGGTAACCTCCGTATTTAAAGTAGTGCTTTTAAATTGTGGAAAGGTCGCGGTAAGATTAGAAATTTCGGAAGCATTTATATTTTCCTTTACATTCATCTCTATGCTGTTCCGTGTTCCGTTATCAGAATCCGGACTTTTGGCTTCGCTGTAAAAACTATTTGACAGCGGAGAGAAGTTCGGCTTTTCCGTTGTGCAGGAAGAGGTGGTGATAATCAGTACTCCAAAAAAAATTAGTCGTTTCATTTTTGCTGCCCCTTTTGATAAAGGATTGGGTTAAGACTTTCATCGTTGTACATTTTCATCTGTTTGTACACTTTCATCTTAACGTCACCGTTCTCAATATCAGCAAGCAACTGATCAATAGAAGTCGAAAGATCTTCATGCTGGGTAAGAAGAACATCCAGCTTGGCCTGGCAATTGGCCCTGTGCTCTTCCGAAGCAGATTCCCTGTTGGCTTCCAACGACATGTGATAAACCTTTAATGCAAGAATAGATAATCGGTCCACTGCCCAGGCGACAGTTTCAGTATTGATTTTTGCATCAGGTTTAGGAGTTATATTTTCGTATTTTTTAAGAAACCAGCTGTCTATAAACTCCACCAGATCAGTTCTTTTCTGGTTGGATGCATCTATCGTCCTCTTAAGGGACAATGCTTCAGCCGGATCAATATTTTCATCTCTTATTATATCTTCCAAATGCCATTGAACGGTATCAATCCAGTTCTTTGCATACAAAATCCGTTCCAAAGTATCTTTTTCGAACGGATTATTAATTAAGGCATTAACATCATCAAAAACATGATAATCTTCAATAGATTTATTGAAGACTTTCCATGCTGTCTCGGTAAAATTCATCGGGTAAAAAGACTTTTAGTTTCCGGAAGGAGGATTGTTAGTCGTTTTGTTTTCAGCACCCGGCTTGTCTTCTTCCTTTACGGCGTCTTTAAATTCTTTGATGCCGGAACCTACGCCTCTCATCAATTCAGGGATCTTTTTACCTCCGAAAAGTAAAAGAAGAAGGATCGCTACGATCAGGATGTGTTGCCAAGATAATGACAATATTGCTAATGTATTCATTTCTAAAAATTTTTACAAAGTTAGTCTTTTTTTAATAAGAAACCCAACCTAATGGATCTACCGGTGTGCTTCCGTTCCATACCTGGAAATCAAGGGTATAAGTACCGTCAAAATCCTGTCCGATGACCCCGACCGGTGTCCCTGCGGAAACCTGCTGGCCTTTGGAAACACTCACACTTCCCAGGTTCGAATAGATGGTAAAATAGCTGCCGTGTCTCAGCATCACCGTCTTCGTTCCGTCGCTGTTTGCCAGAACAGAAGATACAGTTCCCGGAAATACCGATTTTGCCCGCGTTCCTGCCGGTACGGAAATCTTAATCCCGTTATTCTCCTCATCGATGTTTTTAAAAACAGGGTGGGGGTGTCTTCCGAAACGGTGGGTGATCTGTCCGATTCTATCTGCCGGATAGCCCAATCGTCCCTTGTTGTCTGCAAAATTACTTCCGGCTACGGTAGTTACCCCATAGTTGGTCATGGCTTTGCTTTCGGCCGCTTTCTTATCATCTTCCTTCTTTCTGGCCAAAGCTGCTTCTGCGGCTCTCGCAGCAATTAATTTATCCGAAGCTTCTTTAGCTTTTACCTCAGCTTCATCGGATGCTTTTTTTGCCGCCACTTTCCGGGCTTCATCTCTTGCGGTAGCTGCGGACCTGGCCGCCTCTTCATTACGTTTTCTCTCTTCTTCCGCACGTTTATCCGCCAGCTCTCTGGCTTTTCTGGCCTCAACTTCTGCTGCCAGCCTTTCTTTTTCAAGAGCTTCGGCACGGGCTTTTGCCTCTGCCTCAATTCTTGCTTTTTCTCTTTCAGCCGCAATCTTTGCCAGCCTGATTTTTTCTGCCTCCGCTTTTTTTCTTGCTTCTTCTTCTGCCTTGGCAATTCTTATCTCCTCGGCAATGATGCTCCGGATCTGTCCTTCCAATGCTTTAGACTGGGTCTGTTTCTGTCTCAGCTCAGCGGTAAGCTTGGATTCGTTTTTCTTAAATTCTGAAACCAGCTGCTCTTTCTGTGCCCTTTCTGCAGTAATAGTCGTTAAATCTTTCTGCTGGTTTACCAGAAGATTGGCCTTTTCCTTTACCGAGTTCTGTCTCTGGGCAATGGTACGCTTTATTTTTTCAGCCGCATTCGTAATTTCAGCCGCTTTCTTGTCCTGATAATCAGAATACTGTTTCAGGTACTGAACTCTTCTTATCGCTTCACCCAGGTTCTTGGCAGAGAGGATGAAAGTTACCTTATTCTGCACGCCCTTGTTCTTATAAGCATTTACGAGAACTTTGGCGTAATTGTCACGCAATACTTTAAGATCTTTGTTCTGACGGTTGATTTCCAACTGACGAAGGTAAATATCGTCTTCAATAAACCTCTTTTCCTTTTGGGTATTGGTATAAACCTTTTCCCTAAGTACCAGCTTTTTATTAACATTTTCGAGATAAGCCACGGATAGCTTAGATTCTGTTCTCGTTTTTGCTAAATCGGTGTTTATCTGTGCAATTTGTTTTTTAAGTTCAGCATTCTGTTTCTGCAGCTGTTCTTTTTTCTGATTCTGCCCATTGTGGAATCCGAACAGTAAAATACCTATTAAAAAGCTAAATTTTTTAATCATTGAATCTCAATTTTCTTATAACTGGATGGCACAGAATAAGGGGTCTCCATCCTGGAAAAATCAAATTTCGTATTTTCTATTAAAATCTGGCTGTTTTTACTTCCTTTTATAATTATTTTAACATTTTTCGGAAGCTTCACATTGTTGGGCTGCAATTCCCAGTTGCTGTAGTCAATCTGCATAGCATCGTTAGAACCTGCATCCCTGAGATTCACGGTGGTGAGATCGAAATCATCCGAATACTGCATCATGATTTTATACTCCCGCTCACCTTCTGTTGTTTCAATTTTAATATTGGATAGTGATTCTACAAGATAGCCGTCGTTGTTTTTTACAATCCTGGCATTTCTGTTGCTGAGGGTAAAAAACGTTCTCCCCAAAAGCAGTTTCTCAAGATTTTTATAATCAATAAAATTAACGTTCAGAAGATTGTTTAGATAATCAAAATCCGAATCGATATAGTTTTTATTGTATTTGTCCATTGCTTTAATCCCTTCCGGCGTTATCAGCGCACGGGCAGCATTGAAAAAGAGGAAATCGATACGGGCCCATATTTTTTTATCGGTTTCAATGTAGATGATGGCATCCAGAGGGCTTACTTTAATATTATCCGCCGTAATCTTACTGGTGATTTTCAGATGGTCAAACTGAGGATGAAGATAGATTTTCTGATAAAAATCAAGACGGTCTGCCACGTTTTTTCCGTCAGTGGATAGGGTATTGGGATCAGCAACGGCTACTGCTGTGCTGTCTGAACGCTGATCAGTTCCTGCAGCCGTTTTCCGGGCTTTACAGCTATAAATCAGCAGGGTAAGGAAAAGTAACGGAATCCACTTTTTCATGAAAGAAATTTGATAAATTGTTGCAATATTAACGCCAAACCACACAAGATGTTTTGTGTGGCCTGAATATACTTTATTTAATTGAATATTTCCTGCTTGGGGAAATTATTTAGATAAAAAATCCAAAACGGAATAATCACCTAAAGAAATTTCTCTTGCTACACCGAAATATTGGGCTGAATTTCCGATCATGGAGTTTGAAAGATTTCCGTGGTTGATTCTTGTGTTCTCCTGAATCAATGAATTTTCGATATTGGAATTGACGATAATGGTATTATTGCCTAAAGAAACACCGGGTCCCACTTTGGAATTGGAGATTTTTACATTTTCACCGATAAAGCAAGGCGGAATGATCAGGGAATTCTCGATCTGCGCGGAAGCCGGGTGGATGTTCATCGCTTCCCTTTCGTATTCCAGGATTTTACTGTTGGTTTCTACGGTGGCATTCTTGTTTCCGCAGTCCATCCAGTCGTTTACTTTGCCCAGGGTAAATTTGGCTCCTTTGGACCTCAGGTTTTCCAATGCCGTGGTCAGTTGGTACTCACCGCCGTTCTTGATGTTGTTGTCCATGATGTAATTGATCTCCTCCATCAGTTTTTCAGCGCTGTTGAAGTAGTAGATCCCGATGATGGCAAGATCGGAAACGAAAGTCTCCGGCTTTTCAACAAAATCCGTAATGAAACCGTAATTGTCCAGTTTTACCACCCCGAATGCGGAAGGGTCTTCAACACTTTTTACCCAGATCACGCCGTCCGAGTTCTTGTCCAGTACGAAATCCGCACGGAAAAGCGTGTCTGCAAAAGCAATCACTACGTCTCCGCTCATGGATTGCTCTGCACATTTGATGGCATGAGCAGTCCCCAATGGGTCGTGCTGGTAATAGATGCTTCCTTTGGCTCCCAGTTTTTCAGCGATCTGAATAAGCGATTTTTCAATTTCCTGACCGAAATCCCCGATGATAAAGGCTACTTCTTCAATTTCTTCTCCTGCCACTTTGGCAATATCTTCCACCAGTCGTTGTACGATCGGTTTTCCCGCAATAGGAATAAGCGGTTTCGGAACGGTGAGGGTATGCGGACGCAGTCTTGATCCGCGTCCTGCCATAGGAACAATAATTTTCATAGAATGATAATAAGTAGGTTTTTTCGTTTAGTACGTTTAATTTTTGATAAAGGTAGCAATAAAAGTGTTGTGTGCGGATTTATTGCCGTATGTTTTAAATATTTGTTTAATTAAAACAGAACCGGTACGCAGCAATGCAGGATCAAAGTTTACTTCCTGATTTTAGACAGCAGCATATTTTTTTCGGAATAAAGCAGAATTCCGGTGTATACGATAAATAACAGATTCCCGATCCATAGATTGTAATCGAAAAATTTAACAATGATAAAGCTGAAAACCGCAAGGAGCATCACAAAGAAAGAGATTTTCTTCATCCTGTACGGAATAGGATAATATTTCTGACCTAAAAAATAAGACAGAACCATCATCGTAAAATAAGCGGCTAGCGTCACCCAGGCCGAAACCATAAAACCATATGACCTCAGCAACGTAAGATTTAAAATGATTGTAATGATTGCACCTGTCCAGGAGATATAAGTTCCAACCCTGGTCCGGTCCGTAACTTTATACCAGGTGGAAAGGTTGTAATAGATTCCGAAAAATAAATTTGCGATGACAATAATCGGAATAATATTGAGGGCGGTCCAATAAGAACTGTTCGGGACTAACAGAAGTTTAAGCCAGGAAACATTGGCAATGATTCCCAAAGCCACTACCGATGCGAAGAAGGAAAAATATTCGGTTACTTTAGCATAGGTTTTTTTAGCACTGTCATTATTCATCTGTTTAAAGAAGAATGGTTCTATTCCCATCCGGTATGCGGTTACAAAAAGCGTCATCAATACGGCCATTTTATAGCATCCTCCATACGCTCCGGCATCACCGTCATTAATAATAAATTTCTGAATAAATTTATCGAAGTTTTCATTTACCATAAAAGCGAGTCCGGCAATCATAATCGGCCACGAGTATTTTATCATCTGCAGAAAAAGCGCTTTCGAAAACTGAAGCTTCACCCTTAAAATCACTGGCAAAACCAGCACAACTCCTAAAAAACTTGCTGCCAGATTGCTGTAAAAAGGATAGGAGACTTTTTCTTTTAATCCTAATTTTAAACTGAATTCCTGCGGAATATAAAGAAACAGGGCAATTGCAAAAGCACTCTGGAAAACCGCCTGAATGACCCGTATCGCCGTATATTTAACCGGCCTGTTATGAAATCGGAACCACGCCAGCGGGATGACCAGGATATTATCAAAGAAAGCGATCCATGCAAACCACTTAATGTACTCCGGTGTCGCAGAGTATCCGAAAACATTGGCAATGGGCTGATTGAACAGCAGAACGAGTATCAGAAAAACAGAAGATAACCCTGTTAAAAACCAGAAAGAGGTGTTGAAAACTTTCTGTTCATTGTCTTTATCGGATGAAAACCTGAAGTAGGCGGTTTCGAAACCAAAAGAAAGAACAATATTGACAAATGAGATCAGCGCGTAAAGATTGGTAAAGATAGCAAATGCACTGTTGTCTATATTTTTAATGAATAAATAATTCAGCAGCACGACAATAATTCTCGGCATAATCGCTCCGATCCCGTAAATGAGAGTCTCGTTGAGAAGTTTTTTCAAAATCTGAAATTTTATGCAAATGTAAATATTTAGAAATTGATTTTTTATCCGCAGGGTTAAAATTCATTCATTTACCTTAATTTTGGAAAATGCAAAACTTGGTCTAAGTTCTGAACTTTGACCAAGTTGAGGCCGGAAACAGGCTATCCGATGCTACCTGGATTCCCTGATTGTCGTGGCTTCGTAAGCGAATTATAAAAAAGTAAAAATGAAGACCCTAATTAAAAACGTAAAGATCGTTAATGAAGGAAAGATCGTTGAAAGCGATATTTTAATTGAAAATGATTTAATTTCCAGAATTGAAGCTCAGATTGCTGAAGAGGCAGACCGGATTATTGACGGCGGCGGAAAATATCTCTTGCCGGGCGTGATTGACGATCAGGTGCATTTCCGGGAACCCGGACTTACCCACAAAGGCGATATCGAAACCGAATCCAGGGCAGCCATTGCCGGCGGGACCACCAGCTTCATCGATCAGCCGAATACCGTTCCGAACGCCGTAACGCAGGAATTGCTGGCTGATAAATATGAAATAGCCTCACAAAAGGCCTACGCCAACTACGGTTTTATGATGGGAGGCACCAACGACAATCTGGAAGAAGTGCTGAAAACGGATCCGAGAAACGTTCCGGGAATCAAACTGTTTTTAGGATCTTCTACCGGGAATATGCTGGTCGACAATCCGGAAACCCTGGAAAATATTTTCAGCAATACCAAAATGCTGATTGCGGTTCACTGTGAAGATGAAGCGACGATCAGGGCCAATACCCAGCAATATATCGATGAATACGGAGAAGACATTCCCGTGAAATTCCATCATCTGATCCGCAGTGAAGAAGCCTGTTACAAATCTTCTTCAAAAGCGGTTGAGCTGGCAAAGAAAACCGGTGCCAGGCTGCATGTTTTCCATCTCTCGACCGCAAAGGAAATGGAGCTTTTCAGAAACGATATTCCTTTAAAGGATAAAAAAATAACAGCGGAAGTCTGTGTCCACCACCTGACGTTTACCAATGAAGACTACGAAACCAAAGGCGGGCTGATCAAATGGAATCCTGCCGTAAAAACCCAGCAGGATAAAGACGGGCTCTGGGAAGCGTTGCTGGATGACAGGATCGACGTTATTGCCACCGACCACGCACCTCACACCTGGGAAGAGAAACAGAATGTCTACACCAAATGCCCGTCCGGAGCACCCCTGGTCCAGCATTCTTTAACGGTGATGCTGGAAAATTATAAAAAAGGTAAAATTCCGCTGGAAAAAATCGTTGAGAAAATGGCACATAATCCGGCGATCTTATTCAGGATTGAAAAAAGAGGCTTCATCAGGGAAGGGTACAAAGCGGATCTTGTACTGGTAGACCTTAATGAAAGCTGGACGGTGGCCAAGGAAAACATTCTGTACAAATGCGGCTGGAGCCCGCTGGAAGGAACGAATTTCCATTCTAAAGTCACCCATACTTTTGTTAACGGACATCTGGCATACGAACACGGAACGGTCAGTGAGGACAAATTCGGAGAACGTTTGCTTTTTGAAGCCTAGAAAATAAAGAAAGCCTTTTCATTTTTGAGAAGGCTTTCTTATTAATTTTTATTTAACCTGAATTCAGGTAAATTTATTTATATTCAATTGGTTGCCAGATATAAATAAAAGTCAGGTTTCCGGATAAGGATTTAAACAAGGTCCTTCTCTGATCACGTTACCATAATCTCATTCGATAATCAATACTTTTGATTATTGACCCTAAGTCACTTCCGGTATCCAGCTTCCTTCTTCCGGCCACTTAGTCTTTACTTCAGGTTCACGTTATCCGCAACCGGTTAATCAATGGTAATCGCTCCGATAGCTTCTTCCAGCGAAGTTTCCATCATTCCGGGAATGGCTAACCCCTCTGCACGGAAAACGCTGACATCCGAAATTCCATAGAATCCAAAAATGTGTTTGATGTAAGGAACATTCGAATCAAATACCTGGTAAGGCCCTGTTGAATAAATATTGCCGGAAGTAAAAGCGATGTATAATTTTTTATCATCATCCAGTAAACCTTTCGGTCCGGTTTCACTGTATTTAAAAGTATAGCCCGCCCGCGAAGTAAAATCAAAATAAGCTTTCAGGCTGGTCGGTACCGAAAAATTATACATCGGGGAGTCGATCACGATCATCTGGGCCTCTTTCAGTTCAGAAATTAATTCTTCGGAATATCTGTTGATCGACTGTTGTTCCGGAGAATGCTCCTGGGGCGGCGTGAAAAAAGTATTGATGTGGATTTCCTCCAGAACCGGAACGGCATTTTTCGTAAGATCACGTTCTTTTACAACGGCATCCGGATACTTTTCCAGGATTTTTTCAACAACGGCCTTTCCCAATTTTCTGCTTGCAGATATTTCTCCTCTTGGGCTTGAAATAATATGAAGGATGTTTTTCATGATTTTTTATTTAAAATTTCTTTAGCAAAATTAGCTACATTTGCTTATCGAAAGTTAGCAATAAACAAAAGGTTAGCAGTAACCTTCGGGTTAGTTAAAATTAAATGTTATGGAAAATACAAGGGTTTCTGAAGAGCCGATGACGGCGCAGGCCTGCTCGGGACATCTTGCTTCCGTTGAAGATGCCATCTATGTGATCGGCGGAAAATGGAAGCTGAAAATTATTATCGTTTTACAGGAAAGCGGGAATATCAGATTCAATGATCTGCAGAGAAAAGTCGAGGGGATTTCGGCCAGGGTGCTCTCCAACGAATTAAAAGATCTCGAACTGAACGGATTTGTAAAAAGGGTAGTGCATGCGGAACAAATGCCCGTGGTCGTAGAGTATATTTCAACGGATTACAGCCGGACGCTGAAACCGGTGATCGGTGCACTTGCCGAATGGGGAAAAACCCACAAGATGAAAATTAAAGAAGAGATGTCCTGATTTTGTAAAAGGCCTGAATCAAATGTCGTTATACACCGGTGGTTTCTGAACTTTTATAGAAAGTCAGTATGCGACAGGTTTTTCTACGGAATGCGCAGATCGGATGACCCATGAGTCACGGAAGAATTTTTATGTAAGCTGAAAATATTTTAGAACACATCAGAAAAAAATCAGAGATTTTTTAAAGCTTATGCCTTTAGAAATATTCACAAAACATTCATTTTATAGCTTATGTTTGTCATGTGTTGAAATTTTTAAACCACGGATTTTCATTGGTGGTGACGGATATTTTAAATGTATCAAAATAAATATTCATGATGCGTTTATTAAAGCAAATAGAAATAAGCGCAGACATTCGTGAAAATCTGCGCTATCTGTGGGAGATTTTTTTACCATGAAAGATATTGATGCATCATAAAGTTAGGTGCTGTGTAATGAAAGCGCACAAAACTTTTTAAAAATCTTTGATTCTTAATCTCATGTGTTCTGAATACAGGCAAGCCATCAAATTCTTTCTCTGTGGCTTATGTGTCAAAATAAACGAAATCATCTGTATAATCTGTGGGAGATAAAAATCCGCAGTTACTTTTTCGCCCTGGATCCCATATAAAAACTCAGCTTCCCGCCGGTCATGATCTCCGGATGTTTCAGCGTGAAATTTTTAATCTCCTTTCCGTTGAGAAGAACTTTTTGGACATATACATTCTTCGGACTTTGGTTAAGTGCTTCGATCTCAAAAGTTTTTCCGTTTTCAAGATACAATACGGCACCGTCTATTGCCGGGCTGCCGATGGCATATTCTTCCGAACCGGGAGCTACCGGATAAAAACCTAAGGAGCTCAGGAGGTACCAGGCGCTCATTTGTCCGGCATCATCATTTCCACCCAGCCCGTCCGGGGTCGCTTTATACTGCATGTCCAGGATCCTTCTTACCTGGGCCTGGGTTTTCCAGGGCTGTCCGGCCCAATTATAAAGATACGCCACGTGATGGGCCGGCTCGTTTCCGTGAACATAACCGCCGATGATCCCTTCGCGGGTGATGTCTTCCGTATCGGCAAAAAATTCATCCGGCAGATGCATCGTAAACAATTCGTCCAGCCTGGACGCGAACTTTTTCTTTCCGCCCATCATCCGGATGAGTTCATCGGGATTCTGAGGGACAAAAAAGCTGTAATTCCACGAATTCCCTTCGATAAATCCCTGTCCGTGGGTGCTCAGTGCATTAAAGTCTTTTTTAAAGCTTCCGTCTGCCAGCCGGGGGCGCATAAATCCGGTGCTGTTGTCAAAATTGTTTTTCCAGTTGCCGGAACGTTTGATAAAGGTGTTATAGATCTCCGTCTCTCCCAGGTGCTTCGCCAGTTGGGCAATAGCCCAGTCATCATAGGCATATTCCAGCGTGTTGGAAACGGAAGTCCCGTTTTTCTCGGCAGGGATGTAGCCCAGGTCAATGTATTGTCCGATGCCTTCATAATTTCTTTTGTTGGCGGTTTCCACGCAGGCTTTCAACGCTTCTTTGGCATCACCGGGATAATTGCCTTTGATAATGGCATCAGCCACCACGCTGACGCTATGATAGCCGCTCATGCACCAGTTGTCGTTGGCATAATGCGACCAGATCGGCAGCATTTTCATCGAAAACTGGTTATAGTGCGCCATCATCGACTGTACCATATCACCATTCCGTTTTGGCTGAATGATGTTGAAAAAAGGATGGAGGGCCCGGTAGGTATCCCAGATGGAAAACGTTGTGTAATTGGTAAAGCCTTCCGCTTTATGGGTGTTCTGGTCTAAACCTTTATATTCTCCGTTCACATCAGTATAGACGGTGGGACTAATGAAGGTATGGTACATTGCCGTATAAAAATTCGTTTTCTGTGTATCGGAACCTCTGATGACGATTTTATTAAGTTCTTTGTTCCAATGATCCTGGGTTTGCGCTTTTACCTGATCGAAAGAAAGTTTTCCGGTTTCCGTTTCAAGGTTTTCCAGGGCATTGGCCTGGCTTACGGGTGAAATGGCAAGCTTCACTTCAATCGCTTCGCTTTCATCCGTGTCGAAATCAAAATACATTTTCAGGTTTTTTCCTGCGATTTCCGGGAAATTCCGGGTCTGGTCGAATTTTCTCCAGAATCCGTTATAGACCTGCTTGCCGTCGTAATTTTTCTGACCGTAAGATTTAAAAGGTTTTGAAAATTTCATGGCAAAATAAACGGTTCTTGTTCTCGCCCAGCCGTTGGTCTGCCGGTAGCCGGTAACAGTCGTTCCGTTTTCCACGCGGACATACGTCCATACGTTCTTGCCGTCGTAATTGTAAATTCCGGCCATCAGATCCAGAATAAGATGGGCCTGGTCGGATTTTGGAAAAGTATACCGGTGCACACCGACCCGTGTTGTTGCCGTGAGCTCCGCAAGAATATGGTGATCGTCTAATTTTACTTTATAATAGCCGGCTTCTGCGGTTTCGTTCTGATGCGAAAACCGGCTCCGGTAACCGTTTTCAGGATGGGAAGCCGTTCCGGGGTTCAGCTGCAGCTTTCCTACGGTCGGCATGATCAGGAAATCCCCGAGATCGGAATGGCCGGTCCCGCTGAAGTGGGTTGAGCTGAAACCCACGATCGTCTGATCTTCATAGCGGTAGCCGGCACAGTATTTATACACTTCGCCATTGTATTGGCCGTTCAGTTCATAGGCAATGGTATCCGTTTCGGGACTCAGCTGTACGGCTCCGAACGGTGCGGTGGCGCCGGGGTAAGTATGGCCCATTTTTTCCGTTCCGATGAGCGGGTTTACGTACCGGTAAAGTTTTTCAAAATTCTGAGCTTTCAGATAAAAACAGGAAAATAAGAGAAGTATAAAAACAGCAGTCCCTGACCTTTTCATAAACGATATTTTTGTGAAGGGTAAATTTATAAAAATTAAAAGATAATGGTTTATTGTTTCATTATTTAAAATCAATTGGTTGGATGATGGATGCTGGATGTTGGATGTTGGATGTTGGATGATGGAAGTTTTGCTGGTCCATATTTCAACGGATTGAGTATCAAATGCTATTATGGATATCTGATAAAACGAACTGAAGCGGCATGCGCTTCACCAGATCAGCTCGCTGATCCTTCTCTGCCTCCTTATCATGTGCATTAGGAGAAGTGATCTTTGCGTGTAAAATAGTCATTGTCTTTATAGTTAGCATAAGTTCGACCGTATGAGGTTTTTTTAGTCGTTTATTTAAATAAAATACTGTAATTCAGTTTGATGAGCCGGGATCTTAATAGGGTTTCTATTGATAAGGAAGAAACGATTTAATTAATACCTTTGATCGTATTATTGACAAAAGGAACTTCCTGCACCCAGCTCCCCTCTTCCAGCCTGTTAATCCGATTTCTATTCGGGTTCACGTTAAGTTTAAAACAATTATTTCTCGGAAAAACGGAATCCGATCCCGTGAAGGTTTTCGATGACAATGTTCTCCTCACCGGCAAGTACTTTACGGAGTCTCGAAATGAAAACATCCAGGCTCCGGCCCATGAAATAATCATCATCGCCCCAGATGGCTTTCAGGATATCCTGTCTTTTCAGGACTGTATTTTTGTTCCGGATAAAATAAAAGAGGAGTTCGGACTCCCTTTGGGTAAGGGTGATTGTCCCATTTGAATCCTGCAGGGTATAGTTTTTAGGATCGAAATCAAATTTTCCGATCTTGTATTGCTGTGGGGAAACGTTTGTTTTCTTAGACCGCCGCAGGAACACTTCAATCTTCAGAATCAGCTCTTCGATGCTGAAAGGCTTCACCAGATAATCATCCGCGCCGATTTTCAAACCTTTGATCCGGTCTTCTTTCAGTGCTTTTGCGGAAATAAAGATGATGGGGATTTCGGAATTTTTGCTGCGGATCTGTTCGGCCAGCTCAAAACCGTTCATTTCCGGCATCATGATATCCAGCAGGCAAATGTCGAAGTTCTGTCGGTGGAAAGCTTCCAGGGCAGATTTTCCGTTGGAAAAGCAGGAAATGTCATAATGATTTTCCAGGCTGTCCTGAATCAGGAAAGCGATCGTCTGATCATCTTCGGCATACAGAATTTTAGATTTTTCCATGGTATTTCAAAACGCTAAAAGGGGATGGACAGCGTTGTGGTGATGCCCTTGCCGGTGTTGTTTTCCACGGTGATCTTCCAGCCATGTTGCCGCACGACTTTTTTCACATAAAACAGACCCAGCCCGAAGCCGGTAACTTCCTCGCTTTTTAGGGTATGTACCCGGTAAAATTTATCAAAAATATGAGGCATATTTTTAGCAGGGATTCCCATTCCGTTGTCTTTAAACTTTAAAGATAAGCCTTTTTGTCCGGTATGGGCAGAAATAATAATCACCGGCTCCGTTTCACAATATTTGATGGAATTGTCCAGAAGATTATAGATGATATTGGCAAAATGGAATTCATCGGCAATCACCGAAATATTTTCATCGATATGGAGTTCCAGGGAAATGTGCTCGTTTTTTTGCCGGACTGTTTCTGCAATTTCCCGGATGAAAGGCAGCAGAACGATTCGCTGTGGCTTCAACGATAAGCCTGAAGCGTCATTCTTGGCGATATTCAGGATTTTTTCGATGTGATGGTTGAGCTTGTTGCCCTGGTCCGTAATGATGGAAGTATAAGTCTGTAGCTTGGGATTTTCTTTTACCGCCTCCTGCTTGGCCAGTGCTTCTGAAGCAAGGAGGATGGAAGACAGCGGAGTCTTGAACTCATGGGTCATGTTGTTGATGAAATCCCGTTGCAGCTCCGAGAATTTTTTCTGCTGAATGATGGTGTAGATGGAATATACATACACCAGAAGAATAATGATCAGGGCGAAAGTAAGCAAGTACCAGAACCTCAGCGAACTGATGAGATACGTCGTTTTATCCGGAAATCGGATGGAGAAATAATAGACTAAATTCTTATGCTTCGGAAATTTAATTACTTTACTATTGCTTTCATCCTGGTCCTTGGAAATGTATTTTCCGTACAGCATTTTATCGCTGTGGCAGTTATAAACGGCGTATACATAATCGGTATTGATCTGGAATCTCGTGAATTCCGTTTTCAGGTAATGCTCCAGGACGTCGGGATGAAACTCATTATTGATGTTCACCACGTAATAATCGTTGGAAATATTCTGTACCGGGCTTTCGGTAAAAGAGGCTTTTCCGCCGGAGAGTTTCTCTACGACTTCCAGCAAAGCGATGTTTACCGTCTGGTTGAATTTTTTATTCTCAAGATTATAGGCCTGGCGCGTCCAAAGCAGCTGTGCGATCAGGATACCGATGATGGCCACAAAGCCGAGGGTGATGATAATATTGAGTTTCTTGATTTCCATTTACCGGACAATATTATCCAAAAATATCTATTAATTTTTGATCATTAACAACTTATTAACAAATGTTTGAGAGCGGTTAACAAGGCCTATTCATAATTTCCGCTTACATTTGTTGCGTTAAATAAAATTATCGGTTAATCATCATTAAAATTGTATATCATGAAAAATTTAAAAGTTATGGCGCTCCTGGCGGTTTTGGCATGTTCTCCTTTCTACGCGAATGTACTGCCTGCAGAAGGTAATCCTGTGGTAAAAGTATTGGCAGATGCCATCAAATGGAAATCAGAATCGATCGAAGTAGGAAATATCCCTCAGGGAAAACCGAAATTAATCAAATTTGAGTTTACCAATACGTCAAACAAGCCGATCATTATTGAAAATGTAGCGCCTTCATGCGGATGTACGACGGCCAACTATACAAAAACACCGATCCTTCCCGGAAAAGTAGGATTTGTAGAAGCAAGCTATAACGCGGCCAACGCAGGACCGTTCATGAAAACGGTAAACGTGACGACCAGCGACAGCAAGACGCCTAAAACCCTTTCCTTCAAAGGAACGGTAGTGGCTTCTTAATTAATTTTAATCTTGTTATAAAAACAGCCTCACCATTTTGGTCAGGCTGTTTTTATTTCGATATAAAGCAGTGAATATTAAATTATCTGAATCCGATTATCAATGTTTCAAACTGAATCCGATTTGATAATTGAGGCGATTGATGATATTGGGCTGGAAAAACTTCCTGCTTCCCTCGTTCATATCATTAATTCCGGCCTGCGTTAAATCAATGATGTGAAACCATTACTTTCTTACTGATTTCCTCATGGTCCATCGTCAGTTTCAGAATATAAGTGCCCTGCGGAACAGATGAAACGCTGATCTCGATACGTCCGGAAACCGGTCTTTCTGTGCGCTGAAGAATCATCCTGCCGCTCATATCCAGCATCTGGTATTTTATTTCCGTATATTTTCCGTTTTCAACCTCTATATAAAGATATTGGCTTGCCGGAACCGGATATATTTTAATTCCTTTTTCAGAAACGACGTCGGAAGTGCCTAAAGTGGATGCGCAGACGGTTCCTGCCTTTTGCGCATTGGAGATCACATCTACTTTCTGGTTTCCGGTGACATAATAATCCAGCTCGGAAGTCACCATCAGGCTTGTACTGGCACCCAGCCAGTCCTGAAGGAGAGAGGCGAAAATCTGCCGGTAATCGTATCGCCGCTGGTTCTGGTTGTAGTAAAAGCTGGTCTGATTGGTAAACACCGGGTGATCTCCTAAAATTCCTGCCGCCGCCGCATTTCCGATCACAAAGAACGGCGCCAGGTCGCCATGGTCGGTTCCGGTGCTTCCGTTTTCCCGGACCTGGCGTCCGAATTCGCTGAAGGTGACGGTCATGATCTTGTTGGCAATGCCCAACTGCTGGATATCGGCCTGGAAAGCAGCTGCCGAATTGGCAATATCTCCCAGAAGATTGGCATGGGCTCCCAGATGGGTGCTTCCGGCCTGTACCTGGTTGACATGGGTGTCAAATCCGCTCAGGTTGACCTGGAAGATTTTTGTTTTGCTTCCTCCTTTGATCATCCGGGCTACGGTTTTCAGCTGTTTGCCCAGTGAAGAGTTGGGATAGGTGGTGGTGGAGTTGTTTCCCGCATTGAAGACCTGCATCACCCGGTTGTAATAGGCATCCATACTTGAGGCCACGCCTTTAATATAACTCAGAAGATCATTATACTCTGAATTTATCAGGTTCAGATTGCTGAAAACACTGGATTGAAACCCCGTCATATTGTATTCGATATTTTTCTCCGTCGTATGCTCGTAAAACAGGCATGGGTTGAGGTTCCCCATCTGGATGGCCAGCGGATCGGGATTCAGGGTAGTCGGGTTTCCGGCCAGTCCCGGATACAGAGCTCCCAGGTACCGCCCGAATATTCCGTCCAGAAGATCGGCACTTGCAGAACCGTCCTTCCCTGAAAACATCAGGTTTTCCGAACGGAAATGCGAGTAATTCGGATTCGGATAGCCTACGCCGTTCATCAGCAGGAGCTTCCCGGAATCATACAGGTTTTTAAATCCGGTCATCGACGGGTTCAGCCCGACCAGCTTGCCGGAAGCTACGGTGCTGTCCAGCGGGATATAGCTGCCGGTTCCCGAGCTGTTGATCCTGATGTTCGGGCGCAGTGCGGCATAAGTGCTGTACTGGCTCACGGGAATTACGGTGTTGAGCCCGTCGTTGGCACCGGCAAGCCTGATAATCACCAGCGCACGGTCATTCACCGCATCACAGCTGAGCTGGAAATCCAAAAACTGATTCATAAACCGCGACGGCATTCCATTGAGGTAAAAAGGAGCACCCACTCCTGCCATAGAAATTAATTTTAAAAAGTCTTTTCTGTTCATGATCTTAGAGGATTTGGAATTCTGGGGATTTGATGATGGCTTTCACCAGCCGGTCGATAGGGATCTTTACATTGGTCGCATTTCCGGAGCTTACATAGTTGTTCCACTCATTCAGCCAGTTGATCGGGCTCAGATTATTCAGGAAAATGGTTTTGAATTCATCATAACGGGTCCCGTCCGGAACTTCCACAAACATCATCTGCAGGAATTCGGTCACCAGGGTATCTGCATTTCCGGGATTTGAAAAATAACCGCTGTCCTTTACAAATGCGGCGTTATTCAGTTTAAAAGAAAACCCGTTATAGGTAAGCCCGTTGATGAAAAAATCGATGGTGTTGTTGTACCGTATTCTGAGCGAGGAAGTCGTGATCCAGTTTTTGTCGTAATTCGGGCTGCTGGAATAGGCGGCGTATCCGTTGACCGACTGCGGGCTGAAGACCGGCATTCCCATATTGGAGGAGTAATTGCTTACCACGCCCATCAGGCTGTGTATGGCCGACGGATTGGCTGTATAGGCAGGAAGCTGCAGGTTCAGCAGGGAAAACAGGTGAAGATAGAGCTCTACCGGATTTCTTACCAGGCTGCCGATGGTCTGGTCTCCCGTAATGCTGTCTTCTTCATCATAAAAATGCTTGCTTTTGAGAAGGGTGGTCAGTGCGGGGATAATATTATAGTTGTCGGCCTTCAGCGAGGCAGCCAAAGGGGTGATGATGTCATTTTCTATATCGGAGGTGATCTGCCTTCCCACGAAGTAGCGGTACATTCTCCGGCAGTAGGCCTTTGCGGTTTCATCTTTATCAAAAATCATCGTAACAAAGTTCTGGAGCTCTGCTTTGATGGTGGCTTCCGTGGTTCCTCCGGCAACCGGCTGGCTGCCGAAAGCGGAAGAAAAAGTTTTGGTTCCCGTATCGTGTTTGCTCACTTTTACTTCGCCGGTCGGGATGTTGGTCGCAGGGTCCAGCGAAGTAAGCCTTGCTGTTTTGTCGAGATGGATGGACGAAGTCAGGGAAAAGCCGGTAAGTACCCGCGCTGCCTGCTGGACATCGGTTTCCGTGTAATTCGTATAATTTCCCGTAGCGATCTGAGGGCCTTTTAAAATCGTAAAAAGTTCCAGGAATTCGCGGGCGTAATTCTGATTGGGGCTGGTGTTCTGGTTCAGGTTGTTGTTTAAAAACAGGAGCATTCTCGCATTTTGGGTAACCCGTACTGCAAGGTCTTTCAGGCTTCCGCTGGTATGGAACCTCAGAAGCTCCCGGTAATCGAAATTTGTCCAGAATGAAGCGCCGTCATCCGTTACAAAAAGGATATGAAGGAAGTAAACGAGCTTGTGCTGTGCCGAAAGATCTTTCAATGCGCTGTGCAGCCACCAGTACAGGTCGTATTTTACGCTGTTTACAGTACTTTGGCTATCTGTAATCGTTGGATTTGCTGCCGTGGGAACAATGGTTTCCCCGATATTGTTAAGCGGAGAAGGCGGAACCGGGTTGCTGAAGGTAAACAGTTCCGTCAGGGCCTGCTGCGGGGTCTTGGTGGCAAAATCCAGTATTTTCGCCTTTGTAATGTTGTAGGTAGTGCGTCTGAGAAGATGATAGGCATTCGAAAATCCCAGGACATTGGTTTTGGGAGCAAGGCTTGGCATGTTGGTTTGTATTTTTTTTACAAAAATAATATTTTTATATTAATAATTTATTTTTTAATTGAATTTAATGTGATATTAATATTGATATTTTTAAATCGTTATTGATTTGTGCAAAACACGGTTGTGCGTTATTTATATATCCTGCATAGTTTTTTAAACGGAAGAAATAAATATTTATAGTAAATTTACGGGAGAACACCCAACGGAATAAAAGTAGTTTCATCGACATTAAATAATAATATTATGAATCTTTATACACAGCCCATGCTTCGTGAAGGAGCTTTAAAAGATAAAGTAGCCATTGTAACGGGAGGCGGAAGCGGCCTTGGAAAAGCCATGACCAAATATTTCCTGGAACTGGGCGCAAACGTAGTCATCACGTCCAGAAATCTGGAAAAATTACAGGGAACGGCCAGAGAGCTGGAAAAAGCAACCGGAGGCAAAGTACTCTGTGTCGCCTGCGACGTACGGAACTGGGAAGAGGTAGAAGCGATGAAAGAAGCGACGCTGAAAGAATTCGGAAAGATCGATATCCTCTTAAATAATGCGGCCGGAAATTTCATTTCCCCAACCGAAAGGCTTACCCATTCCGCCTTCGATGCAGTTCTGGATATTGTTCTGAAAGGAACAAAAAACTGCACCCTCTCCATCGGAAAACACTGGATCGATTCCAAAACACCGGGTACGGTTCTGAATATCGTGACCACCTATTCCTGGACGGGTTCCGCTTATGTGGTTCCTTCGGCCTGCGCGAAAGCCGGCGTATTGGCCATGACCAGATCCCTTGCGGTAGAGTGGGCCAAGTACGGCATCCGTTTCAACGCCATTGCGCCGGGGCCTTTCCCTACAAAAGGGGCATGGGACAGGCTGCTGCCGGGAGACCTGCAGGAGAAATTCGATATGCGGAAAAAAGTACCGCTGAGAAGGGTGGGCGAACATCAGGAGCTTGCCAACCTGGCTGCTTATCTGGTATCAGACTATTCCGCTTATATGAACGGCGAAGTGGTAACCATCGACGGAGGCGAATGGCTGCAGGGAGCCGGTGAATTCAACATGCTGGAAGATATTCCCCAGGAAATGTGGGATGCGCTGGAAGCGATGATCAAAGCGAAAAAATCAAACTGATTACAATACAAATTGAGAGTATTGAATATGTTAAAATAACGTCAGTTCTAGTGTTTTTTGCAGCGCAGCGGAGAAAAATGTATCGGGAACCTATAAAGCAAGACCTTCACGTGGTCGTTCAGCAACTTTTCAATACGATTTTTTCAAAATCTACTTAAAGTAGACGGTAATTAAAATATCGAAAGTATTCTCTATTGGCAGAAGATCCGGAGTTATTAAGTTTATTTTTTTTTTTTTTTTTTTTATAAATGATTGATATTTAAATAAATACTATCGGGATTACGTTAGAACAAAAGAAATTTAAATTTGTTTAAATAAAACAAAAGCAGGTTCTCTACGGGAATCTGCTTTTTTATTCAGGTAAATTTTGAAAGGATAGCAGGTGTTGCGGAAAGGTGATTCGGCGAAGAATTCTCCGGAATATGTTCTTCAGGTAAAGGAAGGCGTAAATAATTTGACAATTTAAAGTTCACGGAAGACTTTTCTGTACAGGGAAGTCTTATTTTTGTTTACTTTGCTAAAATTAAAAATAAATTATGAACTTTAAAATTCCCATCCTTGGTTCTGCGCTTGCCGTATTGTGTTTTTCACAACCGGTATCGGCTCAGGAAGCTCCTAAATACGATTATGTAGAAGCCTTCAAACCGTTTTTCTATACCCAGACCGGTACACCAACGAGATCCGCAAGCGGGCAGCCCGGCTATGCCTACTGGCAGAATTCGGCAAGCTATAATCTGGACGTAAGCCTTAATGAAGCGAAAGATGAAATTACGGGAACTGCCGAGATTACGTATACCAATAACAGCACGGATAAATTAGGCTTCCTGTGGCTGCAGCTGGACCAGAATTTATTTGCAAAAGATTCCAGGGGAAACGCCGTGGTGCCGATGTCGGGAAGCCGCAACGGGGCGCATGGTGAGGAATTTGACGGCGGATACAAAATAAAATCCGTAAAGCTGGACGGGAAGGACGTAAAATATACCATTACCGATACCAGAATGCAGATCGACCTTCCTGCGGGGCTGAAAGCACAGGGCGGGGTAGCCAAAATTAAAATAGAATATACTTTCCTTTCGCCGAAGTACGGTTCCGACCGGATGGGAGTTGAAGATACGAAAAACGGGAAGATTTATACCATCGCCCAATGGTACCCGAGAATGTGTGTTTATGATGACGTGCTGGGCTGGAACACCATGCCTTATCTGGGAGCTTCCGAATTTTATCTGGAATATGGCGACATCACCGCCAATATCACCGTTCCGGCCAATCATTATGTCGTAGCTTCAGGAGAACTGCTGAATCCGAAAGACGTGTATTCCAAAGAAGAAAATAACCGTTGGGAGCAGGCAAAGAACAGCGATAAGACCTTGATGATCCGCCCGGAATCCGAGATTGGAAAAAACCAACAGGCCGGCGGTACGAAAACCTGGAAATTTAAAATTACCCAGGCCAGGGATTTTGCATGGGCTTCTTCGCCGGCATTTATCCTGGACGCCGCAAAAATCAACCTGCCGGATGGTAAAAAGTCCATGGCTATTTCAGCATATCCCGTAGAAAGTGCCGGACAGAATGCCTGGGGAAGATCTACCGAATATACGAAAGCAGCCATTGAGCATTATTCTGCAAAATGGTATCCGTATACCTATCCTGTAGCCACCAACGTAGCTGGAAATGAAGGCGGAATGGAATATCCGGGAATTGTTTTCTGTCACATGAATTCCAAGGGCAGCGAACTCTGGGGCGTTACCGATCATGAATTCGGGCATAACTGGTTCCCGATGATCGTGGGTTCCAATGAAAGGCTTTTTGCCTGGATGGATGAAGGGTTCAATACGTTCATCAACGAGCTTTCCACGGAAGCATTCAACAAAGGTGAATATTACGAAAAGAAAAATGTGGCGCAGATGGGTGCTTTCCTGATGAATGACAATTTCGAGCCGATCATGGTAGGGCCGGACAACATGAAGGAAAACAGCATCGGGATCCTGGCTTATTATAAACCGGGGCTTGGCCTGGGCATGTTGAGGGAATCTATTTTAGGACCTGAGAAATTCGATAAGGCATTCAGGACATATATTGACCGGTGGGCATTCAAGCATCCGACGCCGTGGGATTTCTTCCATACGATGGAAAATGTATCCGGTGAGGAGCTGAACTGGTTCTGGAGAGGCTGGTTTATCAACAAATGGAAAATCGATCAGGGCATAAAAGACGTGAAATATGTAAACGGCGATTTCAGAAACGGAGCCCAGGTTACCGTCGAAAATATTGGTCAATTGCCGATGCCGACTACCGTACAGGTGAAATTCAGGGATGGAACCGAAAAAATGGTGAAGCTGCCGGTTGAAGTCTGGAAAAGAAATAAGGAATGGACCTTTAAGGTGGATTCCAATAAAGAAATCGAGCAGGTAAAACTGGATCCGAACGCCCAGATTCCTGATGTAAACAGCCAGAACAATCTATGGACTTCCGCCCAGGCAAAACCGGTGGAAAAGATCAATATTAAAGATTTTACCGGCGTGTATGGCAGCAAGGAGCTTCCGCTGAAAATTACATTTACGGAGAAAGATAATAAGTTGTACGCTCAGGCTACGGGCCAACAGGCATTCCCGCTGGAATATACCGGCAGCAATACCTTTACCTTTGAAATGGCACAGATCTCAATGACCTTCAGCCAGGATAAGAAATCCATCACTTTCAATCAGGCAGGAAAGGAATTTAAGTTTACGAAAGAATAAGTTGTACATTACCATACAATGATGATAAGGCTGTCTGAAAAGGCAGCTTTTTTAATTGGAGAATTTTCACACTTCTCAAAAGCTGTGGGACTTATAATAGTCGTTCCTTTCTCTGAACGAAATATAACGGGAAAAGTTCAGGGTTTATAGTCCCGCTCTGAGACATAATTTTTATTTTTGTGTGATTCAAAGTAAAAAAATAATGAATTTAAAATTTTCAATCGTATTTCTATTGGCTTTTGCATTTGGGTTCGCGCAGGATCTTAACGTAATGAGCTTCAACATCAGGCTGAATGTGGATTCGGACAAGGAAAATTCGTGGACCAACCGGAAAGAGGATGTGACGGATCTGCTGACGTATTACCATCCGGATTATTTCGGGGTTCAGGAAGCATTGCCGGAGCAGATGAAGGACATCAGAAACGGCCTGAAGGATTACGACTATGTAGGTGTAGGCAGGGAGGACGGAAAAGAGAAAGGTGAATTCTCAGCTATCTTTTACGATACCAACCGGCTTCAGGTGATAAGTTCCGGGACATTCTGGCTTTCCGAAACACCGGAAAAACCGTCAAAGGGATGGGATGCGGCTCTGAACAGGATATGCACCTACGCCGTTTTTAAAGATAAAAAGTCAAAAAAGGAATTTATGGCCCTGAATCTTCATTTCGACCATGTTGGAAATGTGGCCAGGGTAAAATCTTCAGAACTGATCCTGAAGAAAATCAAGGAAATCAATCCTGAAAACCTACCGGTAACCGTGAGCGGTGATTTCAACCTGACGGAAGATTCGGAGCCGATCAAGATCATGTCGAAAAACCTGCAGGACTCTTTTTATCATTCGGAAACCAAACATTACGGGCCGAAAGGCACCTTCACCGGATTTAATGTGAATGAAATTCCAAAAGAAAGAATCGACTATATTTTTGTAAAAGGCTTCAGGATAAGGTCCCACCGTCATATCAACGACCGGAGAGAGAATCTCCTTTATCCTTCGGATCATTTTCCGGTATTGGCGGAACTGCGGTTTATGAAATAATAAGGTTTTCAATTTCCATAGCAATAGTAAAAGCGTATATCAAAATGCGCTTTTCTTGTTTCCAAAATCGGATACCGGGAAGATTCGCGATTGGATTCCTACGAAGTTACAAATGGTGAAGATATTGGCTAAGATCTAAACACAAAGTTTGTCATTCCGCAGGAATCCCGACGTAGTATCAGAGATTAGCATGTAAAGATTCGCATTTAGATAAGGAAACCATCAACTTAGTGAGGTTAATGGCAAAGCATGCTGAAATCTGAAGTTCACATTGTATTTATCCATAATGAGCTAAGATTGTGGGTATTCTTGTGGAAAACTTATTTTTAATTTAAATATTTTTAAGTGATTGGTTTTTAATGATCTATTGATTTGTATTTTCACCGGGTTAATTAGTTTAAAAGTTATCCACAAACCTGTTCCACGAGTTATCCACAAAGTTATCCACAATTTACCGGTGTGAAATTTCATAATGGAGTATCATAAAAAACGTCTTTTTTCGTGGGATAAAAATTTACACGGACCGTAAGCCGGGTATTGCTGTTTTTTGTATTTTTATGTTGAATTAAATACCTACAGATTTTAATGAAGAGAATTATTTGGGGCGTTATGCTTTTGGCTTCGGGGCAGCTTTCCGCACAGGAACTGTATATGCCGAGAAATATTAAAAAAGCATACGAAAACGGAACCCGTGACCGGTCGGGTGCTCCGGGGAAAAATTATTGGCAGAATAAAGGAATGTATAATGTTGAGGTGAAAGTAGATGCCGGTTCGAAAACCGTTTCGGGGAAAGAGACGATCGTTTATACCAACAACAGCCCGGATGCGCTCAATGATCTGGCGATACGGTTCGTCAATAATCTCCACAAGCCGCAGGCTCCGAGATCAGGAATGGTTTCCAAAGACTTCCTTTCGTCAGGGTTACACATTAAATCCTTCGTCGTGAACGGTGAAAAATACACGGTGAACAACGACGATTGGGGAACGGTGGAAAAAGTAAAACTGAATACGGCTTTAAAACCCAAAGCTAAAGCGGAAGTGAAAATAGAATGGGAATATCCTTTGTCCGTACAGAGCGGAAGGGAAGGGCAGATTGATCCTGAAACTTTTTATGTCGCTTATTCGTTCCCGAGAATTTCGGTGTACGACGATTACAACGGTTGGGATATGCTCCCGCATTCCGACCGGCAGGAATTTTACAACGATTTTAATGACTACAGTTTTGCGATTACTGCTCCCAAAAATTATGTGGTGTGGGCGACCGGCGATTTCCTGAATCCCGATGCCGTTCTTCAGCCGGAATACCTGAAGCGCTATAAATCTTCCCTGAAAAGCGACAAAGTAGTGCGGATTGCGGATGAGCATGAGATGAAGTCCGGAAAAGTTACCAAACCGAATAAGTGGAATGTATGGAAATTCAAAGCCAGCCATATTACCGATTTCTGTTTTGCCTTAAGCAGCCATTACGTCTGGGACGGAGCGAGCGTACAGCTGAAAACGAAAAGAGCCAGTGTACAGGCAGGCTATAAAAACGGGGCTAAGGATTTTGAGCATTATGTAGAATGGATGCGCTATAACCTCGACTGGTTTTCGAAAAACTGGCCGGGGGTGGAATATCCGTACAATGCCATGACGGCGATCCAGGGATATGCCGATATGGAATACCCGATGATGATCAACGATACCAGTATTCCGGATGATTTCCAGGATGCAAGGCTTACCGCCGACCATGAAATTGCGCATACCTATTTTCCTTTTTATATGGGAATCAATGAGACGCGTTATGCTTTTATGGATGAAGGATGGGCAACGACTTTGGAATACCTGATCGGGATTGATGAAAACGGCGAAGCAAAAGCCAAAGAGTTTTATAAAAATTTCAGGGTAAAAAGATGGATTAACGATCCTTCTGCCGAACAGGACCAGCCGGTCATCACGATGAGTACGCAGGTGAGCGGTGCAGGCTACGGAAACAATTCCTATGTAAAAGCATCCCTCTCTTACCTCGCCCTGAAAGATTATCTGGGCGACGACCTGTTTAAAAAAGCCCTGCATCATTATATGAACAACTGGAACGGGAAACATCCGGTTCCGTGGGATTATTTCAATTCGATGAATACCGGCTCGGGGAAAAATCTCAACTGGTTCTTTAATAACTGGTTCTATACCAATAATTATATCGACCTGAAAGTGACCCATGCTGCTCAGATGAACGATCTTCTGACGGTAAATGTTGAAAATGCAGGCGGTTTTGCCATTCCTTTTGATGCGGAAATCAGTTATGAAGACGGAGCGGCAGAAAAACTTCATTTCTCTCCGGCGGTCTGGGAAAAAGACCAGAAGCAGATGGTGCTCACCGTGCCGGTTCAGAAGAAAGTAAAATCGGTACAGCTGGACGGCGGCATCTTTATGGATTATACCTCGGCTGACAATCGGAAAACTTTATAGCAAATACAAACCCGGCTGTTCTTCCTTAGAACAGCCGGGTTTTTTATAAAAATTAACTTGAAAACTTAGTAAAGTCTCAGTCCGGATCTTGCTCCTGAGGAAGCAACCACCGACTGCATTCTTGATCTTTGTCCGGAAGAGAACATGAACATTGCCGCATCATCCACATAATCCATATAATTCATGAACATAACGGATCTCTGGGTACCGCTGCAGGTGTTGTAAAGAGGATAGCTCGGTTTGCCTGAGTTGGCTCCGGTTTGGGTGGGCGTATCGGCTACCAGGTCGTTTCCGCAATTGGCATCGCCCCAGATGTGTCTCAGGTTGAGGTAGTGGCCTACTTCGTGGGTGGCGGTTCTTCCCAAATTAAATGGCGAAGACGCACCGGTTTTTCCGAAATAAGGTGCTGCGATAACCACGCCGTCATTCCATAATCCGGCAGATTCCGGGAAAGTGGCGTATCCTAAAATCTGTCCCATATTTCCTACCACCCAGATGTTCAGGTAATTGGACGGGCTGGTGGCATCGATTCCTCCGCTGGACGATTTTTTCATCGCATCATTGGTGCTCCAGCTGGTTTTGGTCGTGGATTTCCTTACCGTATTGGCCAGTCTGAACCTTACTTTTACATCGCCTGCTTTTACGCTCTGGAATTCGGTAGGAATTTTATTGACGTCGCTGTTGCTTCCTGCGTAATCGGCGTTCAGCACGGCAATCTGCTCGGCAATACGGGAATCGGAAAGGTTTTCCGAAGAGGTTCTGTATAAAACGTTTACCACCACCGGAATTTCTACCGAACCGTCGGATAATACTTTCCCGAGCTTCAGGTCATTCTCAAATTTTTCGGTTCTGGATTCCAGCTCCGAATATTTCTGTCTCAGCTCGGCACTGCTCTGAAGGGCATTTTTTCTTATTTCTTCAGAGGCACAGCCTCTCTGTAATGCCGTTCCCGTACCTGAAGCGGTCAGGTTGTTCTGGGATTCCTCGTTCTGGTTGGAAAGATTGTCGCTGTTGCAGGCAGACATGAAGCCAAGCATAAGTGCTCCGAATAATAACTTTTTCATAGATATATATATTTTGTTACGTAGGATGAAATTATAATTTTTGAAATTCCTGTGCAAGTATTTCACTTGATTGTTGAATTATTTTATTATTCTATCAATAGTATTTTGGCGGTTATATTGATTTAATTGTATTTAAATTAATTTTTTATTGTGGATATTTTGGTTTAATATCAATTTGATTGAGCCGGTATTTTGGTGTAAAATCATTTTATTTTTATATTTAATCATAAAAAAATCCTTCCCCGGAAACAGGAAAGGATCAATTATAGTGAAGATAAGAGTGAATGTATTTTATGTTTTAGGATTCCGCAAAGCCGTTTTTTATGGCAAATACCGCCAGGCCGACACGGGTTTTCAGATCCAGCTTGTCGCAGAGCTGGTCCCGGTAGCTTTCCACTGTTCGAGGGCTGCAGCACATCTTATCGGCGATTTCCTTATAGCTGAGCTCGGTGACGGTATATTTCAGGAATTCTTTTTCACGCTCGGAAATCCGTATGTTTCCCTTGGGATCTTCATTGTTCATATTGGAGAAAATGATTTTCGAGGCCCATTCGGGATAGAAAAAACCGTCTTCATCTAATTTCGTTAAAGCATGCTCAAGCTCTTTCGGATGCGTATTTTTCAGCAGATATCCTTTTGCCCCGTTCCTGATCATCTTGATCACGCTTTTATCATCGCCCTGCATGCTCAATGCCATCACTTTAATGGCCGGGCGGTTCTGCTTCAGCCAGAGTACGGTTTCAAAACCGTCCATGATGGGCATACTGATGTCTAAAAGAATGATATCCGGGATCCGGCTGTTGCTTTCAAATTTCTGAATGAGATCTTTACCGTTTTCCGCCACGTAAATGACTTCAAAATCTTTGAAATTTCCGATGATCCCTTCAAGTGCTTTGGCAATCAGCAGATGATCGTCAACGATCACTATCGTTTTTTTCATGGCTGTCTTTTTAAAATAATGTTTATTGCAGTTCCCTTATTTTCCCCGCTTTCAAGGCTGAATTCGGCTCCGATGATCTCGGCCCGGTTTTTCATGTTGGCCAGGCCGATCCCATTTGAAACAATAGCCGAAGGATTGAACCCGATGCCGTCATCTTTGATATTCAGTTCCCAGAGAAACTCTTCCGAAGTGTTCAGGCTGATGAAGATATTCCTGCACCGGGAATGTTTGATGCTGTTCTGAATAAATTCCTGTGTGATTCTCAGCAATACATTCTTGTGGACAAATTCCAGGTCCAGATGCTGGAAGTTGTGTTTAAAATCAACAAGACATTTTTTAAACGCATTGGTATTGTCCGCTTCTTCCTGGATTAAAGTTACGATTTCTTTCTGGTTGATGTTGTCATCCGTCAGCGTTTTTGAGAGGCTCCTCAGGTCCTGCAACGACTGGTTGACGATCTGTGAAACCTGTTCTATTCTTTCGCTGACCTCCGGAACCTTGTTTTCGTACAAAAGCTGCTGGGTGTAAAGGCTCACGAGGGTAAGTTTCTGCCCGATGTTATCATGAAGCTCGCGTCCGATCTGCTGCATCGTCGCCTGCTGGATTTCCAGCTGGGTGGCCAGAAGCTCCCGCTTGTGGATTTCGTTTTTTACCTCAATTTCATTCAGGTATTCTTTCTTGCGCTGTTTGTATTTCCGGATATAGACCATCACGGCAACCACAAACAAAATGAAAAACAGATTGAAGAGAATGAGCGTAATTAAGAGTTCTGTTTCCCCCATATCAATGAGATTGAAAATAACAAATACATAATAATCCCTGAAATAAGGAAATACGCAAAATAAACACTGTATATTTCTTTGTATTTAATAATGTAGGTGAAAAATGTCCAGAAGGGCAACGTTCCTATATAGAACAAAGTTACGCCAAGATTAATATAAAACATCCTGTTTTTGCTGAAATTAAGGATTTCCGATGAATTAATCTGTTTGTAGTACTCCATAATGACCAGAATCATGAGCAGAAGACATCCGAATGTATAGTTGAGTGAAAAAATAATCTTCTTGCCGTTGAAAAAATATTCACCAGGAATAAAAGAACAGAGATACAGTAAAGACAGAATGTAAAATAAATTCGGCCTACCCAAAGATTTTGCGGCATACAGCCAGTAGAAAAAAATAAATTCGGCAGGAATAACAAAATAATTAAAAAATGCCGGTTTGCTGTAGGTGAAAAAGTTTTCGCCCCATTTTCCTACCGATTCGCAAAGGAACATCAGCACCAGGTAATATGAAAAATATTTCCAGTACTGGTCTTTTACCCGGCGGTAGAAGATAATTGAAATAAAAGCGGCAAGGCCTTCCGTCCAAACCAGTAATTCTTGCAATATTCTTTGGAATTCCGTCATCAGGATTTAGTTAGGAATGAGATTCTTTCGGCCGGCTGTTAAAATAATTCGGAAGTAAGGGTAGTCGGAGGGCTTAGAGTTCCGTGATTCTGGGAAATCAGATCTCCCTGCAAGGCAGTACCTTTTGTCATTGCAAGGATTTTATCGCTGCCGGACGAACCGGAATTGACCGGGCTGAAGTCGCAGCATGAAGATTCTCCGTTTTCGTCGGCTCTTTTGATGGTCGGCACCATTACCAGGGTATGCTTTTCAGCACATTCCTCTCCGATCAGGGTATTGGCCATGATATCCCAGTCGGCAGCTTTCGGATAAGCAGCATAGTAGAAGCGGATTCCCAGATCTTCCGCCGTGGCAGCAGGGTCGGTTTTCTGTGCTTCCGATTCAATATCGGAAATAAATTTTTTAAGCGTTGCCAGATCAAAATGGATGGCGTGTGCATCATCGATACCCAGCGTGTTTTTTACCGACATCAGTTGATTCTTTCTGTAATTATCCACCAGGGTTTTGATGAACGTACAGGGCATGGTATGGGGAGCTGCACCCGTTTTTGCCGTTTCAGCTTCTAAAGGATCAGGGGTTGTTTTCATAAACTCGTTTTTAATGAAATCTTAGTTGGTCATGCAAATCTCGGAAAAAAACAGACTGATGCCACACGGTTTTTTCCTGATTCTTTATGGGGGTTTTTACGGATTGCGAATCCCGGTTAAAATCATAGCATAAAACGGTTCTTTTACAAGATGGTCTTCTGTCATCATATGCCAACTGATCGGTGTTGTAGTAATGAATATTCAACCTTTAGGTTGATTTTCTTTATATTTTGAGATTGCATGTTCAAAATCGTCCTTTATAAAATCCCAATATTTCCCATGTAAGCAAACGGGATCAAAATCTCCGTCTGCCATTTTAAAATCCGTAAAATTTTTGATGATTAAATCTTTATCATGGGTATATTCATAGCGAAGCTGATGGAGTTCAATCATTCTTTCAATGTCGTAATGTTCAAGGACGGTATGTAAATCCCAAAAGTCTTTTTTACGGCCGCCTCACCGAACAACATCAACTTTCATGGCAATAATTTCTTCAATTGTTGCCAGCCTGAGATTGTTTTCAGCAATAATGGGTGGCTGGATGAACGGGTCGGTATAATAAAAATCGACTTTAACGACATTTTTTTCATCAGTTCCTATAGAATAGGATTTACCCAAAGCCGGAGCTAAATCGGAAAAAGCTTCAACATAAGAGAATGTTGATTTCAGATAGTTTCCAATTTTTTCAAAATCAATACTTCCATAAGGCACGTCACTAAACAGATCAATATCAACTGATACACGGTGTCCTAATTGCAGGCTCAGAGAAGTTCCGCCCACCAATCTGAAATTATCCAGTAACGGTGCAGACATCAATATTTCCAGGCTGTTTTTTAAAAGGTCATTTATGGTATTATAATACAACATGGTATCATTTGGGTTTATCTTGAATAGTCATCGGTTTTCTCTTGACGGCTTTTATCGTATTGTTAACTTTTGTGTTGCCATAAAACCGGATAATTTCCTTTTTTTCCTCATCATTTCCTTTTTCGAAAATCCTTTCGATCACCGCCCTTGCCTGTCTCTGCCAATCTATTTGTTCAACATCTGTATCCCAGAATAAAATCTTTCTGATTAAAGAAAGGTCAGGAGATACGATTTGTTTCTTTTTCTCTTTTTCAATATTATAAAATGTCTGAAGTAATGACAGGGTTCCTTCTGCTAAATTTAAAGTTTTTTCAATTTTTAAAGCGAGTGCAACAGTTATATTTCTTTTTCCTGATGTAATTTTATTCAAAGTCTGCGGATGTTCACCTATTGATAAAGCAAAAGGACGCTCCTTGATAGAGCGTTTCTTAAGTTCCCTGTCAAGTACAATTCCCGGATGAATGCCCTTGTATTTCAATAAGTCTGATTTCATACGACTAATGTAAGCAAATTTGTTTACATAATTAACGGGTTGTGTAAATGTAATTGTGTGAGAAATATTAATTTGGATGCAGGGTTAGTATTTCTTTTAATGTTAAAGAATAAAAAGTTTAAATGAATTCTATTATAAAAAGTAAGTGCCGCAGATTTTCGTCTGCGGCACTTACTACAAAAATAATATATATGAAAAAAACTACTTATAAATCTGCGGGTCTGAAGACCAGTCCGGTTTCCTCGAAATAATCCAGCGTAATGCGGTCTCCGTCGTTTACTTTACCGGCTAGGATTTCTCTGGACAGCCTGTTCAGGACTTCCTGCTGGATAACCCTTTTCAGCGGTCTGGCTCCGAAAGCCGGGTCATACCCTTTGTTCATCAGGTAATCCACGGCATCCTGGGTTGCGGTCATGATGATATTCCGTTTGGCCAGCATGTCATTGAATCCTCTCAGCTGATAGGTCACGATTTTTCCGATTTCTTTTTTTCGAAGAGGCTGGAAGAGAACCACCTCATCGATCCTGTTCAGGAATTCCGGACGCAGCGTTTGTTTCAGGAGATCGAAAACCTGATCTTTGGTTTTATCCACAATTTCATCCTGGTTTTCATCGGTAATGTTTTCAAAGTTCTCCTGGATCAGATGCGAACCTAAATTCGAGGTCATGATGATGATCGAGTTTTTGAAATTCACCACCCTTCCTTTGTTGTCGGTCAGACGTCCGTCATCCAGAACCTGAAGCAGGGTATTGAAAACATCCGGGTGGGCCTTCTCGATTTCATCCAGCAATACTACAGAATACGGTCTTCTTCTTACAGCTTCCGTCAGCTGTCCGCCTTCGTCATAACCTACATATCCCGGAGGTGCACCCACCAATCTGGAAACACTGTGGCGTTCCTGGTATTCGCTCATATCAATCCTCGTCATGTTGTTTTCATCATCAAATAAAAACTCCGCAAGGGCTTTGGCCAGCTCGGTTTTTCCGACCCCCGTGGTTCCGAGGAAAAGGAATGACCCGATCGGTTTTTTATCGTCGCTTAATCCGGCCCTGTTTCTTCTGATGGCATCGGCAACTGCCGTAATGGCTTCGTCCTGTCCGACAACTCTATGGTGAAGCTCGGTTTCAAGATTTAATAATTTTTCCCTTTCCGATTGCAACAGTTTGGTTACCGGAATGCCGGTCCATTTGGCAATGACTTCAGAAATATTATCGGAAGTCACTTCTTCTTTGATCAGTTCGTTCTGATGGTTCTGCATTTCCAGTTCCAGCTTCTGCAACGCATCCTCTTTTTCCTTGATTTTTCCATACTGGATCTCGGCAACCTTAGCGTAATCTCCCGCTCTTGAAGCTTTTTCCGCTTCCAGTTTAAGGGATTCGATGTCTTTTTTAATCTGGGTTAGATCCTCAGATTTCTGTTTCTCTTTCAGCCATTTGGCATTGATTTCATTTCTCTCTTCTGAGATCCTGGAAATATCTTCTTTTAAATGGTCGATTTTCGTCTGGTTGCCTTCCCTTGAAATCGCGGCCAGCTCAATTTCCAGCTGCATCAGTCTGCGGTCGAGAACATCCAGCTCTTCCGGTTTGGAATTGATTTCCATTCTCAGTTTGGCAGAAGCCTCATCGATCAGGTCGATGGCTTTGTCCGGTAAAAAACGGTCGGAGATGTACCGTTGCGACATTTCTACGGCGGCAATAATCGCTTCGTCTTTGATCCTTACTTTATGATGCGCCTCGTATTTATCTTTGATTCCCCGTAGAATGGAAATGGCGGATTCGGTATCCGGTTCTTCCACCATCACTTTCTGGAACCGTCGTTCCAGGGCTTTATCTTTTTCGAAATATTTCTGATATTCATTCAGGGTAGTTGCACCGATGGCTCTTAATTCCCCTCTTGCCAAAGCCGGTTTCAGAATGTTTGCTGCGTCCATTGCGCCTTCACCACCTCCGGCTCCGACCAACGTGTGGATCTCATCGATGAAAAGGATGATCTGCCCGTCGGATTTGATCACTTCATTAACCACGGATTTCAGCCTTTCCTCAAATTCCCCTTTGTATTTGGCACCGGCGATCAAAGCTCCCATATCCAGGGAATACAGGGTTTTGTCCATTAGGTTTTCAGGAATGTCGCCGGAGATAATCCTGTGGGCGATTCCTTCGGCAATAGCGGTTTTACCGACACCCGGTTCACCGATCAGGATCGGGTTGTTTTTGGTTCTTCTCGAAAGGATCTGCAACACTCTGCGGATCTCCTCATCACGGCCGATTACCGGATCCAGCTTTCCTTCTGCAGCCAGTTCGTTAAAGTTTTTGGCATATTTATTCAAGGATTGGTAGGTTTCTTCAGAACTTGCCGAAGTGGCCTTGCTTCCTTTTCTCAGTTCTTTGATTCCGCCTTCCAGCAGGTTCCGGGTAACGCCCATATCTTTCAGCATCTTCGACACTTCCGAGTTCGTTTCGATCAGCGAAAGCCATAAATGTTCAATGGTTACAAACTCATCGCCCATTTTCTTGGCTATATTCGGGGCGTCCAGCAATACTTTGTTGGCGGATTGGGAAAGATAGATGTTTCCTCCCTGCACCTTCGGAAGCTTTTCCATATTTTCACGGTTGCGTTCCCTTACCAAAGCCGCATCGGCTTCAGACTTTTTCAGCAGGAACGGCGAAATATTTTCATCCACCTGAAAAATACCTTCCAGAAGATGTTGGGGCTCAATACTCTGGTTGCCGAATTCCATGGCGATCTGTTGTGCGGCCTGGATGGCTTCCTGCGATTTTACGGTATATTGGTTAAGATTCATATGTATATTATTTTTGATTTGTTACTTCTTTTATTTCAGATTCAGACATCAGATTCCAGACCATTTTTTAAGACCTTATATTAAAATCAAATTAAATCTGAGATCTGAAGTCTGATGTCCTTTATCTGATTTAATCATTTAATTCAGGAACTCTATCGCAAAAAGTATTCAATTGTTGATTTTTCAAAAAATAAGGACAAAATTTCCGGAATATACATTTCAGGATGGTAAATTGCCTGACGAAATTTCCGGTTTGATAATATTTAATTAAAAATTCCGGAATAATCGTCATAGATAATGATTTAAATAAAAACAGCAAGTCCAGGTAATGTTCGTGTTATGAAGCGGTGAAGAAAACTCAGGAATTTTATAAAGCAGATTTCAATCTGAACAGAGGGTGCAATTAAAAATCATATCATCAGGATCCTGTTTTACGATCAAAATAAGTACTTTTGTGTTTTACCTGATGGAACTTAAAGAAAAACAAAAGAAAATATTGGACGTTGCCGTAGAGCTGTTCAAGGAGAAAGGTTATATGGGGAGTTCCGTACGCGACCTGGCCACCCGGCTGAATATCAAGGCGGCTTCCCTGTATGCGCATATCCGTTCCAAGGAAGAAATTCTGGAGTGGATCTGTTTCGGCATTGCACAGGAATTTTTCGACGAACTTCAGCTGGTGAAAAATACGGAGGCGGCTCCACGGGAAAAACTGGATCTTTTTATCGAAAAGCATTTGTCGGTAGTCCTTCAGAACCGTGATGTTACGCATATCTATTCCAATGAATGGAAGCATCTGGAAGAAAGGCTCCCCGAATTTGTAGAACTCAGAAAAAATTACCAGCAGGAAGTGGAACAGCTGATCTCCGGCATTTATCAAGCGGAACAGTGGGAACTCCGGTCGCCGTCTTTTACCACCCGCTTTATTCTTCATACCCTCAACAATTCGTATTTCTGGTTTAAAAGAAACACGGAGTCCACCATTGAAATTACGGATGAGATCAGGGATAAGATCCTTTTCGGATTGCTGGGAAAACGTAATGTTTAAAGCAGGCTTTTTAATTCTTCCACGGATGGCACGGATTTTCAAAGATGACTGCGTTTATTTTTAACACATAAGTCACGGAGAAGATTTTTAGATAGGCTGAAAATATTTTAGAACACATCAGAAAAAAATCAAAGATTTTTTAAAAACTTGTGTGCTCTTCTATGAATTTTATATCAGCTTTCTTATTCTGCCTGAATATCTTTTGCGGCTTTTGACTGCGTCGAACCTTCGGTTTGTGGTTAAAATTCTTCAACAGGCTGCTCTGATTTTCTCTATTGTGCTCTAAAATATGCACAAAGTTTTACCCTAAAATCTCATGTTTCTTATGTGTTGAACTCATCTCCCGTAATAATAAGAGTCCCACATGACGAAAATCATAAAAATTTTGTCATTTCTAAAATTCTTTTTACATTTACACCTAACAAATGTTAGTTAGTTTAGTTATGGATTTTTCAGTGGAATATTTACAGTTGGATCAGTTGCGGGCTTTACAGTCTGAACGGTTGGTTCATTTGGTAAGGTATCTGGGTGAGAGATCGGAGTTTTATGCAGGGAAAATGATGGAGTCAGGGCTTTCACCGGAAGATATTCTATCCATTGACGACATTGCTAAACTGCCGATTACCTACAAACAGGATTTGAGGGACAACTATCCGTTCGGATTATGCACGGTTCCGAAGAATGAGCTGCAGCGGATTCACTGCTCCAGCGGGACCACCGGTAAGCCGACGGTGGTAGGATATACCAAAAAGGATGTCGACCTTTTCAGTGAAGTGGTAGCCCGGTCACTGAATGCGGCAGGGGCCCGGCCGGGAATGCAGCTGCATAATGCGTATGGCTATGGGATTTTTACCGGTGGCCTTGGCCTTCATTACGGAGCAGAAAAGCTTGGGATGAGTGTCCTCCCGATTTCAGGGGGAATGACTTCGAGACAGGTGGATCTGATCATGGATTTCAAACCTGAAGTCCTGTGCTGTTCGCCTTCCTATGCTTTGACTATCGCAGATGAACTGATGAAAAGAGGAATTGCCCCTGAAGAAATCAGCCTGAAATATGCGGTCCTGGGTTCAGAGCCGTGGACGGAGATCATCAGGCATCACATTGAAGAAAGACTGGGCGTTCATGCCACTAATATTTACGGGCTTAGCGAAATCATCGGACCCGGGGTATCGGTGGAAGACTTTGAAGAAAAAGGAGGTTCTTATATCTGGGAAGACCATTTCTACCCGGAAATTTTGAACCCCATCACAAAACAGCCGGTTCCTTTCGGGGAAGAAGGGGTATTGGTGATTACGACCCTAACAAAGAAAGCCATGCCGCTGCTGCGTTACTGGACCAATGATATCACCAGCCTGTATTACGATGAAAAAGGAAAGCGCTCCATGGTAAAAATGAAACCGATTCTCGGAAGGGCAGACGATATGCTGATCGTAAGAGGCGTGAATGTTTATCCCAGCCAGATTGAAGAGGCGTTTTCTCACGTTCCGGGCGTTGTCCCGAATTATTACCTGACGCCGGTGGAAAAAGAACAGATGTGCGTGGCATTGGAAATCGATGTGGAAATCGACGCCGGCTTTATAAAATCCGCTCACCTGCAACAGGATACCGACGAATATCTTACTTTTACCGGAAATTTCGGGAAAAGCATAGAAAACGAAATAAAAAAGCGCGTAGGCATTACCACCGCCGTGAAAATTCACGCCCAGGACAGCCTGCCGAAATGCGAGGGCGGAAAAATCAACAGAATACTCAAAAGATAATGAATTCATTTTATAAACTAAAAACCGTAAAGGTTCAGAAAGATACAGCGGATGCCGTGAATGTAGCCGTGGAAATCCCTGAGGAGCTGAAGGATAAATTCAGATTCAAGCAGGGGCAGTATCTTAATTTCCGCATGATGATCGACGGAAATGAAGAGCGGCGTTCTTATTCCATCTGCAATGCACCCAGCGAAAAAAGCAATACGCTGGAAGTATTGGTAAAATTGCTGGAAGGCGGAAAAGTTTCCGGCTACTTCAACGAACACCTGCACATGGACGAAGTGCTGGAAGTAATGCCTCCGATGGGCGGATTCAATACGTCTTACCATCCGACCAACGTGAAAACCTATATCGGACTGGCCGCAGGAAGCGGAATCAGCCCGGTGCTTTCAAACATCAAAGAAAGTTTATACCAGGAGCCGGATTCCATTGCTTATTTGTTTTACAGCAACCGGAGCATGAACCATGTGATGAAGAAAGCGGAGATTGAAGAACTGGTAAAAAAGTTCAACGGCAGGCTGAAAGTCATTTACCTGGTCAGCCGTGAAAAGCATGAGGATGAATTGTTTGAAGGAAGGATCTGTCCGGATAAGCTGGAGCAGCTGTTCGAAAGACATCCTGAGATTGATGTAAAGGAAGCGACCTATTTTATCTGCGGTCCTTCGGAAATGATCAAAAGTGTGGCGGATTACCTTAAAAAGGATAAAAAAGTACCGGCCATCCAGGTGCTGTTTGAATATTTTACCGCTCCGGATGAAGAAAATTCTGAAGAGATGAGCGATGAATTCAAAGCCATCGCCAATATCGAAAGTATGGTGACGGTGATCATTGATGACGATGAATATTCATTCCACCTCAACTCGAAAAAAGAAAGTATCTTAGATAAAGCATTGAAAGACAATCTTCCGGTGCCGTTTGCCTGCAAAGGAGGAGTGTGCTGTACGTGTAAAGCCGAAGTTCTGGAAGGGGAAGTCTTCATGGAAAAGAATTACGCGCTTACCGAAGAAGAAGTAGCCAGAGGCTATGTACTGACCTGCCAGTGCCACCCGACGACCAATGTGGTGATGCTGAATTATGATGTGTAATTAATATACCAATATACCAATATACCAATGTAATAATGTAACAATCAATTTTGTCATGCTGAGTTTTTCGAAGCATCTTATTGGTAAACTGTTAAATTGATACATTTATATATTGTTACACTTTAAAATTTGAAAAATTTTAATTATGGACTTAGAAAAATTCGTACAATACGTACACGACGAAAATAAAGTGGAGCCGAAAGACGTGATGCCTGATGATTACAGGAAACTTTTGGTTCGCCAGATCTCACAGCATGCCCATTCCGAAATCGTGGGCATGCTGCCGGAAGCCAACTGGATTTCCAGAGCGCCTTCATTGAGAAGAAAAATGGCTTTGCTGGCTAAAGTTCAGGATGAGGCCGGACACGGATTATACCTGTATTCCGCCACCGAAACTTTAGGGGACGGAAGCATCAGGGCCGACCGCGATGCCACCTATGAAGACATGCTTTCCGGAAAAGCCAAATATTCAAGCATCTTTAACTACCCGACGCTGAGCTGGGCAGATATCGGCGCCATCGGATGGCTGGTGGACGGTGCTGCGATCATGAACCAGGTGATGCTGATGGGAAATTCCTACGGGCCTTATTCCAGGGCGATGGTAAAGATCTGTAAAGAAGAATCGTTCCACCAAAGACAGGGTTACGAAATCCTGATGGCCCTTTGCCGCGGAACCAAACAGCAGAAAGAAATGGCCCAGGCTTCCCTGAACCGTTTCTGGTGGCCGGCACTGATGATGTTCGGACCGAATGACGACAGTTCGCCGAACTCCAAGATCTCGATGAATTACCGGGTGAAAAGAGAGAGCAACGACAGCCTTCGTCAAAGGTTCATCGATGTTACCGTTTCCCAGGCTGAATTCTTAGGCCTTACCGTTCCGGATAAAGACCTGAAATGGAATGAAGAAAGACAGCATTACGATTTCGGCGAACTTCCGTGGGACGAATTCATGGAAATCCTGAAAGGAAACGGACCATGCAATAAAAAGCGTATCGAAACCAAGCGCAAAGCCCAAAGAGAAAATTCCTGGGTAAAACAAGCGGCGGCGGCTTTTGCAGAAAAACAACAACAAGAAGTAATATAATCATGTAACAATATACCAATGTAAAAATGTAACAATTATTGTTATGCTGAGCCTGTCGAAGCATTTCATTGGTAAACTGGTACATTGATACATTGTTAAATTTATTTGAATATGGCAAATTTAGATATGTGGGAAGTGTTTATCCAGACTAAACCGGGATTGTCCCACAAACACGTAGGAATCGTACAGGCACCGACTGCCGAAATGGCGTTGCAGAATGCCAGGGACGTTTATACCAGAAGAAAAGAAGGAACATCTGTCTGGGTAGTACCGAGCAAATATATCGTGACCTCGGAAGGGATCGACAAAGAAGCTTTCTTTGATCCGGCGGACGATAAACTGTACCGTCACCCGACCTTCTATGAGATCCCGAACGATGTAAAAAATATGTAAAACAGCGATTGGCTGTTAGCTTCTTGCCATTGCCATAAGCTAAACGCCAAAAGCCAAAAGCTAAAATAATGAATCCATTATACAATTATTTATTAAAACTGGCGGACGACAGCTTCATCATGGGGCAGCGTCTGTCGGCGTGGTGCGGAGAAGGCCCTTATCTGGAAGAAGATATTGCATTGACGAATATCGCGCTGGATGAACTGGGACAGGCCAACAACTTTTACGTATATGCTTCAAGGGTTGCCGATAACGGTAAAACCGAAGACGATCTTGCCTTTCTAAGATATGAGCATGAATATCTGAATGCCCACTGGACTGAGCTTCCCAACGAAGATTATGCACAGACCATCCTGAAAGTATACGTTTTTGCCGTCTACCAGAAGCTGATGTATGAAGCTTTATCCCAATCCGCGGATGAAGAGCTTTCTGCCATTGCCCAGAAATCGCTGAAAGAAGTACGGTACCATTATACCCACGCCGCTTCCTGGATGAAAATTTTCGCTCAGGGAACGGAAGAAAGCAGATCCCGCCTGGAAAAAGCTGTTGAAAATATCTGGGAATATACGAAGGGCTTATTTGCAAAAACTGAAGGCGAAGATGATCTGATGGCTTTAAATATAGTTCCGGATACAGATGCGCTTTACGAAGAGTTTTTAGCCATCACTAAAAAAGACTTTGACGAATACGGATTGGAATATCCTTCTAACCCTTTCATGCAGCCGAAGTCCAGAACAGGATATCATACGGAGTATTTCGGATTTATGCTTTGTGAACTGCAGTATATGCAGAGAGCGTATCCGGGATGCACCTGGTAGTAAAATATACCAATATATCAATGTACCAATCTAACAATGATTGTTACATTGTTAGATTAATTCATTGTTAGATTAAATTGAGAGATCCTTTAGACATATTAGAAATGGTTCCCGATCCGGAAATTCCGGTGATCAACATCGTGGAGCTGGGCATTGTTCGGGAAGCAAAAGTTACCGGAGAAAATTCCTGTGAAGTTACCATTACGCCGACCTATTCTGCCTGTCCCGCCATGTTTACCATTGAAGAAGACATCATCAAGATCATGAAGGAAAACGGCTGGGAGGCAAAAGTAACCACCAAAATGTTTCCGATCTGGACCACCGACTGGCTCACGGATGAAGCCCGGGAAAAACTGAGGGTTTACGGAATTACGCCACCGGAAAAAGGTGCGGACGAACATCATATCGGGAAGCCGAAGAAATGCCCGCGCTGCGGTTCGATGAACTCCAAACAGATCAGCCGGTTCGGGTCTACGCTCTGTAAGGCCTCTTACCAGTGTCTGGACTGTTTGGAACCTTTTGATTATTTTAAATGCCACTAAAATTAATGTAACAATGTAACAATGTAACAATGTGGAAAATTATCAATAAAATTCAGGCAAATTATCATTGTTACATTGTTAGACTGGTACATTGATACATTATTGTACTGATACTTTGTTACATTATTTTATATTTGTTAAATCATAAAATTAAGACTATGTACACCCAACTCGATATTGAAACGCATTTCGAAGGAAAGCTGAAAATCGCTTACCTCAACCAACCGGAAACGATGAATGCGCTGACCAAGCCATCTTTATCCGATCTGAAAGATTTTATCCATGAGTGCAGCAATGATCCCACCGTACGATGTGTGGCCATTTCCGGAAGGGGAAGAGCGTTCTGCTCTGGCCAAAACCTGGATGATGCATTTGTAACAGGCAGTGAACACCACGACCACGATATCATCCGGAAAATCGTAACCGATTATTACAATCCGCTGGTGATGGAGCTTACCCGCTGCAAAAAACCGGTGGTCGCCCTGGTGAATGGTCCTGCCGTAGGTGCCGGAGCCATGCTGGCACTGATCTGTGATTTTGTACTGGCCAGCAATAAAGCGTATTTCTCCCAGGCTTTCTCCAATATCGGATTGATTCCTGATACCGGAGGAACCTATTTCCTGCCGAAATTACTGGGACGACAACTGGCTAATTATTTGGCATTTACCGGAAAAAGACTATCGGCTGAAGAATCAAAATCCTATGGATTGGTGGCTGAGGTTTTTGCTGAGGAAGAATTCAACTCCAAATCCATGGAAATTCTCGAAAGAATGGCCAACATGCCGACGGCTGCAATCAAATTAACGAAAAAAGCATTCGCCAACTCGTACAACAACACGTTGAAAGAACAGCTGGAACTGGAAGCCGACCTGCAACAGGAAGCCGCCGGAACAGAAGATTTCAAGGAAGGCGTAAACGCATTTTTACAGAAAAGAAAACCTGATTATAAAGGAAAATAAATTAATATAACAATGTACCAGTGTAGCAGTTTACCAATCTTATTGTTACATTGTTACATTGATATACTGTTACATTATGAAAATAGGAATCATCGGTGCCGGAACCATGGGAATAGGCATTGCACAGGTAGCCGCCACAAACGGATGCAGAGTATGGGTGTATGACGCGAATGCCCGGCAGGTCGAAACAGCGACCCTCGGCCTGGAAAAAACACTCACCAGACTGGTAGACAAGCAGAAAATTTCAGGCGAAAAAATGACTGAAATTTTAGCCAACATCTCCATCGCTACCGAACTGAAGGACTTCAAAGACTGTGAACTCATCATTGAAGCCATCATCGAAAATAAAGAAATCAAAACCAAAGTTTTTACGGAACTCGAAAACCATGTTTCCGAAAACTGTATCATCGGATCCAATACCTCATCCATTTCCATCACCTCTCTCGCAGCGGAACTGAAGAACCCTGAACGGTTTATAGGAATCCACTTTTTCAATCCGGCGCCTCTGATGCCGCTGGTGGAAGTGATCCCGTCTTTGCTTACCGAGAAATCACTACCGGAAAAAATCTACAACCTCATGAAAGACTGGGGGAAAACGCCGGTGATCGCCAAAGATATTCCCGGATTTATCGTCAACAGGATTGCCCGCCCGTATTACGGGGAAGGTCTCAGGATTGTAGAGGAAAATATCGCTACCGTAGAACAGGTGGATGATGCCATGAAAACCCTCGGAAACTTTAAAATGGGTCCGTTTGAATTGATGGATCTCATCGGCGTGGATGTTAATTTCTCAGTTACGACAACTGTTTATAAAGAATATTTTTACGATCCGAAATACAAGCCGTCCCTGTTGCAGCAGAGAATGTCCGAAGCCAAGCTTCACGGCCGGAAAACCGGAAGAGGCTTCTACGATTATGCGGAAGGAGCTGCTAAACCTGAACCCCAGAAAGATGAGGCGCTTTACCAGCAGATTTTTATGAGAATCATCTCCATGCTGATCAATGAGGCGGTAGAAGCCAGGAGATTGGGTATTGCCAGTGATCAGGACCTTGAACTGGCCATGCAGAAAGGCGTCAATTACCCGAAAGGATTACTGGCATGGGGACAGGAAATCGGATATGCAAAGATCTCCGGAACCCTGCAGGCACTTTATGAAGAATATCAGGAAGAAAAATACCGGCAAAGCCCGCTGCTCCGGAAATTAAATTAGACAATTTGAAAATGGGTTAATTTGAAAATAATCGGATTACATATTTTCAAATTCTCAAATTGATTAATTTTCAAATTAATAGTATGGATATAGAAGCATTCAGAGCCGAACTGGAAACAAGACTGAATATTGAAAAAGAATATATTGTTCAGGAACTTCTTTCCATGCAGAATGATCAGGATAAACTTGAATTGCTGGGTAAATTCAATGGAAAATACAAAGCACTTGTTCAAAGGATGGCAGATGAGGAAGGCATTGATCTGGAGGTTTCCGATCATAATGACCCGGACGATCTTTCCAATGGCCAGGTTATTCTGGGGAAAACCATGAGCATTTACGATCAGTTGGCCGATGAATTATACGAAGAAATCATACGGCCATAAATACTTTAATCTAAAACTGATTGATGCTTAAAAGAATACTGACAAAGAAAAATTTCCTGTGCTCCCTGGTGAACGCTATTATTTTTACTGCCGGTTTCTTTCTCGTGAGGCTTCTCTTTTATGCTTTCGGATGGGAAGATAAAGAAAACCTGAATATATTTGGTTTTGCCTTTTATTTCCTCTTTATATTTCTGGGGTTCTTTATTTTAGACGGCAGAGCGTATACCTGGAAAGATTTGATAAAATTTAAAAATTTAAATAAGAATAGATGACACCCAAACAGGTTGCAGAATATATGCTCGGTCAGGACCATTTTTCCCAGTGGATGGATATCCGGCTGATCGAAGTAAAAGAAAATTACTGTTTAATCGAAATGCCCGTTAAAAAAGAAATGATCAACGGGTTGAAAACAGTACATGGAGGCGTTACCTTTGCTTTTGCCGATTCGGCACTGGCTTTTTCCTCCAACAATTCGGGAGATGCCGCCGTAGCCCTGAATTGTGTGATCAATTTTACTAAAGCCGGAAAGGAAGGCGATGTTTTCAGGGCAGAAAGCATTCTGGAAAATGAAACCCGTAAAACCGCGGTTTACGATATAAAAATCACCAATCAGAACGAAGAGCTGGTGGCCAAATTTGTCGGAACCGTTTATAGATTAGGAAAAAAAGTAACAGAATTATAGTATAATGTAACAATGTACCAGTATGGCAATGTATCAATATAATAATGAGTAAATAAAATAATTAAAATTAACACAAATGATCAATTTCGAAAATAATCCATTAATAGAAAAGAGTGTACAGTTTTCTTTAGATATTATTGAATTCTGTGAGTTGCTGGAAAAAACAAAAAGTATGTTATTGCTAAACAACTGCTGCGTTCCGGAACAAGTATCGGAGCCAATGCATTTGAAGCACAGAATCCGCACAGCAAAAATGATTTTATCAGTAAAATAAAAATTGCGGCTAAAGAATTAGAAGAAACAAAATATTGGCTCTATCTCTGTAAATATTCCAGAACCTATCCATTTGATGAAAAGCTGGAATATCAGATTACGGAAATCGGGAAAATTATTTATAAAATATTAAGTACAAGTTTAAATAAAAAACAAGACATTTAGTATTGTTACACTGTTACATTGCTAAATTGTTACATTAAATTATGAACAACGTATACATCATAGACTACATCAGGACTCCCATTTCAAAATTAAGCGGAGGCCTTTCAGAAGTAAGAGCCGATGACCTGGCCGCCATTGTTATTAAAGAAATCATTGCAAGAAACCCGGAAGTTCCGGTTGACGAAATTGAAGATGTGATTTTAGGATGTGCCAATCAGGCGGGTGAAGACAACAGAAACGTGGCGAGAATGGCCCTGCTGCTGGCCGGACTGCCTTATAAAATCGGAGGGGAAACGGTCAACAGGCTGTGTGCTTCGGGAATGTCGGCAGTAGCCAATGCCTTCCGTGCCATTGCTGCCGGGGAAGGGGACATCTATATCGCAGGAGGCGTAGAACACATGACGCGTTCACCTTACGTGATGTCAAAACCGAGTACCGCTTTCGGAAGAGACAGCCAGATGTTCGATACCACTTTCGGATGGCGGTTCGTTAACCCGAAAATGAAAGAAATGTACGGCGTTGACGGAATGGGTGAGACGGCCGAAAACTTAGCCGATCTACATCAGATCAGCCGTGAAGACCAGGACCGGTTTGCGCTGTGGTCTCAGCAGAAAGCTGCCGGCGCGCAGGAAAGCGGAAGACTGGCGGAAGAAATCGTAAAAGTAGAGATCCCACAGAAAAAGGGTGAACCTAAAGTTTTCGATAAAGATGAATTCATCAAAGCCACGTCTACAATGGAAGGTCTGGCAAAACTACGTCCTGCTTTCAGAAAGGAAGGAGGAACGGTAACCGCCGGAAATGCATCAGGAATGAACGACGGTGCCGCTGCAATAATTTTGGCCAGCGAAGAAGCCGTACAGAAATACGGACTACAGCCCATTGCTAAAATTTTAGGATCAGCGGTTGCCGGTGTAGAGCCGAGAATTATGGGAATCGGCCCGGTAGAAGCTGCCCAGAAAGTCTTGAAAAGGCTGGGCCTTTCGTTGGAAGATATGGATGTCATCGAACTGAACGAAGCATTTGCCGCTCAGGCTTTGGCGGTGACTAGATCGTTAGGTCTAAAAGATGATGATTCAAGGGTAAATCCAAACGGAGGCGCTATTGCGATTGGTCACCCGCTGGGAGTTTCCGGAGCGAGGATCATCGGTTCTGCCGCGATGGAACTTCAGAAACAGAATAAGAAATACGCTTTGTGTACCCTTTGTATCGGGGTCGGACAGGGCTATGCGATGGTGATTGAAAAAGTATAACTTTTTAATAATGTAACAATTTATCAATGTAACAGTGTATCAATGTAATCAAATATTGTTATAAATCGGCCTTATACTGAATTGTCAAATTATGTCAATTGGTAAACTGATAAACTGATAAACTGATAAACTGATCCATTGTTACATTAAATTTTTTAACAGAAAATTTATGAACATCTACTCATACCACGGCATCCGGCCGATCATTAAACCTTCTGCCTACATTCATCCGCAGGCGGTGATTATCGGGAATGTGGAAATCGGTGAAGAAGTATACGTCGGCCCGAATGCGGTGATCCGCGGCGACTGGGGAAAAATCATGGTAAAGGACGGCGCCAATGTACAGGAAAACTGCACGCTGCATGTCTTTCCGGGTATTGAAACCATTCTTGAAGAATCCGCACACATCGGCCACGGGGCCATCATCCATTCCGGACATATCGGAAGAAATTGCCTGGTCGGAATGAATGCCGTGGTGATGGACAAAGCGGTCATCGGTGAAGAATGCATCATCGGCGCCCTGGCTTTCGTGCCCGCCAACTTCAGATGCGAAGCCCGGAAGCTGATTGTCGGAAGTCCGGCCCGGATTATCCGCGATGTTTCCGATGAAATGATCAGGTGGAAAACCGAAGGCACCCGGCTGTACCAGGAACTGGCCCGGGAAGGAAAAGACGCCATTCTGCCCTGCGAGCCGTTTACGGAATATGTAAAGCAGATCCCAACTAAAATTATCGATTACAGTATTTGGGATGATGTGAAGTGATTAAACCAAACCTCATAGGTTTTCAAAACCTATGAGGTTTATAGGATAGTACAGCCTCAGCTTTAAAAAGACACAAAAATGAAATCAAATACAAACACTGATGATTTTGAGTGTGGATATGTCTATCATATTTACACCCATGCAAATGGAAAAGATTTAATTTTCAGAGAAGAGGAAAATTACAGATATTTTTTAGATAAAATTTTAAAATATATAATTCCTGTGGCTGAAATATATGCTTATTGCTTAATTCCGAATCACTTCCATTTACTGCTGAGATTTAAAGAATTAAAGCAGATTGAAAATGAACATTTTTACTTAATGAAACAGTTCAGTAATTTATTGAATGGATATGCAAAAGCGTATAACAAAAGATACAACAGAAAAGGTTCTCTTTTTCTTGATTATCTAAAGCGTAAAAGGGTTAATGATGAAAAATATCTGACCAGATTACTGCATTATATTCACAATAATCCTGTGAATCATGGATTGGTAAAAGATATCAGAAGCTGGAAATATTCATCATATCATTCTTATATCAATACAGCAAAGTCGAGTCACATCGAAAGAACTGAAATGATGAAATATTTTGATACGGTAAATGATTTTATAATGTATCATCAGTCTAATGTGGAATATGATTTTATACAAACCTCATAGGTTTTCAAAACCTATGAGGTTTAAACAACCGAATCAGGTTAAAAAATAAAGAAAATGATTAAAAAACTCCTGCTGATCTGCAGTATGCTGCTTGGACTTTCGGGTATAGTTTCGGCTCAGAACAACAACATAAAACCGTTGACGATTGGCGAGATCAGAACATTGAAATCTAAAATTTTAAATGAAGAAAGGGCCTTAAACATCTATCTTCCGCAGAATTTTAGCAAAGCCAAATCCTATCCGGTGATTTACCTGCTGGACGGAAGCATGAATGAAGATTTTCTTCATGTTACCGGACTGGTGCAGTTCTTCAATCAGATGTATGCCATGCCGGAAACGATTGTGGTCGGGATTGCAAATATCGACCGGAAACGGGACTTCACTTTTCATACCGATTTAAAAGATCTGCAAAAGGATTATCCCACGACAGGGCATTCCGGCAAATTTATCAGCTTTCTTGAAAAAGAATTGAAACCGTATATCGGAAATCAGTTTAAGGTAACCGATACGTATTTATTCGGACAGTCATTGGGCGGATTGCTGGCGACAGAAATTTTGCTGAAAAAACCGGAAATGTTCGACCATTATTTTATCATCAGCCCGAGCTTATGGTGGGATGATGAAAGCTTGCTGAAAAATGCAGACCACTGGCTGAGCAAAATTCCGGATACCAGGAAATTTATTTATATTTCCGTCGGAAAAGGCGAGCATCCGGTGATGGTAAAAGATGCGGAAGACCTGTACGAAGTGCTGAAAAAAGCCGGCAAAAAGAACTGGACGGTAGAATATAAAATGATGGAAACGGATAATCACGCCACCATTCTGCACAGAAGCCTGTATGAAGGTCTGGTAAAACTATTTCCCTACAAGGAACAGAAAAATTAAATATAATTATAGACCGGTGTAAAAGTGTAACAACTAAATTGGTGAACTGTTACATGGATACATTGTTAAATTAAATTTTATGCAAAAACTAAAGAACTATATCCACGGCGAATGGATCGAAGGGACCGGAAACGGAATTCCACTGTACAATGCCGTGACAGGCGAGCAGGTAGCCGTTTCGGATACCGAGGGGCTTAATTTTGAACAGGCTCTGGACTACGGAAGAACCGTCGGGTACAAAAACCTTTCCTCCATGACGTTCTACGACCGTGGGGAAATGCTGAAAAAAGTAGCGCTTTACCTTCTCGAACGGAAGAAAAAATATTACGACTTATCCTACAAAACAGGAGCAACCCATGTGGATTCGTGGGTGGATATCGAAGGCGGTTTCGGAACGTTCTTTACGTATTCCGGGCTTGCCAAACGAATGCTTCCGAATACCCCGTTCTGGGTAGATGGGGAAACGCAGAAAATATCGGCCAACGGGACTTTCCTGGGAACCCATATTTTAACGCCGAGTGAAGGGGTTTCCGTTCAGATCAACGCGTATAACTTCCCGGTTTGGGGGATGCTGGAAAAACTGTCGACTTCATTGCTGGCAGGTGTTCCTTCCATCGTGAAGCCTTCACCATTCGGTTCTTACCTTACCAATGCCGTATTTCAGGATATGATCGAAAGCGGCCTGTTGCCGGAAGGAGCCGTGCAGCTGGTTTGCGGGGAACCGGGAAATATCCTGGATTACGTTCAGGACGGGGATTCCGTACTCTTTACCGGTTCGGCGACCACGGGAAGGAAATTAAAGTCTTTGCCTTCGGTAGCAGGCAATGCCGTCCGTTTCAATATGGAAGCCGATTCCCTGAACTGCTCGATTTTAGGATTGGAAGCGAAGCCGGGAACTCCGGAGTTCGATTTATTCATCAAGGAAGTCCGTAATGAAATGACCACCAAAGCCGGGCAGAAATGTACGGCCATCAGAAGGATCATCGTTCCTGAGAAGCTGGTGGGCGACGTTCAGCAGGCTTTATCGAAAGCTTTGGACCAGACCAAAATCGGAAATCCTTTAAGCCGGGAAACGAAGATGGGTTCTCTGGTGGGTAAACAACAGTATGATGAGGTCTTAAGAAAAGTAAACTTACTGAAAGCGGAAACGGAGCTGATTTACGACGGACAGCACGAACTGGTAGATGCCGATTACGAAAACGGTGCGTTTATGAGTCCTAAACTGTTTTTCAACGATAAACCTTTCAAAAAGAATATCTCCCATGACGTCGAAGCCTTCGGACCCGTTTCTACTTTAATGCCTTATAAAGATGCGGAAGAAGCTGCCGCTCTGGCCAAAAGAGGAAAAGGAAGTCTGGTAGGGTCTATTATTTCCCACGATGAAAAATTCGTGGCTGAAACTTCCTGGAAAATGGCTTCCCAGCACGGAAGGATTTTTGTTCTGAACAGGGACAATGCCAAAGAAAGCACCGGTCACGGTTCACCGCTTCCGACACTGATGCACGGTGGTCCCGGAAGAGCAGGAGGAGGCGAGGAAATGGGCGGACTGAATGGTCTTCATTTCTTCCTTCAGAAAACGGCCATTCAAGGTTCTCCGGATATCCTGACGGCCATTACGAAAGTATACCAGCAGGGTGCGGAAAAGAAATATTCCGACAAACATCCTTTCCGGAAGTATTTTGAAGAAGTGGAAATCGGGGATTCCCTGGAAACCGCAGGAAGAACCGTTACCGATGCTGATATCGTGAATTTCTCCAACGTTTCATGGGATCATTTTTATGCCCATACCGATGCAACAAGCCTGACGGGAACTATTTTCGACAAAACGGTTGCCCACGGCTACTTCATCCTTTCCGCAGCGGCGGGATTGTTCGTTTCCGGCAAAAAAGGACCGGTGATTGCCAATTACGGACTGGAAAACTGTTCGTTCTTCAAACCGGTGTATGCCGGAGATACCATTACTGTGTATTTAACGGCCAAAGAAAAGATCAACCGTGGCGTAAAGGGAAGAAACATTCCTTCCGGGGTGGTGAAATGGCTGGTGGAAGTCGTGAACCAGAGAGAAGAAGTGGTTTGTGTAGCTACGATTCTGACTCTGGTTGCGAAATATTCACCTTTTATCGATCTTAATGTAAAGAATATTCAGAAAATCCTGAATGGCCTGACGGACAAAACGCCTTCGCAATGGGGGAAAATGTCTCCCCAGCAGATGATCGAGCACCTGGAGCACGGATTGTTGGTAAGTCTGGGTGAGCCGGAAGCCGATCAGTGCTTTACTCCCGAAGAACAGCTGGAAAAATGGCAGGATTCCCTGTATACCCACCGCAAAATGCCGAAAGATTTCCAGGCCCCGTTCCTGAACGCCGACGGCTCACTGCCGGAGCTGAAACATAAAAACCTTGATGCTGCCAGACAGTCGTTCCTGGATAACCTGAAAAGATTCGCTGTGTACTACAAAGAAAATCCGCAGGCCGGGCACATGAATTTCGTATTCGGAAAACTGAACAAAGAAATGTGGGAACTGTTGCACCGTAAACATTTTACCCATCATTTCGAGCAGTTCGGACTGGTTTAAATAAGCAATTAAATATAAGTTTAAAATCCTTTTCAATATAATTTGAAAGGGATTTTTTTTATTTCATGAATATATCTTAGATTTGAAAAATATGAAAAATTTATCTGCGGGTTTATTCATCCTTGCTCTGTTTTTGTTTTCCTGTAAAGCCAGGCGAAATCCCGTAACCGATGAATATGAACCTATAGCAGGAGTTTCAGTGCCAATGGATGACATGGAAAGAAAATACTGGGACTCACTTTGTGACGCGGAAAGGAAAAATGCTTTGAGAGACATTAAGAACAATCAGCTTGTTTATACCCATATTTTCGGAATGGTGGAAATGTACAGAAGCGATGCCGAAATGGATTCGTTACTGAGCGGATATTCTATCAAAACCAAAGAGTCGGGCTACTACTGCACGGTTCCTTCCTCAAAGCAGAATTGTTACGCCCGTGAGATGAATAAGGAGATAGCCGGAAGATATGGAAGTACATTTATCGATTCACTCCGGAAAAAGGCAGAGATTATTTATGTCAGGAAAAACAGGGATAAAATTTTCACATTTGAAGAATGTGACATGAATTCCAGGTATCTGAAATCGAATGATTACAGTGAAGCTTTAAAATTGATAGAAACCGGCTTTTGGCAGGAAACCGATTATCCTGAAGATTTTATTTACCGTAAGGATAAAGATTCTTATTCCTCAATGGAAGCTAATTTTATTCTCTATAAAGACGGAAGCATTTCCGAGCCGGAAGTTGATATCAGATTTCAGGACGACCGGAATTACCAATTTTCAGGGTATTTTATGGATCAGCTTAAAACGTTTGTAAAAAAATCGAAATGGAAAGCGGCAACGTCTATCGGAATTCCGGTGAACAGTGAAATGCATGTTTTAATATTTTTTAAATAAATACAATGAAAAAAATTTTAGGGATTACTTTACTAGGTCTGTCAATGGTATGTTTTGGGCAGAAGTCCGATGCTAAGAAAAACCGGATAGATCCTAAGCTGGTCGGAAGCTGGAGCGGTGAAGAAGATGATAAGCAAATAGCAGGAATGCATAAAAGCTGGATTATGCACCGCTTCGATGACGGTAAATTTTTACTGCTGTTCGTTTCCGTACAAGATGGGGAGACCACAACTTTTACGGAAAAAGGCCAGTGGTGGGTAGATAACGGTAAGTTTTATGAACTGCACAAAGCAGATGGAAAAACCGATATGTACACCTATGAAGTTCTGGACGGTACCCATGTGAAATTTAAGGAAGATCATATGTCCATCAAACAGGTTTCTGAAAATTATGAATTTGTGGATACAAAAATGGAAGACTGATTTTAATGAATGATTTTAGGATTTAATAATTTTTAATGCGATAACCATGCGGGAGTTTAGCCATAAACTCCTACTTTTTTTTATCTTGTCGTATGAAAACTTTTGCAGAGCAGGTCATCGAATTCAATAAAAATCTTCACTACCGCGGAAGACTTCCCGACGATTTCATGGTGATGAATCCTTATCTGGATAATCCGGAAACCCTGGACGTCATGAAGCAGTTTTACCGCAAATATTACAATGACTCCAACGGGCGGAAGTTTCTTTTGGGCATCAACCCCAGCCGGCACGGCTCGGGCGTTACCGGTGTTCCGTTTACCGATACCAAAAGGCTGGAAAGCATTTGCGGAATTAAGATGACCTCAGCCTATACCCACGAAGTTTCCTCGGTTTTTGTCTATGATATGATTGCTGAATATGGCGGTGCCGAAGAATTTTACCGCGATGTTTATATCAATTCGCCTTTTCCGCTGGCTATCGTCAGGAAATCGAAAAGCGGTTGGGTGAATGCCAATTATTATGATGACAAAGCCCTGTTCGCTGCCGTAAAGGATTTTATGATCGGTTCCTTAAAAAAGCACCTCAGCCTGAATCTTGATGCCTCCGAAATTTTCATCATGGGTAAAAAGAATGCGGATTTTATCGCAAAGATCAACCGGGAGGCCGTTCTGTTTGATAAAATGACCGTTCTGGAACATCCGAGATACATCCAGCAGTACAAATCAAAAGAGAAGCAGCTGTATATCGATAAATATATTTTAGCTTTGAAAAAATAACCGGATGAACTCATTTCCTTCAGGAATCCATTTTAAATATCAGTGGAGAAAATATCAGCAGCATTTTTTAGATCGTTTTGAGGAATATCTCAAAAATGGGCATCTTCATATTGTAGCACCACCCGGTTCCGGAAAAACAGTGCTGGGACTGGAAGTGATGCTCCGGATCAATAAGCCTACCCTTATTGTTGCGCCTACATTGGCCATCCGGAACCAGTGGATGCATAGGTTCAGGGAACTGTTCCTGGATACGGAACATCTGCCGGAGTGGATTTCCGATGATATTTATAACCCGGGATTTATAACGGTGACCACTTATCAGGGACTTCATGCCGCATGCAACAAAAAGACCGGGGCGCTGGATAATGAAAAAGATGCCGATCCCGGGTGTGCCGGAAACAATTTTTCCGAAATTGCGGCAAAATTAAAAAAACAAAAGATTAAAACCTTTATTCTCGACGAAGCCCATCATTTAAAAAATGCTTGGTGGAAGAGCCTGACTGATCTTAAGAAAGAGCTTTCACCCAAGGTTATCGCCTTAACGGCAACGCCTCCTTTTGATGTATCCGGAGCAGAATGGGAGAAGTATATTCAGCTCAACGGCCCTGTAGACATCGAAATTTCCGTTCCTGAACTGATGATCGAGGGAGATCTCTGTCCCCACCAGGATCTGGTCTATTTCACTTCGCCGACTGCCCGGGAAAAATATACTATTGAAAAACATTACCGCCGTGCCCGTGATATCTTTGAGGAGGTGACAAATGACAAAGTCTTACTGCACGCTCTGGAAAACCATGATCTCTACCAAAATCCGGAACAGCACCTTGAATGGATTTATGATCATCTTTCTTCGTACACCTCAGGCCTGGTGTATCTCAACTTCAGGGGCAAGGAAATTGCTGATATTCATTTTAAAATAATCGGTGATGAGAAGAGGCGGGTACCTGCATTTGATTTTTTCTGGCTTGAGGAACTGCTCGATTTTTATTTCTTTACGGATGAATTGTATTTTATGCAATTTAATGATCATCGGATCAGTCTGGAAAACAGATTGAGAAGAAACGGGTTTCTGGAAAACAAAAGGGTTTGCTTTTTCGACAATAAGAAGGTAAATCAGATTTTAAATTCAAGCATAGGAAAACTTGAAGGAATAAAAGAAATCGTCAATTTTGAGTATGCTGTCCTTGGTGAAAATCTGAAAATGCTGATCCTTACCGATTTTATCAGAAAGGAATTTCTCGCCAGCCATCATCACCATGGCTTTGACCTTGACGAAACCGGAGCCATTCCCATTTTTGAAAAGTTGAGAAGAGAAAACCGGGAGCATAAAAAATTAGGGGTTCTTACCGGGAGCTTAGTGATTATTCCCAAAGGTTCAGAAAATAGTTTTAATCTTTTATGCCGTAACAACAAAGTTTCAGCAAGCAATGAGCTTTCCTATGATGGAGCCTATCTGATTATCCAAATTACGGATGCCGTAAGACATGCGATCGTCCATATCATTACGGAAATGTTCCAGTCCGGCGAAATACAGGTACTCATCGGTACAAAATCGCTTTTGGGAGAGGGCTGGGATGCGCCGAAAATGAATGCTTTAATCCTGGCAAGCTTTGTAAGCTCCTTTGTACTTTCCAATCAGATGCGGGGACGGGTAATCCGGACGGATAAAGATCATCCGGAGAAAACGGGAAATATCTGGCATCTGGTATGTTTTGATGACAATCATGAAATCGGCAGTAAGGATCTTGATATGCTGAAAAAAAGATTTAAGACTTTTGTCGGGGTTTCAAATAATGCCGAGAGCACCATCGAGAATAATTTTGAACGGTTGCATCTTGGAATCCGGGAAGGCAAAAAAGACCTGTCGTTAATCAACTTGCAGACCTTTGCCTTCGCCCGGGATCGTGAAAATCTTTCCCGCCGGTGGAAAACGGCTTTAGACAAAGGAAATATTCTGATTGAAGAAATGCAGGTTCCGGAAAGCGTAATGTACCGGAATGAAGAAATGAAACTCACCTATCTGAAAAAAATGCTGGGCAACTTTTCAGGGATCATGGTTTCTACCGGGATCACCTTTCTCCACGAGGTAGTTTCGGAAATTATAAAGTCTTATGATGATATCCATTCGATAGACGGATTTTTCAAGGTTTCCATGGTTGCCGGGATCATCGGGATCCTGACCTGCGGCACGAAATTTCTGAGAGCCTGCAGGCAATATTTTAAATATAAGAAGCTCTCAAAATATCTGAAGCTTATGGGAAATACCGTTCTGGAAAGCCTGATTCATGAAAAGATAATCAAAACGCCTGTCCGGGAACTGTCGGTTGTGACTTCCGACGATGTTTATAAAAACTCCGTTTGTCATCTGGAAGGAGGAAGCCGGTATGAAAAATCCGTATTCATCAGGACATTGCAGGAACTGATTTCTCCCATAGACAATCCGAGATATCTGATTCAGCAGCAAGAAAAGTCCTTATTTGGTAAGAGAAGCATTTATTTTCCTGTTCCGGAAATCATGGGTAAAAATAAAGCGGGTGCAGCGTTTTTCAGAAAAATATGGAGTGAAAACTTTGCTCATTCGGATCTGATTTTTACGAGAACACCGGAAGGCAGGAAAATTCTGTTACCGCTCAGGTTCCGGTCTCTGGTGAAGCGTAATACAAAAATCGAGCATATTAATAAATGGGTGAAATAAACTTTCAAGGTATTTAAAAATTGCTGCGGTATTGCAGGATGGTGTAAGCTGTGCGGAAGCCAAAATAAAAATCCCCTGTCATTAGGGGATTTCTTCTCATTTATGCGTTTAGAATCTCCGTCGATATCCTGCAATATCAAGCTTTAATGGGTATTAGTTTTATCATCAATCGATTTAAATTTTAATTTCATCTTATTGACAGGCCAAAGTAACGGCAAATATACATTCCGGGGTAGCGTAAAAAGTACTAAATTCAGGATTACGTATTTCTACTGAACGATTGAAAAATCCGGTGGTCCGGACCGTCTTGTTTACCGGGTAATTTTGTAAACAATATAAATCATAACAGCGCACTGGCTGTTATTTTACAGGCGGATATAGTGAAGTTCCTGCATGGCTTTTCGCTGAACTTTCCTATTTTTGCAGAAATCCAATCTAAACTAAAAATGAACGAATTCGTAGTATCAGAACTGAAAAACAATATCGCCGAAATAACCTTCGGAACCCCTAAAAGCAATGCCCTTCCGGGAGCCATCCTTGAAAAACTGGCGCAGGCCATTCTCGAGGAAGGCGCAAAAGATGAGGTCAAGGCCATTCTTGTAAAAAGTGAAGGAGAAAAAGCCTTCTGTGCCGGGGCCAGCTTCGATGAATTGCTGGAAATTGAAGAGCTGGAAAAGTCGACGAAGTTTTTCGGAGGCTTTGCAAAAGTTCTGAATGCCATGAGGAACTGCGGTAAAATCGTAGTTGTAAGGGTACAGGGAAAAACCACCGGCGGCGGCGTGGGGATCGCCTGCGGAGCCGATTATTGTTTTGCGGTGAAAGACGCAGCTTTGGCTCTGACGGAAATTAACCTCGGCATCGGGCCGTTCGTCATCGGGCCCTACGTCGAAAGAAAAATCGGAAAATCGCAATTTTCCGCGATGGCCATCGATGCGGATTTCAGGTCGGCGGAATGGGCGGAACAGCACAATATCTACCATTCGGTTTCCGGAAACATCGCCGAAATGGATGCTAAGCTGGAGAAATTCCTGCAGACCCTGGCTTCCAGAAGCAGCGAGGCTTTGGCACTGATTAAAAAAGTATCCTGGGAAGGGACGGATCATTTCAATGAACTGATGCCGGCCCGGATCCATATGAGTGCCAGCCTGATCCTCGAAGATTCTGCAAAGAAAAGCATCGGCGCAATTAAGGAAAGACTGAGAGCGAAGTAATTTTAAAATTTCATAAATAAAAACCGCCGGCTTTTCCGGCGGTTTTTTAGTACCGTTGATACAAATAATCACCCTGGCTGAAAATGAATTCGATATTCGGGACTGCCAATACGGATGTCGGCAAAACTTCCGGCCTGCTAACTTTCAAAATGTAAATTAATTTAAAAATTCACCGATAAGGCAAATTGGCCATTCACCATTCGTTTTTTTTATCTTTTCTCCAAAAAAAAAAAATTGTACATTCAAAAAAAATTATAACTTTGTAATTCAAAGTTCTTTTTATGGAATCAAAAAACTATCACGAAGACTTATCGCATATCCGTTCCATGATGGAACGCTCTTCCCGGTTTATTTCACTAAGCGGGTTGTCAGGAGTAGTTGCCGGTCTGGCAGCAGTTATGGGTGCGGTGTATGTCTATTTTGTATTTCAAAGGAATGGAATTGATTATTTTGACGGGAAAAGGAATGTTTTCGGACCTTCACTGGTGAAAGAGCTTGTCCTGATCGGAACCGTAATTCTGATCGTGGCTGTTCTCAGCGGTTATATTTTTACAGCCAACAAAAGCAAAAAGAAAGGACTGAAGATCTGGGATGCCACGACCCGGCGGCTATTGGCTACCTTTGCCGTTCCTTTGATAACCGGAGGTTTCTTTTGCCTGGGACTTTTGTATCATCATCTCTTCGTATTTGTAGCACCGGCCACGCTGATTTTTTACGGTTTGGCTTTAGTAAGTGCGGAACGCTATACGCTGACCGATATAAAGTACCTGGGATATTGCCAGATTGTTTTAGGGCTGGTCTCTTTATTTTTTCCGGGCTGGGGACTGCTTTTCTGGACCATCGGCTTCGGACTGCTGCATATTGTGTACGGATTGATCATGCATAAGAAGTATAAATAAGATGAAGCTGTGGAAATGTATCCTGTTACTGAGCATATTACTTTTAGTAGCAGTAAAATATTTTGCGTTAACAATAGAATATGCAGATAATGACTTTATATTTGCGGGATTAATTATTGGTTTTTATTTCCTGTTATTTTTCATTGTTTCAGGAATAATATTTAAAATTGAGTATACGGTTTATAAAAAGTATTCTGATTTTAAGGTATTTAAGCTGACTTTCGTTTCTTTAATTATTTTTATTTTCGGAATAGGATTGCATATTTACAATGGATTAAAAGATACCTCTGACATTATTATTGAAGCAGGACAAAATTTTGATCTAAACCATATTAAGCTCGAGCTTAGAGAAGATAATACTTACAAGTTTACCAATGGATCAGTATTAGGAAATTCATATTGTCGCGGGAATTATATAAGAAAAGATTCTATTATAATTCTTGATACAACAAAATCTGACAGGCTGTTACAATCTAATTATTTAGCAATTAGAGGTAATGAGATTTTCATGATTAATTCAAAACATAAAATTATAGATTCAACCTTCTATTTTATTATTAACTAAATAAAATGATAAAGATCAATCAACTCAACAAAGAATTCGAAAGCCGTGTAAGGTTGGGTATCATGTCCGTCCTGATGGTAAACGACTGGGTTGATTTCTCCGAGATGAAAAGCATCCTGGAGATTACGGATGGTAACCTGGCCAGCCACAGCAATGCCCTGGAAAAGGCAGGCTATATTGAAGTGAAGAAAGAATTTGTGGGCAAAAAGCCGAAAACTTCGTATCGGGTAACCCAGAGCGGAAGGGAAGCATTTACCGAACATCTGAATGCTTTGGAAAAATTGATCGGCCGGTGATGCTCTATTTTTTTATTAATTAACTTTGAAATACAAAGTACTTTTAAATATTAAACTTAAAAACGATGATTTTAGACAAACAAAAAACAAAGATTATTTTCGCCGTACCGGCTTTGCTGATGCTAACGGCATTTTGTGTAAACCTGTGGGTAGAAGGGTGGAACTGGTCACCGCTTGATTTTCTCGTCGCTGCGGTATTGCTGTTCGGGACGGCTTTTTTTATCCATCTGGTCATCAGATCGAAAAAGGCATTTCGTTCCAAATTCATTATCTGCTTCGTTATTCTTTTAGTATTAGCGTTGATATGGATGGAATTGGCCGTTGGAATTTTCGGAAGCCCTTTCGCGGGAAATTAAAATAAAAGGGTGATGAACCGGAAAACATTTTTAAAAAGACTGTTGCAGATCTCAGCCGTGGGTGCATTTCCGATGCTGTATTCCTGGCAGGTGGAGCCTTTCTGGCTGGAGCTTGTGGAAAAGAAACTGCCCGTTAAAAACTTACCAAAGGAGTTAGAAGGAAAAATCCTGATGCAGATTTCAGACCTGCACGTCGGAACCCGTTTCGACTGGAATTTCCTGATTGATTCTTTTACGAAAGCCAAAAAATACAAGCCTGATTTTGTAGTCTACACCGGCGATTTTGTAAATCACGGGAATCCTGAAGAGCGTGAAGACCTCAGAAAAGTATTGAAACACGCGGTGTTGGGGAACCTGGCGACTTTCGGAATTCTGGGAAATCATGATTACGGAACCGACTGGAAAGAAACCGGTGTGGCTGATAAAATCTGTGAAATTGCAGAAGGTTCGGGAATTAATATGCTGAGAAATGCACGGCAGGAAAGCCACGGATTGAATTTCATCGGCTTCGATGACCTCTGGTCCAAAAACTTTAATCCTGAGGAAGTGATGGGAAATTATGACCCGTCAAAAGCCAATATTGTGCTCTGCCATAATCCCGACGCCTGTGACAAACCGGTCTGGAACGGTTACCGCGGGTGGATCCTCAGCGGACATACCCATGGCGGGCAATGCCGGATCCCCGGAGTCATTACGCCGCTTCTGCCGGTGAAGAACAGGAAATATACTTCCGGAGCCATTGACCTTGAAGACGGCAGAAAGCTCTACATCAACCGGGCCTTGGGACATTCTTTCCAGGTCAGGTTTATGGTTCGCCCGGAAATTACCGTGTTTAAACTTGAAAGCGATGAAAGCATTTAAATGTAACAGGATTGCATTGATTTATTTTGCTACAGGCTGGCTCATCGGAATTTTCATCATGGTAAACATGGTATTAAAAATTAATGATGATGGTGTACTGGCGTTGATATTTCTTTCAGCTATTAACCTGATCATTAATCTGTTTTCGATGCTGCTGCTTTTTGCATTTATCTTCATTTTTCCTGAAAACAGAATGGAATTCAAAAATTCACTGCTCTTATTACTGTTCAATTTCCCGAACCTCTTTTTCCTGTTTCTCATCCTATCATTAACTTAAACTTTATAGATTATGAAAAAATTACGCGTCCGATTTCTGCTTTTCGTGTACGATAAGACCCAGAAGCTTTACCGGAAATATTTTAAGAAAAAGAAAAGACAATGGCAGTTTACCGAAAAGCAACTGCTCGAATTCCGGGAAGATTCTTTGGGCCGGAAGCTGGGAGAGTTTTACAAAAAACATGGATTCAGCATGATCCCGAAAATGGAAAACCATGATGTCCATCATCTGATTACGGGTTGCGGAACCCATTTTGAGGACGAAGTGGCCATGCAGTTCCTGTTGCTGGGAAACGGCAAGCTCAATGCCCATCTTGTAGCTGCCATTGTTCTGGGAAGCCTGATTTTGCCGGAATATTTCAGGGTTTATGTAAGAGCCTATCAAAAAGGTAAAAGCATGCGGCCTTTTTACTACTGGGACTTTGAAGCCTTACTCTGGCAGAATTTCGAACATCTGAAAGATTTTATCCAACAGAAAAATACCACCGTATTGTATTGATATGGAAAATATAAAATTCAGTACGGAAGGGAAAACGGTGTTTTATCTTTCCTTTGTTTTGGGAACCCTGATTCTGATCAGTTTTTTATTAACCAAGAATGAATTCCTGCTGACCCTCGGATTCTATTATGTTCTGGCGGCAGCGGTCATTAATGTCATCGTATTTTTTTATGAATTCATCTGCTTCGTTTCAAATATCGCGGATAATAAGCCGCACGGAAATTCTGCCGTCCTGATGCTGCAGAATATTCCGATCAGCATCATTTATTTTCTGGCGGTCATCAACTGCATCTTATAATTTTAAAAACAACCTTATGAAAACCCATCATTATATATTTCTTACCACCATTCTTTTTGTGATCCTGTTCTACGACCAGAGTGCCGGTCTCAATCTCGGAATCATCGGATTGGTGTATGCCGTCCTGACTTTTATCAGAACTCCGAAAAAGAACAGGACCAAAACCTTTCTTTTCCTTTTTGCAGCCGCGATAGCTTCAGGTTTTGCCTTTGCATGGTATGGCGATTTTCCTTCATTTATGGCGGTGGTTTGCTCGCTCCTGATGCTGGGCTACCGTTCCAGGAACCGGAAGATGAAGATCCTGCTGCTGCTGCCTGTTTTTGTTACTAATTTCTTCACCGCGTTTGTCAGGATTTTCAATCTTGATGAATGGCTTCCCAAAAAGAATGTTCCCGGGCTGTGGCAGAAGACGCTGGCTTTTGTACTCATCCCGATGCTGCTGATCTCCGTATTTTTCGGGATTTATGCAGCAGGCAGCGACCATTTTGCCCGTCTGTTTACGGACGTGGAGCTGGATCTTAATTTCTGGCAGCTGGCGGCCATGACCGTCTTGGGGTTTTTCATGGCCTTCAACTACTGGAACTTTGCCGTAGAGCGGTTTATCTATAAAAGTCACCGTACGCTGGATAATGATTTTAAACAGGCAGTCGTTCAGAAGCCGACCTATTCTTTTCTCGATCTGGATGCCGAAAGAATGAGTGGCGTTATTTCTTTATTTGCCTTAAATATTTTACTGGTATTTTTCATTGTAACCTACAATTACGAACAGTTCTACGAATCGGTAAAAACTCCGGTACGGCTTTCGGAAGAAACCCATGAACAGGTCAATGCCGTTATCCTGTCTATCGTCATGTCTATTCTGGTGATGATGTTTTACTTTAAATCGGGATTTAATTTTGATCCCAAATCCCGCTTCATGAAAATACTGGCAAAGATCTGGATCGTTCTGAATGCCGTTCTTATTGTTTCCGCAATGCTAAAAAACTCGGAGTACATTATTAATCACGGATTCACCTACAAAAGGCTTGGCGTCTATGCTTTCCTTCTCCTTTCACTGATCGGGCTGGCCCTGACTTTTATTAAAATACAGTTCAGGAAAAGGAATATTTTTCTTTTCAATACCATGGCCTGGTTTGTTTACGGCACAATCCTGGTCTGCAGCTGCATCAATTGGGGCGGCATCATCACGGCAGAAAACAGGAAACGGAAAGACTTCGCTCTGGATTATCACCGGACGCAGATTAATTTCAGTGAAAAGCAACTGCTGAAGTATGCGGAAGAAAAGAACGACCGGAAATTAAAATCCGAAATTTTAAATTCGGAACATGTAAAATTCCAGAAAAATGAAACGCTTCTTTCCTGCGTATTGTTTTACCGGACTTTACCGTCAAAATAAACATTTCAAAATAATACAGACAGGCGGTTGGAACGGTTTTCGCTGCACCGTATATTCAAAAAGCCAAAGGTTTAATTTAAAAAACGTATTATGAAAAAGTCGTTATTGCTCATTCCGCTGATCATCATCTCCTGTAAAAAAGAACCGAAAATTACGGAAATGCAGAACAGGGATTCCATGATGGTTTCAGAAGAAGCATCCCCCGTGCAGAAAGCAGATTCAGCTGCAGTAAAAATGAAGGATTCTGTGATCAATAATGCCCCCAAAACCAAAGAGGTCCTGAGCAAAGGAGTGATGAGGGATGTAAAGGACGGCCAGATTACCCGTACCGCCGATGCGGCACAGCTTCCTTTTAAACTGGGGGAAGAATTTACAAAAGACGGTCAGGAATTTATTTTAAAAATTACCAATTTCAATAAGCAGACCCTCAGGGCTAAAATTTCAACTGATGTCAGGGATTTCAATATCCGATTCAACCAGATCAAGCTGCCGAACGGCGATTACGACGGACCTTTCGGAAGGGAAATTACCTATGACGTAAAAGGGAAGGGGGAAGTATGGCTGATCGTAGGCAAAAGCAACATGGCATCCGGCAGTACGAAAGGAAGTTTTACCGTAAGTGTGGAGTAATTTCAATTTGGTATAATTTCTGCAAACAAAATTTAAAATTTATCATTATGAAAAATATATTTTTGACAGCGGCAGTGGCCTCGGCAGCTTTGGTAAGCTGCGGCACCGTGCAGTCGTTGGTTCAGAATACATTTCCTTATACGGCGAATGTCCTGGTTTCTACCGGTGTTCCTGCAGATAAGGAAGTTTCTTCCACGGCAACCGCTTCCAATATCCAGACCTGGTTCGGAGGAAACAATGATGCAAAAATTAAAGATGTCAGGATTTCGGATGCCAAGGTGTCTGTAGTTTCTCCTGCAGGAGGATCGCTTAACGCCTTTAAGTCCATTAAAGTGTATATTTCGTCAAATGGTACCGGAGAGAAGCTGGTGGCTTCAAGATCCAATATTTCCACCGATGCTGCAAGCATCACCCTGGATCTCGAAAACACGGGATTCCTGGATAGTGTGGTAAAAAGTACCGGGGTGACCGTAAGAACGGTTTATGAATTGAAAAATCAGACAAGTTCAGATATGAACCTTAGGGTGGCACTGAATTTCAGCAGTGTGCCTGCTAATTAATTTTTTATAAAAGTTTATTTTAAAAAAGCGCCTTTCAAATCTTTGAAGGGCGCTTTTGATGTATTTCTTTTTTAAAGATCCTTACTTGAAATCCAAAAGTTCAATATCAAAGATCAGTGTTGCTCCCGGAGGGATCACGTTTCCGGCACCATTGTCGCCGTAAGCCAGGTTGGCAGGAATATAGAACCTGTATTTTGCGCCTTTGCTCATCAGCTGCATACCTTCCGTCCATCCCGGGATAACGCCTGAAAGATTCAGTTCGATCGGTTTGCCGCCGTTTTTATCCGTAGAATCGAAAACCGTTCCGTCCATCAGTTTTCCGGTATACAATACATTGGCCGTACTGGAAGCTGTAGGTTTGGCTTTGCCGTCACCCGCTTTCAGAACTTCATACTGCAGACCGCTGGCGGTGGTCTTGATATTCTTGTTCAGTTTGTTCTTAGCCAGGAAATCATCTCCTTTCTTTTTGTTTTCTTCCGCTTTTACTTTGGCTTCTTCCTGTTTTTTTTCATTCTGCTTTTGCATAAAGCCCTGCAGGAAAGTTCCCATTTCTTCTTTCGGGAAAAGGGTCGGTTTGTCGGCTAAAGCATCTTTGATTCCCTGTGCCAGAAGCTCACTGTCTGCCGGGAAGCCCTGTCTTTTCATATTCTGGGCGATATCAAGACCGATATAGTAAGAAGCTTTCTGCTCGTCAGTATAGGATTTCTGGGCGAAGGCAAGGTTGGCTCCCGTAAGAAGAATCAGGGTAATTAAGGTTTTTTTCATTGTTGAATATAAATATATTTTTTGCGAATTTAAGCTTTTGTAACGGAATCCATGACAATGGTCACCGGTCCGTCATTAATTAACGAAACCTTCATATCGGCACCGAAGATCCCGCTTCCGGTTTTCAGTCCGGATTTTGAAATTTCCTCTTTAAAATAATCAAAGAGAGGAACTGCCACGTCAGGTTTCGCCGCTTTGATGAAAGAAGGCCGGTTGCCCTTTTTATAATCGGCAATCAGGGTAAACTGGCTGATGCAGAGGATTTCCCCCTGTATGTCCTGAACGGAAAGATTCATTTTATCATCTTCATCGCCGAAGATTCTTAAATTCAGAATTTTCTGGACCAGCCAGTCGGCATCATTTTTCCCATCGTTTTCATCAACGCCGATCAGAAGCATCAGTCCTTTCCCGATTTCACCCACGGTTTGTCCGTTTACTTTTACGCTGGCTTCGGAGACTCTCTGTACAACGACTTTCATTTTTTTCAGAAGTAAATATTCAATAATTTGTTTCCCGGATCGTAATTGTAAAGATACGTCTTCGGCGGAACATTGGCTACGGCTGTGGGCTGTCCGGTCAGCAGGATCCATTGGGCATTGTCTTTCGGGCAAATGATCCGGATGTTATCCTGAACTTCAAGGGTCGTATTGTTATCAGGGCAGATGTGCGGCGCATTACGGTCGTAAACTTTAAAGGTGGTATCCGATGCCCGTACGACGATCAGTCCTCTTGTTCCGGATTGCTGTTCGTTGATGTAAACCCATCCGCCGACCTGATTGAGATTGTAGTAGGCAGGAAGGTTCAGGTTTAGGCTTACATTGATGGGGTTGGTCGGGAAACAACTTACGGTGTCTTCACGGGTTCCACAGGAATTTATAGATAAATTGCTGAAAATCAATAGGGTGATGATCGCTAATATTGAAAAACTTTTTTTCATTTGAATTTAAATTTTTATATATTTGTAAAAATAAACGATTACAACTCGAAAACATTGTCCGGCAAATGTCGGATTATTTTTTTATACTAAAACTAAATTTTGAAAATTATGGCAAGCTATGTTACAAAGGAGGGGCTGGAGAAAATGAAAGCTGAGCTGGAGCAGTTGGAAACTGTAGAAAGACCGAAAATTACCCAGCAGATTGCTGAGGCACGTGATAAAGGGGATTTGTCTGAAAATGCAGAATACGATGCGGCAAAAGAAGCGCAGGGAATGCTTGAAATGAGAATTTCCAAGCTGAAAGACGTTATTTCGGGCTCAAAAATCATAGACGAAAGTCAGTTGGATACTTCAAAAGTTTCCATTCTTACCACGGTGAAGCTTAAAAATAACGCGACGAATCAGGAGCAGGCATTTACTTTGGTTCCGGATAACGAAAGCGACCTTAAAGCCGGAAAGATTTCAGTAAACACCCCGATTGCCAAAGGCTTACTGGGAAAAGCAGTAGGAGAAACGGCAGATATCACCTTGCCGAACGGCAACAAGCTGTCGTTTGAAGTATTGGATATTACCCTTTAACGGATTTTGATCTTTATATTTAAACAATGAGCACGATATTCACAAAAATCATCAGTGGCGAGATCCCTTCTTATAAAATTGCCGAAGATGAAAATTTCATAGCTTTCCTGGATGCCATGCCTCTGGTAAAAGGGCACACCCTCGTGGTTCCTAAAAAAGAAGTGGACTTGATCTTTGATCTCGAAAGTGAAGAATATAAAAACCTCTGGGGCTTTACGCAGGAGGTGGCCAAAAAAATTAGAAAAGCCGTACCCTGTGTGCGGGTAGGAGTGGCCGTTGTAGGACTGGAAGTCCCTCACGCCCATATCCATCTTATTCCACTGAACCGGGTGGAAGATATGAATTTTAAAAATGAACGGTTGAAACTTACGGGCGAAGAATATACTGAGATTCGGAACTCCATTATCAATTCTTAGAATATACCAGAAACTCGTGAAACTGATTTTACGGGTTTCTTTTATCTATACCTTATTATAGTTATATACAAATGAATTCAAACCAATGTTCTTTCTGCGGAAGAAAGAGAAATGAAGTGCAGATGCTGATTTCCGGACAGAACGGCTTTATCTGCGAAAACTGTATCGAACAGGCACATGCCATTGTAAAAGACAGCGGATCCAAATCGGGATATGCGCCGGCAGAAAATATAAACGAACTGAAAAAGCCGAAGGAAATCAAGGAATTTCTAGACCAGTATGTCATCGGGCAGGATCAGGCAAAGAAACAATTATCAATTGCGGTTTATAACCACTACAAGAGACTCCTGCACGCGCAGGAAGAGAACCGGGAAGTGGAGCTTGAAAAATCCAATATCATCATGATCGGTGAAACGGGAACCGGAAAAACCCTGCTGGCAAAAACCATTGCCCGGGAGCTGAACGTACCTTTCTGTATTGTGGATGCAACGATTTTAACCGAGGCCGGATACGTAGGGGAAGACGTGGAAAGTATTCTTTCAAGGCTTCTGATGGTAGCGGATTACGATGTGGAGAAAGCGGAAAAAGGAATCGTATTTATTGACGAGATTGATAAAATTGCGAGAAAATCCGATAACCCGAGCATCACAAGAGACGTTTCAGGAGAAGGCGTGCAGCAGGGACTTCTGAAACTGCTGGAAGGAAGCATCGTTAATGTGCCGCCTCAGGGGGGAAGAAAACATCCTGATCAGAAATACATCCAGGTAAATACCCAGAATATCCTGTTTATTGCCGGTGGTGCTTTCGACGGAATTAAAGAAATTATCGAAAGAAGGATGAACAAGCAGGCCATCGGTTTCAGCTCTGAAAAGATCAATAAAACCGGCGAAGATGAATACGTATTAACAAATATTAATGCCATTGACCTGCGTTCCTTCGGATTAATTCCCGAACTTTTGGGAAGATTTCCGATCATTACCTACCTGGATAAGCTGACGAAAGAAACCATGGTAAGAATTATGAAAGAACCGAAAAATTCTATTGTAAACCAGTTTGTTGAACTTTTTAAAATGGATGGAGCCGGGTTGGTCTTTACCGATGGCGCCGTTGAAAAAATTGTGGAAGAAACAATGGAAAAGGGCCTTGGGGCAAGGGGCCTGAGAGGAACTACCGAAAAAGTACTGGAAGATTATATGTTTTCGATAGGGGAGGAAAAAGAAATAATATTAACGGAAGATAATATTTTTGTTAATCGATAAAATATTTTTGTTTTTTACTAAAAAAGGTATACCTTTGCAATTGAGATATTGTATTAACACACAAATATTTATATACAATGAGAAAAAGTTTATTTGCTATTGGCTTATTAGGAGCCATTTGTTCTGTTCAGGCGCAGAATGTTCTGATACATGTAGACGATAATGCTACTACGTACGTAAGTAAAGGCACACTGGTTTACAGTGGAGGCGGATTACAGATGAGAGGTACCGGTAAGATCGAAAATCACGGGAACTTCATGGTTCAGGGTACTTCCACAGATTCTTTTAAAACCATAACTACCGGAAATGCTGATAAAACCGAAGCCACCGGTGGAGGGAATTTCGTTAACAGCCTTAACGAGCCTAACGCATATTCTACTTATAACACCAACAATTCTGCAGTAGCGCCGGCTTACACGTATGGCCAGCTTTTCATAAGCGGAATTCCTCAGGCAAACATTACAGGGATCGTGGACCAGGAGTTCAGAGCGGTTAACCACGGCACTTATCAGCAGATCGGTCTTCCTTTCTATGATAAGACAGCCTCTACGTTAAGCACTGAATTAGGGAAAACTTTCACCAATGCACGGCATTCTCAAAATGAAATCCTGTGGAATAACAATATAAATGTAGTTCCTCAGAATTTCGGGACCGGCTATAAAATCGGAATCGGACTAGACGGATTTGCTTATTATATGCTTGGAGGTGCAGGTCTTAATGTAAGTACCGTAACACGAACTTTGAAAGGACGTCCGCTTACCGACATCGGTGCAGCTACAACCTTGCAGGGTGCCGGGGCTAACGTAAATTTCGGAACAAACGGAAATGCGCTTAACCAGTACAATGAAAAGTATTACAGCTATGTTCAGGACGAATTTGAAACAACACCTTGGTCTGCAACCTATGGTAAAAACGTTTATCAGTTCGGGAATCCTTTCTTAACCAATCTTGACTTATCACAGATTGCAAAGAATGAGACAAACGGTGATGGTAATTATTTAACTACTATTCAGGGGGTAAGACTTGAAATCGCACCTAATGCAGTACAGACCAGTTCTGCAGGTACCTTGACTTCAGGAGGAGCCGCTTACAAATATATCACTTTTGATGCATCAGGTAATCCTGTAGCCGGTGATTTCGATTATGTAATGGTAAGACCTATGGGTACTTTCGTTATTAAATTAAAAAATAATACGGCAACGGATCAGTTGAATTTCGGAACGCTCAGAAGATTCAATTATTATACAAGAAATTCATCTACAGCTTACAGTGTAACCGCCAATAAAAATACTACAGCTACTTACAAACAGCTGGGAGTTATTGGTCTCGATGTAAACGGTAATGAAGTAGCCAGAACATATTATGTGGTATATCCGGACGGAACTACAGGCCATTCTTTAACAGAAGCAAGATCTCAGGTAACAGTAGATGTTTCTGATGTTTTAGGAACTTATGAAGAAGCTCCTGCAGGAGGAATTGATCCTAACTATATGTCGCAATACCGTTTATACATCAATGAAGCCAATGAAAATACCTTCAAAGGTAAAAACATCAGGCTGAAGAATTTTGATCTTAATACGATAAAATCCTATAAATTTGAAGTGAGAGAAAACGGAACGCCTATTAATGATGGGGTTCACACACTTTCTTCAGGTATCGGCTTCTACTACAAGTCACAGAACGGAACTGTTCAGCCGGCACTTCAGGGAGCGGTTGTTCCTGTAAACGGTACCGATTATGACCTTTACTATGGGGAGCCAAGCAACGTGGTATTGGCAACAAATGAAACGAAGTCTCCTTCAAGAACAGTTGTTGTATACAATCCGGGAATCGAAAACTACATCGTTAGATTCGATCCTAACTGGAAAAAAGCAGATATTGAGGTTTATGATATGAGCGGTAAACTGGTTATTACTAGAAAAGCAGTTAACACATCAACCGATTTTGTAATCGAACTTGATAGTAAACTTAAAAATTCTTATGTAGTAAAAGTTGTTTCCGATAAAGGAGAAACTGTTAATACCAAAATCTTAAAATAATGAATATGAAAATAATAAATAAACTAGTTTCAGCTTTTTTTCTGATCTTTGGATTTCTTATGATCCATGCACAAAAGATGCCGCCCGCACCGAATTCAGGTGAAACCAGCAGAGGGGTCGTTGGACCGGGAGCTCAGGCTTCTCCAATCGATATGTATGTGTATGCATTAGGAATTATTGCGGTAATGTTTATCGTGTTTTTTAATAAAAAGTACACAGGCAAAAAAGCATAAAATTTTATTAAAATAATATTAAACTCTCCGATTAGTCGGAGAGTTTTTTTATTTTTACCCCATGAAAAAGACATTTACGATTTCAGCACTGTTGGCTGTATTTTCATTACAGGCACAATTTACCGTTACCATCCAGGCGCCTGCCGATTTTAAAGATCAAGATGCGATTTTATATACTTTAAATGGTTCTAAAGATATCATATTCACCAAAGAACAGGGTAAAAATAATATCTGGACATTCAAGTATCCTAAAAACTATATGGGAATGATGAAAGTTTATTTTCCCGGTTCAAACAATACCTTCAACTTTATTTCGGAAAACAAAAATGTAAATGTTAAACTCGAAACCCAGGGAAATAAAGTAAAAGATGTGATTTATCTTGATGACGCCAATGAGATGATGAGTAAATTTCAGGAAGGTTCCCAGAAAAAAGAGCTTATTCTTCCTGCCTTATCCCAAATCAAAGAATACTATAAAGACAATACGGAATTTGGCAAAGCTTTAAAGACGGAAATCAACAGACTTTCCGGAGGCTCTGATGGAATAGACCAGAGTCAGCATCCTTTTATTTATTATTACAACACAAACTACAGTAAATTCCTATCTAATGATCCGGCGAAAAAACCAGGCCAGGACGAAATCATTAATTTCATCGATAAGTCAAACGATATGCTTGAAACTTCGTCTCTATTAAGACCTGTTTTGGTTTCTTATCTCAATACCGGGGGCAATACCAATGTAGGAGCTTCCGTAGATAAGCTGTTGGACCGGTTAAAGGTTGAAACACCCCGTGGGCAAACGGTCCTTTCGGAGTTAATTGATATTTTTGATGTATACGACATGCAGGAGTTTAAAGATAAATATTTAAGCCTCGCTAAAAATCTGAAATGCACCATTACCGACAGGTTGGCATCGACCTTAAAATCCAACGCCAATGTTGAAATCGGAGCGGCTTTTCCCAATTATAAATTCCAGGCTCCTGTCAATACAAATGCAAAGTCACTCTATGATGTGAAAGCTGATAAGAAGGTGATTATTTTCTGGTCGTCTACCTGTTCGCATTGTGAAGAAGAGCTGCCTAAATTATTGGTGAAATATAATGATTTAAAAGCCAAGAATATTCAGGTGATCGGCTTATCGATGGATGTTGACAAAGATTCATATGCCAAAAAAATTGTGGTATTTCCGTGGATAAATGATTCCGAATTGAAAGGCTGGAACAGCAGCTATGTCGATACCTATAATGTTCATGCCACACCTACTTATTTTATTTTAGATGCTAACAATAAGATAATCAATAAACCAGAACATGTTGCCGATGTTTTGCAGTATTTTAATTTAAAATAAATTTGGAGGGAGTAAATATTTTTGTATATTTGCACCACCAAAACGGCGAGGTAGCTCAGTTGGTTAGAGCGCAGGATTCATAACCCTGAGGTCACGGGTTCAATTCCCGTCTTCGCTACAAAAATAGAGGCTGTAAGATTTTCTTACAGCCTTTTTTATTTTATCCAGTCTTTGGTTGATCCTTTCAGATCAATCCCAAAACCAGGATCTGGATAAAAAATTTAGTGACTCACTATAGAAAAAGGATTGGGTCACGCACAAAAGTTGGGGACTATGCAAAAAGTTTAGTTAATCTGAATCACATCAAACCATGCCCCATTGATTTAAACCTTTCAAGGTTTATCTACCACGCATCATCCTCCAACTCTGATATCCGAACCCTTCAACCCTCAAATTCCCAAACCCTTACATTCCCAACCTCTTTCATTTTTTTCAGGAGCCTGATCCGGCTCTCCGCTACTACTCCTCGCGCCGATCTTTCCCCAATGCTTCCTCACCAAACCCCTCCGCTCCCCAACCTTCCAGCCGCGC